>ENA-ORVG01000105-ORVG01000105.1-human-gut-metagenome-genome-assembly--contig:-NODE-105-length-110717-cov-30.594152_pt1 | contig 110717 bp, 106 predicted proteins | sample MGYA00242091_ERZ509233 | MGnify/ENA primary metagenome ERZ509233 (study PRJEB26280, sample SAMEA2338840) | human gut metagenome | biome: human gut; feature: human-associated habitat; material... | reverse complement strand
ACCGCCACGCTTGGTATAGCGGGTCATGGCGATACGGGCGGCCTCGATCTGATTGCTGGTGATCCAGCTGGGCTCCAGGGCAACCAGACCGTACTCGCCGTAGGTCACCTTATTGCCGCGCATGGCCTTGCCGGTGAGGCGGCCACGGTGTACTCTGCGGTACTTAACTCTCTTGGGCAGAAGCATTACTGAGCGCCTCCTTCTTTCTTTTCTGCGGGCTTGCGGAAGCCGCCCTCGGGACGGGGACCGCGGTTGAAGCCGCCGTTCTGGCGGTCACGGTTGAAGCCGCCGTTCTGGCCATCGCGGCGGAAGCCGCCGCGGCGGTCGCCGTCACGACGGTTGCCGCGACGCTCACGACGCTCCTGATAGGGCTTGCTGGTGTCCAGCGTGCGCGGGGTGGTGCGCAGCGCCTGGGACAGGATCTCGCCCTTGTAGATCCACACCTTCACGCCGATGCGGCCGAAGGTGGTGGCAGCCTCAGCAAAGCCGTAGTCGATGTCGGCGCGCAGGGTCTGCAGGGGGATGGTACCCTCGTGATAATGCTCGGAGCCGGCGATCTCACGGCCGCCCAGACGGCCGCCGCAGTTGCACTTGATGCCCTTGGCACCGGCGCGCATGGCGCGGCCCATGGCGTTCTTCATGGCGCGGCGGTGGGAAATACGCTTCTCCAGCTGGGCGGCGATATTCTCGGCCACCAGCTGAGCGTCCATATCGGGGTTGCGGACCTCGACGATGTTCAGCTTCACGGTCTTGCCGATCAGCTTCTCCACGTCCTTGCGGTACTGCTCGATCTGCTCACCGCCCTTGCCGATGACCACGCCGGGACGGGCCACGTGCAGGTAGATGGTGACGACCTCGTTGCTGCGCTCGATCTCGATCTTGGAGACGCCGGCAGCGAACAGCAGCTTCTTCAGGTACACACGGATCTTGTGGTCCTCGACCAGCAGGTCGCCGACCTTCTCGTTACTGGCATACCAGCGGGAATCCCAGTCTTTGATGACGCCCACGCGCATGCCATGGGGATTGACTTTCTGACCCATTTAACTGTTCCTCCCTTTCTTAGTCTCTCTCGGCGACGGCCAGCGTCACGTGAGAGGTTCTCTTGTTGATGCGGTAGGCGCGGCCCTGTGCCCGAGGCATCATGCGCTTGAGGATGGGGCCGGGGGTGGCGAACACCTGAGTGACCACCAGCTTGTCCGGGTCCATGCTGAAGTTGTTCTCAGCATTGGCGCAGGCGCTCTTGAGCAGCTTCACCAGCGGCTCGGAGGCGGACTTGGGGGTGTTCATCAGGATGGCCATAGCAGTCTTGGCATCCTTGCCGCGGATCAGATCGCAGACGATCTGGACCTTGCGGGGAGAGATGCGGACGTATCTCAGATATGCTTTCGCTTCCATATTACTCTGCATCCTCCTTTTACGCTTTCTTGGTGTGGCCGCGGAAGGTACGAGTGGGCGCGAACTCGCCCAGCTTGTGACCCACCATGTCCTCCTGCACGTAGACAGGCACATGACGGCGGCCGTCGTGGACAGCGATGGTATGGCCGACGAAGGCGGGGAAGATGGTGGAGCTGCGGCTCCAGGTCTTCAGCACGTTCTTCTCGCCCTTGGCGTTCATTTCTTCGACCCGCTTCAGCAGCTCAGGGGCAACATACGGGCCTTTTTTGATAGATCTGCTCATATTTCTTTTGCCTCCTTTACTTCACGTTGCGACGCTTGACAATGAACTTGTCGGTGGGATTCTTCTTCTTGCGGGTCTTGTAACCCAGAGCCGGCTTGCCCCAAGGAGTGACAGGGCCGGGACGGCCCACGGGGGACTTGCCTTCACCACCGCCGTGGGGGTGGTCGCAGGGGTTCATGACGGAACCGCGGACGGTGGGACGCCAACCCATGTGACGCTTGCGGCCGGCCTTACCGATCTGGATGTTCTCATGCTCCAGATTGCCGACCTGGCCAATGCAGGCGGTGCAGTTGGTGCGGATGATGCGGACCTCGCCGGAGGGCATACGGATCTGGGCGTTGGCGCCCTCCTTAGCCATCAGCTGCGCGTAGGCGCCGGCGGAACGAACCAGCTGGGCGCCCTTGCCGGGGTGCATCTCGATGTTGTGGATCACAGTACCAACGGGGATGTTGGCGATGGGCAGGCAGTTGCCGGGCTTGATGTCGGCAGCGGCGCTGGACAGCACCTTGTCACCGGCGGTCAGGCCGACGGGAGCGATGATGTAGCGCTTCTCGCCATCCTCATACTGCACCAGTGCGATGTTGGCGCTGCGGTTGGGATCGTACTCCAGACGCAGGACAGTGGCTTCCATATCCACCTTGTCGCGCTTGAAGTCGATGACGCGGTACTTGCGCTTCTCGCCGCCGCCGCGATGGCGGACGGTGATGCGGCCGTAGCTGTTGCGACCAGCGTTCTTCTTCAGCACCTCGGTCAGGCTGGACTCGGGCTTGGCGTGCTTATCGATGCCGTCGAAGCCGGAGACAGTCATGTGCCGGCGGGAAGGGGTGGTCGGCTTAAAAGTTTTGATAGACATTCTCTACACTCCCTTCTCTTACACCATACCCTCGAAGAACTCGATGGTCTTGGAATCGTCAGTCAGCTGGACATAAGCCTTTTTCCAGCTCTTGCGCTGGCCGGGACGGCCGGCGCCCATGCGCTTGGTCTTGCCATCGTAGTTGATGGTGTTGACCTTGGCGACCTTCACGCCGAAGATCTTCTCCACAGCGTTCTTGATCTCGATCTTGCCGGCGGTGGGAGCCACTTCAAAGACGTACTTCTTTTCGGAAGTAGCGGCCATGGAGCGCTCGGTAATGACCGGACGGATGATGATGTCGTATACGTTAGCCATTATGCGAACACCTCCTCGATTACTGCGAGGGCTTCCTTATCCAGCACCAGATACTTGGCGTTCAGAATGTCATAGACATTGATCAGGTTTGCCATGGAAGTAACGACGCCGGGGATGTTGCGGGCGCTCTTGACGATGACCTCGTCCTTGGCGGGGGTGACCACCAGAGACTTGCCGTCAGCCTTGACGGCGGTCAGGAAAGCGCGGAAGTCCTTGGTCTTGATGCTGTCCATCTTGATGCTGTCGATGACGATGATCTCGCCGGCAGCAGCCTTGGCGGACAGAGCGGATTTCATAGCCAGTCTCTTGACCTTCTTGTTCAGAACGTAAGAGTAGCTGCGGGGCTTGGGGGCAAACACGATGCCGCCGTGGGTCCACTGGGGAGCACGGGTGCTGCCCTGACGGGCGTGACCGGTGCCCTTCTGACGCCAGGGCTTCTTGCCGCCGCCGGAAACCTCGGCGCGGGTCAGAGCGCTCTGGGTGCCCTGACGGCAGTTGGCCAGATGGTTCTTCACCACTTCATGGACAACAGCGGTGTTCGGCTCGATGCCGAAAATGCCGTCGTTCAGTTCAACAGTACCGACCTCAGCGCCGGCCATGTTCAAAACTTTGATGGTAGACATATCCTTAAGCACTCCTTTCCTTACTTAGTACGGGCGGAAGCCTTCTGCGGGTTACGACCGGAAGCCTTCTGCGGGTTGTTGCTGATGCCGCTGTCAGCGTGCTTGATGCGGTGGGTCTTGACGGTGCTCTTGATGAGGACCAGACCGCCCTTGGGGCCGGGAACGGCGCCGCGCACAGCGATGAGATTCAGCTCGGGATCGACCTTGACGATGTCCAGATTCTGGATGGTGACCTGATCGCAGCCCATCTGGCCAGCGCCGATCTTGCCCTTGAAAATGCGGCTGGGATCGGTGGTGGAGCCCATGGAGCCGGCGTGACGATGCACGGGGCCGCCGCCGTGGCTCATGGGAGTACGGCCGGCGTTCCAGCGCTTCACGACGCCCTGGTAGCCGTGGCCCTTGCTGGTGCCGGTGACATCCACGAAGTCGCCTTCCTTAAAGGTGTCGGCCTTCACGATGTCGCCCACGTTCAGCTCGGCGGCATTCTCCAGATCGAACTCGCGCAGGTACTTCTTGGGGGCGACGCCGGCCTTGTTCAGGTGGCCCATCTCGGGCTTGGTCAGCTTGCGCTCGGGGATATCCTCGTAGCCCAGCTGGACGGCGGCGTAGCCTTCCTTCTCGGCAGTCTTTTTCTGGACGACAGTGCAGGGGCCCGCCTCGATCACGGTGACGGGGATCACCTTGCCGTTTTCGTCGAAGATCTGAGACATACCGACTTTCTTGCCAATGATTGCCTTCATGTATGATCCTCCTTAAAGGTTATTGGTCGGCATAGATTCAATCTGCATTGGGATCAGATCGCTTGCTCTGCCGACGTAACCCCCGCCCGCCTCACGCAAGTCGGCGGACAGTCGGGTAGCAAGCAAATTGTTTGCGGGGGAATTATATAAGGTGGGTTACAGCTTGATCTCGATCTCCACACCGGCGGGCAGATCCAGAGTCATCAGCGCCTCCACGGTCTTGGGGGTGGAGTTGGTGATGTCGATCAGTCTCTTGTGGGTGCGGCGCTCGAACTGCTCACGGCTGTCCTTATACTTGTGGGTAGCGCGCAGGATGGTGACGATCTCTTTCTTGGTGGGCAGAGGGATGGGGCCGGAAACAGTGGCGCCGGTGCGCTTGGCGGTCTCGACGATCTTCTCTGCGGACTGGTCGATGACCTGATGGTCATAGGCCTTCAGACGGATGCGAATCATTTCTTTTGCCATTTGGTCTTTTCCTCCATGTTTTCGTACGGTTTTTTCTGCGTGACCTACTGCCGTACGGCGGGAAATTTCTTGTTCACCGTTCCGTGCGTATCATTCCGGCTCATAAGAAACACCGGCTTTGGGCCGGTGTCCTTCTGGCGCGGCGATCTACGCCGACGAACAGAAATCTCTCAGCCGCCCGATTATCGGACATACTCCCCGGAAGTTACCTCCTTTCGGAGCAATCTCCCGGTTCATCGCATTTGTAAACGCCTCCGGGCGTGTTATGCCCATTGCGCGCGTACCGGTATATCATATAGGAAAATGCAGCCGGTGTCAAGGGGATTTTTCTATTTTGTTTACAAAATTTCCGAGGCGTTTTCGGTAGTTCTGACAAAGTTTTGATATGGGGTGCGGCGGGCCGTGCCGCTCCCTCCCCTGCTGGGGTCAAGGCAGGAAAAGAGCCGCCTTACGGCGGCTCTTTTGGCGGTTTTTGGGGGGCGCGGTCTTACACCCGCTTCCATTTGGCGCCGTTGGGGATGTCAGCGAGCTCGATGCCCTGGGCCTTCAGCTCATCGCGGATGCGGTCGGCCTCGGCAAAATTCTTGGCCTTCTTGGCGTCGGCCCGGGCGCGGATCAGCGCCTCCACGGCGGCATCGGCCTCGCCGGACTCGCTGATGACGGTGAACTCACCGGCGGCAGGAGCCGCCGCAACCTGCTTGCTGCGCAGCTGCGCCGCCTTCTCCAGCAGCTTCAGACCCAGTACGGTGTCGAAGCTGTCCAGCAGGGCCAGCTTGGTCTTATCGTTGGTTTCGGCCTTCAGTACATCGTACAGCACGGTGACGGCCATGGAGGTGTTCAGGTCGTTGTCCATGGCGGCGGTGAACTTGGCCTTGTACTCGTCGAAGGCGGCCTGATCTACCTCGCCCTCGTCCTTCAGGGCGGCGATGCGAGTCAGCAGCTTGTTGTAGGCCACGGTGGCGTTGTCCAGATTCTCCCAGGTAAACACCAGGCTCTTACGGTAATGGCTCTGGAGGCAGAAGAAACGGTAGGCCAAGGGGTCGTAGCCCTTCTCCTCCAGCAGAGAGACGGTGAGGAACTCGCCCTTGGACTTGGACATCTTGCCGTGGTCGGTGTTCAGATGGGCCACATGGCACCAGTGAGGGCACCAGGGATGGCCCAGGTAGCTCTCGGACTGGGCGATCTCGTTGGTGTGGTGGGGAAAGGCGTTGTCCACACCGCCGCAGTGAAGATCCAGATACTCTCCGTTGTACTTCATGGAGATGCCGGAGCACTCAATATGCCAGCCGGGATAGCCCACGCCCCACGGGGAGTCCCATTTCAGGGCCTGATCCTCGAACTTGGACTTGGTGAACCACAGCACAAAGTCGTTGCGGTTGCGCTTGTTGGTGTCCTCCTCCACGCCCTCGCGGACGCCCACCGCCAGATCCTCCTCGTTGTGGTCGTTGAAGATGTAGTACCGCTCCAGCTTGGAGGTGTCGAAGTACACGTTGCCGCCGGCCACGTAGGCGTAGCCCTTCTCCAGCAGGCGGGTGATGATCCTGATATAGTCGTCGATGAGACCGGTGGCGGGCTGGACCACATCGGGCCGCTTGATGTTCAGCTTCCGGCAGTCGGTGAAGAAGGCGTCGGTGTAGTACTGGGCGATCTCCATAACGGTCTTATGCTCGCGCCGAGCGCCCTTGAGCATCTTGTCCTCGCCCTCGTCGGCGTCGGAGGTCAGGTGTCCCACGTCGGTGATGTTCATGACGCGGTTCACGTCATAGCCCACGTAGCGCAGGTACTTCTCCAGCACGTCCTCCATGATGTAGGAGCGCAGGTTGCCGATGTGGGCAAAGTGGTACACCGTGGGGCCGCAGGTGTACATCTCCACATGGCCCGGGGTGTGGGTCTTGAATTCCTCTTTCTTATGGGTGGCGGAATTATACAGATACATGACGATCCTCCTATGATCTACATTATAATAGTATGCGCAGAAAGCAGAACGCCTCCCATGCCCGCAGGCATGAGAGGCGAATAAAGGCTTCGCGGTTCCACTCTCGTTTATCACTCAGGTGCGGCCCATGACGCAGGCCATGCGGAGGGCATCCACAGCCCCCGCGCTCCCAGACGCACTTTCTGTCCGCAGCGGGTGAGTGGGCTTACAGCCGGCGGCCCTCTCTCTCTTGCCCCGTGGGGTGGACATACTCTTTCCGATCAACGCGCTATTCGATTGCATCCTATGGTAGCAGGATTTTCGTCCGGTGTCAAGTTATTTGATGACCTTGAACACGTCGGCGTTCTTGGCGAAATACTCGATGCCGGAGTAGACGGTGGTGACCAGGATCACGCCCTGGCACACATAGTTCAGCCACTGGGGGATGCCGAACAGGATCAGGCAGATGCACACCATGGTGCTGGCGGTCTTGATCTTGCCGGACCAACCGGCGGCGATGACGCGCCCCTTCTCCACAGCCACAAGGCGCATGCCGGATACGGCAAACTCCCGCAGCAGCACGATAGCCAGTACCCACGCGGCAAAGGTACCTTCCTCTACGAACCAGCACAGCGCCGCCATCACCAGACACTTGTCCGCCAGCGGGTCCATGAACTTGCCAAAATCGGAGATCTGGTCGTAGTGACGGGCAATGTAGCCGTCCAGCAGGTCGGTGAGACAGGCGACGATGTAGATGCCCAGCGCCACATAGCGGCAGCCGGGGAAGCCCCAGTACAGCACCACCAGGAAAACGGGGATCATCAGCACCCGCAGGATCGTCAGTTTGTTCGCGGTCGTCATGGTATGTATCAGCCTTTCGTTGTATTCTTTCCGTATTGTAGCACGGGCGGCAGGAAATGAAAAGTGTTTTTTTACTCCGCGACCTCGCCAGTGAGCTCGCCGTCCATGGCTCCGGTGATGCGCACCGGCACGAACTCGCCCGCCTCCACCTCGTGGTCGGCGGTGAAGTAGATCCGGCCGTCGATGTCAGGGCTCTCGGCATAGCTGCGGCCCACGAACATCATGGACTGGCTGTCAAACCCGTCGCACAGCACCTCCGCCACCGTTCCCATGCGGCTGTCGTTGAAGTCGTCCATAATGCGGGACTGGACATCCACGATCAGGTCGGCGCGGCGCTCGGCCTCATCGGTGTCCACGCGGTTGAGCATCCTGGCGGCGGGGGTGCCCTCCTCGGGGGAGTAGGGGAACACGCCGGCCCGCTCGATCCGGACCTCCTGTAAAAATTCGCACAGCTCCTCGAAGGCGGCCTCGTCCTCGTAGGGCAGGCCGGTGATGAGACTGGTGCGCAGCACCAGACCGGGAATGCGGCCGCGCAGCTTCCGGAACAGAGCCAGCAGCTCCGCCTTGTCGCCGCGGCGGTTCATGGCTTTCAGCACCTTGTCGTTGCAGTGCTGGATGGGGATGTCCAGATAGGGAAGCACCTTGTCCTCGGCGGCGATGGTGTCGATCAGCTCATCGGTGAACTCGTCGGGGTACAGATAGTGCAGGCGGATCCATCGGAAATCCATCTTGCACAGCTCCCGCAGCAGCGCCGCCAGCTTCCGCTCTCCGTACAGGTCGATGCCGTAACGGGTGATGTCCTGAGCGATAACGATGCACTCCCTGACGCCGGCGTCCGACAGCTTCCGGGCCTCGGCCAGCACGTCCTCCATGCGGCGGCTGCGGTAGCGGCCCCGGAGGGACGGAATGACGCAGTAGGCGCAGCGGTTGTCGCAGCCCTCGGCAATACGCAGGTAGGCATAGTGCCCCGGGGTGGTGAGGACGCGATCGAACTCGTCGATCATGCCATGGATGTCGGCAAAGCGGCAGGGGCGGCCGCCGGCCATCAGCTCCGCCAGCGCCGGTACGATCTCGCCGTAGCTGCCGGTACCCATGATACCGTCCACCTCCGGCAGCTCCGTCAGGATCTCCTGCTGGTAGCGCTGGGTGAGACAGCCGGTGACCAGAATTTTCTGCACCTGACCCTCCGCCTTCAGCGCCGCCACGGAGAGGATCGTGTCAATGGCCTCCTCCTTGGCGCTGTCGATGAAGCCGCAGGTGTTGATGACCACCACATCGGCGCCGGCAGGCTCCTCCTGCAGGGTGTGGCCCGCGTCGCGGCACAGGGCCATCATCTGCTCGGTATTCACCAGATTCTTGGCACAGCCAAGGGAAATAAAGGAAACTTTCACGTCTTGTTACCTCATGTTTCATCGATCTCTTGCCCCAGCCCGTTGAGGATGGGGCGGATGTCCTGCCACGAAAAGCCGCGGCGCTGGAGGGCGGCGGCCAAGCGGCGGCTGTCCTCGGGTGTCAGCGGGCGACCCCGCAGCTTGGCGCAGAGGAATTTTTCAATGGCTTCCTGCGGCGGGGGCAGCTGCTTCAGCGCCTCGTCCCATAGCTCTTTGGGAACGCCGCGGCGGTGCAGCTCCTGCCGGACGCGGGCAGCGCCGCAGCCCATGGCGCCGTAGTGCCGGACGATGACCCCTGCGTAGGCGGTGTCATCCACCGCCCCCAGATCCTCCAGCCAGTCCGCCGTCTCGGCGGCGTCATCCGGTGAAGCGCCCTTTTTCGTCAGGCGCTCCGTCAGTTCCTTTTTGGACAGCATGCGTCCGGAGGCCATGCTGGCGCCGCGGCGTCTGGTGTCGGAGCGGCGGGCCGCGGCCCGCAATTCCTCCAGCGTCTCCGGCGGCAGGTCAAGGCCCTGATATAAGCCAAATTGCAGAAGCTCCGCGCCGGTGATCCGGAGGAGCGTTCCATCCTCCAGATACACCAGCACGCGCTCCTGCTTGTGTTTGGAATTTTCCAGTCGCTCGATGCGCATCAGTCGGCGTCGTCGAAGTCGTCGGCGGACACGTCCACCGCACGGCCCGCGGCTTTGGCGGCGGTGCGGGACTGGGCGCCCATCAGCTTGTGGAAGTTCTCCCGGACAGCAGTCTCCAGCTTGTCCGCCTCCTCCGGATGGTCGCGGAAGTACTGCTTGGCGGCGTCACGGCCCTGTCCCAGACGGACCTCGCCCATGTTGAACCACGAGCCGCTCTTCTGCACCAGATCCAGCTTCACCGCCAGATCCAGCAGGTCGCCCAGCTTGCTGATGCCCTCGCCGTACATGATGTCGAACTCCGCCTCGCGGAACGGGGGAGCCACCTTGTTCTTCACCACCTTGGCGCGGGTGCGGTTGCCGATGACCTCGCCGCCGGACTTCAGCGTCTCGATGCGGCGCACGTCGATACGGACGGAGGCGTAGAACTTCAGGGCGCGGCCGCCGGTGGTGACCTCGGGGTTGCCGTACATGACGCCCACCTTCTCACGGAGCTGGTTGATGAAGATAACGATGGAGTTGGTCTTGTTGATGACGCCGGTGAGCTTGCGCAGCGCCTGACTCATCAGGCGTGCGTGAAGGCCCACAAAGCTGTCGCCCATCTCGCCCTCGATCTCAGCACGGGGCACCAGCGCGGCCACGGAGTCCACTACCACCACGTCGATGGCGCCGGAGCGCACCAGCGCCTCTGTGATCTCCAGCGCCTGCTCGCCGGTGTCGGGCTGGGAGATGAGCATATCCTCCACGTTGACCCCCAGTGCTTTGGCATAGGTGGGATCCAGCGCGTGCTCGGCGTCTACAAAGGCCACCTCGCCGCCCATCTTCTGGGCCTCCGCCAGCACATGGAGGGCCAGCGTGGTCTTGCCGGAGGACTCCGGTCCGTAGATCTCCACGATACGGCCCCGGGGCAGGCCGCCGATGCCCAGCGCCAGATCCAGCGACAGAGATCCGGTGGGGATAGCCTCCACGTTCAGGGCGCTCTCCGCGCCGTAGCGCATGATGGAGCCCTTGCCGTACATCTTCTCGATCTGCTGCATGGCGGTTTCCAGCGCCTTTTTCTTGTCGGACGCCGCCGCGGGCTGGACCGCAGGTTCTTTCTTCGCTGCCATTGTTCCGTCCTCCTCTGTTGGTTTATACCTATTTTATTGGAACTGCTGTCCCGAAAAACGGACAGTTCAGATCTCCGTATGCAGAATGCCCCAGACCACACGGGGGATGCCGTTGAGATCGGGGATCACCTCGATGTCGCCGAAGCCCACGGCACGCATAATGCGCAGCACGTCATCGGCCTGGCCGATACCCACCTCAAAGTACAGCCGTCCGCCGGGACGCAGGGCGCCGCGCCAGTTCTCGCAGATGGCGCGGTAGAAGTCCAGGCCGTCGGCGCCGCCCTTCAGCGCCAGATGGGGCTCATAGTCCCGCACCGAGGGGTCCAGCCCCGCGATGTCGCCGTCAGGGATATAGGGTGGGTTGGACACGATGCAGTCGAACTCCCCCAGACGCGGAGGCGCTTTTTCCAGCGCGTTGAGCTGCATGGACACCACCTGACCGGACAGGCCGGTACGGCGGATGTTCTGACGGCAGATGCGCAGCGCACCCTCGTCGATCTCCCCCAGCACCATATGGCTGCCGGAGACGTGCTTGGCCACGGCAAGACCGACGCAGCCGGAACCGGCGCACAGATCCAGTACACGGGGCGACTCAACGCCCTGCAGGCCCTCGATGGCGGCGGCGGCCAGCACCTCCGTGTCCGGGCGGGGGATCAGCACCCGCTCCGAGATGTCCAGCGGCAGGCCGTAAAACTCCCACTCGCCGATGAGATAGGCCACCGGCTCGCCCTCCAGATGGCGCTGCACCAGCGCTCTGGCCTGCTGCTCCACGGCGTCGGGGACGTAGAGACGGCTGGCGCGGCTCAGTTCCTCCCTGCTCTTACCAGCGGCGCAGCACACCAGTTCACGGGCCTCCAGCGTGGCGGCGGGCAGGCCAGCCTGGTGGAGCTGCTGGCGAATATCCAAATACAGATTGTTATATGTAATTGCCATAATACGATGCGTTATCCCCTTTTACCACTGATCCTTGCCTTTTTCGGCAGGGATCACCAGCTTCATGGCCTCGATGGCTACCTCGATCATGGAGTCGTCGGGCTCGTTGGTGGTGAAGTTCTGCATCCACATGCCCGGGGCAGACAGGATGCGGGTCACGGTGTTGTCATGGGCTCCCACGAAGCGGTTGAACTCGTAGGTCACACCCACCACGGGAATCAGCAGCAGCAGCTTGACGCCGATGCGGACCCAGATGTTCTGCCAGTTGATGTAGGGGAACACCAGGCTGGACACCAGAATGGACACCATGATCACCACAAACAGAAAGCTGGTGCCGCAGCGGGGATGGTGCTTGGGCTGGGGACGGACGTTCTCCACCGTCAGGGGCAGGCCCGCCTCATAGCAGAAAATGGTCTTATGCTCCGCGCCGTGGTAGCAGAACACGCGGTGAACGTCCTTCTGCTTGGAGCAGAGGATCAGATAGCCCAGGAAGATGGCCACCTTCACCACGCCCTCGATGATGTTGTGGACCGCGGCGCTCTTAGCGTGAAACAGTCCGGCGACGAACGTGGGCAGCAGCATGAACAGCACCAATGTCAGGGCCAGGCTCAAAATCACGGAGAACGCCACCACCAGGGATTGCAGCTTCTCTGCGGGGATGTGCTTTTCCAGCCACTGGTCGAATTTGCCGGGCTGGGCATCCTCCCCATCAGGGAAATAGTCCGCCGAAAACATCAGCGCCTTGACGCCGGTGATCATGGAGCTGATGAACGTCACGGCGCCGCGGAGGATAGGCACGCCCAGAATGGGGTACTTGCTCCTGATGAACTTCCGCTCTGTGACCTTGGTGACCAGTCCCTCCGGAGAGCGGACCACGATGGCGTCCTTCTCCGGTCCGCGCATGAGGATACCTTCGATCAGCGCCTGCCCGCCGATAGTGGTGCGGAACGCGCCCTGTTTCTTTTCCATATGCCTGAATGATCCTTTCTGAAAGCAAGCATATCACAGCTTGCCGAAAAATGCAACAGTTGTTCGATTATTTACAGTTCTTTTTCTGTCTCCCGCTTCAGCGGCAGTCGGATAGTCACCACAGCGCCGCCTCCGGCGGCATTGGCGATGTCAAACTGGCCGCCGTGGAGGCGGACGATCTCATCGCAGACCGCCAGGCCGATGCCGCTGCCGCGGGCGCGGGAGGAGCCCTTGTAGAATTTCTGCTTCACGTAGGGCAGCTCCGCCTCGGGGATGCCGGGGCCGAAGTCGCGGATGGAGATGATATACTCCCCCTCCTGCTGGGTGAGGTGAACCACGATGCGCTTGCCGGAGCCGCCGTGCTTGGCGGCGTTGTCCAGCACGTTGCAGAACACCTGCTTCAGCCGCTCAGGGTCGCCGGTGATAGGCTCGTCGTACAGAGCCTTGTCGCTGCCGTACTCCAGGGAGATGCCGTCCTGGCGGAACAGCTCGCGGTAGGTGTAGACCGCGTCCTCCAGCTCTGCCTGTATGTCGGTGTCCTCTACCTGCAGGGTGAAGCGGCCATCGGTCATCTTGGAGAAGTCCAGCAGCTCCTCCACCATGTTGGTCAGGCGGCGGGACTCCTTGAGGATGATCTGCACGCCGCGGCGCAGCTGCTGCACGTCGCCGGACTCGTCTTCCAGCAGCGTCTCACCCCAGCCGTTGATGGCCGTCAGGGGCGTTCGCAGCTCGTGGGACACGGAGGAGATGAACTCCGACTCCATCTTCTCGCTCTGGCTGATCTTCAGGGACATGTCGTTGATGTTGTCCACCAGCACACCCATCTCATCGGTGTATTTGTTGGGGATCTGGATGCCGTAGCTGCCGGCGGAGATGCGCTTGGCCGTCTCCGACACGGCGGAGACAGGGGCCACCACGTTGTTGATGAAGATGGAGCTGGACAGGAAAATCAGGCAGATCACCGCGGTCATGACGCCGCAGACTACCAGCACCGTCAGAAACACCTGACGGTCCAGGTTCCCGATGGCGGTGACATAGCGCATGACGCCCACCACCTGCCCGTTGAACTTCAGCAGGCTGGAGGCGGCGATGATCCGCTCGCCGGTGGTCTCATCGCGGCCCACGTAATCCTGCACCGTGCCGCTCTCCACGGCGCGGGCCACCTCCGGTGTGCTGGGATAGGTGCCCGCCGTCAGGCCGCGGGTGGTGACCTCCACGCGGCCTGAGCTGTTGAGAAATTGCAGCTCGATGTGGTCTCTGTCGTCAAAGGTGGCGGCGTACAGTGTGGCGCTGCGGTAATACTCCTTGTAGCCGATCATGACATAGGTATTGAAGTAGTCGGCGCCGGCGGCCGCCTTGGCCCGCAGGGTGGAGCGGGCGCTGTTGTAGTAGTTGCTGGCGAAACCCACAGAGATGAGGGCGCCCACCAGCAGCAATATGGCGGCCACGGGGCCGATGCTTCCGGCCAGCCAGCGGCGGCGCAGGCCCTGTACCCGCGGCAGCTTGGGGGACATGTTCCTCAGCTCCTTTCGTGGTAAAGTCAAAATAAGCGGCGCGGCGTTGTCAATAGGACACTGATGGCAAGAGATTTTTCGTCGAGGCAAGGCGCAAAGCCACCGCTGTACTTTGTGTACAGCCAGGCTTTGCAACGCAGTATCAGCGGAAAAGATCCGCCATCAGAAACCCCACTTGTAGCCGTAGCCCCAGATCGTGGTAATGTACGTTGGATTCGTGGCATTGTCCTCGATCTTGAGACGGAGGCGGCGGATGTTGACATCCACGATCTTCAGCTCGCCAAAGTAGTCGTGGCCCCAGACCATATCCAGGATCTCCTCGCGGGAGAGGGCCTTGCCGGGGTTCTCCATAAACATCTTCATGATGGAGTACTCCACCTGGGTGAGCTTGATGCGCTGGCCGTTCTTCTCCAGGGTGCGGTTGCGGGTGTTCAGCAGGAAGGGCGGCTGGTCGATCTCACCGGCATCCACGGCGGCGCCGCCGGAGCGGCGCATCAGGGCATCCACGCGGGCGGTAAGCTCGGCGGGTGAGAAGGGTTTGGTGACATAGTCGTCGGCGCCGGTCATAAGGCCGGTGACCTTATCCATCTCCTGGGAGCGGGCGGTGAGCATGATGATGCCGATGGTCGCATTGGTGGCGCGGATGCGGCGGCAGACCTCGAAGCCATCGATGCCGGGGAGCATGATGTCCAGAAGGGCCACGCGGACATCGGCGTGCTCCTTCAGCTTCTCCAGCGCCTCCTCGCCGGTCTCCGCCTCAATTACCTCGTAGCCGGCGCGGCGGAGATTGATGACGATAAAGCTGCGGATGCTGGATTCGTCCTCCAGGACCAGTACTTTTTTCATAGTGCGCTCCTTTCTGACGTCAGGAATTGTTCCAGGTACCCTGGATGAGACTGAAGCTGCGGCGCAGCAGGTCCTCATCCATGCCGTAATAGGGGGCGATCTCAAAGACCTCGCCGGCGTAGACTGTGGTAGTCTGTCGGCGGAGGACCAGCCGGCGGCCCATGCGGCTGCGGGAATCACGGTTCTCACCGGTGATGGTGTAGATGGACAGCACGGAGTCGCCGTTGATGCGGAGGGTCATCTGGTTCTCGTTGGAGATGGCGGTGACAAGAGCGTCCACGTCCCAGTTCCACCAGCTCAGAGGGATGGTGAAGTACCATCCGGCGGAAAGACAGTGGTAGGTCTTGACGGACTGCTCAAAACGGCCGTCGGACTTCCAGCTCATCCAGGCCACGAAGCCGTCGGTCTGCTCGGCGGCGCTGTCGGCGTCGGGGCAGGGCAGCTCGATGATGCCGTCGCCGTCGATGTCCTGGGGGGAGAGCTGGCGGTAGGGGTAGACGGCGGCGGACACGCCGCTGTTTTTATCCAGCGCCACGTTGACAAGGCCCGCCTCCTGACGGTAGATAAGGATGTCGGTGACGGCCATGCTTGTGATATCCACGCCGGTGATGAACACGGCGGGGGTATCCTTATCCACCATGCCGGTGACGACGCTGCCGCGGTTCAGGGCGGCCATGGAGGTGGACAGACGGCAGCGGTAGGACACGCCCATCTGTTCCTCCTGCCAGCCGTAAAACTCCGCCACGGGACCCAGCTCGCCGTCGCTGCGGAGCACCAGCAGGCTGGGCACGCCGTCGCCGTTGAGGTCCTGGACGCTGAACTGGGTGTAGCCGCTGGACATCAGGGCTACCGGCTCCGACTCCACGGTGTAGGCGGCCAGAGTCTGAACATCGGCGCTGATGCGCCAGCCCACGATGATCTCGCGGCATCCGTCGCCGTTGAGGTCCTGATAATAGACGCTGTCCACGGCGGAGCCGCTGCTCTCAATGGTGCAGAAACAGCGGTAGGTGTCGCCCTCCAGCCGGAACACCATGATCTTCAGGGGCTTTTCATCGCTGCTGCGGCGCAGGAACACCAGCGCCTCCTGGATGCCGTCATCCTCCAGATCCACCATCTGGACAGACTGGATGTTCCGGCCGCCGGAGGGCGAGGCGTACTCGTAGCCCTGATCGATGAGGCTGTCGATCTGCTGGGACAGGCCGGTATACTCCTCTGCCATACGGGGCAGGGTGAACAGCTGCTCCACGGAGGAGTCGAAGAAGGTGCAGCCGGACAGCACGGCGGCCAGCGCCAGTCCTGCCAGCAGCAGGATACACTTTTTCGCGGTATGCTTCACAGCGGTCCCTCCGTTCGCCTATAATTGCACCTTATATCATACCACAGGGCGCGGCGTTTTGGTAGTGCTTTTTTGCGTTTTCCTGCGGAAAACGCAAAGTACGGACCGCCTTTCAGCGGTCCGTACAGGGATGGTGGGGGATGTGCCGCGTCAGCGGATGCGGATGATGGCCTTCACCGTGCCGCCGCCCACGGTGCCCACAATAGTGGCGTAGCGGCCGCTGCTGGTGCCGGTGACGGTAACCTTGGCGCCCTCCAGCTTGCAGACGCCGTTGCTGTCGCCGTCCATGGCCCAAGTCACGGACGCGTCAGTGCCCTTGAGCCCCAGGGTCCAGACCTCGCCGGCCTTGGCGCTCATCTCGAATACGCCGGTCTCGCTGGTGGAGGCCAGATCGCCCTCGTAGCCGCCCTCAGACGTGGCGGTGATGGTCAGCTTGCTGATATCCACCGTGGCGGTAGTATTGCCGGTGGTGCTTCCGGTGGTGCTTCCGGTAGTGCTTCCGGTGGTGCTGCCGGTAGTGCTTCCGGTGGTGCTGCCGGTAGTGCTTCCGGTGGTGTCGCTGCCCTCGGCGGCCTTGACGGTGACGCTGCACGTGGCCTCGGCGCTGCCCACCTTGGCGGTGATAACAGCGCTGCCCGCGGCCACAGCCGTGACCTCGCCGGTATCGCTGACGGTGACGACGGCGGGATCGCTGCTGCTCCAGGCGCAGGTCTCCGTGGTCTCCTCATTGACCTTCAGCGTCTCCTTGCCGCCCACATCCAGTGCCAGCACCGCGCGGTTCAGGGTGATGGTATCGGCAGGCTCCACAGGGTCGGGATCCGGTGTGGGGGTAGGCTCGGGGATCACGTCCTCCACAGGCGGCTTCTGGCCGCCGATGGCGGTTTTGATCTGGTCGCCGAACAGCAGCCATACCACCAGCAGCACCAGCAGGATCAGCACCAGCACCACCACGGGACCCAGGATGCTGGGCGCCTTGCGGCGGGGGGTCTCCGCTCTGCGGCGGCGCTTGGTGGCGCGGCCGCCGTAATAAGCATCGTCTTCTTCGCAGAACGGGCAGGTCTTATAGCTATCGGAGAACATCTCTCCGCATTTCTTGCACTTGATGAGACTCATGTGGATACCTCCGAGAAAAAAATCTATTTTACATAATACCCATTTCACCCCCTCACGTCAACCGTCTATCGCCGAAATTCATTCTTTTTTTACATGATGCGCCCTGCGCCGCTTGCTTTTCTCCGTCACATTTCCTATAATGGCGGCAGAGATCACTTGGGAGGGCCCGTGACATGAACACCATTTTCATCGGCATCGCAGGCGGCACCGGCAGCGGCAAGACCACGCTGACGGAGCATCTGGCCGCCCGCTTCGGCAGTGACATCAGTGTGGTACACCACGACAACTACTACAAGCGGCAGGACCGCCCCTTTGAGGAGCGCTGCCAGCAGAACTACGATCACCCGGACGCCTTCGACACCGATCTGATGATCGCGGACCTGAAGGCGCTGAAGCGGGGCGAGACCATCCACTGCCCCGTGTACGACTATGCCATCCACAACCGCACCGCGGAGACGGTGGAGGTGAAGCCCACCAAGGTGGTGATCGTGGAGGGCATCCTTATCTTCCAGAACAAGGAGCTGCGGGACCTGCTGGACATCAAAATTTTCGTGGAAACGGATGCCGACGTCCGCATCCTGCGCCGCGCCCTGCGGGACGTGGAGGAGCGGGGCCGGTCGCTGGAGTCGGTGGTGAACCAGTATCTCACCACGGTGAAGCCCATGCACGAGCAGTTCGTGGAGCCCACCCGCAAGTTCGCGGACATCATCGTGCTGGAGGGCGGCCACAATCTGGTGGCGCTGGACATGATCATGCAGCGCATCGCCAACCACATCGCGGAGAGCTGACATGAAGCGTGCCCTTTTCCGTATCGCCGCCGTACTGTGCATCGCACTGGCGGCGTTCTTCCTGATGCCGGTCTTTGGCGGCATCCTGCACTTCGGCATGATCTGGCCGGCGGCGGTACTGCTGTCGGCAGCGGCGGTGCTGCTGCGGCCGGACTTCTTCCGCCGCCTGCTGCGGCCCCGATGGCTGCGGCGGGCCGTGAGCCTGCTGGCGGCGGTGTGCGCCGCGGCGGTACTGGTGACGCTGGGTATGATGGCCCGGGCGGCAGAGAATCGTCCGCCGGAGGACATGCCCTGCACCGTCATCGTGCTGGGCTGTCAGGTGCTGGAGGACGGGCGGCCCAGTCTGATGCTGCAAAAGCGCATCAACGCGGCCTACGGCTATCTCTCCGCCCACCCCGATGCGGCCTGCGTCGCCTCCGGAGGGCTGGACGACAGCGAGACGGTGACGGAGGCCCAGTGCATCCGCAGCACGCTGGTATCCATGGGCATCGACGAAGGCCGCATCTATCTGGAGGACCGGTCCCGCTCCACCGAGGAGAATCTGTCCTTCTCCGCCGCCATCATACAGGAGCAGGGCCTGCCGCAGCAGGCGGTCATCGCCTCCGACAACTTCCACCAGCTGCGCGCCGCCATCTGGGCAGAGCGGGACGGGCTGACGCCCTACGCCGCAGGCTGCACCAGCCCCTGGTTCCTCACCGCGGGCTACTGGGCGCGGGAGGCGGCGGCGCTGCTCTGCATGGCGGTCACCGGCATGTAGAACCATTGTTACCAGATTTTGAACCTTTAGAAAATGTCCTTGCATTTTTCAATTTTCATGATAGAATAGGCTTACAAATCTTTATGGAGGTGCTACTATGGCTTATCAGATCGGTTCCGCTTGCGTCAGCTGCGGTGCTTGCGCGGACGCATGTCCCGTGGGTGCTATCTCTCAGGGCGATGATCGTTACGTCATCGATGCCGGTGCCTGCCTGGACTGCGGTTCTTGCAGCGATACCTGCCCCAATGGCGCTATCAGCCCCGCTGAGTAATTTACATACGAGCGGTAAAGTGACCGGCCCTCTGGCCGGTCACTTTTTTGTTGCGGACGGCGGCTGTTTATATTACAATAGGGGCAGTTTATGGCAGGAGGACGGTGTATGGAGCGATGGGATACCCTGTGGGACGGCGGCTGGACGTTCTGCTTTGACGACGGCGCATTCAAGCCCTCCACAGACTCCTTCCTGCTGGGCAGCTTTCCGCCGCTGCGGCGGGGCTGGCGGGTCTGCGATCTGGGCTCCGGCACGGGGCTGCTGGGCCTGCTGCTTCTGGCGCGGGAGCCGTCCCTCACCGTCACGGGGCTGGAGCTGTCCCCCGCCGCCTGCGCTCTGGCGGACCGCACCGCCGCAGCCAACGGCCTGACGGACCGGCTGATCACGCTGCCCTGCGACCTGCGGGACCGCAGACAACTGCCGTCGGCGGGACGCTTCGATCTGGCGGTGTCCAACCCGCCCTACTTCCCTGCCGGAGGCGGGAAAACGGCGGCCGGCAGCCGCGGCATTCACCGTGCCGAGCTGGCATGCACCATGGAGCAGCTGTGTGCGGCGGCAGCGTACCTGCTGCGCAGCGGCGGGCAGTTCTGTCTCGTGTACCGCACGGAGCGGCTGGCGGAGCTGATGGAGACGCTGCGGCGGCACCGGCTGGAGCCGAAGGTGCTGCGGTTCGTCCAGAAAAACGCCGCATCCGCGCCATCGCTGCTGCTGATGGCCTGCCGCAAGGACGGAGGCACCGGCCTGACGGTGCAGCCGCCGCTGCTGCTGCAAAACGACGATGGCACGGAAACGCCGGAGCTGCGGCGCATCTATTTTAAGGAGAAGGGATAACACTATGGCTGGTATGTTATATCTGGTGGCCACGCCCATCGGCAATCTGGGAGACTTTTCCCCCCGTGCCGTGGAGACGCTGGCCCGGGCGGATTTCATCGCCGCCGAGGACACCCGCGTGTCCGTAAAGCTGCTGAACCACTTCGACATCAGGAAGCCGCTGGTCAGCTACCACGAGCATAACCGCGCCGCCGCAGGGCAAACCATTCTGGCCCGCCTGCTGGAGGGTGAGACCTGCGCACTGGTGACGGATGCGGGCACCCCCGCCATCAGCGACCCCGGCCAGGATCTGGTGGCCCTGTGCGCCGCTAACGGCGTGACGGTACAGGCCATCCCCGGCTGCTGCGCCGCCATCGCAGCCCTGGCTGTGTCGGGGCTGGACACGGGGCGGTTCACCTTCGAGGGCTTCCTGCCCTCCGGCAAAAAGGAGCGCCGCGCCGCGCTGGAGGAACTGACCGGCGAGGTACGGACCATGGTGTTCCACGAGGCGCCCCACCGGCTGCGGTCCGCGCTGGCGGACATGGCGGAGGTCCTGGGCGACCGCCCCGTGGCTCTGTGCCGCGAGTTGACGAAGCTCCATGAGGAGACGGTGCGTACCACGCTGGCTCAGGCCGCCGCCTACTACGCCGCCAATGAGCCCCGCGGCGAGTACGTGCTGGTGGTGGCGGGACGGCCCCGTCAGTATCTGCCCCAGCTGACGCTGGAGGAAGGCGTGGAGCGGGTGCTGCGCCTGCGGGAGGGCGGCATGAAGATGAAGGACGCCGTGCGGCAGGTGGCCGATGATACGGGTCTGAGCCGCAACGAACTGTACAACGCGGCGCTGCAGCGCTGAGCCTCCCCGAAAAAATGCGGAAATACCTGCGGAGCTTACGGCTTCGCAGGTATTTTTATATGTATTTTGCGTCATTTCATTTATTTCAGCAGTAGAAAAGCGCCGGTATGGTCTCCGGCGCTTTTCGGCTGTCAGTTGTCCCCGCGAAGCTCCCTCAAACACTTCGCGCAGACATTTTTTCCGCGGAACACCGACACGTCCTTGACACCGTCGCAGAAGATGCAGCTGGGCCGATATTTCTTGAGAATGACCGATGATCCCTCAACATATATCTCCAGCGCGTCCCTCTCCGTGATGTCCAGCGTCCGGCGCAACTCGATGGGAAGTACGATCCTTCCCAGCTCGTCCACACGTCTGACGATCCCCGTCGCTTTCACTTGTGGTATCCCCCCTATTCAGTTGTCCCAAATATGCGGTTGACAGGCGGTTTCAGTATGACATATTTTGCAAATTCTGTCAACTGCTCTTCGCCAAAAGCCCTGTCGTTTCCACAAATATTGCGCTGTGGCGGCGCATATTCTCCCTGCACAAGGAAAAATACGCCCCGCAGCGGGCGCGGGAGAGGAGGCACATCTCATGGCGATGGGTCTGGTGTGGACGCTGATGGTGACGGCGGCGCTGGTGTGCGGTGCGGTGCAGGGAATGCTGCCCGCTGTGACAGCGGCGGCCATGAAGGGTGCGTCCGCCGCCGTGGAGCTGACACTGTCCATGGCAGGGGCGCTTTGCCTGTGGTCGGGGGTCATGACGGTGATGGAGCGGGGCGGCCTGACGCGGGGGCTGGCCCGCCTGTTCCGCCCTCTGCTGCGTCGCATCCTCCCCCGCGCCAGCCGAGATGCCGACACGCTGGCGGCGGTATCCGCCAACGTATCCGCCAATCTGCTGGGACTGGGCAACGCCGCCACGCCGCTGGGCATCCGCGCCGCACAACGGATGGCAACAGGCTGCGGCGGCACCGCCAGCGACGAGCTGTGCCGTCTGGTGGTGCTGAACACCGCGTCCATCCAACTGCTGCCCACCACCGTGGCCGCCGTCCGCAGTGCCCAGGGCTGCACCGCGCCGCTGGACATCCTGCCGGCGGTCTGGCTGTCCTCGGTGCTGTCCGTCACGGCAGGGCTGCTGGCCGCCCGCCTTTTGCAGCGGGTCTGGAGGGCATGACCGTGGATATCGCCTCCCTCCTGATCCCTCTGCTGCTGACGGCGGCGGCCCTGTGGGCCCTGGGTCGTCGGGTAGACGTGTACGACGCTCTCACCGCCGGTGCATCGGAGGGCCTGACGGTGCTGCTGCGCATCGTGCCGTCCCTCATCGCGCTTTTAACGGCGGTGTATATGTTCCGTGCCTCCGGTGCGCTGGACCTGCTGACGGAGCTGCTGGCGCCGGTGCTGGAGAAGCTGGGCATCCCGCCGGAGACGGCGGCGCTGCTGCTCATCCGGCCGGTGTCCGGCTCCGGCGCGCTGGCGGTGGGCAGCGAGCTGATGGCCGCCCACGGGCCGGACAGCTACATTGGCCGGTGCGCGGCGGTGATGCTGGGCTGTACGGAGACCACATTCTACACCATCGCCGTGTATTTCGGCGCGGCGGGCATCCGCCGCACCCGCTACACCATACCGGCGGCGCTGACCGCTGATCTGGCGGGCTTCATGGCAGCGGCGTGGAGTGTGCGTCTGTTCTTCGGAGCATAGAAAAAGCGCACCCCGCGGGGTGCGCTTTTCGCGGCTTTTTTACATCTTCTCCGGTGCGGAGCAGCCAATAAGGGTCATGCCGTTTTTCAGCACGGCCCGGGCAGTATCCGCCAGCTTCAGGCGGGCCAGCAGCACGTTCTTCTCCTCGCCCTTGATGCGGCAGGCGTTGTAGAACTTGTGGAACGCGGCGGCCAGCTCGGACAGATAGCGATTGATAAAGCTGGGGTCGTAGTCCCGGGCAGCCAGACGCACCACCACCGGGTACTGGGCCAGCTGCTTGATGAGCGCCTTCTCCTCGTCGGCGGTAAGCAGTGCCAGATCGGCCTGCGCCGCGGCGGGCACGTCGAAGCCCTCCGCCGCCAGCGCCTTCAGCAGGGTGCAGATGCGGGCGTAGGCGTACTGCACGTAGTACACGGGGTTCTCGCTGTCCTCCCGCACGGCCAGGCCCAGGTCAAACTCCATCTGAGTGTCGGGCTTGGCGTTGAAGAACCAGCGGCAGGCATCCACAGGGATCTCGTCCAGCAGGTCGGTAAGGCTGATGGCTTTGCCGGTGCGCTTGGACATACGCACTACCTCGCCGTCCCGCACCAGCTTCACCAGCTGCATCAGCACGATGTCCAGCCGGTGCTCACCGTCCAGCCCCAGCGCGTCCATGGCGCCCTTCAGACGGGCCACATGGCCGTGGTGGTCGGCGCCCCAGATGTTCACCACCTTGTCAAAGCCGCGGACGGCAAATTTGTTCCGGTGGTAGGCGATATCGGCGGCAAAATAGGTGTAGAAGCCGTTGGCGCGGCGGAGCACGTCGTCCTTCAAGGCCAGCTTTTCGATGTCCTCGTCGGACTTACCGGCGGCGCGGAGCTTCTCCGCCAGGATCGCGGAGGTCTTGAGCCACAGGGCGCCGTCCTTCTCGTACGTCCAGCCCCGGTCGGTCAGCAGCTGCACGGAGTCGGCCACGTAGCCGCTCTCGTGAAGGCTGGACTCGAAGAACCACTGGTCGTACTGGATGCCGTAGCGGGCCAGATCGGTCTTCATCTTGGGGATGTTGCGGCTCAGGCCGAACTGGGCCAGTGCGTCGTGGCGTACCTGCTCCTCGCAGTTCAGGTACTTATCGCCTTCCTGCTCGTAGAACGCCTGGGCCAGCTCGCGGATATCATCGCCGTGGTAGCCGTCCTCCGGAAACTCCACCGCGTCCTCGCCTTGGATGATCTGGAGATAGCGCGCCTCCAGACTCTTGGCGAACTTCTCGATCTGGTTGCCGGCGTCGTTGACGTAAAATTCGCGGGTCACATCGGCGCCGGACTTCTGCAGCACACTGGCCAGCGTGTCGCCCAGCACGCCGCCGCGGGCGTTGCCCATGTGCATGGGGCCGGTGGGGTTGGCGGACACGAACTCCACCATGTACTTCTTCCCCGCCAGCATATCGTTCTCACCATAATGCTCGCCGACGGACTCGATGCCGGAGACAGTGTCGGCATACCACTTGCCGCCCAGACGGAAGTTCAGGAAGCCGGGGCCCGCCAGCTCCACGGAGGTGAAGTAGCTGCCCTCCAGTGCCATGTTGTCAATGAGGGTCTGGGCCACCTGACGGGGGTTCATCTTCATGGCCTTGGCCGCGGCCAGACAAAACGTGGTGGTATAGTCGCCGTTGGCGGTGTCCTTGGGGATCTCCACCGCCGGAGTCACGGTAATGCCGGACGGTAAAACACCGGCGGCCGCCGCCTTCTCGTAGGCGGAAACAGTCAGCTGCAGCACCTGATCCTTGGCGCTCTGTATCATGTTCATGTTCTGTTCTCCTCTTTCGTTAAAGTCAGCTCCACCCGCAGCACCGACAGGGGCTGCGTACCGATGAGCAGTGTATACGCCAGTGTGATAAAGCCGTGGCCCTGTCGGGACAGCTGCCACGCCACCTCCTGAGTGACGACATTCAGCGTCAGGCTGCCGCCGTCGCCGCCGTCGATGCGGGTGGCTGTGGGCGTCTTGGGGTCCAGTAGCAGGCCGTAGCCCCCGCTGTCGGCCTCGTTGATGACCACCGCGCGGTGGGTGGCCGTCTCCAGCTTCACATCGGAGACGATGGCGCTGCCGTCGGCCTCGTTGGCCGCCTCATACCGCAGGTGCCACCCCTCCGGCAGCTTTTCCAGCGTGCCCGTGCCGCAGAAGATCAGCTGATCCTCCTGCCCGCCGAAGCGGCTGGTGCTCCGGACCGTGATCTGTACATGCTCTGCCATGGCTCACCTCAATATTTCTCGATATCCACAGGCCGCACCGCCCCCTGCAGGGGCTGGCCCAGGAACATGCCCGCCAGCGCGCCGAAATCCTCCGGCCGGTCACTGGCGTACAGCGTCATCTCGCCGCCGCGCCGGTCTGCCAGCAGCTCCCGCTCCGTCAGCTGCCGCTTCAGGCTGCGGGCCGCCTCGGCGCCGGAGTCCACCAGCGTCACATCCGGCCCCATGATGCCGCCGATGACCTCCGCCAGCAGCGGATAGTGGGTGCAGCCCATGATGAGGGTGTCGATGCCGGTATCCCGCAGCGGCTCCAGATACTCCCGCGCCACCGTTTCGATGACGGTATCGCCCGGCTGGAACCGGCCGTTCTCCACCAACGGCACAAACAGGGGGCACGCCTTACTGATAACGGTGATATCCCCGTCCAGTCCGGCGATAGTGCGCTCATAGGCGCCGGAGCGCACGGAGGCGGCAGTGGCGATGAGCCCCACCCGCTTGTTCCGCGTGGACGCCGCGGCGCGGCGGCAGGACGGCTCCACCACACCCAGCATGGGCAGGTCGCCGTTCTCCGCCTGTAATTGGGGCAGCGCCGTGGTGGATACGGTGCCGCAGGCCACCACCAGCGCCTTGATGTCGAAGGTCCGCAGGAAGCGGACATCCTGCTTTGCAAAGTGCAGCAGGATTTCCGCCGAGCGGCTGCCATAGGGCACACGGGACGTGTCTCCGAAGTATATAATGTTCTCAGAGGGGAGGATGCTGCGGATCTCCCGCACGGCGGTGAGCCCGCCGCTGCCGGAGTCGAACACCCCGATCGGACGCAGATCCATAGAAACGCTCCTTCTCGCAGTTTTCAACTTTATACTGTAACCAATATATTTTACTATGAACCGCCGCCCGACACAAGCTAAATTTTGGCGGACCTTCCCACTTTTTCTATGGCATTCCGCGAAATGCCGTGTTATAATCAGGGAAACAAAGTGCTGACCGCGAAACGGAGGTGGCCTGATGGAACTGAAAATGACGGAGAAGCAGTTCCGGCGTCTGCTGGATCTGGTGTATATCGGCAACTGGGTGCTGAACTCCACCCGCGGTGATGACCGCATCAAGGAGTATGACCAGGTGGAGAGTCTGGTGTTTGCCCACTGTCTGGACCACGGCATGGCCCCGCTGACGGAGCTGTACCAGGGGGAGCTGATCCCCTCCCGTGCCTTTGCCGACGGCGGCATCCACGAGGCCATCATGGCCTACGAGGACACCACGTTCTTCGAGATACTGGCGCAGGAGCTGGCCCTGCGGGACATGGACGATCCCCCCATCACGCCGGAGAACTACGATGAGGTGATGGCGCGGATGGAGACGTATCTGGGAGAGTTCGAGCAGCACGGCACCGACAATATCACCGTGGATATGGACGAGTAAACGCGCGGAAGCGCTCCGGCAGTGCCGGAGCGCTTCTTTTTTGCTTATTCCTCGTTCTCTGCCAGATAGCGGGCCACATAGACGCCGCTGGCGCTGGCATGGGACAGGGAGTGGGTGACGCCGCTGCCGTCGCCGATGACGAACAGGCCCTTGTGGGGCGTCTCCAGATTCTGGTCCAGCGCCACCTCCATGTTGTAGAATTTCACCTCCACGCCGTAGAGCAGGGTGTCGTCGCTGGCGGTGCCGGGGGCGATCTTGTCCAGCGCGTAGATCATCTCGATGATGCCGTCCAGAATACGCTTGGGCATCACCAGACTCAGATCGCCGGGGGTAGCCGCCAGCGTGGGGGTCATGAAGCCCTTTTCGATGCGCTTGGGGGTGGTGCGCTGGCCGCGGATCAGGTCGCCGAACCGCTGCACCATCACGCCGCCGCCCAGCATGTTGGAAAGGCGGGCGATGCTCTCGCCGTAGCCGTTGCTGTCGCGGAACGGCTCGGTAAAGTGCTTGGACACCAGCAGGGCGAAGTTGGTGTTCTCCGTGTGCAGGGCGGGGTCCTCATAGCTGTGGCCGTTGACGGTGACAATGCCGTTGGTGTTCTCGTTCACCACCGCGCCCCGGGGGTTCATGCAGAACGTGCGCACCTTGTCCTGATACTTCTCGGTCTTATACACGATCTTGCTCTCGTACAGCTCGTCGGTGATGGGGGCGAACACCTCGGCAGGCAGCTCCACCCGGACGCCGATGTCCACGCGATTGGACTTGGTGGGGATATCCAGCGCCTCGCACACGGACTCCATCCACTTGCTGCCGCTGCGTCCCACGGAGATGATGCACTTGCTGCCGCAGAATGTGCCCTTATCTGTCTCCGCCTGATAGCTGCCGTCGTCCAGAATGGTCAGTGCCTTCACCGGCGTCAGGAAGTGGAAGTCGATATGCTCCTTCAGCTGGGCGTACAGGTTCTCCAGTACCTTGTAGTTGATATCCGTGCCCAGATGCCGCACGGAGGCGTCCAGCAGGTGGAGATTGTTTTGCAGGCACAGACGCTTGAAGCCGCTGTCCGCCGTGGAGTACAGCTTGGTGCCGGCGCCGCCGCAGGCCACGTTGATCTCGTCCACGTAGCGCATGAGCTCCATGGCCTTCTGCTTGCCGATGTACTCATACAGTGTGCCGCCGAACTCGTTGGTCAGGTTATACTTGCCGTCGGAGAAGGCGCCGGCGCCGCCGAAGCCGTTCATGATGGCACAGGTCTTGCAGTGGATGCAGGACTTGACCTTATCGCCGTCGATGGGACAGTGCCGCTTCTCCAGCGGGTTGCCCGCCTCCAGCACCGCCACCTTCCACTCGGGCTTACGCTGCATCAGCTCATAGGCGGAAAAGATGCCGCCGGGGCCCGCGCCGATAATCAGAACATCATATTTCATAATAGAAGAAACCCTCCTTCGTTTGGTATCATGTCACGTGGTAAACCATTGTACAGTATACCCGAAGCGGCGGCGGGACACAATTCTTTTTTCCTTATCTCTCCTATTATCCATCATATTTGCATTTTCAACTTTTCAATTCCGGCTGAATCTGGTACAATGGGAAAAAACTCTCAGGGGGTACAGCCATGAGCCGTGCAGACCAGATCTTCAAGCAGAATTGCCGCGACATCCTGCAAAACGGGGTGTGGGACACTGACCAGCAGGTGCGTCCCCACTGGGATGACGGCACGCCTGCCCACACCGTGAAAAAGTTCGGTATCGTCAACCGCTACGACCTGCGTCAGGAGTTTCCCATCCTGACGCTGCGCCGCACCTACTTCAAGACCTGCATCGACGAGCTGCTGTGGATCTGGCAGCAGAAGTCCAACAATATCCACGACCTGCGTGGCCACATCTGGGACAGCTGGGCGGATGAGAACGGCTCCATCGGCAAGGCCTACGGCTATCAGCTGGCAGTAAAGCACCAGTACCCCGAGGGGGAGATGGATCAGGTGGACCGCGTGCTGTACGACCTGAAGCACAACCCCGCCAGCCGCCGCATCCTCACCAACATCTACAACTTTCAGGACCTCCATGAGATGGCCCTGTACCCCTGCGCTTACTCCATGACGTTCAACGTCTCCGGACATACCCTCAACGCCATCCTGAACCAGCGCAGCCAGGACATGCTGGCCGCCAACAACTGGAACGTGGTGCAGTACAGCGTGCTGGTCCACATGATGGCGCAGGTGTCCGGTCTGGAGGCCGGCGAGCTGGTCCACGTCATCGCCGACGCCCATATCTACGACCGCCACGTGCCCATCATCGAAAAGCTGCTGGAAAAGGACGAGCGTCCCGCTCCACAGCTTGTGATGGACAAGTCCGTCACTGATTTCTACCGGTTCACACGGGACAGCTTCTCGCTGGAGGGCTACGATCCCCAGCCCTTTGACGACAAGATCCCCGTGGCCATTTAAGGAGGAGCGCCCATGTACGCCATTGCAGCCGTAGACCAGCACTGGGGCATCGGGCGGGACAACGCCCTGCTGTTCCATATTCCCGCCGACATGAAGCGCTTCCGCGCCCTGACGGAGGGCAAGACTGTCCTCATGGGCCGCAAGACCCTGCAATCTCTGCCCAATGGCAGGGGGCTGCCCCACCGCCGCAACATTGTCCTCACCGGCGACCGGGACTTTGCCGCGGAAAATGCGGAGATCGTCCACTTTCCCGTGGAGGCGGTGTTTCAGGCTGGGGAGGACGCATGGATCATCGGCGGTGAGAGCGTCTACCGCCGGTTTCTGCCCCTGTGCGACCGGGTGTATATCACCAAGATCTTTGCCGACGGTCACGCCGACGCTTTCTTCCCCGATCTGGACAGCGATCCTCACTGGCAGGTGGACACCGAGAGCGAGATCATGGAGGACAACGGCCTGCGCTACCAGTTCATGGAGTACGTCCCCGCCGCGCCGGAGGAGGACGATCTTCTTCTATCAGAGGAGGAAGCCCCCCAGGAGCCGCCCCAGTTTGCGCCGCCCGCCGACTTCTCCGTGTTCAGTGGGTTTTAACGCCATGGCACATCCGGACACCGACATCCGCTATATCAAGGGCATTGGCGAGACCCGCGCCAATGCCCTGAACAAGCTGGGCATCCGCACACTGGAGGATCTGCTGTCCTACTTTCCCCGGCGCTGGGAGGACCGGACGCTGGAGCGCCCCATACGGGAGCTGGCCGTGGGCGAATACGCCTGTGTGCGGGCCATGCTGGCGGGTGACCCCACTGCCAGCCGCATCTCCGGCGGCCGCACGCTGGTGAAGGTGCGTGCCGCGGACGACAGCGGCGCGCTGGATGTGGCCTTCTTCAATCAGGACTACCGCCGCACCAGTCTCCACAAGGGCGAGACCTATATCTTCTACGGTAAGGTGGAGGGCGACCTGCTGCGCCGCCGCATGACCAATCCGGTGGTGGAGCCGGAGGGGCGGCAGCTGCTGACGGGCCGCATCATGCCCATCTATCCTCTGGCCGCCGGTGTCAGCCAGACCCTGCTGTCCAAGGCCATGCGGCAGGGGCTGGACGCCTGCCGCGACCTGCTGCCGGACGTACTGCCGGATGAGGTGCGCCGCGCCTACCACCTGTGCTACACCGGCTATGCCTATGAGAACATCCACTTCCCCGACTCGCCGGAGGCGCTGGACATCGCCCGCCGCCGTCTGGTGTTCGAGGAGCTTTTCGTGCTGGCCTGCGGCCTGCAGCTGCTGCGCTCCCGCCGGGAGACAGGCCGCGGCCCCGCCTGCAAAAATCTGAGCCTTACGCCCTTTTACGACGCCCTGCCCTTCGCCCTCACCGGCGCCCAGCGCCGCGCCGTGGAGCAGGCCGTCTCCGACATGACCTCCGGCCGCGTCATGAACCGCCTGTGTCAGGGCGACGTGGGCAGCGGCAAGACCATGGTGGCCGCGGCCTGCGTCTGGTTCGCCGCCCGGAACGGCTGGCAGTCGGCACTGATGGCTCCCACGGAGATCCTGGCCCGCCAGCACTACGAGAATCTGGCCCCCCTGTTCGCCCGCTTCGGGCTGCACTGTGCCCTGCTCACTGGCTCTACCCGCGTCAGGGAGCGCCGTGCCATTCTGGCAGGGCTGGCCGACGGTACCGTTGACCTGTGCATCGGTACCCATGCCCTGCTGACGGAGGACGTGCAGTACGCCCGTCTGGGACTGGTCATCACCGACGAGCAGCACCGCTTCGGCGTGGACCAGCGGGCCGCCCTGTCCAAAAAGGCGGACTCGCCCCACATGCTGGTGCTGTCCGCCACCCCCATCCCCCGCACGCTGGCCCTCATCATCTACGGCGATCTGGACGTGTCCATCATTGATGAACTGCCCCCGGGCCGCCAGAAGGTGGACACCTTCGCCGTGGGGGAGTCCTACCGTCAGCGGCTCAACGGCTTCATCCGCAAGCAGGTGGCCGAGGGCCATCAGGTATTCATCGTCTGCCCGCTGGTGGCGGAGGACGACCAGCTCCCCGATGAGCGGAAGGCGGTGACCGCCTATGCCCAAAAATTGCAGAACGAGGTGTTTCCTGACCTGCGTATCTCTGTGCTCCACGGGCGCATGAAGTCCAGGGAAAAGGAGTCCGTCATGGCCGCCTTCGCCGCAGGGGAAAGCGATATTCTGGTATCCACCACTGTCGTGGAGGTAGGCGTGGATGTGCCCAACGCCAATCTGATGGTGGTGGAGAACGCCGAACGCTTCGGCCTCAGCCAGCTCCACCAGCTGCGGGGCCGCGTAGGCCGCGGCAGTGCCAAGAGCTGGTGCATCCTGCTGTCCGACAGCGGCAGCGACGACACCCGCCGCCGTCTCAAAGTGCTGACGGAGACCAACGACGGCTTCCGCATCTCCGAGGAGGACCTGAAGCTCCGCGGCCCCGGCGACTTTTTCGGCCAGCGGCAGCACGGGCTGCCCACCCTGAAGGCTGCGGATCTCAGCTGCGACGTGCAGCTGCTGGACGAAGCCCAGTCCGCGGCCCGCGCCCTGCTGACGCAGGACCCCCAGCTGGCCGCACCGGCCCACGCTCCGCTGCTGCGCCGCATCCGGCGGCTGTTTGCCGCCAGTGAAGGCGGCCTCAACTGAATCGGCATAAAAAACGGGCGGAGCGCCTTTCGGCGCTCCGCCCGTTTGAAAGTCGGGCAAAAGGGGGGTGCCCGACAGGGGGAAGAGCAATATCATCTGCATAGTGATCTTACGCGTGACCACTATGCTGAGAGCATATGTATTCTACTGCACGGCTCATCCGTTGTCAATGTTTTTCTGCCGGTATTTTCTTGTATTTTCCACGGTTTTCCAGTCGCCGCTCCCTCTTGCCTGCCCCGCTGCGGCGTGCTATACTGAGGGAAAAAACGTGCCGGAAAAGGAGGTGCCGCCATGACGAAGGATGAGCTGCGGGCCAAGGCCAATGAGCTGCCGCTGCTGCCCGGCGTCTATCTGATGATGGACAAAACGGGGCAGGTCATCTACGTGGGCAAGGCCATAAAACTGAAAAATCGGGTGAGCCAGTACTTTCAGGACACCGCCTCCCACAACGACAAGACCCGCCGCATGGTGTCCCAGGTGGACCGGTTCGACACCATCATCGTCCGCACCGAGTTTGAGGCTCTCATTCTGGAGAACTCCCTCATCAAGCGGCACATGCCCCGCTACAACATTCTGCTGAAGGACGACAAGGGCTATCCCTTCGTCCGGTTGGACGAAAAGGCCGACTACCCCCGCTTCACGCTGGTAACACGGCCCGCAGAGGACGGCGCCCGCTACTTCGGCCCCTTCGGCGGCCGCAGCGAGACGCGGCAGGCCATCGACGCGGTGTGCGCCGCCCTGCGCCTGCCTACCTGCTCCCGTCGGTTCCCGCGGGACATCGGCAAGGAGCGCCCCTGCCTCAACCATCACATCGGCCGGTGCGACGGCTTCTGCCGTCCTGACGGCCCCGATGCCGCCGAGTACCGGCGCCGCATCGCCCAGGCGGTGCGGCTGTTCGAGGGGCGGCTGCGGCAGGTGACGGCGGAGCTCACCGCACAGATGACCGCCGCCGCCGAAGCTCTGGACTTCGAGCAGGCCGCCGCCCTGCGTGACCGCATCCGCGCCCTGTCGGTGCTGTCCAAGAATCAGAAGGTCATCGCCGGCATCTGCGCCGACACCGATGTCTGGGGCGTATACACCGGCCCGGCCCGTGCCGGCTGCGCCGTGCTGCACATCGAAAACGGCGACCTGCTGGGCCGCCGCGTGGAGGTGCTGCCCGCCGCCGAGGACGATGCCGCCCTGCTGGGTGCCGTGGTGTCCCAGTACTATCTGGACCGCGAACTGCTGCCCCGTGAGATCCTGCTGCCTTTGCCGGTGGAGGATATGGACACCCTGTCCGCCCTGCTGACGGAGCGCTGCGGCCACACCGTCACCCTCCGCGTCCCACAGCGGGGCCAGCGGCGGGAGCTGCTGGACATCGCCTGCCGCAACGCCAAAGAAGAGGTGGAGCGCGTCACCTCCGACGCCGAGCGCACCGCCGGTATCCTCCGGCTTTTACAGGAGCTGGCCGGCCTGCCGGTGCTGCCCCGCCGCATGGAGAGCTACGACATCTCCCACACCGGCGGCGCCGATCAGGTGGCCAGCATGGTGGTATTCGTGGACGGACGGCCCCTGAAGCGGGACTACCGCCGCTTTCAGATCCAGAGCTGCGACGGTCCCGATGACTACGGCGCCATGGCGGAGGTGCTGGAGCGCCGGTTCCGCCGGTATCTGGACGGCGACGGAAAATTCTCCCCCCTCCCCGACCTGCTGCTCATCGACGGAGGCGTCCAGCACGCTCGGGTGGCCGAGGAGGTGGCGGCTAAGCTGCACCTCTCCGTGCCGGTGCTGGGCATGGTGAAGGACGACCGTCACCGCACCCGCGCGCTGGTAACGGCGCAGGGCATGGAGATCGGCATCCAGACGCCCCCCGCCCTGTTCGCCCTGATCGGGCGGGTGCAGGAGGAGGTCCACCGCTTCGCCATCACCTACCACCACCAGAAGCACGTCAAAAACGCCTACCGCTCCCAGCTGGACGGCATCGCCGGCGTGGGCGAGGCCCGCAAGAGGCTGCTTTTGCAGCGGTTCGGCACCGTCAAGGCCATTCGCGCCGCAGAGCTCCTCCAGCTGGAGGAGGTGCTGCCCAAGCCCGCCGCCCGCGCCGTCTACGACCACTTCCATCCGGAAAATATGCCAAAGGAGAACACCCCATGAGATATTACGCCACACTGGGCCCCGCCTGCTGCGAAGCGTCCGCGCTGGCCGCACTGCTGCGCCGCGGCGTCTCCGGCTTCCGGCTCAACGTGTCCCACACGATGCTGGCCGCCCGCCGCGACTGGATCGACGCCCTCCACGATGCGGAGCGCTCCACCGGTCTGGCCGCCCAGCTGATGATCGACCTCCGCGGGCCGGAGGTGCGCATCGGCGCTCTCCCCTCCCCGCTGACGCTGACGGCGGGCGAGGCCGTGACGCTGGGCGCGGATATCCCTGTGGAAAAAGATGTGCTGGCGGCGCTGGTGCCCGGCATGACCGTCCTGCTGGACGATGGGGCTATGGCCCTGACCGTGCTGGACGGCGGGCGGTGCCGCGTCACCCGCGGCGGCGTCCTCACCGGCCACAAGAGCCTGACGCCGGAGGGCACGGAGCTGCACCGCCCCGCCCTGTGTGAGGCAGACCTCGCGGATCTGGCCCAGGCCGCGGCGCTGGGCGTCAGCGCCGTCATGCAGCCCTTCGTCCGCAGCGCCGATGACCTCCGCACTGTGCGGCAGGCCATGGCGGAGAACGGCCTTGCCCACGCGGAGCTGTTCGCCAAGGTGGAGGATCAGACGGGGCTGGACGCCCTTCCGGACTGGATGGACCTTTGCGACGTGGTCACCATCGCCCGGGGCGATCTGGGCAGCAGCCTTCCTCTGGAGCAGCTGCCCGCCGCCCAGAAGCACATCGCCGCCCTGTGCCGCAGCCGCCGCAAGCCGTTTCTGGTGGTGACTCAACTGCTTCACAGCATGATCGACCATCCCACCCCCACCCGCGCCGAGGTACTGGACATCTACAACGCCGTACTGGACGGTGCGGACTGCCTGATGCTCACCGGCGAGACGGCCCAGGGCCGCTATCCGCTGGCGGCATTGGACTGGCTGATGCGCGTGGCCCAGGAGGCGCAGCGCGCCCGCTGACTTGAACTGAAAACACGCAAAGACCGCACCGGCCTCCTGCCGGTGCGGTCTTTGTTCTATCCCTCCCAATGGCTCGGTATCAAAATTTGCCGGGCGCTCACTCCGCGTGCCGCCGCCTACGGCGGATGGCAGCGCCTGCCAGGGCCATCGCCGCGCCACTGGCCGCGGCGATCCACAGGCCCACGGCGCCCTCATCCGCGGTCCGCGCCGACCGCACGCTGCCGGAGGCGCCGGCAGCCTCTACCTTACCGATGCTGGCGTCCTCCTTGCGGATCTCCTGGGTGCCCGCCGCGTCGCGGAAGTACCGGCCGCAGCCCTCACATGTCCAGCAGGTGACATATCCCACCTGTGTCGGCGTGGCCGGACGGCCGTTCACCTTCACCAGCGCCGTATGGTTCTTGCTGTCCACCGCGCCGTAGGCCGCCCCGCAGGCGGCGCACACCGCCCGCTCCACGCAGGTGGCCATACCGCCGCTGCACCTCGCCGTCTCCGACTGCCGGCAGCCGTTCACGGTACACCTGCGGGTGTGCCGGTCGTTCCCGTCGGATGTCCACGCGCCCCACGTATGGCCGCTCTTTGCCGCCGTGACGGTATCGCCGCACACGGCGCACACCACCGCCGTGGTGCAGTCGCCGTCATCCGCCGCGCCGCTGTGCAGGCAGGCGTAGCCGCAGTCGCGGCACGCGCCGCCGGCCCAGTCATGGCCGCTCTCCGCCACGGTCACAGCGCCGCAGCAGCTCCACTTCTTCAGATGGCTGTCCGCCGTGGTGATCCACTGCTCCTCCCCGCCTGACGCATGGTTGTCGGGATCAATGTCGCCGTAGCTCCTGCCGCAGTAATCGCACGCCGCCGGCTCGAGGCAGGTGGCCGTACCGCCGGAATGCACCGTCTCCAGCCCCTGCCACGCCAGCACCGGAATGCGCATACCGTTCTCCGCCAGCCGCTTGCTGCCGCAGTCGGTGTCCCACGGGTGCGCGTCGTCACCGCGCCCCGCGATCAGCGCCTGCAGCACCGTGCCGTCGGCAAAGGCCGCGGCGGCCTTGGCTGTACCGCTGCCGCTGCCGCCCGTCAGATACCAGCAGTTCTCCACGATGCCCTCATTGGAGATGCTGCCGCCGCCGGTGATCTCACCCACGTTATAGCAGTTCCGGATGGTGGCCGTGGTAAAGCCGTCCCGCATGTCGCCGACGATGCCGCCCGCCACATTGACGCTGCTGCCGTACCGGCCCTCCTCCTGGATGCTGCCCGTGTTATAGCAGTCCTGGATCAGGGACGCGTCGAAGCTCACGCCCAGAATACCGCCCATGCCATGGCGGCCCTCCGGATTTCTGCTGATGCCGCCGCTGATCGTCCCGGTATTCACGCAGCCCCGTATCGTTCCCTTGTCGCTCATGCCCACGATGCCGCCCACGCGGCCCATGGTGCCGATGTCGTCGTTAGGCGCGATGGTGCGGAGGGTACCGTCATTCCGGCAATTCTCGATGGTCCCGCTGCTGGAACCGGCAATTCCTCCGGTATTGATCTGGACCCCGCCCAAGGAGCCGTCCACCTTATTGAGGCGAATATCGCAGAGGTTCCGGCAGTTCCGGATCGCCGCGCCATTGGCCTCGCCTGCGATACCGCCCACATTGCCTCCGCCGACACCGTGGACATAGATATAGCCCGTCACGGTGACGTCCTGCACAACGGCGCTGCCCGTCAGCTGGGCGAACAGCCCGCTTGCGTGGGTATTCTCGGCATTTGTCGATACATACAGCCCCTTGATGGTGTGGCCCTGCCCGTCAAACGTGCCGCCGTAGCCTTCCGGCGCCGTGGATGTCCGCTCATACTGCCCCATGGGTGTCCAATCAGACAGCCACATGCCGCTCTCGCCCTTGGTATACCTGCCGTTTTCATCGAAGGTGCCGTCGTTCAGTACGATGTCCGCCGTCAGCACGGCGCAGGCATCGCTGTTCATCTTCCGCCCGTTGGTGCCGTTGACGATATCCCTGAACACCACCAGCTCCTCCGCATTTCCGATCTGATAAGGCTCCTCCGCCGTACCGCTGCCGCTCAGGCTGCGGCCCCACCACGCCATTAGGATCAGATCCCCCATCACAGGGGCGGAGAAGTCATACGCCTCCCCGTTCAGCTGCCAGCCCAGCAGCTCGTGTCCCTCGCTGGTGGGATCGGCAGGACGGGAGACTGCCTGTCCCCGCAGCACCCGCGTCCCATCGGTGCTGCCGTACATGGTCAGGAACGTGACCTGGCACTTGGCGCTGGCCTTGATGGTGCCTCCGCCGCTGACGCTGGTCAGGAACACCGTGCGCTCGGCGTTGTAGCTGGCGTCGATGGTGCCCTCGTTGACGACACCGGCGCTGCCGCCGCAGTCCCGAATGGTGCCGCCGTCGGCGTACATGGTTCCTTCATTGAAAACGCCGCCCGCGCCCAGCAGACCTCCGGCCGAGCAGTCGCGGATGGTGCCGCCCTTCATGGTAAATATACCCCCGTTATACACGTACACGCCGCCCGCGTCTCTGGCGCCGTAGAAGGGGCTGGAGCAGCCCATGATGGTGCCGCCGTTCATGGTAAATCTGCCGCCGGCGTTCACCACCACGCCGCCGGCGAAGGCGCTGCCCATGGCGGGGACCTTACCGCCGGTGATGATGCCTCCCTTGACGGAGAAGTCGCTGTGCGTGCTCTCCGGATCGCTGTCATTCAGCTCCAGATAGCCGCCGTTCCCGACCCAGAACACGATGTTGCTGCCGTTGCTCCGGAGCACGTGGCCGTTCAGGTCCACGGGCACGTACCGGCTGACATCCAGTCGGCTTCCCGTGAGCTGCACGTCCGCCGTCAGGATCACCTTGCTCACCTCGCTGTCCGCCAGCGCGGCGGCCAGTCCCTGCGCCGTGGTGACCTCGCGGTCAGCAGTGCCGAGGAAATGCGCGCCGTCCTCCCTGGTCACGCTGTTCACGATACTGTCCATCACGCTCACATGCCCCTCGGACTTGATGATCAGGCTGTCCACCGCGCCGCCCCGCAGCTGCAGCACGCCGCCGGTCTCCACCGTGACCTTGCTGTACCGGCCGCCGGTGATGGTGACATTGGCGTCACCGGCGATGATAAGCTCGCTCACCCGTTTCCCGTCAGCCGCGGTGATGCTTTTCGCCGCCTTGTGGATGGTCAGAGGCTTCGAGACGTCCTGATAGATGGTCAGATCGCCTCCCACGTATTTCCCACTGGTATCCGCCAGCACCACCGGCAAACGCTCCTCTGTGTGGATGTATACCGTGACGGTCCCATCGGCCAGCGTCAGCGTAGCGCAGTTCTCCTCCGGAACCAGGCTGCCGCCGTAGAGCCGGACCTTCGCCCGGGTGTCCTCGCCCACGGTGTAGGCGTCGTCCGCCGCCAGCGCCTGCACCGGCAGCAGGCTCACCGCCATGCACAGTGCCATCAGGATGCTTACCAATCGTTTCCTCATGTGTTCTCCTCCCTTTCGCCGCAGGACGCGGCCCCCAGTTGAAAGTCGTAGCGCATCTCCAGCGCGTGAAACAGTCTCTCTATGGTACGCTGGCCCACGGCCCGCAGATCCATGGTCCGCAGGAAGGCCAGCGCCTGCTGGATCTCCTGCTCCGGCACCCCGTAGCCCCGCAGGCTCAGTGTCAAAAAGCACTCCAGCTTCTTCTCCAGCGTCAGCGCCCCGCCGCAGGGCTGGGCCATATAGCCCCGCATCAGTCCCGCCGACCCCAGCTCCAGCATGTAGAAATCCTCTGCCGTCAGCTGCGGCTGGTACGGTCCGAAGATGTCGTACAGCTCTCGGGCTGTCTCGCGGAAGATGTACTCCGACGCCTCCTTCTGGGTATAGGCCTCGATGTAGATCTCCCGCAGGTTCTCGTTGAGCTCCGTCAGCGTCAGCTGGATGGCCGTCTCCGCCGCGTACACGAACACCGGCGGCAGCGTGCCGCCGGCCACGCTGCGGGCCGCCCCGAACTGGCCGGAAAACATGAACGCCACCAGCTCCGACAGTACGCCGTCCTTGGCGCGGAAGATGTTCTGGAAGCTGCTGTTGGAGACCCCTGCCTTCCGGACGATCTCCGCCACCGTGGTCCGTTTGTAGCCCTGTTCCAAAAACAGCTTGACACATACGGCCAGTATCCGGCGCTTGGCCGGCAGACTGGCGTTGGTCAGCGCCATGGAGACCACCCCCCTTCTATTTCTGGCATATATGCCATTATAGTACCATGCAGCCACCGCCTGCGCAAGCACTTTCTAACGGTTTTTTACTTTTCGGCAAAATCACGGTCCTTTTTACAAAAATTGGATATCCGTCCCCTGTTCGCGCGCAAAACGCTCTCCTCCTGCGCAAAAAGAGTACGGGCGCACCCTGCGGTGCGCCCGTACTCTTTCCCTTTTTTCTCTCACTCGATCTCGAAGTCATCTGTCTCAATAACGTCCGGCTGCTGATGCCGCACCACCTTCACGGCGCACAGCGCCACGCTGAGGTTCAGCGCGCCGTCCAGCAGCAGCGACACGCCCATCAGCATCACCAGTGCCTGAGCCCCCTCGGTGGGCCGCAGCACCAGCAGCAGTCCGATGACGCCCGTGAGCACTGCCAGTGCCAGTACCAGCCACCACTGGGGAATACCGAATCGCCTGGCGTCCACGGCGATCTGGATCTTGAACAGGCCGTCCGCCAGCACGGGGATACCAAACATCACGCACAAAAAGCTCATGGCCTCCCCGGGGTGGCACAGGGCGATGATGCCCACAGCGATGAGCAGGCTCCCGAAGGCCAGGTCGTACTGAAACGCCAGCCGGAACAGATCCTTGGAGAAGTATCCGCCCAGCTTGATGGCCCCGCACACCACCATGCCGATGCCCAGCGCCCTGCCGATCCACGGCACGCACCGCTCCGACATCACCAGCAGCACCGCGCCCAGCACGCAGAACAGCACCGACACCACGATATATCCGGTTTTCACGGCCCACAGCGGCCCCGTTGATCTCACATTCCGCACAACTTGCATCTCCCTTCGCGCGTTCCGCGCCTTTCTTTTTGTCATGCCCCATGATACCGCGCCGCCGCGCTCTGCGGTACGGGCAGAAAAAAGAGATGCCCGAAATTCGGGCATCTCTCTGTATACGTCTGGTTTTTGGACAAAGCGGGCCGTTTGTCTGTCACCGCTCACAGCTGCCGGTTGTTGCTGTGAGCCACGATAAGCTCCGGCACGCCGCGGCACAGCTGGAGCATCCGCTGCAGGTCGCTCAATGACTCCTCCTTCATGCCGCCGCTGACCCAGTCGATCCACACGCCGAACAGCTGGCACTTCATGAACTGCACCACCACCCGCCGGTCGCCGCCGGAGATGCTGGCATCGGAGAACACGGTGGTAAGATACGTATCCACCACGTACTCGCACAGCCGCATGGTGTCCTGCAGGAACATATCCCGATTGGCGGAGTTGAAAATGTGCATCACAGCGCGGCGGTTCTCCCGTGCCGTGTGGAACGCCACGGAGAAGCATTCCTCCATAGAGGAGATGGTCGGGTACTGCCGGATCAGCTCATCGGTCTGCTCCGTCACGATCTCCCCCAGCAGGGAGGGAATATCCTGAAAGTGGTAGTAGAAGGAGTTGCGGTTGATACCGCAGTCCTCCACGATGTCGCGGACGCTGATCTTACTCAGCGGCTTCTGGTTCAGCAGCTTCATGAACGACGCCTTGATGGCCTGCTTCGTGAAATTCGCCACGGTGCTCCTCCTGTTCTCGGCGGTACAAAGCCCGCCCTACGGCTGTTCGCCGAGGGCGGGCCGTATGTAGTCCCTTTTATTTGGCGCTCAGGTACTCGTCAATGGACTTGGCGCCCAGCTTGCCTGCGCCCATGGCCAGAATGACGGTAGCCGCACCGGTGACGGCATCGCCGCCGGCGTACACGGCCTGACGGGAGGTAAGGCCCTCCTCGTTGACGATGATGCCGCCCTTCTTGTTGACCTCCAGGCCCTTAGTGGTGGACTTGATCAGCGGGTTGGGGCTGGTGCCCAGAGACATGATGACAGCGTCCACCGGCAGGTCGAACTCGCTGCCCTTCTTCTCCACGGGACGGCGGCGGCCGGAGGCGTCCGGCTCACCCAGCTCCATCTCCACGCAGGTCATGGACTTCACGCAGTCCTGCTCATCGCCGTTGATCTGCACGGGGTTGTTCAGCGTCTTGAAGATAACGCCCTCCTCGATGGCGTGCTCCACCTCCTCGTGACGGGCGGGAAGCTCCTCCATGCCGCGGCGGTACACCACGTACACCTCGGCGCCCAGGCGCTTGGAGCAGCGGGCTGCGTCCATAGCCACGTTGCCGCCGCCCACCACGGCCACGGTCTTGCCCTTCAGATCCATGATGGGCGTGTCGCTGTCGGGCAGGTACGCCTTCATCAGGTTGATGCGGGTCAGGAATTCGTTGGCGGAGTAGACGCCCTTCAGGTTCTCGCCGGGGATGTTCATGAACATGGGCAGACCGGCGCCGGAGCCGATAAACACGGCCTCAAATCCGTTCTCCTCCATGAGCTCGTCGATGGTGATGGTGCGGCCCACCACGGTGTTGGTCTCCACCTTCACGCCCATGGCCTTCAGACCGTCCACTTCCTTCTGGACGATAGCCTTGGGCAGACGGAACTCGGGGATGCCGTACACCAGCACGCCGCCGGCCAGATGCAGTGCCTCAAACACCGTGACCTCATAGCCCTTCTTGGCCAGGTCGCCGGCGCAGGTCAGGCCCGCGGGGCCGGAGCCGATGACCGCCACCTTGTGGCCGTTGCTCTCGGGCTTGGCAGCGGCCTCGGTGCTGTGGGCGTTGTGCCAGTCGGCCACGAAGCGCTCCAGACGGCCGATGCCCACGGGATCGCCCTTCTTGCCGCGGACGCAGTGCATCTCGCACTGGCTCTCCTGGGGACATACGCGGCCGCACACGGCGGGCAGGGAGCTGGTCTGATGGATGACCTGATATGCGCCCTCATAGTCCTTCTCCACGATCTTCTGAATAAACTCGGGGATGCGCACGTTGACGGGACAGCCGTCCACGCAGGGATGGTTCTTACAGTTCAGGCAGCGGGCGGCCTCGTCCAGCGCCTGCTCCTCAGTGTAGCCCAGCGCCACCTCGAGGAAGTTCTTGTTGCGGACCTGAGGGTCCTGAGAAGGCATCTCGTTCTTATCCAAACGCATGTTGATCTTGCCAGCCATCTTACTTTACCTCCTGCTTGAACAGATTGCAGACTTCCTCGTGCTTATGCACCTCGAAGTCGTGGTACATCTGGTTGCGCTTCACGGCCAGATCCCAGTCCACCTTGTGGCCGTCGAAGTCGGGGCCGTCCACGCAGGCGAAACGGGTCTCGCCGCCCACGGTAAGGCGGCAGCCGCCGCACATGCCGGTGCCGTCGATCATGATGGGGCTCATGGACACGGTGGTGGGCACGCCGTAGGGCTCGGTGGTCTTACAGACGAACTTCATCATGACCATGGGGCCGATGGCGAAGATCTCGTCATACTGATTGCCCTCGTCCAGCAGCTGCTTCAGCGCCTCGGTAACAAGGCCCTTCTGGCCGTAGGAGCCGTCGTCGGTGCAGACCTTCAGCACGGAGGAGACCGCCTTGAACTTGTCCTCCAGAATGACCACGTCCTTGCTCTTGAAGCCCACCACAGCGTGGACCTCTGCGCCGCAGTCATGGAACTTCTTCAGCACGGGGTAGGCGATGGCGCAGCCCACGCCGCCGCCGACGACACAGACCTTCTTCTTGCCCTCCGTCTCGGTGGGACGGCCCAGGGGACCCACGAAATCGTGGAGACAGTCGCCCTGCTGCTTGTGGCTCAGCTTCTCGGTGGTGGCGCCCACGGTCTGGACGATAATGGTCACTGTGCCCTTTTCGCGGTCATAGTCGTGGATCGTAATGGGGATGCGCTCGCCCTTTTCATCCACACGCAGGATAATGAACTGGCCCGGCTCCGCCTTCTTGGCGACCATAGGCGCTTCGATCTCGTACAGGATCACAGTGGGCTTCAGCGCTTCTTTTCTAACGATGCGATACATACATCACGGCTCCTTCTTCTCTAATGTTCGGTGTCCGGCATAGTGGATCACTGTCACGGCATATCCGTTCTCCGCTTTATTGTAACACCAACCGGCAAACCCGTCAATCTTCATTTGCCGGAAAACGGCTCAGACCCCCTGCTGCAGCAGGACTTTCCGGCCATGGACATCCACCAGTTCCTCCTGCCGCATCTTCTTCAGCTCCCGCATCATGGCGCTGCGGTCCGTGGAGATATAGTCCGCCAGCGCACTGAGGGAAAACGGCAGCAAGAACTCCCCGCTGCGGTTTTTGGCGGCCATCAGCGAGAAATAGCACATCAGCTTGTCCCGTATGCTGCGGCGACTCAGCACCTCTACCCGCTCATACAGAGACGTGGCCTTCTCTGCCACCAGCTGGAACATGTTCTCCACCACCTGTGTGTGGTGGGTGCAGGCTTTTTCACACCGCTTCGTCACCTGGTCGGCGGCCATGAACCACACGCGGCAGGCGGTCTCCGCCACCACGGTGATGCTGTCGCCGGCCACATTCTCGAACATCAGCATCTCCCCGAACACGCCGCCGCTCTCCAGCCGCTCCAGAATGGTGCGGCTTCCCTGCTGGTCGATGCGCTCGATGACCGCTGCGCCCTCCGCCAGCACGCCCACCATGTTCCGCCCCGCGCCAAAGTCGTATACCACCTCGTCGGCGCGGAAGCTGACCTCCCGCATGTCAAAGCAGGTACGCATGGCCTGCTGGGACTCCTCGCTGATCCCGCGGAACAGCGGGGATGCGCCGATCTCCATCGCTTTTACGCCTCCCTTCTCAGGCGGCGGTCCCGCCGCCTGCCTATGATACCGTATACGATATAGTTGCCCAGAAATCCCACCACAAGGCCCGCCAGCACGTCGATGACCGCATGCTGCTTGATGAACACGGTGGATGCGATGATCAGAACGCCGTACACCGCAGTGCTCCACCGCCACGCCCGCTTCTTCAGCCCTCTGGTGTGCCATATGGCGAACCATGCGTCAATGACGCCCACCACGTGGACGCTGGGGAACACGTTGGTGTTGGTGTCCAGTGAGTAGGTGTAGGCCACCAGGTCGCAGAAGATGTTGTCCCTGGGCATCACAGCGGGCCGCAGGTCCTGCCCGTTGGGGATCAGGGCGCAGATGAGCGTGCTGAACAGAAACGTGATCATGATGCTCCACATGTACCGCCGGAAGCCCTCGCCATCCTTGAGGATGAGGTAGATGCCCAGAATAAACAGCAGTACGCTCCAGCTGGCGTAGATGGGGGCAAAGCCCTCCAGAAACGGGATCTTGTAGTCGATGGGCAGTTGGGTAGCCCAGTAGTTGTCGGTGATAAAGTGCTCAATGGTGAAGAATATGCCCAGATAGACAGGCAGAAACAGCCCCCACCATATGTGCGGATGGTCGTGGATAAACGTCTTGATGCGCTGCATAGAAACCTCCCACAGGATGATAGTCGTGTCCCGTATTGTAGCAGATACCCCCGCCGCAGGCAACCGTTTTGTGATAAATGTCACAATAATTTTACAAATCCGTCATTCTCCCGGAAGTGTCTGACAGGCTTGCCATCCGCCGGTGGGTATAGTATACTGATGATAACAGGCAGCTTTTGCCGAAAGAAGGAGGACCTCCCATGGAGATCAAAAAACGCGAAAACATTCCGGAAAACCGTCAGGTGCGCCTGACCGTAGCCGTGGACCGCGGCACATGGCAGGACGCGCTGATGCACTGCTACAACGGCATCAAGGCCCTGTGCCCCGTGGAGGGCGAACCCACCCGTGAGAAGATCGAGGCCGTCTACGGCAGCGATTTCCTGTATCAGGAGGCCGTCAACGAGACGTATCCCCAGGCGCTGGTGGATGCCATCGGACAGGAGGACATCTCCATCGCCGGCACCCCCACCCTGACGGTGGAGGACATTGGCCCGGATGGCTTCACCTTTACCGCTCTCATCGACCTGTACCCCGAGGTAAAGCTGGGCCAGTACAAGGGCCTCAGCGCCGTGTACCCCCAGGCGGAGCTGTCCGAGGAGGACACCCAGGCCGCGCTGGAGGAGTACGCCCGCGCCCACATGACCGAGGAGCATCCCGACCGTGCCGCCATGGGCGACGAGGTGGTGCTGGACTTTGAGGGCTTCGTGGACGGTGTGGCCTTCGAGGGCGGCAAGGGTGAGAGCTATCCCCTGCTGCTGGGCAGCGGCTATTTCATCCCCGGCTTTGAGGAGCAGGTGGCCGGCGCCCGTACAGGCGAGGAGCGAGATATCCATGTGACCTTCCCCACCGCCTACACGCCGGAGCTGGCGGGCAAGGACGCCACGTTCCACATCAAGGTCCACGAGATCACCCGCCGCTCCATGCCCACGCTGGACGACGCATTTGCCAGGGCGCAGGGCTTTGAGGAGCTGTCCCACCTGCGCCGCAGCGTCATGGAGCAGGCGGTGGCCAAAAAACAGTCGGAGGCCGCAGAGCAGTTCGCCAACGACCTGATCGGTCAGGTGCTGGCAGGCATGGAGGTCGAGCTGCCCGACGCCATGGTGGAAAACCAGCTGGACGGCCTTATTCAGGAGCTGCGCGGCCATCTGGAGGGCCAGGGTGTGCAGCTGGAGCAGTATCTGGAGTCCAGCGGTACCTCCATGGAGGACCTCCGCGCCCACGCGCGGGAGCAGGCCGCCGGCGCCGCCCGCTTCGAGCTGGCCATGACGGAGATCGCCCGTCTGGAGGGTATCGACGTCACCGACGACGACGTGGAGCAGAAGTACGCGGAGCTCTCCGCCCAGTACCAGCTGTCCCGCGACCTGCTGCGCCAGCAGCTGCCGCCCCTGCGCCTGCGCCACGACCTGAAGCTGGCCCGCGCCCAGGCTGTGGTGGTGGACTCCGCCCGCCGCAAATAACATCTCCGCCACACGCAAACAGCACCCCGCAGACACACGCATCATCCCGCACGAAACAAGCACCCCGCAGGCAATGCTTGCGGGGTGCTTGTTTCTATCTTCCTTATGACGCGCGGGTCACGCCGCCGAAGTACCAGTTCCCCAGTCCGTCGGACACCGCGCCCAGTACACCGTCGCGGATGACGCAGGGCTGCGTCCTGCCGTACAGCGGGATGACGTACCCCGTCTCCAGCAGCAGCTGCTCTGCATCCCGCAGGTAGGCGTCCTCCGCCTCCTGAGAATTGCTGGTGGCCGCGATCTTCATCAGAATGTCGTAGGCGTTGAGGTACAGCATGCCGTAGTTTCGCATGTCCGTACTGCGCCAGGGGTCCAGATAGGCAGCCGCATCGTTGTTGTGGGCCGTCATCTCCATCAGCGCGATCACGAACTCGCCGTCCGCCAGCCGCTGCTTCAGCTCGAAGCTCTCCAGCCCCACCAGCTGCACCTTGATGCCCAGCCGTGCCTCCCAGAGCTGCTGGAGCTGCTGGGCCGCCTGAGCCTGGGTCGATGTCCGGTCATATGCCAGCGTCACCGTGTCCAGCGCACTGAGGCTCACGGCGTTGCTGAACCCCGCCTGCCGCAGCAGCGCCAGCGCACCCTGACACCGCTCCTCGTACTTGTCCGGATCGTTGTCGATCCGTGTGCCGTTGACCACGCGGAACTCCTCCCCGCTGGCGGTAAGGATGCCGTAGGGCACCAGTCCCTCCGCCGCCGTGTAGTCCTGCCCCATGGCCTCCGCCACCGCATTGCGGTCGATGACCAGACTCAGCGCCCGCCGCAGCTCACTGCGGCTCATGCTGGTGGCCATCTGGTTCAACAGCAGGATGCCTACCGTGGGGTCGCCGCCCTGCTGGGCGTCCTCCCCGCCGGCCCCGATGACGATATCCACCTTTCCGGCACTGGCGTCCGCCGCCTGCCGGTCCTTCAATTGGATGTCGATGCGATCCGGCCCCAGCCGCTTCACGTCGTAGTACGCCGCACGGGTGTGCAGCGTCAGCCGCGTACTGTCGCTCCAGTCGCCGGTGCGCTCGTAGGCGCCGTTGCCCATGAACCACAGGCTGCTGACGCTCCAGTTGTCGTGGCCCGTCACCGCCTTCTCCTGCACCGGCATGGTGACTGCCGACGTGCAGGTGCTCTCGATGAACGACGGGTAGCTGCCGCTGAGCACCACCACCAGCGTGTGGTCGTCCGGTGCCGACACCTGCAGCGCCTCGGTATCGCCCAGCACCGCCTTGTCGTACCCCGCCACCATGGCCAGTGCATCGGCGTTGGGGCTGTTGGTCTCAGGGTCCACCAGACGCCGCCAGGCGTACACGAAGTCGCCGGCCGTGACGGCGCTGCCGTCAGACCATTTCGCGTCGGTACGCAGCTGGAACGTATACGTCACCGTGCCGTCCAGCGCCGTCTCCTCGGTGTAGCTGCGGGCCACGGCGTGAACCGCGCCCTCGGCGCTGGGCCGCATCAGGTTCTCAAACACATGCTTGACCACGGTGCGCTCCGCCGGCGTCACCGCCTGAGCGGGGTCCATAGTCCGCACCGTGCCGGTCATCACCACCGACAGCTTCTCCTCATCGTTGGGGTCCTCGCCGCAGGCTGCCAGCAGCATCGTCATACAAAGGGCCAGCAGCAGCGCCGCCGCCCGTCTCCAATTTCTCATAGGCTGTTCCTCCGTGGGGTCGTTTTCTGCCATTATATCCGGTTTCGCCGAAAAAGTAAAGCTGTCCCCCCAAATGTGCATCCGGCCAGAGGTCTCGGAGGGAAGGATCGTGTGAAAGGGAACCGTCAGGGTTCCCTTTCGCGTTTCGTCACCCGCCGCAGCGACCAAAATCGCAAAATCAGCAATTGCCCTGATTTTGCGATTTTGCAAGCAGCAAGCCGGGAAGCCCATGCGGACTTTCCGGCTTGCTGAGCCGCCCGAAGGCGGCTTTACTTTCGATGTCCGATATTCCCTTACTCCTGCACCAGCAGCTGGGCGATCTGCACGGCGTTGGTGGCCGCGCCCTTGCGCACCTGATCGCCGCAGCACCAGATGTTCAGACCGTTGTCGCTGGTGAGGTCGTCGCGGATACGGCCCACGAACACCAGATCCTGATCGCTGGTCTCCAGCGGCATGGGATAGCGCTTGTTGGCCAGATCGTCCACCAGACGGCACCCCGGTGCCGCCGCGATCAGCTGCCGCGCCCGCTCCACGGAGATCTTCTCTCTGGTCCGCACCACGATGGACACGCTGTGGCTCCGCACCACCGGCACCCGCACGCAGGTGCAGCTGACCTTCAGCTCCGGCAGGTGCATGATCTTGCGCCCCTCGTTCTGCATCTTCATCTCCTCGGAGGTGTAGCCCTCGAAGGCCTCGCCGCCGATCTGGGGAATGACGTTATAGGCGATCTGGTACTGGAACACCTTGGGCTCCACCGGCTCGCCCTGGCCCAGCCGCTCCACCTCGTTCAGCAGCTCGATGGGGCCGCCGGCTCCCGCGCCGGACACCGCCTGATAGCTGGAGGCGATGATGCTCTCGATGGGGCTGTCCTGATTCAGGGCGTTGATGGCCACCAGCGACACAATGGTGGTGCAGTTGGGGTTGGCAATGATGCCCTTATGCTTCCTGGCGTCCTCGGGGTTGATTTCAGGAATGACCAGCGGCACATCGGGGTCCATGCGGAACGCGCTGGAGTTGTCCACAAACACGGCCCCCGCCTTGACGATGGCCGGCGCAAACCTCTTGGCGATGTCGTTCTCCGCCGCGCCCAGCACGATGTCCATGCCCTTGAATGCCTCATCGCAGGCCAGCTCTACGGCGATGTCCTGTCCCTTCCAGGGCAGCAGCTGCCCCACGGACCGTTCCGACGCCAGCAGGTGCAGCTCTGCCACGGGGAAATCCCGCTCCGCCAGGATCTTCATCATCTCGCAGCCCACCGCACCGGTGGCGCCCAGGATCGCAACTTTATACTGTTTCATGGATAGCTCCTCCTTTTTATTTCACAAAGCTGTCGTACAGCGCACGGATGGCCTTCTCAAAGTCAGCTCCGTCCACGCCCACGATAATGTTCAGTTCCTCCGGTCCCTGGGTGATCATGCGGATGTTGATGCCGTTTTCACCCAGCTTGCCGAAGATCTTGCCGGAAGAACCGGGCTGGAACGCCATCTTCCGGCCCACGGCCGCCACGATGGCCATGCCGTCGGTAAGGTGCAGGCTGTCGGGCTTTATCTCCTTCTCCAGGTCGCCCATGGCCTGATACAGATACGGTGAGGACTTGCCGGTCTCCACCACCAGCGACACGCTGTCGATGCCGGAGGGCAGGTAGTCCACATTGATGTTGTACCGCTCCAGCACCTCCAGGATGCGGCGCACCGCCCCCAGCTCCGAGGACATGCCGTTCTTGGTGAGGGTGATGACGGAGAAGCCCTTCTTCCCGGCGATGCCGGTGATCATGCTGCCGGAGGTGCGCTCCGTCTCCGACTCCTCGAAGGTCTCCCGGATCATGGTGCCCGGATGCTCCGGCTGGTTGGTGTTGCGGATATTCAGGGGGATGTTCTTCTCCCGCACCGGCGACACTGTGCCTTCGTGGAGCACCTGTGCGCCGATATAGCTGAGCTCGCGGAGCTCGGCGTAGGTGATGCGCTCGATGGGCTTGGGATCCTTGACGATCTTGGGGTCCGCCATCAGGAAGCCGGACACATCCGTCCAGTTCTCGTACACGTCGGCGTCCAGCGCCGCCGCGGCCAGTGCGCCGGTGATGTCGCTGCCGCCGCGGGAAAACGTGTGGACGCTACCGTCGGGCATGGCCCCGTAGAATCCCGGAATGACCACCCTCCGGCCCGACGCGGCGCGGCGCAGGTTCTCATAGCTGGCCTCCTGATCTACCGTGCCGTCCAGCTTGAACTTCAGCCACAGGGAGCTGTCCAGAAAATCAAAGCCCAGATAGTCCGCCATCAGCTCCGCCGCGAAGTACTCGCCGCGGGATACCAGCTCATCGGCGCTGATGCCCTTGTCCATCTTCTCCCGCAGGGCGGCAAACTCCGCCTCCAGCGGGGTCTTCAGCCCCAGCGCGTCGCGGATGGCCACATAGCGGGAGCGGATCATGTCATAGATACCGTCGCAGCTGACGCCGTACTGCAAATGTGCGTGGCACAGATACAGCAGGTCCGTGATCTTGTGGTCGTTCTTCTCCCGCTTACCGGCGGCGCTGACCACCACCACGCGGCGGCTGTCGTCAGCCCTCACAATGTCCCGTACCTTGGCGAACTGTTTTTCGTCCGCCATGGACGAGCCGCCGAATTTCAATACTTTCAACATATTTTTGCCTCATACTTCCGGAATTTTTGCAGCGGCACTTTTATCATGGCGACAAATTGTTTGCATTTGTCCGTGAGATAAAAACACTTGCTTTTTTGTTGGCGACAGTGTATCATAGCGTCATCAGAAATGCAAGAGAAATTTTGGAGGACTTTTCCTATGCTGTACCATAGTACCCGTAACGCCGACCTGACCGCTCCCTCCACCCACGCGGTGCTGGAGGGCATCGCCCCCGACGGCGGCCTGTATATCTGTGATCCCGCCCAGCTGCACTTTGACTGGCAGGGCGCTCTGAAGCTGGACACCATGGACATGGCCGCGAAGATCCTGTCCGCACTGCTGCCGGACTTCTCCGATATGGATGACATTGTCCGTCGGAGCTATGCCGGCAAGTTCCCCACCATGGACCTGACCCCGCTGGTGCCCGTGGGCGGCAGCTATGTGCTGGAGCTGTACCACGGTCCCACCTCCGCCTTCAAGGATGTGGCCCTGTCGGTACTGCCCCGCCTCATCGGCGCCGCCGCCAAAGCCGAGGGCATGACCGGCGACGTGGTCATCCTCACCGCCACCTCCGGCGACACCGGCAAGGCCGCGCTGGAGGGCTTCCACGACGTGAAGGGGACCCGCATCATCGTGTTCTACCCCGAGGGCGGCGTCTCCGCCGTCCAGCAGGCCCAGATGGCCACCCAGACAGGTGACAATGTGAAGGTCTGCGCCGTCCGCGGCAACTTCGACGACGCCCAGACCGGCGTGAAGCAGGTGTTTGCCGCCTGTCAGGGCAAGGACCTTCACGGAGCCATGCTCTCCTCCGCCAACTCCATCAACATCGGCCGTCTGGCCCCCCAGGTGGTGTACTATTTCCGCTCCTACGCGGATCTGGTCAAAAGCGGCCGTATCCGGGTGGGCGACAAGGTGAACTACGTGGTGCCCACCGGCAACTTCGGCGACATTCTGGCGGGTTATTTTGCCAAGTGCATGGGTCTGCCCGTGGGCCGTCTGGTCTGCGCCAGCAACGCCAACGATGTGCTGACGGAGTTCATCTCCACCGGCCGCTACGACCGCCGCCGCCCCTTCTACAAGACCACCTCCCCCTCCATGGACATTCTGGTGTCCAGCAATCTGGAGCGTCTGCTGTTCCTGCTGTCCCGCGACCCCGCCTATGTGGCGGAGCTGATGCGTCAGCTGCGGGAGGACGGCGTCTACCAGCTGTCTGACCGGCTGCTGGCCCAGCTGAAGCAGGACTTCTCCTGCGGCTGCTGCGACGACAAGGGCGCCGCCGATGTCATCGGCCGCCTGTGGCGGGAGCAGCACTATCTCTGCGATCCCCACACCGCCGTGGCCTGGTCCGTGGCGGAGCAGCTCAGCGAAGAACTGCATGATACCGGTGCCCCGACGGTGGTGCTGTCCACCGCCTCGCCCTACAAATTCCCTGCTGCGGTGCTGTCTGCGCTGGGCCGGGAGACGGGCGAAAATGAGTTCTTCATGATGAACGAGCTTTGCCGCATTTCCGGCGTCCCCATCCCCCGGAATCTGGCAGGGCTGGAGGGCCGTCCCGTGCTGCACAAGGACGTGATCGACAAGGATGCCATGCTGGACTATGTGCTGGCAGAGGTACTGAAAAAGTGAGAAAGGAGCCGCTTTTATGAATATTGTATGCTTGGATATGGAGGGCGTTCTGGTTCCCGAGCTCTGGATCGCCTTTGCTGAGGAGAGCGGCGTCCCCGAGCTGCGCCGCACCACCCGCGACGAGCCGGATTATGACAAGCTCATGCGCTGGCGCATCAGTCTCCTGCGCGAAAAAGGTTTGAAATTGCATCAGATCCAGGACGTTATCGCCAAGATCGACCCCCTTCCCGGCGCAAAAGAGTTTCTGGACGAGCTGCGCAGCGTGGCCCAGGTGGTGATCCTCAGCGACACGTTCGATCAGTTCGCTATGCCCCTGATGAAGAAACTCGGATACCCCACTTTGTTGTGCAATACCCTGGAAATTGATGAAAACGGGTACATTTCCCGCCACGTGATGCGGTGCGAGCACTCCAAGCTCACCACCGTCAGGGCCCTTCAGTCCATGGGCTACGACACCATCGCCAGCGGCGACAGCTACAACGATATGGAGATGATCCTCCACAGCAAGTACGGCTTCCTGTTCCGCACCACGGACAAGATCAAGGCTGAATATCCCCAGCTGCCCGCTTTTGAGCACTACGACGACCTGCTGGCCGCCATCAAAGCAGTCCTGTAACGCCCCCTGAAGCAAAAAGAAAGTCCTCCGCGCAGAGCGCGAAGGACTTTCTTTTTGTGATAGGTCACTTTTTCTCCGTAGGGGTCACATGGCCGTTTTCATCCACTGCGGCAGGCGTGATCTGGCTGCGGGTGTTGCGGGCGATGTCGTCCAGCCGCATACGGCTGGGGAAGTCGCTGAGCAGCGTGTACGCCACGCCGTGCTTTTTGGCGCGGCCCGTCCGGCCGATGCGGTGGACGTAGTACTCGTTCTCCTCCGGCACCTCGTAGTTGAACACGGCGTCCACATCGTCCACGTCGATGCCGCGGCTGGCCACATCCGTTGCCACGAACACCCGGAGCTTTCCGTCGCGGAACCGCTGCATGACCTCCTCCCGCTTGCGCTGGGGGATGTCGCCGTGGATGCACTGGGCGTCCACGCCCCGCATCTGCAGGAACTTGGTGAGCCGCTCGGTGCTGCCCTTGGTGTTGCAGAAGCAGATGACCCGCTCGTAATTCTCGCAGTTCAGGATACGCACGATGGCGTCCACCTTGCCGTCGGACGGCACCTCCAGCCGGTACTGGAGGATGTCGGGCTTATTCTCCTTGGTGGCCTGGACCGTGATCTCCTCGGGGTCCCGCTGGTACACCCAGGAGATGTCCATGACTTCCCGGGAGATGGTGGCGGAGAACATACCCAGATTCCTGCGGTTGGGGATCTTGTCCAGAATGCGGGTAACATCGTGGATAAAGCCCATATCCAGCATCCGGTCCGCCTCGTCCAGCACCACGGTGGTCACATCCTTCAGCGTCACGGTACGGCGCTTCATGTGGTCGCTGAGGCGGCCCGGGGTTGCCACCACGATCTGGGGACGGCGCTTCAGGGCGTCGATCTGCTTGCCGATGGGCTGGCCGCCGTAGAGGCAGACCAGGCGCACGCCCTCGTGGCACACGGCGATATCCCGCATCTCGTCGGTGATCTGCATGGCCAGCTCGCGGGTGGGGGCCAGGATGACGGCCTGCACCGCCTCGCTCTCGGGGTCGATGCGCTCAATGATGGGAATGCCGAAGGCCATGGTCTTACCGGTGCCGGTGGGTGCTTTTGCGATGACGTCCTTCCCGGCCAGCATGGGCGGGATGCAGCCGGCCTGTACCGGCGTACTGACGGTATAGTGCTTATTGCGAATGGCGCGCATGGTGGCCTCTGACAGGCCAAAGCTCTCAAACGGTGCGCCCTGTGTGACTTCCATATCCGTATCCTCGTGTTTCCATATAATCTCCATGTTAGTATACCATGCCTGTCAAGTGACAGAAAAGAGGGGACCGCGGCGCGGTCCCCTCTCCGGGCTTTATTTCTTATACGGCACGTGCCAGATGGTATCGGCATACTGGGCGATGGCCCGATCGGCGGCGAAGATGCCGCTGCGGGCGATGTTCAGCAGGCTCATACGGTTCCACTGTGCGCGGTCGCCGTAGGTGCGGCTCATACGCTCCTCGGCGTCGCAGTAGGCGGCGAAATCCGCCAGCACCATATACTGGTCAGCGGGGCCGTCCCCGCCCATTACCAGCCGCTGCCAGATGTCCTCGTAGGTGACACCGTCGCCGAAGCCGGTCTTGAGCTGATCCACCACGCGGCGCAGCACAGGGTCCCGCTGGTACAGCAGCTGGGGATCATAGGTATGGCGCAGGTGGGCCACCTCATCGGCCTTCAGGCCGAACAGGAACATATTCTCGTCTCCCAGCACCTCGTGCATCTCCACGTTGGCACCGTCCAGCGTACCCACAGTCAGGGCACCGTTCATCATGAACTTCATATTTCCGGTGCCGCTGGCCTCCTTGCCGGCGGTGGAGATCTGCTGGCTCACCTCGCTGGCGGGCATCAGCATCTCCGCCAGAGAGACCCGGTAGTTCTCCAGGAACACCACCTGCAGCTTGTCCTTGCAGATGGGATCGCGGTCGATCTGGGCGGCCAGGGAGTTGATAAGGTGGATGATGCGCTTGGCCACGGCGTAGCCCGGAGCGGCCTTGGCGCCGAACAGGAAGGTCTGGGGCCGCATATCCATGTTGGGATCATCCTGAAGCCGCTGGTACAGATAGATGATGTGCAGCACGTTCAGCAGCTGGCGCTTGTACTCGTGAAGCCGCTTCACCTGCACGTCGAAGATGGCATCGGTGTTCAGCACCACGCCCTGCTGCTTCCTGGCGTAGGCGGCGAAGGCCAGCTTATTCTGGTGCTTGATCTCCTCCAGCCGCCGGAGCACCGATGCGTCGTCGGCGTAAGCCTCCAGCTTTTTCAGCTCCTGAGGACGGGTGAGGTAGCCATCGCCGGTGAGGTCGCAGATCAGGTCGTTGAGGCCGCGGTTGATCTGGGGCAGCCAGCGGCGGTGGTCGATGCCGTTGGTGACGTTCTTGAACTTGTCGGGCATCATCTGGCAGGCTTCCTTGAACACGTCCTTGCGCAGGATCTCGGAGTGCAGGGCCGATACGCCGTTGACGGCCATGGTACCCGCCAGGCACAGGTTGGCCATGCGCACATGGCCGTCCCAGATGATGGCCAGCTTGGCGGTCTTGGCGGGATCGTGGAAATAGTCCTCCACCTGCCGCTGCCAGCGGTGGGCGATCTCCTGCAGGATCTGCCAGATGCGGGGCAGCAGCGTCTCAAACAGCTGCTGCGGCCAGACCTCCAGCGCCTCGGCCATCACCGTATGGTTGGTGTAGGCCACGCAGTGGGTGACGATGTGCCACGCCTCGTCCCAGTCCAGGCCCGCGTCGTCCACCAGGATGCGCATCAGCTCAGGGATCACCAGCGCGGGGTGGGTGTCGTTGATCTGGATGACGTTCTTCTCGTGGAAGTTCTTCAGGGTGCCGTAGTTCTCGATGTGCTTGCGGGTGATGGACTGCATGGTAGCGGAGACGAAGAAATACTGCTGCTTCAGGCGCAGGGACTTGCCCTCGTAGTGGTTGTCCTCGGGATAGAGCACCTGGCTGATAGCGTCCGCCATGGCTCGCTCCTCCGACGCCTGCAGGTACTGGCCCTGACTGAACAGCTTCATGTCGATGGGCTTGGGGCTGCGGGCCTGCCACAGGCGCAGGGTGTCGACGTGGTCGGTGTCGTAGCCGGCGATCTCCATGTCGCAGGGCACGGCCATAACGCGGGTATAGTCCTCGTGGACCACCATCAGGTGGCCGTTATCCCAGCGGGTGCGGACCTTGCCGCCGAAGTGGACCTCCTCCGCCTCCTGGAGCTTGGGCAGGAGCCAGGCGTCGCCCAGCTGCATCCAGTCGTCCGGAAGCTCCACCTGCTGGCCCTCCACGATCTTCTGCTTGAAGATGCCCAGCTCGTAGCAGATGGAGTAGCCTGCGGCGGGGATCTCCAGCGTGGTCATGCTGTCCAGATAGCATGCGGCCAGACGGCCCAGACCGCCGTTGCCCAGACCGGCATCCGGCTCGATCTCGAAGATATCGGCGGCCTTGAAGCCCAGCTCGTCGATGGCGGCGGTCAGGTCGTCCAGCAGTTCCAGATTGTAGGCGTTTTTCATGAGGCTGCGGCCCATCAGGAATTCCATGGACAGGTAGTGTACCTTCCGCTGGCCCTCATGGGCGGCCTTCTCGCGGGTCTGCACACCGTGCTCGGCCATAATGTCCCGCAGCACCATAGCGCAGGCCTTCATTATCTCGCCATCGGTGGCCTGCTTCTCGGTACAGCCGTAGTTCAGGCGCAGCTTCTGGATAATGGCTTCTTTCAGGGTATCTTTGGTATACGTCATAAACAATAATCCTCCGTATGAGCAGCCGGGCGTCAGCCCAGCAGTTTTTCGTAGATATGGCGGTATTCGCCGGCGCTGCGGGCCCAGCTGAAGTCCGCCGTCATGCCCCGCCGCCGCACGGTATCGAAGCCGGCGCGGTCGCCGCGGTACAGGCCGGTGGCCTGCCCGACGACATCCAGCATGGCGCCGGCGTCATAGCGTTCGAACAGGTAGCCGGTGCCGTCCTCCTGCCCTACCTGACAGGAACGCACCGTGTCCGCCAGCCCGCCGGTGCGGCGGACGATGGGCACCGCGCCGTAGCGCATGGCGATCATCTGGCTCAGGCCGCAGGGCTCGCTGCGGGAGGGCATCAGGAACAGGTCGCAGCCCGCGTAGACGCGGCGGGCCAGATCCTCGGCATAGGTGATCTGGGCCGACAGGCGGCCGCCGTACTCCCACGCCTTACCGCGGAAGAAGTCCTCGTAGCGGCTCTCGCCCCTGCCCAGCACCACCAGCTGGCAGCCGGTGGCCATGATGCCGTCCAGCCCCTGCTCCACGATATCCAGACCCTTGTGGCCCACCAGACGGCTGACGATGCCCATCAGCGGTGTGTCCGGTTCCTGCGCAAGGCCCAGCGATGCTTGCAGAGACGCCTTGCAGGCGGCCTTGCCCGCCATGTGGTCCACGCCGTAATTCTCCGGCAGGGCGGGATCATGGGCGGGGTCGTAGCCCGCCACGTCCAGCCCGTTCACCACGCCGGAGAACTTCCCGTCGATCATGCGCACCACGCCCTCCATACCCTCGGCATAGGCGGCATCGTGAAGCTGGGCGGCGTAGGTGGGGCTGACGGTGGTAACAGCGTCGGACACCAGCATGGCGCCCTTCATCAGGTTCACATCGCCGTCCATCTGGAGGGTGCCGTCGCTGTACCAGCCGCGGTCCAGCCCGAACAGCTGATCCACGGTGTCCGCGCCGTAGCGTCCCTGATACTCGATATTGTGGATAGTAAACACCGTGCGGATGCGGCGCACCGCCTCCCAGCGGGTGCAGACATCCTTGAGGTAGATGGGCACCAGCGCCGTCTGCCAGTCGTTGCAGTGGAGGATGTCGGGCATCCAGTCCAGACTGGGCAGCAGGTCGATGACCGCCTTGCAGAAAAAGGCAAAGCGCTCGCCGTCGTCGTACTCGCCGTACAGCGCGCCGCGGCAGAAATAGTGCTCGTTGTCCACGAAGTACCATGTCACGCCGTCCTTCTCCAGCGAGAACAGGCCGCAGTACTGGTGACGCCAGCCCAGGTCCACGTAGATGTAGCGGCGGAAGGTCATCTGCTGCCGCCACTGCTGGCCGATCTGGCCATACAGCGGCAGGATCACCGCCACCTGGTCGCCGTTTCGGGCCAGTGCAGAGGGCAGGCTGCCCGCCACGTCCGCCAGTCCGCCGGTCTTGCAGAAGGGGAATGCCTCACTGGACACATACAGGATCTTCATACCGCAGCTCCTTTCTCCGGCAGCGCTCAGACTGTGCTGCCCTTGGCGATAACGATGGGATAGTGCTCGTGACCCATCAGCGTCACATTGTCGCTCACGGTCACGTGTTTGTCGGTGATGACGCTGCGCAGCACGGCGCCGCTTTTCACCACCGTATCCTTGAACAGGATACAGTTTTCCACGCTTGCCCCCTTTTCAATGCGCACATTCCGGAACAGAATGCAGTTTTTCACGCTGCCCTGAATGTCGCAGCCGTCGGCGATCAGGGAATTGACGCAGGGGCCGCTGGGGTCGATATAGCTGGAGGGGGAGTCGTTTTCCTTGCCGTACACCGGACGCTCAGGGCAGAACAGGGCCTGCCGCAGGGCGGGGTCCAGCAGCTCCATGCTGCGCTGGTAATAACTCTGGACGCTGTTGATGCGGGCGGCGTAGCCATCGTAGACATAAGCGTGGAAGTGATAGCGCTTCCCCATCTCCCGCAGGATGTTGCGGCGGAAGCTGAACTGATTGCGGCTGGCGCACTCCGTCACCATTTGCAGCAGCAGTTCCTTGCTGAGAACGAACATATTCAGGCAGCGGCAGCCCATGGGGGCGAACACGTCATAGACGGTGTCGGTGATGCGGCCGGAATCGTTCACCGTGAAGTAGGTGTCCGACACGTCGCCCGGGACGGTGGTACACACCGCCGTCATGTCCGCGCCGCTGTCGATATGGCGGCGCAGCACGTCCTCCAGCGGCAGGTTGATGACCAGATCGCTGTCCGACAGCAGCACGTAATCCTGCCGAATGCCCTTGAGGTAGTTCATGACGCCGGCCAGGGCCTCCACCTTGCCGCGGTACTGGCCGCCCGCGCCCCGCTTTTCGTTGTAGGCAAAGGCGGGCAGCAGCGTCAGGCCGCCGTGGTTGCGGCTGAGATCCCAGCTCTTGCCGGAGCCCAGATGATCCAGCATGGACTGGCATTTGCCGTGCATGATGACGCCCACGTCTGTGATGCCGGCGTTGACCATGGCGGAGAGCACGAAGTCGATGACCCGATAGTCTCCGGCAAAGGGGATGGAGCCGTGGATGCGGTCGGCGATGAGCTCCCGCAGGTCCGTCCGCTTTTCATAGGAGAAGATGATCCCGTGCATACCTTTCATGGCCGTACCTCCTTGCCGTTGGCTCCCAGCATCATTTTCGGCTCCACCACGCCGCCGTCGGGGACGGCGGTGTGGGGTCCCAGCACGGCGATGCCCCAGCGGTCGAAGTCCACGCTGCCCGGGGTGCCGCCCACCACCGCGTTCTTCCCCACATGGCAGCCCTCGCCCACGATGGCATAGGACACCCTGGCTCCCGTCTCGATGACGGCGTTGGGCATCACCACGGAGTAGGACACCTGCGCCCCCTCCGCCACGGAGGAGCCGTAGCTCAGGACGGTGTTCTTCACCTCGCCCAGAATGGTGCAGCCCTTGGCCACGGCGCTGTTGCCGATGTCGCCCTCCGGCCCCACGAACGTGGGCGGGCAGTTGGGGGTGCGGCCGTAGATGGGCCACTTTTTGTCCAGCAGGTTCAGGCCCGAGCCCGGGGACAGCATATCCATGTTGGCGTCCCACAGGGAGTCCAGCGTGCCCACGTCCTTCCAGTAGCCCTCGAAGCGGTAGGCCGCCATGGTCTCTCCCGCCGAGAGCATGGCAGGGATGATGTTCTTGCCGAAGTCGTTGTCGCTGTTGGGGTCCGCCTCATCGGCGGCGAGGTACGCCTTCAGCTTGCTCCAGGTGAAGATATAGATGCCCATGGACGCCAGATTGCTCTTGGGCTCCCTGGGCTTTTCGGCGAATTCGGTGATGCGGTCCTGCTCGTCCACGGACATGATGCCGAAGCGGCTGGCCTCCTCCCAGGGCACCTCCATGACAGAGATGGTGCAGGCAGCTCCGGCCTCCTTGTGGCGGCGGAGCATGTCGGAATAGTCCATCTTATAGATGTGGTCGCCGGACAGCACCAGCACGTACTCCGGATCGTACAGGTCCACAAAGCCGCGGTTCTGGTAGATGGCGTTGGCCGTGCCCTTATACCAGACGGCGCCGGTGGCGGACTGGTAGGGCGGCAGGATGTGGACGCCGCCGGACATGCGGTCCAGCTCCCAGGGCTGGCCGCTGCCGATGTAGCTGTTCAGCTCCAGCGGGCGGTACTGGGTGAGCACGCCTACCGTGTCGATGCCGGAGTTGGTGCAGTTGGACAGAGGAAAGTCGATGATGCGGAACTTGCCGCCGAAGGGGACGGCGGGCTTGGCCATATTGCCGGTCAGGACGTAGAGTCTGCTTCCCTGTCCGCCGGCCAGCAGCATGGCCACACATTCTTTCTTCATGCTTGCGTACCTCCTGCTTCCTCTTTTTTCCGTTTCCGTTTGCCGTGGCCCCGCAGGATCACCGCGCCCAGCGGCGGGATGGTCAGAGCGATGGACTGCTCCCGCCCGTGGGACGGGACAGCCTCCACGGCGATGGGGCCGTCGGCGCAGACGCCGCTGCCGCCCCAGTGGATATCGTCCGTGTTGAAGATCTCCTCATAATACGCATGGTCCGGCACGCCGAAGCGGTAGTTTTCCCACGGCACCGGCGCGAAGTTCACCGCGCAGATCAGCTCGTGCCCCCTCCGGTCGCGGCGCAGGAACACCAGCACGTTGTTGTGATTATCGTCGGCCACCAGCCACTCAAAGCCGTCCCAGCTGCGGTCATTTTCCCACAGGCTGCGGTTCCGGCGGTACAGCCGGTTCAGCTGGCGGATGCACTCGTGGGTGCCGCGGCAGGCGGGGTCGTCCAGCAGATACCAGTCCAGCTGGCCCTGAAACGCCCACTCGTGCCACTGGCCCAGCTCCGTGCCCATGAACAGCAGCTTCTTTCCCGGGTGGCACAGCATGTAGGCGTAGAATCCCCGCACGCCCGCCAGCTGCCGCCAGTCGTCGCCGGGCATCTTGCCCCGCAGGGAACCTTTCATGTGTACTACCTCGTCGTGGGACAGGGGCAGCACGTAGTTCTCGGAAAAGGCGTAGATCATGGAGAAGGTCACGTCCTTGTGGTGGAACTGGCGGAAATAGGGGTCCATCTTCAGATAGTGGCACAGGTCGTTCATCCAGCCCATGTTCCACTTCAGGTTGAAGCCCAGCCCCCCCTGCTCCGGCGGGTACGTCACCAGCGGCCAGGCCGTGGACTCCTCCGCCACCATCAGGGCGCTGCCATCTACGGCAAAGGCCGTGCGGTTCAGCGCCCGCAGGAACTCGATGGCCTCCAGATTCTCCCGCCCGCCATGGCAGTTGGGACGCCACGCGCCGCCCTGCCGGTCGTAGTCCAGATACAGCATGGACGCCACCGCGTCCACCCGCAGGCCGTCGATGTGGTACTCCCGCAGCCAGTAGGCCGCGGAGGACAGCAGAAAGCTGCACACCTCGGGCTTGCCGAAGTCAAACACCCGCGTGCCCCATCCGGTGTGCTCCCATTTCAGGGGATCGCCATACTCGTACAGGCAGGTGCCGTCGAACTCGATGAGCCCGTGGCTGTCCTTGCAGAAGTGGGCGGGCACCCAGTCCAGAATGACGCCCAGCCCCGCCTGATGCAGGGCATCCACCAGCGCCATGAAGTCGTGAGGCGTTCCGTAGCGGCTGGTGGGAGCGAAGTAGCCGGTACACTGATACCCCCAGCTGTCGTCCAGCGGGTACTCCGTCACCGGCAGCAGCTCCACGAAGTTGTAGCCCATGCTCCTGACGTAGGCGGGAAGCTGGCGGGCCAGCTCACGGTAGCTGAGGCTGGTGCCGTCCTCATGGCGGCGCCAGGAGCCCAGATGCACCTCGTAGATCAGCAGCGGGCCGTTCACCGGCGGCTCCGCCGCGCACTTCTCCCGCCACGCCCCGTCGTGCCAGCCGTACTCCGACAGGTCGTACACCTTGCTGTCGGTGCCCGGGCGGGTCTGGGCGTGGAATGCAAAGGGGTCAGCCTTCCACACGGTGCGGCCATCCGCGCCGGTGACGACGTACTTATAGGCATCGTACACGGCGGCGTTCTCCGCCGTCAGGGACCACACGCCGTCCTCGTCGCGGTGCATGTCCGCGGGCTGCCAGCCGTTGAAGTCGCCGGCCAGCGCCACATGGCGGGCATGAGGCGCCCAGACGCGGAAGGTGTAGCCCTGCGGGGCGGGATGCGCGCCCAGATATGTATACGCGCTGTCCCAGCTGCCGCCGCGGAAGCGCTCCATCTCCTTGGTCATGACCTCTCTCCTTTTCCCGCACCATATCACATCCGCCGCGCCGATGGCGGCGAAACAGGGCGGAGATGTCTCTCTGCTGTCTGCATTGTACCCTTTTTGTGTATCTCCGTCAATAAACACAGCCTGCCTTTTTGCGAAACCCGTTACCGGTAACCTCCGGAAAAGCGCGAAAGGGAGCGCAGTCCGCAGACTGCGTCTCCCCTGTGTATTATTCTTCCTCCGGCTGGCGCTGCACGGCGGCGCCGCCCAGGCCGAAGTCGTCGGCTGCACTGGCGGTGTCGCGGCGCAGCATGGTCTCCATGACGCGGATGTCGCTGTCTACGTCCATGGCGTCGGTGCGGTACAGCTCATCCAGCTGGTGCTCGAAGCCCGCCACGATATTGTCCATGGTGGCCGCGATACGGCTCTTGGCCTGGGACAGGTTCTCGCCGCTGACCCCCGCCTCCTCAAAGTCGGCGTAGTTCTCCAGCAGCTTCAGCGTGGTGGGCAGGTAGTAGTTCAGGAACGTACCGGCGGCGTTCTTCTTGGCCGGCGCGTCCTCGATGGCCTTAAAGATACGGCCCGACACCTGCTCGATCCGGTCGATCTTGAGACTGAGCGTCTCATCGGCGATGCGGTCGTTAAGCTGGCGGATCTGGCGCAGGATGCCGGTGTAGCCCTCCGCCGCCTCCGGCTGCACCTGAGACTGCTCCTGTTCCTCCTTCTGCTGGCGGGTCCTGTCAAAGTACGCGGTGGCGGCCGCCTGCGACCGGAACAGCATACCGCTGCCCATGTCGATGTACGCCTCGTCGCCCCACAGGCCCTTCTCCAGCATGAGGCTCAGGTCCTTCTCTACACGGTGGCGGGATACGTCCGCCGCACGGGCCAGATAGTCCAGCGGCACGGCAGGCTTCTGCCCTGCGGTGCGCAGGTATGTGGCGAACCGGCGCTGACGGCGCTTCATGACCCCGCTGCCCAGCAGCAGGGATACGCCGCCGGCCGTCATACCCAGCGGGTAGAACAGCTGCCGCGCAAAGTACCACCACTCGTTGTAGTGATAGGCGTAGGACAGGTTATCCCCCACGGCGGAGAACAGCGCCAGGCATCCCGCGATCCCCAGGATGGCGCCGATGATCTTCATGGTCCGGCCGCCCTTGTCGGTATAGTCCGGCGTCTGCGTCACCTGCTTCACGGCGGTGCGGGCCTTCTCCGCCTGGGCGGTCTGCCCCACCCGCTGGGACGTGCGCTGTCCGCTCTGCCCCGTTGTCCGGTGGGCATTCTTCTTTTTGTTGCCGCTCTCGCTGAGCTTGATGAGCAGCAGGATCAGGCCGATGGGCCACGCCACGGTAAACATGACGGCGATGAAGATCCACGCGCCGATGTCGTTGTCCTTCTTAGGCGGCTGGGGCCGCTCCGGCCGGAATCCGTTGTCGTTGTCGTATTCGTATGCCATCAGGACTTGAACCCCTTTCCCTGCAGCTTCCGCTTGTTGCCGTGTTCGTCTACGATATAGGTGTTGTCCAGCTCCCGCCGCAGGTTACCCATGATCGCGTCCAGATACTCCTGGCGCAGCACCTCCCGTTCCTTCTGTTCCTCCTCGGTGAGGCCCTCGGCCTTGGCCTTGCGGGCCAGCTCGTTGATGCGGTCGATCTTCTTCTGATCCATAACAGCTACTCCTTATACAAAGCGCCGGATGACCACCGGCAGGCGTCCCTTTTTCGTGGGGCCGCCCACACTGTCCAGCACGCATTTCCCCAATCCGCGGCAAGTGATGGTATCCCCCGCCGCCACCGGCTTATCCGGCTTCTGGCAGACGGTCCAGTTCACCTGCGCCGCACCCTTTTCCACGGCCTCCGCCGCCTTGCCGCGGCTGATGGAGAATCCCGCCGCCAGCACGTTGTCCAGCCGCAGAGAGGACACGGTGTCCCGCACCTCTCTGCACTGCTGGGCAGGGGGCGTCAGCTCCTCCAGCGGCAGCGGCGACGTCTTCAGCTTCACGCGGCCCGCCGACTCCCAATCCGTCAGCAGAAAGGCCGCCGTTTTCGGCTGGGCCAGCACCTGGCACCCGCCGTCTGTCATCAGTATATCGCCGATGGTGCCGCGGGTCAATCCCAAGCCCATAAGGCTGCCCAAAATATCCCGATGGGTCAGGCTGTCGCCGCCGTACCACGATGCCGCTACCGCCATCACGGCGTCCGGCTCCGGCTCCTCCGCCCAGTCCGGCAGGAAGAACAGCCGCTGCCGCTCCGCCCCGCCGTAGCCGCCGAAGAACACATAGCCGTCCTGCACGCCCAGCATGTGCAGCAGCCGCTGGGCCGACGCCTGCTCCTGGGGCGACAGGAAGTCCGTGGCCGCCGGCACATTCCGCAGGCGGCACTGCTCCCATTTGTCCCACACGCGGCTCAGAAGCATCCGTTCCTCGGCGTCTCTGGCCGCCTTATCCAGCAATTCACGCCTGTCCATAAGCGCCTCCCCCAAGATCCTGGGTATGGTACAGCTTGGCGTAGGCGCCGTTCAGCGCCAGCAGCTGCGCGTGGCTGCCCTCCTCGGCGATGCGGCCGTTCCGGATGACCAGGATGCGGTCCGCCGCGCGGATAGTGGACAGACGGTGGGCAATAATGAGGGTGGTGCGGCCCTGGGACAGCCGGTCGAAGGCCCCCTGTATCTTCGCCTCCGTCACGCTGTCCAGTGCCGAGGTGGCCTCGTCCAGAATGAGGATGGGCGGGTCCTTCAGGAAGATGCGGGCGATGGACACTCGCTGCTTCTGGCCGCCGGACAGCAGGGTGCCCCGCTCGCCCACGTAGGTGTCGAACCCGTCGGGCATAGCCATGATGTCGTCGTAGATCTCCGCCCGCTTCGCTGCGGCCTCCACCTCCTCATCGGAAGCCTCCGGCCGGCCGTAGCGGATGTTCTCGCGGATGGTATCGGCAAACAGGAACACGTCCTGCTGCACGATGCCGATGGCGCGGCGCAGGGAGCTTTGGGTCACATGCCGCACGTCCAGCCCGTCCACGCGGATGCTGCCCGCGTCCACGTCGTAAAAGCGGGGCAGCAGCTGGCACAGGGTGCTCTTGCCGCCGCCGGAGGGACCCACCAGCGCCACCGTCTCCCCTGCGGGGACGGACAGAGACACATCGTGGAGCACCTCCGTCTCGCCGGTGTAGGTGAAGGACACGTGGTCCACGTCCACCTGCCCCCGCACGTCCTTGAGCTCCACGGCGTCAGGCGCGTCCTGAATAGACGGCTCCGTGCGCATCAGCTCCACGAAGCGATTCAGGCCCGCGAAGCCGTTGGAGAACATCTCGGCGAAGTTGGCCAGCTTTCGGATGGGGCTGACAAAGGACGTGACGTACAGGGAGAATGTGATAAGGTCCACATAGTCCATGCGCTCCTCCATGATAAGCCAGCCGCCCACCGCGATCACCGCCACCGGCAGGATGTTGGTGAAAAACTCCATGACGGCGGTGAAGAAGCCCATCTCCTTATGGAAGCCGCGCTTGGCGGTCTTGAACACCTCGTTGGCCTCGTCGAACCGCTCCTGCTGGGCGTCCTCGTTGGCGAAGGCCTTGGTGGTGCGGACGCCGGACAAACCGGACTCGATGGCGGCATTGATGCTGCCGGTTTTCTGCTTGGCGGCGCGGGAGGCGGCGCTCATCTGCTTGCGGCGGCGCAGAGCCGCCAGCAGCAGCACCGGCAGCAATATCAGCAGCACCAGCGCCAGCTCCCACCGGATGCAGAACATTACGATCAGCGCGCCCACGATGGTCACCACAGAGATGAACAGGTCCTCGGGACCGTGGTGCGCCAGCTCCGTCACCTCAAAGAGGTCGCTGGTCAGGCGGCTCATCAGCTGGCCGGTGCGGTTCCGGTCGTAGAAATCGAAGCCCAGCTCCTGCATGTGGTGATAGAGGTCCCGCCGGATATCGGCCTCCACGCGGATGCCGAAGGTGTGGCCCCAGTAGGCCACCACGAAGTACAGCCCCGAGCGCACCGCGTAGGTCACTACCACCGCGGCCATGACGATGAAGAACACGCGAAACTGCTTTTCCGGCAGCCACGTATACATAGCGGTGCGGGACACCAGAGGAAACGCCAGGTCCACCAGCGCGATAAGGAACGCGCAGGTCATGTCCAGCGCAAACAGCCGCCGGTGCGGCTTGAAATAGGACAGGAAGATCCGCAGCAGGCTGCGCTCCTGGAATTCTTTTGTGGTCATGGTTCTCCTCGCTTGTTTCGATCATATTTTGACGGATAATTATACCACATTTTTGCCGCTGTTGCAAGAGTTCGGCGCCGGGAGTCCTTGACGATCCCCGTCCCGCCCGTTATGGTGGACACGCAGTCCGTCGCCGCCGGGTGACGGGCCGGCGTTCGCCGGCGCACCGGGTGCGGTGATCGCGGGCATCGCGGCGTTCCGCGAGCCGGTGACGGCGGCGCGTCTCATCTTCGTGGGATTGCTCCCGGCGGGCATCATCGGCCTGAGTCTTACGGCACAAAAAAACAGCGGTGTGACGCACGTCACACCGCTGTTTTTTTATGCTTTGGGCAGGCTCCAGCGGAACGCCGCGGCGCAGATGCGCAGCGCCAGCGTCACACCGCAGCCGGTCATCATGGCCGCTCCCGCACCCAGAGGCCACAGCAGCAGACACACCGCCGCGCCGGCCAGCGACGCGCAGGCGTACACGTGCTTGGTGAAGATATAGGGCCGCTCCGCACTGCACACATCCCGCAGCACGCCGCCGCCCACGCCGGTGAGCATCCCCATGAACAGCACCAGGAACCAGTTCGTCCCGTACCCCGCCTGGATAGCGATGGCGGCGCCGTGGGCGGAGAAGATGCCCAGGCCCAGCGAGTCCGCCAGCAGCAGCACTGTCTCCGCATATCTGTTGTGCAGCTCCGCTTTCCGGCGGCGCCACACGAAAAACACCAATATGGACACTGCGATGGCTGCCAGCGCCTGCACGGGGTCCCGCAGGGCCGTCGGCGGCGTCAGCCCCAGCATCGTATCCCGCAGCATACCGCCGCCCACCGCCGTGGTCATGCCCAGCATGGCCACGCCGAACAGATCCATCTCCTTGCGGATACCCAGCGCCGCGCCGGAGATGGCGAAGGCCGCCGCGCCGATCAGCTCGAAATAAAATTGGAACGTCTCCATGTCATCTCTCCTTCCCGCCCGCCACTATACACCATCCGCCCCGCTGCGGCAAGAGGCGGGTCGTTTTACCGTCCCTCCCCTGCATACACATGAAGCGCTTTGCCTCCATTCTGCATGCAGCCGTCCCCTTCCCGCAGGCATAGAAAAAGGGCAGGGATCGCGCCCTGCCCTTTTTCTTGGGATTATTTGGGATTTGGGAGAGAAAAAAGAAAGAAAAGTAGAGAAATAGCATATCTCTGTACATCGGACACCCCGCGGCGGCGGTCTATCCTTTGTGATTTTTACTATACTGCAAAAATTCCTACTTGTAAAATTAAAATTATCCGCGTAAAATATAGTCAAATGCTGATATATTTTGGGAGTATTGCCATGACGAATCTGGACATCGAGACATTCTGGGCCGTGGTGCAGCACGGCACCATGACCGCGGCGGCAGAGGCGCTGTATATCACCCAGCCCACACTGTCCATGCGTATCCGTGCCCTGGAGGAGCGGGTGGGCACGCCGCTTTTCATCCGCGGCAAGGGCCAGCGCCGTATCCGGCTCACCGCCGCAGGCCAGAAGTTCCTGACGCTGGCACGCCGGTGGCAGCGCCTGCTGTCAGAGACGGAGGCGCTTGCGGAGCTGGAGCAGCGCACCTACCTCCGCATCGCCGCCACCTACACCACCAACCAGTACATCCTGCCGGCGGTGTACCAGAAGTTTCTGGCCATGCATCTGCCTGTATCCCTGTGGATACACACTCTGCGGGACGTGGACTCGGCCCAGGCCCTTCTGAACCACGAGCTGGACTTCGCCCTCATCGACAGCAACACCGTGTTCAACAGCCAGCTGGAGGTACGGCCCATCTGTCGGGAGCGGTTTCTGCTGCTGTCCGCGCCGGACAGCGATTACCCCGCAGAGGTGGACCCCTCCGCGCTGGACCCCGCCAATGAGATCCTGGTCACATGGGATCCCGAGTTCATCCGCTGGCACGACAGCGCCTTCGGCCCCGGTGCGCGGCCCCTGCTGTACGCCGACACTTTGCAGGCGGCGGACTTCTTCCCCCGCACGGAGGGGCGGTGGGTGGCGGCCCCCGCCATCGCCGCCGCGTCGCTGGACCGGACGCAGGCTCGAGTCAGCCGCCTCACCCAGGCGCCGCCGGATCGGGTGAACTATCTGGTGACGCGGCAGGGCGAGGAGCTGTCGGAGCACGCGCTCATCTTTCTGGACGGTCTGCGGAAGCACCTGCTGGGCCGCGACAATGTGCAGGTTTATTTGTAAAAAACCGGCGAAAGCGGGTTGACATCCCCTGCTTTTTGGCATAGGATAGGTGCATACAACAAAATCTGTCCGGTAGGTAAGGCTACCGCGAGGGATATGGGCTGCTGCCGCGAAATGGTGGAGACACCATAAGATGGTTTGAGCAGGTACTATCGAAACCAAGGTAGTATCTAACGCAGCTTCACCGCCCCGCGATGCTAAAGCTTGTTACGGTACGCAGGCCGCCATTTTTGCGGCCACATTATGGTACGCAGCAGGCATTTCCGCCGGCTGCGTGTTATTTTTTCCAGAAAGGAGGGACAGGCCGTGATCGACTATCAGGAGGAGCTGGACCGCTATTTAGAGCAGATCGGCGAGCTGGCGCACAACAAGGAATACGCCAGACTGCGGGACCTGTTCCTGCCCATGGAGCCTGCCGACGTCGCCCTGCTGCTGGAGGAATCCGGCCCTGAGCTGATGCCCCTGCTGTACCGTCTGCTGCCTAAGGAGACGGCGGCGGAGGTGTTCGTGGAGCTGGAGCCGGAAAGTCAGGAGATGCTCATCAACGGCTTTTCCAACACCGAGCTGAAGGAAGTTCTGGACGAGCTGTATCTGGACGATGCCGTGGACATCGTGGAGGAGATGCCCGCCAGCGTGGTCATCCGCATTCTGGATAAGGCCACGCCGGAGATGCGCAAATCTATCAACGAGATCCTGAAATATCCCGAGGATTCCGCCGGCTCCATCATGAACATGGAGTTCCTGTCCCTGAAGAAGGATATGACGGTGGAGGATGCCTTCAAGCGCATCCGCCGCATCGGCGGCGAGCTGGAAACCATCAACATCCTGTACGTCACCGACCCCACCCGCCGTCTGCTGGGTGTGCTGTCTGTCCGTGACCTGCTGCTGGCCAACGAGGACGACATCATTGAGGACATCATGGACCCCGACGTAGTCTGGGCCCGCACCATGGACGACAAGGAGGATGTGGCCCAGGCCCTGAACAAATACAACTTTCTGGCCCTGCCCATCGTGGACATGGAGAACCGTCTGGTGGGTATCGTCACCGTGGACGACGCTATGGACGTCATCGAGGAGGAGACCACGGAGGACTTCGAGAAGATGGCCGCCATGCTGCCGTCGGACAAGCCGTATCTCCGCACCGGCGTCATCGCCACGTGGAAGTCCCGCCTGCCATGGCTGATGATCCTGATGCTGTCCGCCACGTTCACCGGCATGATCCTGAACCACTACGAAAACGCACTGGCCGCGTGCCTGGTGCTGAACGCCTATATCCCCATGCTGTCCGGCACCGGCGGCAACTCCGGCACGCAGGCCTCCGTGGCCGTCATCCGTGCCCTGAGTCTGGACGAGGTGGACTTCTCCGACGTGCTGAAGGTGCTGTGGAAGGAACTGCGGGTGTCGCTGCTGTGCGGCCTCTGCCTGGCAGGCGCCAACTTTGTGAAGATGCTGGTGGTGGACCGCACGCTGCTGGGCAACGCAGAGGTAACGCCCATGGTGTGTCTGGTGGTATGCCTGACGGTGCTGTTCGTGGTGGTCTTTGCCAAGTGCGTAGGCTGCTCCCTGCCGCTTCTGGCGGAAAAGGTGGGACTGGACCCCGCCGTCATGGCCAGTCCCTTCATCTCCACCGTCGTGGACGCCACCAGTCTGCTGATCTACTTCCGGTTTGCGTCATGGCTGCTGGGCATCTGAAAAAATCCCATTTCCGGCAGGCATAGCGCCGCGGTTTTCGGACAAGATAGAGTTGGGTCGTATGGCCTGACTCTATTTTTCTTTTACGGGAGGAAACGCCATGAATCGCGCTTGTACCAACGACGGGTGCAGCTGCACCCCCAATTCTTCCATCAAGTGTACCGTCACCAACTGCGCCCACCACTGCAAGGACGTGAACAACTGCGGTCTCAGCTCCATTCAGGTGGGCACCCATGAGAGCAACCCCTCCATGGACCAGTGTACCGACTGTCAGAGCTATCAGAAGTGCCAGTAAACCCCGCCGCCCCGCGTGCCCTGCGCGCGGGGTACATATCCCAAGGAGGTGACGCCCTTGCGCATGCCGGTAAAATACGCCGTGGCCTCTATCCTGGCCGGCGCCGCCAACGGCTGCTTCGGCGGAGGCGGCGGCATGGTGCTGCTGCCCCTGCTCACCCGCTGGTGCCGTGTGGAGGAAAAGACTGCCTTTGCCACCTGCGTGGCGGTGATCCTGCCCTTCTGCGTGGTATCCGCCGCCGTATACCTGCTGCGCACACCTTTTGACTTTACGCAGGCCCTGCCCTACCTGCTGGGCGGACTGGCCGGCGGCTTCGTGGGCGGAAAGCTGTTCCCGCGGGTGCCTGCCCCGTGGCTGCGGTATCTGTTCGCCGCCTTCCTCGTGTACGGCGGCATCCGGTACCTTCTGTGACGGCGTGGCTCCTGCCGGTGCTGGCAGGCTTCTGCACCGGTATCCTGTCGGCCTGGGGCGTGGGCGGCGGCACTCTGCTGTTGCTGCTGATGACCCTGTTTTTCGGCGTAGCGCAGGCGGACGCCATGGCCATCAACCTATTGTACTTCCTGCCCACGGCGGCCATGGGCCTGCTGTACCACCGGAAAAACGGCCTGCTGGACCGCGCTGTTCTCCGCTCCGCTGTGCCCTGGGGCACGGCGGCAGCCGCCGCCGGCGCACTGGCCGCCACCGCCGTGGACACGGACCTGCTGCGCCGCCCCTTCGGCATCTATCTGCTGCTGGCCGCAGGGAGCCTGCTGCTCCGGACGAAAAAAACGGGAAAGACCTGAGCGGTCTTTCCCGTTTTCGCGTATGTCGTATCAGTCCGCGCTGGCGTACAGCGGCACGTCCACATCGAACGTCTGCCCATCCCGCAGCACCGTCAGCGTGATGGTGTCGCCCACCAGATGGGTGCGCCGCACCGCCATCAGATCGTCGATACTGCCCAGCGCCTGCCCATCGGCCCGCAGCAGCACGTCATCGGGCCGGATGCCCGTCTCCGCCGCGCCGTAGCCGTCGCTGACGGTGTAGACCACCACGCGGCCGTCGTCGCTGTTCATCACGGTGATGCCCAGCACAGGGATACCGCGGAACTGGCCGTTGGCGATGAGATCGTTCACCACGAAGCAGAAGCTGCTGCTGGGCAGGGCAAAGCCCAGCCCCTCCACCGTGGCCTCCTCCGCATTTCCGCTGCCGCTCATCTTCAGGGTATTGACGCCGATGACCTGCCCGTACTCATTGATGAGAGGACCGCCGGAGTTGCCGTTGTTCAGGGCGGCGGTGGTCTGGATGAGGGTCATGATGCGCCCCTCGATCTGCACGTCGCGGTTGATGGCGGAGATGATGCCCTCGGTCAGGGTACCCCGCAGCTCCACGCCCAGCGGGTTGCCGATGGCGTACACCGTGTCGCCCACGCGGCACTGGTCGCTGTCGCCGAACTCCGCCGTGGGCAGATCCTCCGCGTCCACAGCCTTCAGTACCGCCAGATCCTGATCTTCATCATAGCCCACCAGCTCCGCATCGTAGGTGTAGCCGGTGTCCAGCGCGATCCAGCAGCTCCTGCCGCCGGAGATGACGTGGGCGTTGGTGACGATGTACCCATCGGAGGTCATGATGATGCCGGTACCCACGCTGGCGTTCTCGCCCTGGTCCGCCACCACCAGCACCGTGGCGGGGTTCACCTTTGCGTAGACATCCTGAATAGTCAGCTTCTCGCCGCCGGCCTCCTCACAGACAAGGGACACGCCCGCCTCTCCCTTGACACGGGGGATGGTGGTCTTTTCCGTCTTGAAAATATTCACGATGCTGCTGGCGTCGCTGTCGCCGTCCCCGTCGCCGTCCAGCGGCGGCGTCTCGCCGCTGCCCTGCGTCAGAGACCAGATGACCCCTGCGGCCACCGCCAGCATCAGCACGCCCATGGCGACGAGGAAGATCCACAGTCCCTTCCTGCTCCGCTTCCCGGGCGGAGGGGGCGGGGGCGCAGCGCCGGCGGGCATGGGGCGGGGCTGCACGTAGTAGTCCACCACCTCGCGTCCCTCGGGGCGGACGTACCACTGTACGACCTCCCGAGGCTCCTCTGTCAGCTTTTCTCTGTTTTCATCCTGCATACGGTGCTTCCTCTCTGCGCGGCTCAACGAGCCATCTGCATGGTAAACGTAAAGGCGGTGACGCCATTTTCACTGGTGACGGTGATCTGCTCCTTGTGCTGGGCCAGAATGGTCTTGACGATGTACAGTCCCAGACCGTAGCCGTCCTTGTCCTCGCTGCGGGACTTGTCCGACTTGTGGAACCGCTCGAACAGCAGAGGGATCTCCTCGGCAGGGATGGTCTGCCCCTGATTGCGCACGGTGACGTAGGCCTTCTCGCCGTTGACGGCCAGTCCCAGATACAGGGTGGACTGGGGCGCGGCGAACTTGGCCGCGTTCTCCAGCAGGTTGTAGATCACCTGGGTGATGAGATCCCGGTCTCCCTGCACCATCACGGAGTCCTCGGGGATCTCCGCATCCACGTCCAGCCCGCGGATCATGATCTTCTGCTCCATGGACAGCAGGGCGATGCGGGCGGATTCGCACAGGTCGAACTCCTCCTTTTTCATCTCCTGATTCTGGATCTGGGAGATGTCCAGCATACGCCGCACCAGACGGCTGAGCCGCCGGCTCTCGTCAGAGATGATCTGCAAATACTGCCGTTCCTTCTCCGGCGGGATGGTGCCGTCCAGAATGCCATCGGTATAACCGGCGATGGTAGTCATAGGCGTTTTCAGCTCGTGGGACACGTTGGCGATGAAGTCGCGGCGCTGCCGCTCCGTCTCCTGCAGCGAATCTGCCATGGCGTTGAATGCCGTGGCCAGCTCGCCGATCTCGCCGCCGCTGCTGGTCTCCTGCATCCGCACGTCAAAGTTGCCGCCGGCGTAGGCCCGGGTGGCCTGCACCATCTCGGTGATGGGCTTGATCTGCTGCATGGACGTAACGGAGCTGGTGACGAAGGCAATGAGCAGGATGATGGCACTGAGCATGAAAAACAGGCCGATGAACGACCGCCACATCTCCATCAGCGCCGTGCCGTCCATGACGGCCAGCACCAGGCCCAGCACATTCCCGCTCTCGTCGGTCATGGGCACGCCCACCACGAACTTCTTCTGCTCGTAGACGCCCACGGTACTGCGCCCCTCGTAGCCGTTTTCGTTGGAGAACGTCGTTTCCACGATCTCCTCCGGCACCCGGACGGACTTGCCCACCAGCCCCGCGTCGGATGTCAGGAGCACGTCGCCCTTCCTGTTGCAGATCAGGAAGTCCACGTCCGTCATGCGGGACGCCACGCCTGCCAGCGACCGCAGCGCGTCCTCCTGTGTATTCTCCGTGTCGTCGCCGGCCAGCAGGTAGTTTACCGACAGCTGAGAGATCAGGTTGGCCCGATCCCGCATCTCGCTGCGCTTTTCCGCTACGGTGTAGTTGTAGCTCAGGGCGTAGAACGATACGCCCAGCAGCACCATGGTCAGCAGCACCATACCGGCGCTGAGCATGAACTGCCGCCAGTACAGGCTGTCCATGGCCCGCTTGATCCTCTCCCGCATGGCCTTACTTCACTTCGAACTTGTAGCCCACGCCCCACACGGTCTTGAGCTCCCACTGATCCGAAACGTTCTCGATCTTCTCCCGCAGGCGCTTGATGTGTACGTCCACGGTACGGCTGTCGCCAAAATAATCGAAGCCCCACACCTCGTCCAGCAGCTGATTGCGGGTGTAGACGCGGTTGGGCGTGGCCGCCAGGTGGTACAGCAGCTCCAGCTCCTTGGGAGGCGTGTCCACCTTCTTGCCGTCCACCAGCAGCTCATAGCTGTCCAGATTGATCTCCAGCTTGTCGAATACCAGCTTTTTCTTGGTGTCGTCGGGGATCTCGCTGCGGCGCAGCACCGCGTTGATGCGAGCCATCAGCTCCTTCATCTCGAAGGGCTTCACCAGATAGTCGTCGGCTCCCATCTCCAGACCGGTGATGCGGTCGCCCACGTCGCTCTTGGCCGTCAGCATGATGATGGGCGTCTTGCCCTTTTCCCGGATGTGGGCGCACACGCCCCAGCCGTCCATGACGGGCAGCATGATGTCCAACAGCACCATGTCCGGCGCCCGCTTGTCGTATTCCTCCACGGCTTTGCCGCCGTCGTAGGCCAGCCGGACCTCGAAGCCCTCCTTCTCCAGATACATGCGGATCAGCTCCGATATGTTGCGGTCATCCTCCACCACCAGAATGTTGCGTGCCATGGCCGTCTCCTCCTAACGGTATATTCTTACCTGTCATTATACCGGCCAACCTTAATTTTTCCTGAACGTTTTGTAAATTCGCCGGTTATTCGATGCATTGTACCACATTTCACGACGTTTGTACAGTCTCCGGTACGGGCCCGATGGTGATGCCCGCGTAGTACCACGTCAGGATCTCCTGCCACGTTTTTCCCTGCCGCGCCAGCTCATTGGCGCCGTACTGGCTCATGCCCACGCCGTGGCCGTAGCCGGTGACGCGGAACGTTACCCCATCCGCCTGCGCGTCGATGGTAAAGCAGGCCGACCGCAGCGAGAAGATGCGCCGCACCTCCACGCCCCGCAGCGGCGTACCGCACACCTCCACGGCGCCGACCCGTCCCGACTCGTCCCGCTCCGCTTCGCCGAACCACTTGTCCGGCCCGCCGCTGTATGTCAGCTCCGGATGGGCCGCCGCCAGCAGGGCCTTTGCCTCTGCCGCCGTGAAGGACACCGTGCTGTAATAGTTGGGCACCGTCTCCTCCCCCTCGGGGCTGTCCACGCTCCGGAGATACGGCACATCGCCGCTCCACACGTCTCCGGCCTCCGCCGTCCGTCCCGCGGAGGAGGAATGGAACACCGCCAAAATAGGCTCTCCCCGGTACAGCGCTACCTGCCCGTCCGTGGCGGCCACCGCGTCCTCGATGCGTTCCTCCCACGCCGTAAAGTCATCGCCCCACTTCTCCTGCGCCGCCTCCTCAGAAAGCCACGCACTGCAGCAGCCGGGGTCAGTGCAGACGTCCGCGTCGGGGTGGGCCTCCTTCCGTCCCGCCGCCAGCTGATGGTACACATAGGTGCGCTCCGCCGCCGCCTGCGCCCGCAGGGCCTCCGTCTCGAAGCTGGCGGGCATCTCGCCCCGCACCACGCCCCGCAGATATGCGTCCAGCGCCATCTCCTCCGCCGTATCGCCGTCCTGCACCGTCAAAAGCACCGTGCTGTCCCGCCTCCCCTGACCGGACGGCTCCTGTGCCGTGTCGTCCCCGCTCTCCGGCTCCTGCGCCGCGCTGCCGCCTGTCGTCAGATACGCACCTCCGAACAGCAGCACCGTCAGGATCAGCGCTGCCGCCATGGATCGCCGCATACGATCACCTCCCGCCCCAGTCTATGCACGGGCCTGTCCGCCGTATGCGCGGAAATCGCCTGCGCCGCGTTTTCCGCTGCACCCTGACGGATGCGCCCGTAGGGGACGGCGTCCCCGACGGCCCGCATCGGCGCACCTTCGAATACTGGCGCACTCTCGTCTATCCCTCCGTAGGGGTGGGGTTCCACCCCGCCCGCCGCCTATATTTTGCTTTCTCTTTTTTGCCTCCGGCGGGGATATTTCGCGCTCCGGCGCGACATCCTTTTGCCCACGGCGGCAAAAGGGTGCAAAAACGCCGCCAAAGACCCATGGTCTTTGGATTTCCCTTTGTTCCCCTGTGACCACGCCGCAAAAAGGCCCACAAGGAATTGCCTCCGCGTCCCATCCCCGCTGCCGCTCCCACGTCCCGCGTTGATAGTGCGCTGTTCTAAAAATGGCGGCCCAGCGGGCCGCACCTACACTTGCCGACGGTGGCGGCAAGTGCGCGATTTGATAATCGCCAAAATCGGTAGGCCCACCAATGTTCTCTGCCCACCACGTCAGCGGCAGCGAGGGCAGACCCATGGCCGATTCCCCGCGGGACCTTTTTCTGCCGCATCAAAATCGGCGGGGCAGGCCCCCGCCGATTTACCTCCTATTTCTCCCGCATGGCCGCGAAAAACGCGCTCAGCAGTGCGCGGCTCTCCTGACCGCAGATGCCTCCCACCAACTGAGGCCGGTGGGGGAACGCCTCCATAAAGAGGTTCAGCACCCCGCCGCAGGCGCCCATGGCCGCGTCCCGTGCGCCGTAGAACACCCGCGCCACCCGCGCGTTGATAATGGCCCCCGCGCACATGGGGCAGGGCTCCAGCGTCACGTACAGGTCGCACCCCTCCAGCCGCCAGGAGTCCAGCGCCGCGTTGGCCTGGGCCATAGCCTCCATCTCCGCGTGGGAGTACACGGCCTGCTTCTCCTCCCGCCGGTTCCGGCCCCGTCCGATGACCTTACCGTCCTTCACAATGACGCAGCCCACCGGCACCTCGCCGTGGGCCGCCGCCTCCCGTGCCAGGGCCAGCGCCTGCTCCATATAGTCCTGATGCTCCATGTCTGTCCTTTCCGGGGGAACGCTGTCGCCCCTGATTAACGCCGGTCATATTTGTCCAAACTATCCGTACACTGTACATGACGGGAGGAATCACCATGGCCAAACGACCCACCACCGACCCTGCGCTCCGCGATCTGAAGCAGGAGCTGCTCCGCACTACCGACGCTCTGAAGGACGCCTACACCCGCTTCAACTGTGTCTGTGACTCGGAGCTCATCGAAGCCAGTATCTACGAGATCAGCGCCCTGAAGGCCCGCTGCAACTACCTGCTGCGCCGCATCAAGGAGCTCAGCGGTGAGGCGGTGCCCTCCGCCATTCCCCGCGCCCGACCGGTACAGGCTGCTGCGGCGGCCGCCTCCGCGCCGGAGGAGGCCCCCTGCATGGCTGCCGGCGCCATGAAAGGAGGGGACACATGTCGCTCATAGAGAAATGCGCGCTGGGGCTGGTGCTGCTGTTTCTGCTGGTAGCCTGCCTGCGCCTGCTGCGTCAGCCGCTGAAGCTGGCGCTGCGTGTACTTATCAACAGCGCCCTGGGCTTCTGTGCCCTGTGGCTGCTGAATCTCACCACCACCGTCACCGGCATGTCCCTGGGCCTGAACCTGTTCAACGCCCTGACCATCGGCGTACTGGGCGTCCCCGGGCTGGGCCTGCTGCTGCTTTTGAAGTGGGTGCTGATATAGCGCCCCCGTCAGAGCTTCAGTTTTCCGTTGATGCGCCGCATCCGGTCCGCGTCGGGCTTGCACACCCGCCGGTCGAACGTCAGAAGCCCGTTGACCTCATCCTCTACATCGCTGACCTGGGTATAGACTGCCGCTGACAGCCCCTGGGACGCGATGAGGGGGATGACTTCGTTTTCGTACAGCTTTTCCACCGCGTCCATCCAGCTATCCGCATCCTTATACGCCCGATAGCCGAAGGACTTCTCCGTGGTATAGTGCCCCGCCACCGGCAGGCTGTACCCGCCGAACTCCGTCAGCGCCAGAGCCCGGCGCCCGTCGTGCTTCATCCGCACAGGCTTGTAGTACACGTGATAGGAACGCAGGTCCCCCGCGCCCTGATCGTGCCAGCCGGAGGCGTGGTCGATGAGTCTCGTGGGGTCCAGTGCCCGCACCTTCTCCGCCATCTGCGCCGCGTTGAACTGGCCCCAGCCCTCGTTGAACGGCACCCACAGGCACAGGCTCACGCAGTTTCGCAGCAGCTCCACGGTGCCCTCCAGCTCCCGCTCGTACTGCCTCCGCCCCGCTTCACCGGCCCTGCCGAACCGGCGGGAGGGCGCGTCCTTAAGATGGACGCCGAGAAACGGCAGCACCTGGGTGTACAGCGGCTCAAAGCTCTCGAAGCCGGACACCATGTCCTGCCACACCAGCATCCCCAGCCGGTCGCAGTGGTAATACCACCGCAGCGGCTCGATCTTGATGTGCTTGCGCAGCATGTTGAAGCCCAGCTCCTTCATGGTGCGGATGTCGCAGACCATGGCCTCGTCCGATGGCGGGGTATACAGTCCGTCGGACCAGTACCCCTGATCCAGCAGCCCCGTCTGGAAATACGGCTCGTTGTTCAGGGCCAGCACCTGCCGCCCCTGATGCTCCACGAGGGAGAATTTCCGCATGCCGAAATAGCTGGCGACACGGTCCTCTCCCAGCGTGATGTCCACGTCGTACAAAAACGGGTCCTCCGGCGACCAGGGCCGCAGGTGCGCCGCCGGAATGACGGACACGCCATCGCCGTTTTCATCGGCCCGGCCCTCCGCGATCACCGTATCGCCGGCCCGCACCGTGACGCGGGCGCCCTCCGCCGCGTCCGCCTCGATGTGCCAGCGCAGCACTCCCGCGTCCAGATCCGGTGTCAGACGGAGGCTTTTCACGTAGTTCTCCGGCACGCTCTCCAGCCACACCGTCTGCCAGATGCCGCTGGTGGCGGTGTACCAGATGCCGCCCCGCTGATAGCGCTGCTTGCCCATACCGTACACGCCGCCTGCGGCGTCGTCGGTGACGACCGCTGTCAGCCGGTTCTCGCCGTCATTCAGCAGCGCCGTCACGTCCAGGCAGAACGGCAGATAGCCGCCCTCATGGCGGCCCGCCTCCTGCCCGTTCACCAGCACGCGGCAGCACTGATCCACCGCGCCGAAGTGCAGCAGCACCCGGTCCCGCCGGAAGCCCTGCGGCAGGGTGAACGTCCGCTCGTACCGCAGCGTCTCACCGCTTCGCAGCTGGAAGCCGCAGCCGGACAGCAGGCTCTCCGGCGCAAAGGGCACCAGTATCTTTCCGGTGCTGCGGCGGGTATGCTCGTCCCCGTCCTCCACCGCGTAGTCCCACAGGCCATTGAGGCACAGATAGCTGCTGCGCACCAGCTGGGGCCGCGGGTATTCCGGCAGAGGGCACGTCTTATCCACCGTCTCGCCCCAGGGCGTATAGAGCCGCTTCATGTCACCGCTCCTCCTTCGTCAGATCCCAGCCGTACAGCGGATAGCGCTGCACCGCACCGAACAGCTTCTTCTTCAGATCGGGGTACCGCTCCTCCAGCGATGCGATAAGCTCCTTCACCTCCTGACGACGGCTGTGCCCGTCCATAGGGCAGGTATTTTTCACCACCGGCAGACAGAGCTTTGCCGCCATGCGCCGAATGTCCGCCTCCTGGCAGTACAGCAGGGGCCGGATCTGGGTGATGCCCGTCCGGTCCAGATACGTCACCGGCTGGAAGCACCCCAGCCGTCCCTCGAACAGCAGGTTCATCAACAGGGTCTCCACCGCATCGTCGTAGTGGTGGCCCAGCGCGATCTTATGGATGCCCCGTTCCGTCAGGGCCGTATTCAGGCTGCCCCGCCGCAGCTTGGCGCACAGGGAGCAGGGGTTCTTCTCCTGCCGCTCCTGAAACACAATATCGTACACCGGCACCGCGATGCGGATGTACGGCACGTGCAGCTTTTCGCAGTAATCCGCCACCGGCTCAAAGCTCATGCCCGGCATCCCCGTCTCCAGCGTGATGGCCTGCACCTCAAACGGCTTGGGGTAGAATTCCCGCAGCCGCGCCAGCGCCGCCAGCGTCAACAGGCTGTCCTTGCCGCCGGATACGCCCACGGCCACGGTCTCTCCCGCCTCGATCATGTTGTAGTCCTCCACACAGCGCCGGACCAGGCCCAGGATATGCTGCACGCGGCATCCCTCCCGTAAAAAACGAATTTGCGTTTTGAGAAAACAAGAGAAAAGCGGAGCTATTAAGAGAAAACAGCAGATGTTCTTGCCGTAAATCAAATCGATGTTGACATTCTCCCCGCGCTATGCTATAAATATCATTGCGCGTTCAGTGCGCTTTCTCTGTCCCGATTTTAGCAAGGGCACACGGAAATGTAAAGCATACATTATAATAAATTGGAGGAAGAAAACCATGTCCACTTTCATGGCAAACAAGGCCAACATCGAGCGCAAGTGGTACGTCGTTGACGCCGCCGGCAAGCCTCTGGGCAAGACCGCCGTCATCGTGGCCGACCTGCTGCGCGGTAAGGGCAAAGTCACCTATACCCCCCATGCCGACTGCGGCGACAACGTCATCGTCATCAACGCCGGCAAGGCCATCCTGACCGGCAACAAGATGGAGCAGAAGTACTATCGTACCCACTCCGGCTGGGTGGGCGGTCTGAAGGAGACCAAGTACCGCATCCTGATGCAGGACAAGCCCGAGCTGGCCATGCGCGTGGCCGTTCGCGGCATGATGCCCCGCAACATCGTCACCAAGGACTCTCTGAAGCGTCTGCACATCTATGCCGGCGAGCAGCACGATCATGCCGCTCAGAAGCCCGAGCTGGTCAAGTAAGGAGGAGAAAGAGAATGTATCAGTCCAAGAACCCCTACAAGTACGGCACTGGCCGCCGCAAGTCCTCCGTTGCCCGTGTGCACCTGTTTGAGAACGGCACCGGCTCCATCACCATCAACGGCCGCGACATCGACGAGTACTTCGGTCTGGAGACTCTGAAGATGGTGGTCCGTCAGCCCCTGAACGCCACCAACACCCTGGGCAAGGTGGACATCGTTGCCACCGTCGAGGGCGGCGGCGTGTCCGGCCAGGCCGGCGCTCTGCGTCACGGCATCAGCCGCGCCCTGCTGCTGGTGAATCCCGAGTACCGCGCCATCCTGAAGAAGGCCGGCTTCCTGACCCGCGATCCTCGTATGAAGGAGCGCAAGAAGTACGGCCTCAAGGCTGCCCGTCGCGCTCCGCAGTTCAGCAAGAGATAACAGGCCCGACAAACCAATTCAAAAATGCTCAAAAAGCCCGGAACCATGCGGTTTTCCGGGCTTTTTCCTTTCCCAAAAGTCTGTTGTCCTTTGTCCGATTTTGGAAGGATTTGACCTCGCCTGACCCGGTTTTTCTTGATTAATAATGGGGCAACAGGCCCTTTTTGACCCCGTTATGATTAAAAAATGGGGCAACTGCGAGCCGAAATCGGGGTGTTTTAGAGGGCATTTTCCCCTTCATTTTTTCGATCCCATGACGGCCTTTGTGAACGGTTTTTCTTTTGAAGGGGATGTCCTGATTTGTCAGGATTTGACCAAACCGAATCCAGTTTATCTTGTCCTTCTGAGTTGCCGCTGCTGTGGTTCAAGTGGATGAACTCTCGCACATTTGCGGCGTAGCGTTCCTTCCATATATACTGAAAGCGTAAAGGAGGAACGCCCTATGAAAAAACGGAAATTCAAGATAACCCTCACCCCCGCCGAGAACAGCATAGTCATCCAGAGCCTCAACCACCTGCGCAATACTATGCTCCGGGAAAACCGGGACACCGGCTGCCTGGATGAACTTCTGCTCAAAGCCATGTGCGCCCCGGTGAAGAAGATGTAAAATTACATATCGCCGCCTTATGAGCCGCTTATTCTTTTCAGAAAGAGTAAGCGGCTTTTTTCATGCCCCATCTTTCAGACTCCCCATACATAGCCGTCCGTCTTGCCAACGGGCGGCTAAATCTATGAAGAAGGAGGACATGAAAATGCCGGAACAAAGAAGCCGCCCCAAGGATAGCCGCGTGATCGCGCTGGCCAACCAGAAAGGCGGCACAGGCAAAACCACCACGACGGTGAACCTGGGCATTGGTCTGGCGCGTCTGGGGAAAAAAGTTCTGCTCATTGACGCAGACCCCCAGGGCGACCTTACCACCTGCCTGGGCTGGCAAGACCAGGACAGCTTGCAGACCACCCTGGCCACTGTTATGGAGAAGGTGATCCGCGATGAACCATTCACCACAGATGAGGGCATTTTGCACCACAGCGAGGGCGTAGACCTTATGCCCGCCAACATTGAGCTGTCCGCACTGGAAATGAGCCTGGTCAACGCCATGAGCCGGGAGTTTACGCTGCGAACCTATGTCAATGAAGCCAAGAAGCACTATGATGTAGTTCTCATTGACTGTATGCCGTCCCTGGGTATGATTACGATCAACGCCCTGGCAGCGGCGGACAGCGTGATTATCCCGGTGCAGGCCCACTATCTTCCCGCCAAGGGCATGACCCAGCTTATGAAAACCATCAATAAAGTGAAGCGGCAGATCAACCCGGCTCTGAAGGTGGACGGGGTGCTGCTCACTCTGGTGGATGGGCGCACAAACCTTGCCAGACAGACAGCAGATACACTGCGGCAGAGTTACGGGAGCGTGTTGAAAATTTATCGTTCCGAGATTCCCGTAGCCATCAAAGCCGCAGAAATCAGCGCCGCAGGTAAGAGCATTTACGCCTACGACAAGGGGAGCAAGGTGGCCCAGGCTTACGCGGATTTTTCAAAGGAGGTGCTGGCGGATGGCGAAAAGCAGCGGGCTAAACTTCAATCTTCCCTCAGTCGATGACCTGTTTTCCACGGAGGAAGAACGAGCCGAGGCACGGCTTGAAAAAGTTGTCAATCTTTCGCCTGCGGAGATCAGCGACTTCCCGAATCACCCGTTCAAGGTTCGCATGGACGCAGCCATGCAGGAAATGACGGAAAGCGTGAAGCAGTACGGCGTATTAGTCCCTGCCCTGGTGCGCCCCAAACCGGAGGGCGGCTATGAAATGGTGGCCGGACACCGCAGGAAAAAGGCGGCGGATTTGGCGGGGCTTGCGGAAATCCCTTGTATTGTGCGGCAGCTCACCGATGATGAAGCCACGATTATCATGGTGGACTCCAACTTACAGAGGGAGCAGATTCTGCCCTCGGAAAAGGCGTTTGCTTACAAGATGAAGCTGGACGCTATGAAAAGGCAGGGACAGCGGACGGATTTAACTTGTGAGCCAGTGGCGCACAAGTTAAAAGGTATGAAATCCAGAGATGTGTTGGCGGAACAAGTAGGCGAAAGTAAAGACCAAATTCGTCGATATATCCGCCTTACCCACCTTATCCCGGAAATTCTGGAACTGGTAGATAACTCGGTTCTCAAAGACCAGGAAACTCTCCAGATTGCCATGCGCCCTGCGGTGGAGCTGTCTTACCTGCGAAAAGAAGAACAGGCCGACTTGTTCGCTATCATGGACGAGATGGACTGCACCCCGTCCCACGCCCAGGCCATCAAAATGCGCCAGATGTCCGAAGCCAAGACTGGAGGGGAACGGCTGGCCAAAGACGCACTCGTTTCCATTATGAAGGAGGAAAAGCCCAACCAGGTGGAGCAATTCAAAATACCCAAAAATAGAATCGCCAAGTTTTTCCCAGCGGGGACGCCCGCGCAGAAGATCGAGGACACCATTGTTAAGGCATTGGAACTCTACCGCAAGCGCCAACGCAGTTTAGAGAGATAACCTTACTGCCAAGGGAGCAGTGCGCCCATTTACAGGGAACCGGCGTTTTCGCTGTTCCCCCTCTCCACACCTCACCCCCTCGTACCACCTAAACAGCCTAAAAAAGAAGATATTTGGGGAGGCTGGTTCTTTCAAGAACCCACAGGGTTATGGATAGAACGGATAAGGCGGAGAACGATTGGCGCGCCTCTCTTTTTTAGAACGTAAACAGAATCCAGCCGCAAGCAGCACATCCAGAGCGATGTGCTTTTTTTGCGGCCATTTCAAGGAGGTAACACGATGAAAGCATTGAGAAAGCCTCTGTCCCTGCTCATGGCCATGCTCATGTGCCTGGGCGTGTTCGTAGGAACAGGAACCACGGCTTTTGCCGCAGGCGAAACCATGACAACGTATATGATCGACCTGCCCCGTGCCAGCGACCCCAACAAGGCCGGATGGGGCCATCCCGCCCTGAATTTCCTGGGTGGCTGGTCCACCGGAGAGAACGACAGTTTTTCCGTCCACACCCAGGACGCCTTTAATGGCAGAGCCATCTACTGCATTGAGCCGGGCGTCGGTGTGAATACCGGCGACCAGTACACGGGCCGAGGCGAAGATTTCTGGGATAACTACCCGTCCAACTTAAACCCCACCATCCCGCCGGATACCATCAAGGAATATATCGGGCGGATTATGACCTATGGCTGGCAGGGCAACGCCAGCACTTCATGGATGAGCGGGGACCCGGAGGACGCCAGCAAGATTGCGGGATATATCGCTACCCAGCTTCTTGTTTGGGAAACTGTCGTGGGTGAGCGCGACAGCCAGTTTAACCATGTGGACGCCAATGCCCAGGGCAAAAACAACGTGACGGAATATATCAGCGCCGACCATCCGCTGTACAGCGAGATTTTCAGCCAGTATTCCGCCATTGAGAGCGCGGTCAAGCGCCACACTATGCTCCCCAGCTTTTTCAGCAGCACCGCCGACGCCGGGGCCTATGAGCTGAAATGGGACGGCCAGCAGTATTCCCTCACTCTCACGGATACCAACGGTGTGCTGAGTGACTACACTTTCTCCAGCAGCACCACCGGGCTGAATTTCTCCGTGGACGGCAATCAGCTCACCATCACTTCCGCCCAGGCCATCAAAGGCTCTGTGACCATCAAGGCGGAAAAAATCTCTGCCCAGCGCAGCGGTGTTGTGGTTTGGACGGACGGCGTTTCCGGCGGCGGCAAACAGGACTTTGCCACCTACGGGGAAACCGTTTCCGACCAGATGGTAGGCTATCTTAACTTGGAAGTGAAAACCGGCAATATGAAGCTGATTAAGACTTCCGAGGATGGACAGGTAGCTGGGATCAATTTCACCATCACCGGCGAGGGGTACAGCGCCACCAAGACCACCAATGAGGCGGGCGAGATCGACATCACCGACCTCAATCCCGGCGTTTATACCGTAACCGAGCAGTCGATTGATAAGTACGAACCCCAGGAAACCCAGCGCGTGACCATCGTCAGCGGCCAGACTGCCACAGTCAATTTCAACAACGTCCTCAAGCGCGGCAGCCTGGAAGTGACGAAAACCAGCGAGGACGGGCTGGTGGAGGGCATGACCTTCCACTTGTACGGCACATCCCTCTCCGGGCAGCCGGTGGATGAGTATGCTGTGACGGATGGAAACGGTGTGGCGCATTTTGAAAACGTGTTGATTGGCTCCGGCTATGTACTGGAGGAGGTAGATACCCCCATCCGTTATGTGGTGCCGGATTCCCAGACAGCTACCATTGAGTGGAATGAAGTTACCCACAAGAGCGTGAACAACGTGCTGAAGAAATTCCGCGTCACCGTCACCAAGAGCGATGTGGAAACGGGTACACCACAGGGCGATGGTTCCCTGGCCGGCGCTGTGTATGGGCTGTATAAGGGAGATACCCTCATCGACAGCTTCACCACGGACGAGAACGGCCAGTTTACCACCGGATATTACGTCTGCGATTCGGACTGGACAATCCGTGAAATCAGCCCCAGCGAGGGCTACCTGCTGGATTCCACCATCCACAAGGTGGGCGCGGAGCCGGAGCTTTATACCATTGAGCTGAACGATACCGCCAACGACGTGACGGAGCAGATCATCAAGGGCGACATCGCCATCATCAAGCATACCGATGACGGGGAAACCCAGATCGAAACCCCGGAATCCGGCGCAGAGTTCCAGGTGTTTTTGAAATCAGCCGGCAGCTATGAAAATGCCAAGGAATCCGAGCGCGATGTTCTTGTCTGCGATGAGAACGGCTTTGCTCAGTCGAAAAAGCTGCCTTATGGCACCTATATCGTCCGCCAGACCAAGGGCTGGGAAGGCCGCGAGCTGATGGACGATTTTGAAGTGTATATCGCCCAGGATGGCCAGACCTACCGCTACCTTATCAACAACGCCAATTTTGAGAGCTTCATCAAGGTGGTCAAGGTGGATGCGGAAACCGGCGTCACTATTCCCTATGCAGGGGCCGGGTTCCAGATTTACCGCCCGGATGGCAGCAAGGTGGAAATGACCTTCACCTATCCGACGCCCACCACGATTGATACGTTCTACACCAATTCCGAGGGCTACCTTGTCACCCCGGAAAAGCTGGAGTATGGCACGGGATATTCCCTGGTCGAAGTCCAGGCCCCCTACGGCTATGTGCTGGACAGCACCCCGGTTTACTTTGATGTGACCGAGGACAATTCCAGCGAAGAAGGCGGCGTGACGGTGATTGAAGTCACCAAGCCCAACATGGCCCAAAAAGGAATCATCAAAGTCAGCAAAACCGGCGAGGTATTTTCCTCCGTGGTAGAAAGCGAGGGCATTTACCAGCCGGTGTACGAGGTGCAGGGCCTGCCCGGTGCAGTGTTTGAAATTACCGCCCTGGAGGACATCTACACCCTGGACGGCACCCTGCGCTATTCTGCGGGCGAGGTAGTGGACACCATCACCACCGGCGAGGACGGAACTGCTCAGAGCCAACCCCTCTACCTGGGCAAGTTCCAGGTGAAGGAAATCCAGTTCCCTCACGGCATGGTGGATACCGGCGAGAACGTCACCAATGTGGAGCTGGTGTACGCAGGCCAGGAGGTGGAAGTCACCGAAACCTCTGCCAGCTTCTATAACCAGCGCCAGAAAGCCCTCGTTTCGCTGGACAAGGTGCTGGAGCAGGATGAAACATTTGGGATTGGCATGAATGGCGAAATTTCTGCCGTGACCTTTGGCCTCTATGCCCAGGAGGACATCACCGCAGCGGATGGTTCCGTGATTCCGGCAGACGGGCTTCTGGAAATCGTTTCTGTGAATGAGAACGGCCAGGCCGTTTGCAGCACCGACCTGCCTTTCGGCAACTTCTACCTGAAGGAGCTGTCCACTGACAGCCATTACCTGCTGAATGGCGAAACCTTCCCGTTCACCTTTGAGTACGGCGGGCCTTCCATTGCTGTGGTAGAGATTTCCGCTAATGATGGCGAGGCTGTCACAAACGAGCTGATCCGCGGCGAAATCAAGGGCCTCAAAACCGATGAGAACGGCACGGGTCTGGGCGGAGCTGTGATTGGCCTCTTTCAGAGCGATGAAACCGAGTTTACCGCCGAAAACGCTCTTGCCACCGCCACCTCAGCGGAGGACGGCAGCTTCTCCTTCGCGGGCGTCCCCTACGGAAATTGGGTACTGAAAGAGCTGGAAAGCCCGGAAGGGTTCATCCTCTCCGATGAAGTGATCCCCGTTACTGTGGAGGAAGATGGGCAGGTCGTGGAAATCTCCCTTGCCAATGAGCGCATTTACGGCGACCTGCGGCTCACCAAGGTGGATAAGGATTATCCCAACAACAAGCTCACCGGTGCCGAGTTTGAGGTGTACCGCGATACCAATGGCAACAAAGAGCTGGACGAGGGTGACGAGCTGCTGGGCAAGCTGGAGGAAACCAGCACTGGCATTTACGAGATGTCCCACATCCTCTACGGCGGCGTGTTCGTAAGGGAAACCAAAGCGCCGGAGGGCTTCCTGCTGGATGAAAACGCCTACTATGTGGAGATCACCGAGAACGGCAAAATCTACGAGGTAGAGAACGAGGCCGGGGTTGGCTTCACCAACATGGCCCAGACTGGCTCCCTGCGGATTGAAAAAACGTCCAGCGACGGCAAGGTGGAGGGCTTCTCCTTCCGCGTGACCGGGGCCAACGGCTACGACCAGACCTTCAAAACGGATAAAAACGGCGAAATCTTCATCGAGGGCCTGCGCGTAGGCGATTACACCGTGTCCGAGGTATCGGATGGGGCCAGCGCCAACTATGTGCTGCCTGCGGATAAAAAGGTGACGATTCTGGCGGATAAGACCACTGTGGCGCAAATGCACAATGAGCTGCGCGATACCCCGAAAACCGGCGATGACAGCAAGCCCTGGCTGTGGGCGGCCCTCATGGGCGTATCCGCTATGGGCGCTGCCGCCCTGGGCGTTGCGGCCTATGTGGGTAAGCGCAAGAAGGGCAAAAACACCGTGAAATAACTGCGGCTTGATTCTGTGTTAGGAGGAATGATTTCATGGAACTGAAAACGATCATTGCCATTGCGCTGGTAGTATTCATCATCGGCGGCCTGATTTTCCTGAAAGTCAGAAGCCGGAAGAAGTAATCAGCCAGGGGCGGCCATGCGGGGCCGCCCCTTTTACATACCAAAAAAGAAAGGAGCTTTGCAGATGAGAGAACGATTTGAACAACGGCTGTTCCGCATATTCGCCCAGGCTGGTTACTCCCCGGTACAGCTTCTCACCATCACCCCGGAGGAGATGGTGGAGATTCCCGGCATTACCGTTCCCAACATCCGGGCGGTGCTGTGCGTCCAGAACAAGGTGCTGGCAGACCGGAATAAAGTCCGCAGCGGCAGGCTGGTGGAGGAATTGCTGAAAGAAGCCGAAGAAAGCAGGTGTTGCCATGAATGAACTGCACCTGCTGGACATACTGGCGGCCCGGCATGGCTGCTTTATCTCCGACTTAAACCTCACCCCCTTCCTGCGAAGGGCGGCACTGTCCGATTTGTGCGGGATGGAGGAAAGCGCCCATCCCTTCTACCAATGGCAGGACGCGGTGCGCTACCTTACCGGGAATGAACGGGATTTTGCCAGTGTAAAGGAAATCAGAGTATTTATTAAACAGGAATTGGAGGCAGAGTGATGAACGATGATTCCACAGAAAAACGCATGGCCGGTGATTATGAGATTATCCAGGCGGTGCAGATTGGCGACCGGGAGGTTGTCCTGGGGGAAAATCCACAGGATGAAACCGGCATGAAGTATATGTGCGCCTTTTGCCGGCAGAACGCTTTGTTTGCAGAATACAGCGAAGTGATGGCCAGTGATGATTTCCCGGAGATTGTGGAGCTGTTCGGCCAGAGGATTGCCGAGCAAGCGCAGAAAACCCACATAGAACTCAACAAGCCCCGCATACAGGGCATAGACGACCGCCCCATCACAGCGGAGGGCTGCACCCCCATTTCCCATGAGGATGATCTGCACGGGAAAATCGTGGTGATAAAGCCGGAGGTGCTGCGCCGGGAATACCGCAGGGCCACTCGCCAGCTCAAGCTCTGTATGGGAGGTTTTGGGGCTTCCCCACACAGCCGGGGGTCAGCCTGTTACTGCGTTGACCTTTATACTGGCAAAGAGAGCCGATATGAGCGTATGGACGTGCTGGGAACGATACAGCCGGAGGACCTTCCCGGCTGGGCCAAGCATGGCCTTACTGCGATCCAGCAGGAACAGGCCAAAAAGAAAACTACGAAGGAGCGTGAACGATGATGGATTACAGAGAAAACGCCGGGTATGTCATTACGGATTCCTGTCATGTGGGCGACAGCGAATTTGTGTTGGGCGTTCATTTGACAGCGCCCCAGCAGTTTGTCACCTGGAAATGCAGTAACCGGACGGACTACGATTGGGGCCACTATTTCAGCGACCTGTTTTCCGCGCAGAAGGATTTGGTGGCGCGGGCGCAGGAGGAGGTGCAGTGCCTGGAGGATCAGCGGCAAAACACTATTGTGCCGGAGGCCCCTTCCTATTCCCCATGGGGCAATATCCAGGAATGTGAAACGCTCTGCCCCGGCGTTTATTCCGTTTCTACCCCAGGGCATGGCGGAATTATGGTGCGCCGGGAACTGGCGGAAAAGATATTCCGAAAAGAAGCGATGGGCTGCGGTTTTATAGCGAGCGGTTATCTTTGCTTTGAGGAAGATAATGACGCGCAGGTGGCTCTCCGGGAGCTGATGGATAAAAAGATGATCCAGGCTCCGGTGAACGAGCGCTTTGCCCCCGGTGCGTATGAGGCTGTTATCAATAGCAGCGTGCAAATTCACCACCCCGAATATTGGCAGGCACGGGAAAAAGCCATATCGGAGCAAAAACGACAAGCGAAAAAGAAAGGACGTGAGCGATGATGGAACTGACAATTACCAGCATGACCCCGGCAGATCGCCTGTATGCGTACAACCAGAGCAGCCAGCTTGAAGGGCAAACCGGCTGTATCGGCCATTTGCGCGGGGATTTTGGCGGCGGCCAGGAATTTTACACTTCCTGGTTCGACCACCGGAGGGAATACAAGACGGACGAGTTTAAGGCGGAGTTTGATGAGGTGGTCAATGCCCTGCGGGAGAAGGACGGGCTGCTCTGCACCCGTGACAGCATGACCAGGTTTTGCTATCAGCGCCCGGAGGCTGAGTTTGAGGGAAACTACTGTGCTGAGTACGGTTTTAAGGTGCAGACGCCCCAGCACACCTATATGCTACGGTGCAATCCCAATTATGGGGACTACAACTTTTATCTCTACGCCTACGTTGCCCGATTTCTGGAACACCACATGGAAAAGGCCAAACAGGGCATCCGGTTTATCACGCCCGGCTACAAGGAGCTGTTCCGTATCCCTGATGGCGACCACATCCGCATTTTCACGGGCGGTGGAGAAACCCGCGACCGCACCTGCCGGTTCATCGACGAAACCCATTTTGAAACCAGCGGAGGGTATTCCAGCGCCCTGTATCATATTTGCGAATTTGCGGAGCGATTGGAGCAAACTCACGGGAGCGTGATCCCGCTGCGTTCTTCTCTGCCGGTGCAGTGTTTTAGTGTACTGCCCTCATCCGGGGAGCTGATTCTTCTGACCAGAGGGGAAAAAGGATACAGCCCGTGCTATGACTTTTCAACCCCTGACGCCCAACAGAACCGAGAGTTTGCAGATGACCTCAATGTGAAGAACGGCGTTACCAAAGCGCAGGAGGCCGCTATGCTGGCCGGCTCCATGTTTGGGTGGCAGACCCCCGCCGCCGACCCTAAAAACTATGATGAGCAGGGGCAGCCCATCAAGCCCAGGCAAAAAGATCGAGGTGAAGCCCGATGAAGAATAGGCATAATCAAATCTGGGCGCGGATAGGCATGACACTTTCTCTTATGCCGGATGAAATGGAGCTGCTTGTTTCTGGAAACGACTTGGACAAACGGAAATGTCTTTCCCGGATTTTTATGGAGGGCAGAGCCGTGGTTAATGGTGACAGCTATATTCCAGATTCTATTATGGAGAAGTATAACGAAACCTATGGAACGAATTATGACTGCGGGGACGTGGATTTAGATACAGAAGAACTCTCCGGGAAAACTGTGTATTTGGGTAAATTCCCTTTAAGAAATCGAGGTGAAGCCCGATGAAGGAGGAAAGACACGTTATCTGGAGCAATTATGGCCTGGACTATGAGGATTGGCGGGACGATCTGGAGGCAGAATACCCGGATTTATCCGAAAATGAGCGCATTTCCTTGATGTATGAAATCAATGGGGATTACCTGGATGATGAACGCGCTAACCTCAATGTGCAGCTCTCCCAGCCGATTTTAGTCGTAGGCGACCTGGGCCTGTGGAATGGGCGGCGCATGGGATATAAGGAAATCCCCAGCGGCAACATCCGGGACTGCCTGTATTCCGATACGGATTATTCCACCTGGTATGTGGACAGGCTGGGCGATCTGCGGTGCGACGCCATCCACCATGATGGCAGGAACTTTTACCTCTACCGCGTTTACAAGGACAGCGCCAGCCCTTCTCAAATTGAACTGCTGAAAGAAAAACTATATCGCGGCATTGCAACCCGCGCCGATATTACGAGAGTGACCCGCAGGCTGGGCGATGACATCGCCAAAGTCTACGGGTTTTCCATTCCCCGGCAGCGGCAGGCCGCCGCCATGGAAAGATGAGGTGATAAAAATGGCGTCTTTACCGCCCGTAAAACTGGATACGCATGAGGACTGGTTCAACTTGCTTATGACGGTTCTCCATCAGCAGGCGGAACAGAACCCCTATGAAGAATACCGGGAGATGGCTCAAAAGCTGATCGACCAGTTTATGCGTTATGGGAGGCCCTTTGTTGACAGCGACCATGCGCCCTGCGTGGCGCTACGGATGTACCCGAAGGAGGCCGGAAATACCATCTGGCTGTTACTGCTCTCCCTGTGCAATCAATATGACCCGGATAAGGATTACAGCGCAGAACTGAAAGTTGCAAAAAAAGAATAAGAAAAGGAGGGGCAACCGATGGCGATACGATATAAAGCCTTGACGGAGCTGTACCAGGAAACGCAGCGCAGCGTGACAGCTCCTGACCAGTGGCGGGCGTTTCTGGCTTCTGCCTGCCGCAACTACCGGCTTTCTTTCGATGAACAACTGCTTGTCTACGCCCAGCGCCCAGACGCCACCGCCGTCCTGGAGATCGAGCGATGGAACCGGCAATTTGGGCGCTGGGTAAACCGGGGCGCAAACGGCATTGCCGTTTTTGATGGGGAACACAATGGAAAACCCCGACTGAAATACTACTTTGACATTTCCGATACCCATGAAGCCCGGTTCCCCCAGCCCGTCCCCCTTTGGACGGTGCGGGAAGAATACGCGCCGGACATCATTGAAACGCTGGAAAACAGCTTTGGAGAACTGGAGCACAAGGAGGATTTGGGCGAAGCACTGCTCTCTGCGGCAAAGAACGCCGTGGAGGATAATATGCCCGACTATCTTTCTGAATTGAAAACCCTCACGGAAGGCAGCTTTCTGGAAGAACTGGACGAGCTGAACCTGGAGGTGGAATACCGCAGGGCGGTGCAAAACAGCATTGGATATATGCTGCTGGTGCGCTGCGGCCTTGACCCGTCTGAATACTTTGAGGATGAGGATTTTCGGGATGTGCTGAATTTCAACACTCCACAGACCCTGAACGCTTTGGGCGTGGCCACCGGGGACATCTCCCAGATGTGCCTTTCCGCCATTTCCCGCACGGTCCTTGCCCTGCAAAGACAGCCCCAAAAAGAAAATCGCACATTTGAACCCCAGCAGAAAAACCAGTATGCTGTAACTGAACAGGAAAACACACAGCCGGAAAGGAGTTTTGAATATGACCGAGATCACTTACACCAGGCAGGGCGACTACAATCTGCCGAACCTTCTGCCGCCCCAGGAGGAGCCGGTTCCCCATGGGAAATACGCATTGCTTCGGAAGAAGTTCCTCAAGGAGCACCGCAGGGTGACGTACACCAACCTGCTGACCAGCGGCAAGCTGAACAGCCATCTGGCGGAGATCCAGCAGACCGCCCAGCGCCGGATGGAGCAAATCGTGGCGCAGATGGCGAAAGCCGAGGGCGTGACGGAGGAACTGAAAGCCAGCGACCAGATGAAATGGGTGGGGCTGATGAACAACATCCAGAACGCGGCGGAGGAAATGGTGCTGGCAGAACTGATTTACAGCTAACGACCCAAGAGCCGGAACCGGAAGAAAGCGCAGGTGGCGAACAGCTCCCTGCGCTTTTGGATGAAAAGCAGATTATGGCCATCATCGCCAACAAGGATGATGACCTGAAATATAAGAAAAATCAGATCGAGCTTTTCTTCTCGGTTCACAGCGATGTTCAGGAACGGGCGGAATATCTGAAATCCGCTTATCAGGACCGGTACACTGAGATCATCGCTGACGGGCAGCGCCTGGGATATAAGCCCCAGGAGAATGGCCTGCTCATGTGGGAAGGCTCTTACCCATCCCGCACCAAGGAATCCGTTTTTTCCTGGGATATTGTGGCCCAGTGGACTGCCCAGCTCATTGACAAAAAAGAATATTTCATTCAGACGGACATCCCGCAGCTCCCTACCCAGGAGAGCCAGCAGATGTCCCTTTTTGATTTTGCGGCGTTTCAGCAGCCAGCCCAGGCCGAGGGTACGGCCCAACCATCCATTTTCCCTCACCCGGCTCTGCCTCAGCAGGTAATCGACGAGGCGCTGTGCATTGGTGCTAACGACCAGAACAGCCGCCTCATCATCTGCGCCTATTTCAAAAAGGATAAGCCGGACAATGCCAGGTTCCTGGCAGAGCACTATGGAGAGAACGGCGCTGGCTTTTATCTGGATGGCCGACAGTATGCCATCTGGTACAACGCCGAGGGAATCTGCATTGCCCAGGGCGAAAGCGCCCAGCGTTCCAGCGCCACCCTCATCCCCTGGGAACAGGCGGCGGCCCGTATCCGGGAACTGCTGGACTTGGGCCGGTATATGCCCCAGAGCGAGCTGGACCGGGTGGACGGGTATGAACGCCAGCAACGGGCCGCGCAGCTATGGTATCTCCGGCAGGATTTTGCAGAAGGCACCGCCGACGCGGGCTATCTTCCCACGGTGAATGACATTTACGGCAAAAATCATGGGTTTCCAGAGGAAAGCGCCGCCATAAGCGATTTGTTAGGCCATCCGGAGGGGCTGCAGAACCTGCGGGATGAGCTGGAGCAGTTTGTCCAGGCATACAGAGAGAACCGGGAACTGCTGCGATTCCATTTCCACCGTCCGCAAAAATTGCTGGAGCAGCTTTCCGACCTGCAGCGGGAACCGCTGCACTTTACCGCCGCCGAAGGGTACGCCCCCCAGCGGCGTTTTTTCATCTCCGGGGACGAGATCGACAACCTTCTCCGGGGTGGAAAACGCAGCACCGATTACCGGCTGGCCGTGTATTCTTTCTATCGCAACCACACAGAGCGCAAGGAACGGGAGAATTTCTTAAAGCACTACCACGGCGAGTACACCGGCCATTCCGGTGGGAATGACGATGTGACCTACCAGCTCAGTAAAGGTGTTTCTTTCAGCCACGGCAGTATTACCGCCCCCTACGCCAAGGTGGAGCTGAAATGGAACGCCGTGGAAAAGCGCGTCAGCGCCATGATCGCCCAGGGGCGGTTCCTCACCGATGAGGACCGCGCCGCCATGCCGCAGTATGAGAAGCACCAGCTTGCCCGGAATATCCGCACTTTCTTTGAGAATGTGCCGCAGGAGCAGCCCCACCCCTATCCCTTTGGCTTTGACTATTGGGACGCGGTGAAGCTCATCGAGCCGCAGCTTGACGACCCGGCCCGTGTGGAAGAAATCTATCAGATGATGGTCCCCGTTTGGGAGGCCACCCCGCAGGATGACAGGATGTATGCCCTGCGCCAGCAGGCATTTGAAAACCTCACCGCCTTCCGGCAGGGAACCTTCACGCTCTTTGCAGAGCACAAGGAGCCTGTGGCTCCTGCTATGCCGCAAGCCAAAGCCTACGACCTGGGCTATGGCCATCTGGGAAATGGGCTTACTGTGTGGAACCGGCTGGAGGAAGAACACGGGGACTACAAAACGGTTGCCCACATCGCGCCGGACCGCACGGTAACGATTTATGATGAGGAAATGCCCCAGGCAGTGCGGGAGGAAATCCAGCGGATTGCTGACACTTCGGAAATGACCATTTCCGTGACCCAGGACGCGCCGGTGTTCGCCGTGCCACCCAGGGTACAGGAACCGCCTCAAAAAGAAGAACCGGCAAACCCCTACCCGGAGCTGGCTGCCCAGGTGCTGCGCTTTGTGGGAGAGTTTGACGGTTCCCGCATGGGCTATGGCGAAGATGACGCCCAAGCGGTGGAAAATATCGCCCAGCAGCTTCACGACCCCGTTCAGAGAGAGGAAATCCGCAGACTGCTTCAATCCTTCCTGGACCATGCGGACCTGGAAGAAGAAATCGCGGTGGACATCACCCTCTGTATGGAGCAGATCGCGGAGCTGCCCCCGGCCCTTACCCCGGAACAGGCGCAGATAGAAGAAATCGCCGGTTATCTGGAGGAGGCCGGATATGCGGTATCCAGCGAACTGGTCGAAGAAGGTTTGATGGATTACCGTGCCCATGGCGGCAAAGGTAACAGCCAGGATGTTGCCGACTTCATTGAGCGCGAGTTTTTGTCCGAGGAGCCGGAACCTGCTTCACTGGAGATCGCCAAAGAGTTTATCAACGATTTCTGCGAGGCCGAGTATGGCAGCCCAGCCGACTTCAGTGATCTGGAAAAGGTGGGCATTGCCTACACCACTGTCACGGATGCGGAAATCCCCGTCCAGGTCAATGCCGATCTGGTCCATTACCGTATTGAGCGTTATCTGGGCGGGCAGTTTTTGGAGCGCAGGCAGTATGAGAGCCTGGATGAACTCATCCAAAATGAGCTGGCCGAACTGGACTTTGACGGCCTCGTTTCCGTTTCCGATGAAGAACTGGAATCCATCGGCGCCACGCCGGAGCAGGGGTCAGATGGCTATTTCTTACTCAGCCGCCTGAAAGCCGACTGCGACTACTTCCTGGGCGCTGGCGGACGGGCGGAAAAGCACCTGTGGGCTGGGAACGTGCGGGAACAGATCGCAAAAATGCGGGAACTTTATGCTGCCCTGCCAGATGAACCGGAATGGCTCACCATGGAGGACATCGACCGTTACGCCCAGCGCATGGAGCCGCCTTACGAAGTGGTGGTGTACCATCATTTTGAAAATGGGGTTGATGAACGGCTGGATTACCAAACGCTGGCGGAGGCCGAACAAGCTGCGCAAAAATATGTGGCCGGCACTATGGAGGGCGAGGATGGTTTTGCCTATGATGGCGCGGGTATCTATGACCTTCAGGAGAACAGATGGCTGCGGGTTTACGGGAACTTCCCTGATGAACGAGCCATTGAGCAGGCAAAACAAGCCCCTGCCGCAGAGGAACAGCCAGCCAGCCCAGAGCAGGCCGATTTACAGCCTAAAAAAGAAGAAGCACTCCCACTGCCGCCGAAGCACCCCCGCCGTGAGCGCATTACTTTCACAACCCTGCACCCGGAGGTCCCCAGGGATCAGCGCCATGATTTCCACATCACCGATGACGCCCTGGGCCACGGCACCCCCAGCGAGAAATACGCGGCCAATGCTGCCGCCATCCGCACCTTGAAGCAGATCGAAGCTGAGGAACGGCTGGCCACGCCCGAAGAACAGGAAATCCTGTCCCGCTATGTGGGCTGGGGCGGCCTTGCAAACTGCTTTGAACAAACCAGCCCCCATTATGAGGAGCTGAAATCTCTGCTGGATTCGGAGGAATACGCGGCGGCCAGGGCCAGCTCCCTTACCGCTTTTTACACGCCGCCCGTGGTCATCCGGGGAATCTACAAGGCCCTGTCCCAGATGGGCTTTACCCAGGGCAACATTTTGGAGCCGTCCTGCGGCACCGGCAATTTCCTGGGCCTGCTCCCTGCGGATATGGCGGGCAGCAAAGCCTATGGCGTAGAGCTGGATTCCATTTCCGGGCGGATTGCGGGGCAGCTTTACCAGAACGCCAGCATTTCCGTAAACGGCTTTGAAACCGTACAAATGCCCGACAGCTTTTTTGATGTGGCCGTGGGCAACGTCCCCTTTGGGGATTTCAAAGTGTTGGATAAGCGGTACGACAAGCACCACTGGCTGATCCACGACTATTTCTTTGGCAAAACGCTGGACAAGGTGCGCCCCGGTGGTATCGTGGCGTTCATCACCAGCAAGGGCACTCTGGATAAGGAAAACTCCGCTGTCCGCAAATATCTGGCCCAGCGCGCCGACCTCATTGGGGCCATCCGCCTGCCGGATAACACCTTCAAGCAGAACGCAGGAACCGAAGTGACCAGCGACATCATCTTTCTGCAAAAGCGCGACCACATCACCGATTTAGACCAGGATTGGGTGCATTTAGACACGGATGAAAACGGAATCCGCATGAACCGCTATTTTGTGCAGCACCCGGAGATGATTTTGGGCGACATGGTGATGGAATCCACACGGTTCGGGCCGGACAGCGCCTGCAAAGCCCGCGAGGGGGAAGATTTATCCGAGCAGCTTGCCAATGCCATCCAGTTTTTGCAGGCGGAAATCAAGCCCTACGAGCTGGAGGAGCTGGACGAGGAGGAAGATCGCGCCATCCCCGCCGCCCCCAGCGTAAAAAACTTCAGCTACACCGTGGTGGACGGCCAGGTGTACTACCGGGAAAACAGCCTCATGCACCCGGTGGAAGTCTCCGTCACGGCAGAAAACCGTATCCGCGGCATGATCGAGCTGCGGGAATGTGTCCGTAGGCTCATTGACTACCAGACCGAAGGCTACCCGGATGAGGATATTGCAGCCGAGCAGCAGAAGCTCAACGCCCTTTACGACAGCTTCACCGCCAAGTATGGGCTGCTGAACAGTCGCGGCAACAAGCTGGCCTTTTCGGAGGACTCCAGCTACTGCCTGCTCTGCTCTCTGGAAGTGCTGGATGAGCAGGGCAACCTAAAAAGAAAAGCCGATATGTTCACTCGGCGCACCATCCGGCCCCATGTGGCTGTCACCAGCGTGGATACGGCCAGTGAAGCATTGGCCGTGTCCATTTCGGAAAAAGCCCGTGTGGATATGGACTATATGGCAGAGCTGTCGGGCAAATCCCCGGAGGAACTGGAAAAAGAGCTTGCCGGGGTGATCTACCGGGATATTCGCTGTGCGGAGAACCCGGAGGACATCCTGCCTTCTTTGGCGGATTTGAGCCGCTATCCTCTTGTCACGGCGGATGAGTACCTTTCCGGGAAAGTGCGCCAAAAGCTGCGCATGGCAAAAGCATTCCTGGAAGTGGCCCCTGACAATCAGAAGGAAACCGCCCGCAGGAATATGGAGGCTCTGGAGGCCGTCCAGCCCCAGGACCTGGGCGCTGGAGAAATTGGCGTGCGCATTGGCGCGAACTGGGTGCCCATCGAGGTGTACCAGCAATTCATGGTGGAGCTGCTCACCCCCAATTACTATGTGCGGGACCGTATCAAAATCCTGCGCTCCGAAGCCACCGGCCAATGGAGTATCCGGGAGAAAAACGCCGACCGCAGCAATGTAAAAGCCAATACCACCTACGGCACCAAGCGGATGAGCGCCTACCACATCTTGGAGCAGACTCTAAATCAAAGGGATGTGCGGGTATTTGACTATATTGAGGACGAGAACGGCAAGAAAAAGCCTGTCCTCAACAAGAAGGAAACTGCCATTGCCCAGGACCGGCAGGAGCTGATTAAGCAGAAGTTTGCCGAGTGGATCTGGAAAGACATCGACCGCCGGGAACTGCTGTGCCGCATTTACAACGAAACCTTCAACGGCGTCCGCCCCCGTGAATATGATGGGCGGCACATCCGGTTTGAAGGCATGAACCCGGAAATTTCCTTACGTCCCCATCAGATCAATGCCATTGCGCACATTTTGTACGGCGGAAACACCCTGCTGGCCCACGAGGTAGGGGCAGGCAAAACCTACGAGATGGTGGCAGCCGCCATGGAGATGAAGCGCCTGGGGCTTTGCACCAAGTCACTGATTGTGGTGCCAAACCACATCACGGAGCAGTGGGCGGCGGAATGGCTTCAACTCTATCCCAGCGCCAATATCTTGGTTGCTACGAAAAAAGATTTTGAAACCCAGAATCGCAAGAAGTTTTGCAGCCGCATTGCCACCGGGGACTATGACGCCATCGTTATCGGTCACTCGCAGTTTGAGAAAATCCCCATGAGTGTGGAGCGCCAGCAGGCCATTTTAGAGCGCCAGATTGAGGAAATCCTGGAAGGAATCGAACAGGCCAAGGCACAGAAGGCGGAACGCTACACGGTCAAGCAGATGGAGCGCACCCGGAAATCGCTGGAGACAAGGCTGGCCAAGCTCAACGACCAGAGCCGTAAAGATGACGTGGTCACTTTCGAGCAATTAGGTATCGACCGCCTTTTTATCGACGAGAGCCACTATTTTAAGAACTTGTTTTTGGCGACAAAAATGCGCAACGTGGGCGGCATTGCCCAGACCGAAGCCCAGAAATCCAGCGATCTGTTTATGAAAACGCAGTATCTGGACGAGCTGACGGGCGGGCGCGGCACAATTTTTGCTACTGGCACCCCCATTTCCAACTCCATGGTAGAGCTTTATACCATTCAACGGTATTTACAGTACCGGCTCCTGCAGGAGATGGGCCTGATCCATTTTGACGATTGGGCGGGGAGCTTCGGAGAAACGGTTACAGCCATCGAGTTATCGCCGGAGGGCACCGGCTACCGTGCCAAGACCCGGTTTGCCAAGTTTTATAACCTGCCGGAGCTGATGGCCGCTTTCAAGGAGGTGGCTGACATCCAAACGGCGGATATGCTCAAACTCCCCGTGCCCAAGGCAAACTTCCACACGGAAGTGATCCAGCCCTCGGAGCTTCAGAAAGAGATGATAAAGGGGCTGGCGGAACGGGCAGAGAAAATCCGTGCCGGCGGGGTTGACCCCCATGTGGACAATATGCTGCGCATTACCAACGATGGAAGAAAACTGGCGTTGGATATGCGGCTGATTCAGCCCCTGGCCCCGGATGACCCCAATGGCAAGGTGGCTGTCTGCGCCCGGAATGTGTTTCGCATCTGGGAACAGACCAAAGAAAAACGCTCTGCCCAGCTTGTGTTCTGCGACCGTGTAGCGATACGTTGCTACAAATAAACTTTAAGTGGGCGAAAGCCTGTAAGGAGGTAAAAGTAGCGGGGAAAACAGAGTTTTCCCTAACTGATATTCCGAAGAGTGGAATGATGGGATAACGCCCTGAAACGCTCACCTAATACTACGTTGGAAGCAAAGGAGTGCAATATCCTGCGCTGACACAGCACGTTGAAGTCGGCTGAGAACCGTCCAAACAGAGCCGCAAGGCAGATGTGGAAAGCTGTCCAGAGGTGGATGGTGCGGTCTATAGGTCGGGGGTCTATAAAATGCCTATGACAAGAATGTGGCTGACAACCACTGACGAAAGTCCGAATGCACGGGTCAAGAAGAAAGAACGGTAGAAATGCCGTTGCCATGAAAATGGTGTATGTGGGGTAAAGTAAGGCGGTCGCAATGAAATTCCCTATAGCATTACAGGTGCTATCAAGCATACTGGCCAAAAGGATAGTCTAAGGGCATCATGTACAGATAGGAATATCGGAACGTAGAAAGTCCCGGATGTGGAGCGATTGCACGCTATGAAGCATGAAAAGGAAATCTGTGTCGTTAGAAATGAAGGTGCAGTATAACTTTTTTTAATCCGGGAGGAAGGTGCAGCCATGGTACCGTGTTCAGTCAGCGATGACTGAATTTAGAAGCCGTGAAAAAAGTAAGCGGTGGAGGGACGGGCTGTAGTCAAGAGTAAATTGAAAATAGCATTATTAACAAACACGCATAGGTTCGAGTAGGACTAAGAAAGGTTAAGCCCACGAAAGTGAGTGATGACCGACTATGGCAACAAAGAAAAAGGCTTTGAAGAAATCGAAACTGCGCCATGCTGAATATTACGATTTCCAGGAAATTCAAGACAAGCTGTATGCTGAAAGTATGGATGGCAAGGTATTCACCAAACTGGTAGAAATAATCACCCTGCCAGAAAACATCAAATTGGCTTACCGAAATATCAAGAAGAATAAAGGAAGTAAAACAGCAGGCACAGATGGCAAGACCATACAGCACTTAGAAAAACTCTCTGAAGAAAAGCTCGTTGCGCTTGTGCAACGGAAATTCAGCTGGTATGTCCCCCAAAGTGTTCGCCGGGTAGAGATACCAAAGGACAACGGTAAGACAAGACCGTTGGGGATACCGACCATTATGGACAGACTTGTTCAGCAATGTGTTCTACAGGTTTTAGAGCCGATTTGTGAAGCAAAATTCCATGACCACAGCTACGGATTCAGACCAAACAGAAGCCAGCAGCACGCAATTTCTCAAGTCCATAAAAATATGCAGCTGAGTCATCTGCATTATGTAGTTGACATCGACATTAAGGGATTCTTCGATAACGTGAACCACGGCAAGCTGCTGAAACAACTGTGGACACTTGGAATACGTGACAAAAATCTGATTTCTATTATATCTGCAATGCTGAAAGCGGAAGTTGCGGGAATTGGGTTCCCAGAGAAAGGAACACCGCAGGGCGGTATCATCTCTCCGCTCCTGTCAAATATCGTACTGAATGAGCTGGATTGGTGGCTGGCAAGCCAATGGGAGAATATTCCAACGCAATATCCGTTCAAGCAAACACCTAACCGCAATGGCAGTCCCAATCATGGTAATAAGTACGCTTCCCTCCGTAGAAGCGGATTGAAGGAAATAACCTGTGTACGATATGCAGACGATTTCAAAATATTTACCAGTAGCTATTCCAATGCGGTTAAGCTGTTCCATGCAACAAAGGACTGGCTGAAAGAGCGTCTTGGTCTGGATATAAGCCCGGAGAAATCCAAGGTAATCAACCTGAAAGAGGACTACTCCGAATTTCTGGGATTCAAGCTGAAAGTAATTCCCAGGGGCAAAACCAAACAGGGACAAACCAAATTTGTTGTAGAGAGCCATGTCAGAGAGAAATCCATTAAGAAAATAAAAGACAACCTTGCGAAACTGACCCATGCAATTCAGTACCCGAAGAATGCAACACATTCCGAATACGAGGAAATTGCGAAATACAATGCCTTTGTACTCGGAGTTCATGACTACTACAGCATGGCGACCAAGGTCAGCAAGGATTTCAGAGGATTAGCCTTTTCAGTCCAAAAGAGCCAGAAAACAAGATTTCAACAGCGGTTAAAAACAGCGGCAGAGGTTGAAAAGAATCGGATTCCATGTCACATAGCAAATGTGATTAAGGAACGATACGGAAAAAGTAAGCAATTGCGATATGTAAGAGGAATTGCGCTTGCACCGATAGGCTATGTCAAGCACAGGCATCCCATCCAGCGGAAACGTGGTGTGAACTCGTATACCGCAGAAGGTAGGGCCATGATTCATAAACAACTGGAAGCAGTTGATATGGAAATTTTGCATTATTTGATGCGAACCCCAGTTTGGAATGCCTCTATAGAATATAACGACAACAGACTGTCGTTATATTCGGCTCAAATGGGCAAATGTGCCGTGACCGGAGCGAAGCTGATGATTGGTGACATTTTCTGTCACCACAAAGTGCCACGCAGCAACGGAGGTACAGACGCATACCAAAACCTGATTCTGTTATGCGGAAATGCCCATAGGCTTATTCATGCCACCGATCCCAATACGATTGCAAGGCTTACGGATTCCTTAAACCTCACTCCGAAACAGAAAACCAAAGTTGATAAGCTCAGAAGCCTTGTTCATGTTGAGAGTTGTTAAAATGTAAATCAATTTGCCCTTGATGGCAAGCCGTGTGAGCTGAAAGGTTCATGCACGGTTTAGGGCGGGGGAAAAGTTGGAGATAACATCAAAATCTTACCTATCGCCACTGTCCACACCTACCACCGATGGCTCGTTCAGTGTTTATGACGACCTAAAAAAGAAACTGATGGACGCCGGTATCCCGGAAGAAGAAATCGCCTTTATCCACACGGCGGACAGCGAAGCCAAAAAGAAGGAGCTGTTTTCCAAGGTGCGCGCCGGGCAGGTGCGAGTGCTGCTGGGGTCCACGGCCAAAATGGGCGCAGGCACCAATGTGCAGGACCGCTTGATTGCCCTGCATGATTTAGACTGCCCCTGGCGGCCCTCTGATCTGCAGCAGCGGCTGGGGCGCATCGTCCGCCAGGGCAATGAAAATGAGGAGGTGGAAATCTATCGCTATGTCACCGAGGGCACCTTTGACGCTTACCTCTATCAGCTCGTGGAGAACAAGCAGAAGTTTATCGCCCAGATCATGACCAGCAAGGCCCCCGTCCGTGTGGCGGATGATGTGGATGAAACCGCCCTGAGCTATTCGGAGATCAAGGCGCTGGCCACCGGCAATCCGTTAATTATCGAGAAGTGCAACCTGGATATGGAGGTGGCGCGGCTGAATATGCTGAAAGCCAGCCACTTGAACCAGGTATATGCGCTGGAGGAGCTGGTGTACCGCAAGTACCCGGAGGAAATCACCCGGCTCACGGAACGGATCGAGGGTTATGAGCAGGATGTGGCGCTGGTAGCGGACCACCCCAAGGCTCAGGAGGGCTTCTGCGGCATGGAGGTGGATGGCAAACACTACACCGAAAAAGAGGACGCAGGCAAGGCTATCATTGACGTTTGCACCCGCATGACTGGTTCCGACGCTGTTCTTTTGGGGCAGTACCGGGGCTTTTCCATGGTGCTGGCCTATGATGGCAGGAGCAACGAGTACCGGATCACGCTCAAAGGCACTCTTTCCCATACGGTGACGCTGGGCGCAGATGTGTTCGGCAATATCACCCGCCTGGACAACGCGCTGGAGAACTTGGCGGGCAGCCTGCAGGCCGAGCAGAACAGCCTGGAGGAAACCAAGACCCAGCTTGAAAACGCCCGCACCGAACTGGCTGCCCCATTTGCCCGCGAGGAGGAGCTGGCGGAGAAAACAGCCCGTTTGAAAGAGCTGAATATTCTGCTCAACATGGATGAGAAGGACAAGACTCTGCTGGACGATACCCCGGATGAGGGCGAGGATGTGCCTGCCCGGAGGGTTGCGGAGCTGGCACGGTAAAGGAGGATACGATGACCAACGAAGAATTGAATACCAGGCTCTATGAAAAAATGTTCGCGGAACAGGAGCGGTTCCGGGACTGGCTGCTCTCCCAGCCGCCGGCTGAGATTCTGAACCACGCCTACGAGTACACGGTGCGGGAGGACATCCTGATGTCGTTAGAGTACAACGATTTGGAGGACAGCCAGGCCAGGGCGCTGCTGAAATCCGGCAAGCCCCTGAAGCAGATTTTTGAGCGGTGGGAAGATAAAGAAACATCCCACATGGAAAATATTTGGGATACCGTCCAGGAACAGGCCAAGGCCGCTGAAGCCAAACAGAAAGCCAAAGCGCAGAAAGAACGGTGATCGCACATTTGCCATTGCGCTGCGGGGCAGGTATAGTATAATAAAAATCGTAACAAGGGGTGATGATAGATGGATGATAGCTACTGCCTGCTCCCGGAGCGCATTTCCGAGCAGTTTTCTGAAATCGACAGCGACATTGTGATGGATTTGTCGGCTGCCAGCCCGGAATATGCCAAGTTAAAGGCCCAGATGGAAGAACTGAAACGCCAAAATCCTGTGATTGGCGCTCTGCTGGAGGGCAAGGGAGAACTTTCTTTTACTGCTGAGGAGCATGAAGCCTGGAAGGAATTTATCCGGCTGTATATGCGGGCCGATAATATGGAACGGGAACACATCTACTTCCGGGGCCATGCAGACGGATTTGCCTATTTGAAAAAGATTGGCGCTTTCAAAACAGAATAGCCATGAAACGGTGCGGAGCAATCCGCTCCGTTTTTTACATAAGATGGGAAATCAGAATTACTATTTCAGGGTAGAACTGAACTGCCAGATGTGGTATAATGCAAAGGTATATTGTGATCTTGGCAAAATTAAATTTAAAATTAGTCAAACGAGGTGCAAAAGAATGAAAAAACTCTTATGTGCTGTTTCTTTAGCGACACTACTGTTCAGCATGACAGCTTGTAGTTCTTCGCAGAGTTTTACACCGGATTATGAATCAGCAGTAGGGGTAATTTTTGTGAATGATGAGCAAGAATTGCCGGAAAACACGAAAGTCTATGCTGATTTTGAAGATAACAGCTATACATTCGATCTGGACGCAGCATATGTGTATTACTTCTCTGCCAGTGCGGATGTAGCCTATGCTGGCGATCAAAACTTTACCAGCATGTCATTTGGGGCAAATCTGGACAATGACACCGTAGGCGCGGAAGGCACGATTGCCTACTTGTCCAATGAAGAATCTGCAAACTCTGTTACAGCATATTATCTGTACCATGATGAAGAAGGTGTCTATTTTGACACTAAAACCTATTTTGACCGAATGGAGGTTACTGACCAAACTACCATGACTGGAATTGATTACTCCTGTCATGTGACTTTTGAGCTACAACAGCCGACAGAATCTTTTTCTATGGTGTATTATAACGAAAACCGTGAAGAAATTTCCAAAACAGACTATACTCCGGAGGAAGTTGCTGACTATCAAACCTTTGAACTGGACAGTGATGTTAGTTCTGTGGAGATTGTCTGCTATGATGTTGATGGCGTAGAATTAGAAACGATAACAGTGACCCCGGAGAATCCCAGTGCAGTGATTTGCTTTGATAATGATGGGCAAATCCTTGCCAGCAGATATTTGCGGTTTACTTGGGAAGAATAAGTGCAATTTCCGTACAATAAAGTGACATTTTAAAGCCGATTGGAGCAATCCAGTCGGCTTTTTCCATATCTGAACAGAGTACATCTCCCTTTATATAGTCAGCTACCCCACATGGGGCGGCTAATCTACAAGCGATGTATAGGGGCTGCATTTTATGCCTTTTTACGATTCAGAAATAAGAAATAGGTCTCGCTGGAATACACAACCTGACATTGATTTTCTTGTTTTTGTTGTGTATAATAAAGGTGGGTGATGAGGTTGAATTTGATTTTGAGTACCATCTTGCAAGAGAAAGAACGCATTGACCGTATGCTGTCAAAATACCAAGAGGAACTGGGGACGCTCCCCAAAGGCACCATTTCGGAAAAGAAGGTCAAGCAATCCACATATTTTTATTTGAAGTACCGTGAGGGGAAAAAGGTGATCTCAAGGTACATCCCCCAAAAGGATGTGGACGCAGTTCGAGAGCAAGTGGAAAAACGCAGGCATATCGAAACGATGATCCGGTCTTTGCAGGAGGAACGTGCGATTGCCGAGAAAGCATTGGAGGGACAATTATGATTTTATATCATGGCAGCAATTTGGTTGTATCGGAACCAAAGCTGATCCAGCAGAATCGCTTTTTAGATTTTGGATTTGGTTTTTATACCACAACCAATAAGGTTCAGGCAATCAGCTTTGCCGATAAGGTGACGAAGCGCCGGAAGAACGGCCATAGGGCAGTCAGCATTTATGAGATTGACGAGAATATCGCTTTTTCAGAGTGCTCTATCCTGCGTTTTGACGAGCCGGGAGAAGCGTGGCTGGATTTTGTATCAGATAATCGATCCGGTAATTATGAGGGTGAAGCCTATGATTTTATCTTTGGGCCGGTTGCCAATGATGATGTGTACCGCACATTTACCCTCTATACCGCTGGCGTATTGACTAAGGAACAGACCCTGGAGCAGCTCAAAATCAAGAAGCTATATAATCAGTTGGTGCTGACAACGGAAAAGGCTCTGTCCTACCTGCGGTTTGCCGGCACCGTGCCGGAGGAGGAATTTTGATGGCGGATAAAAAATTTGAAGCGATTTTGACTTTACTGGTTCCCCAGGTTGTTCAGTTGATTTGTGAGAATTACCCTGTAGATGAAATGGCTGCATCCAGAGAATTCTATGAATCCAAGGTATATTCTTTATTGGAACAGGAGGACACCAAGCTGTGGCATTTCAGCCCGCTTACCCTATTTAATATGTATGATGAGGAAAAAAAGACGGGAAACTTTGAGATACCAGAGGAGGTATGAATATGAGCAGGCAAGGAGATTTTCTCATTTATTGCGTGGAAACCTACAAAAACGCCAAGCACTTGACAGGCAGGCAGGTGGCGGAACTCTTTACCCGTTACCGCGTGTGGGACTATGTGTATTCCTGCTTTGAAGCCCTGCACACCACCGGGGCCAATTATATTGTGGAGGACATCGACCTCTATATCGAGGCAAGGAAACCAGCTATGGCTTAAAACTGCACATTCCCCATTCATATCTGCATATAAATTGCAAAAGCATATGCAGAAAAGGGCCGATTGGAGCAATCCAGTCGGCTTTTTCCATATCTGAAAAGAGTACTGCCCCCTTTACATAGTCAGCTACCCCCACATGGGGCGGCTAATCTACGGCTATGTGAAGGGGGCTGTATTTTTTTATGCCTTTTTACGATTCAGAAGCCATCGAACGGGCAAGGCAGGTGGACCTGCTCACCTACCTGCAGACCTGCGAACCCCAGGAGCTGGTCCATGTGTCCGGCAACGTCTACTGCACCAGGACCCATGACAGCCTGCGGATTTCCAACGGCAAATGGTGCTGGTTTTCCCGTGGGATCGGCGGTTACAGCGCGCTGGACTATCTCATCAAGGTCAACGGCTATTCCTTTCTGGAGGCCATGGAAACCATCTCCGGCAGGGCGGCCATCCCGCCGCCTTCCTTTGTGCCAGCGCCGAAAGAGGAAAAGCCCAAGCACCTGCTTCTGCCCCAGGCCGCCCCGGATAACCGGGCGATGATTGCCTATCTCAAGGGCCGGGGCATTGACCAGGAGATTTTGGACTACTGCGTCCAGACCGGGCGGATTTATGAGAGCCGGAACAAGGGTCACAGCAACGTAGTTTTTGTGGGCTTTGACAAGGATGGCAAGGCGCGGTTCGGCTGCCTGCGGGGAATCAGTGAAGCCCGGTTCCACGGGGATTTAAGTGGCAGTGATAAGCACTTTTCCTTTGTCCTACCCGCCTGCGTGGAGAATCCGGCGGTCCATCTGTGCGAGTGCGCCATTGATGTCATGTCCTACGCCACGCTCTGCAAGCTGGACGGGATCGACTGGCGGCGGCACAATCTGTTGTCCCTGGCCGGGGTGTACCAGCCGAAGAAAAAGATCGAGGAAAGCAAGCTGCCGGTGGCCCTTACCCAGTTTTTGGAGGACCACCCCCATGTGAAAACGGTCTATCTCCATCTGGACAATGACACCGCTGGCCGGCTGGCGGCCAAGGCGATCATGGCTGTCATGCCGGAGGGCTACCGGGTGGAGAACAAACCGCCGCCCCGTGGAAAGGATGTGAATGATTTTCTGTGTCACCGGCTGGGGATTCCCATTCGGGGCAGCCACGGCAAAGAGCCGGAGCGGTGAGTGCCGGTTTTGCAGCTTCGACAGATTCTCCCTCTTGCAAATTGTTATCATATATGTTAACATTAAAGCAGTGAGGTGAGAGTATGGATGAACTGCGCAAACGGCAGAAAATCATATCCCAGCTTGTGGAGGCCCGTCTGGAACAGGGCATTTCCCAGGCAGAACTGGCAAGGCGGCTGGGAATCCAGCGTTCCGGGATCAACCGCCTGGAAAGTGGGACACAGAACCCCACGCTTGATATGATCTTAAAAATCGCCTCGGCGCTGGGAAAGGATGTTTCACTGGAACTGAACGACAAGGAGGAGCCTATGAGCAATGTTTACAGTCTCCGCATTTATGATACGGAGCTAATGCGCTTTTCCATGGAAAAGCAGGGCTTGTCTGGCCTTGTGGCTGAAATCTTATACACCAACGAGGAGCAGGCCCATTTGCTGCCTTTGGATATGGAGCGCACCGGCGAGGGCGTCATTCATTGGCTGGAGCGGCGGGTTATCCCCAAAAACCGCGCCTTTGTGGACGAGATTTTGAAAACCCTTGGCCTCAGCCATAACGACACCAAGGGAATCATCGACGTGTGCAAGGGGCTGTCGCTCAACGACAGCTATTGGGTGGTGCCGGAGGGATTTGAGGGGAAGTTCTCCCAATACAATCTTTACGAAAATCGCTTTTCCGAGATACTGGCGTTGGTGGCCTATACCGGCGCAGGCGGGAGCCGGCAGGCGTTTACCACATCCCCGGAGCTGACCACAGGCGGTATGCTGCCCAAGGCGTGGCGCTATGTAGAGCACGATGGGATTTATCTCTATAAGGGCGGCACGACCGGCGCGTCCAATACGGGCCGGGAGCCGTACTGCGAGTATTATGCTTCGCAGATTGCGGGAACCATGCGCCTGAACGCCGTGCATTATGACCTGGAGAACTGGAAAGGCATTACCGCCTCTAAGTGCGCCCTGTTTACCAACATCGACACGGCCTATATCCCCATCGGGCGCATTGTCCGAACCGGGGGCATTGCCGCCTGCCTTGCCTACTACGACAAGCTGGGGCCGGAGTTTTCCGAGCAAATCCGCAGTATGCTGGTGTTTGACGCCCTGATCTACAATGAGGACCGCCACTTTGGAAACTTTGGCGTCCTGCGGGATAACCACAGCGGCAGCATCATTGCGCCCGCCCCCATTTTTGACAACGGGCTGTCCCTGTTCTGCTATGCCGGCAAGGAAGATTATGCGAACCTGGACGAGTATGCAAAAACCCGTTCCAACCCCTACAACATCTCCTATGAGGAGGTGTGCGCGGAGGTCATGGGGCCAAAGCAGAAAGAGCAGCTCCGCCGCATGATCGGGTTCCGGTTCAAGCGCCATGAAAGCATTAATTTGCCGGAAGAACATTTGCAGGCTATTGAGAAGCATTTGGAGGGCCGGGTGCGTAAGCTGCTGGCAATCCCCACCCGTCATCTGAAACAGGAGAAGGCGCGGTAAAAACGAATATCTTTTTTGGAGAGCGTTCTGAAAATGGACGCTCTTTTTTGCTGCCCATTTTTAGAGAGGAGCGTGAGCGATGAACCATTATGATGTTACCATCCGGGAAACGCTGGAGGTGAAAATGAAGGTGGCGGCAAACAGCCGGGAGGAGGCCGAGCAGTTTGCCAGGGACCAATGGAAACGCGGCGAGGTCGTTCTGGACGCCAGCCATTTTACCGGCGTGGAGTTCCATGCCAAGCGGTATTCCCGTGACCGGGGCGAGCGATGAGTTCTTTTTTCGCCTGTCCCGGATTCCCCGCAGGGGAATGGAATGTAGCTGTACCAGCAAGCATCGCCTTTGTGATACCACAAAGGCCGCTTGTTAGGGGGAACGCCCCCCTAATACCCCTTTTGAAAGGATGGAGGTTTTCATGGAAGGATTGTTTTTTGCCATTGGATTTCTGCTGGGCGGTGTGGTCGGCGTGCTGATTATGTGCCTGCTTCAAATCAACCGCATAGGCAGAAAGGAGGATTCAGAAGAATGAGAAAACGCAACGTACACGTCCAGTTCTGGCTGGACAAAAAAGAGGCGGAAGCCTTTAACAAGAAAGTAAAACGCAGCGGCCTTTCCCGCGAGGCGTACCTGCGCCATCTGGTGAACGGCCTAGTTCCCCAGGACGCGCCGCCGCCCGCCTACTACGACTTTATGCGGGAACTTCACCGGATTGGCGGCAACCTCAACCAGATCGCCCAGAAAGCCCATGTGCTGGGCGTCATTGATGAGCGCCGCTATGATGAGGAAATGCGGAAGTTTGACCAGCTCGTCCGGGACATCACCCAAGCGGTGATCCTTCCCCGCGCTATGGACACGAAGGGGTCCCCGCGAAGCCTGCTTCGTGGGGAGAAGGAGCACCCGCGCAGCGGTGAGCTTTTTGACGCTTGCGGCAAAAGCGGCAAGCGGAGCGCGGTGTGACGTGGCCACTACGTCCATCTGGCGGGTGAACGGCTGGCTGGGCAAGGTTCTCATTTATATTGAAAATCCAGACAAGACCGAAAACCCTGATTTCTTTGAAAAGCAGGATATGGATGGCAAGGAGGCCCAGGGTCTTGCGGATGTGATCGAGTATGCCGTCCAGCAGCAAAAAACAGGCAAGGCGGTGGAAAGCGAAGGCGAAACGGTTATGCGGCAGTTTGTTTCCGGGGTGAATTGCAGCCCCTCTACTGCCCGCGATGAGATGATAGCGGTAAAAAAGCGGTTTGGAAAGGAGGACGGGACTGTGGCCTACCACGGCTATCAGAGCT
>ENA-ORVG01000098-ORVG01000098.1-human-gut-metagenome-genome-assembly--contig:-NODE-98-length-113022-cov-33.852718_pt1 | contig 113022 bp, 105 predicted proteins | sample MGYA00242091_ERZ509233 | MGnify/ENA primary metagenome ERZ509233 (study PRJEB26280, sample SAMEA2338840) | human gut metagenome | biome: human gut; feature: human-associated habitat; material... | reverse complement strand
GCATTTCATTATCTGCTTCAATGATAGCTCTTGCAGAATGAAGTAATTCTTCACTTATCTCATCATAGCCAGGCATTTCTTCAATTCCTTTTTTATAGCGAAGTTGATGTTCCAATGTTGCCCAGAAATCCATACCATTGGTTCGAATCTGTAATTCTACACGCATAGGTGTTTTACCCTTAGCAAAAAATACTGGTATTTCAACAATCATATGATAGCTTCGATAACCATTCGATTTTGGATTTTTTATATAATCTTTTATTTCAATAACTTTAATATCATCCTGTTGGGTAATCAAATCTGATATCATATAAATATCGTCAATAAACGCACAAACTATTCGAACGCCTGCTACATCATTGAGATATGTCTGTATTCTCGTCTGAGTTGCTTTGTACATTGGACAGCTCCGGTTTGCGGGTATGCAGCCGCCGTTCGATTGATTCGTGTAGAAGCTGAGATACAAGAGCCATTAACGGAATAAAGAAAATCATGCCAAGGACACCGAACAGTTTACCGCCCAGCAAAACCGCCAACAACGTCCAGAACGGGGATAGCCCTACACTGTTTCCCACGACGTGCGGATAGATGAACTGATTTTCAACAAACTGAGTTGCCTGATAGACGATCAAGCATAGGAGCGCCTTGTTCGGAGCCGCCAATAAAGTAAATAAAATGCCGAAAGCGCAGGAGAGAAATCCTCCAATATAAGGAACGAATGCAAAGGCGGCAGTTAAAACGGCTGTTAGCCCCGCATATGGAATCCCTGCAACAGAAAACGAAAGAAAGATCAATGTTCCAAGAATCATAACCTCGACACACTGACCAGAAAGAAACTTCGCATAGGTGTCATGTGCAAGTTTCGAAATATGGCAAATTCTATCTGCAACGGATTCCTTACAGTAGGCATACAGTGCCCGTTTGCTTTGACTGCTCAATTCACGCCATCCAATTAGCACATAGAATGTGATCACAAGTGAAATTGCAACATCAGCAATCGCAGATACCGTAGAGCCAGCAACATTGGCAACTGAGGAAATCACTGTGTTCATTTCGCTCGAAATGCTTTGCAGAATAGATTTCCAATCGAGCGCAGCAAAATGTGCCGACAGTTTCTCTGTGTCAATGCCGTATCTTTGCAATAAGCCGACCCAGTCAGGCCATTTTTCTTGAACAAGAGCAGCAATGCTTTTTACAGATGCAGTGAGCTGTGGAATCGCAATTACACACAGAAGAGCAATAATCGCAATAACACATATCAGCGTCAGTAACAGGCTTATCATGTCTATTTGCCGATCTGTAGCTTTAGTCAGCTTTCGTCGAAGCCTCTTTGCCAGTCCGCGCACGGGTACACTCAGAACAAAGGCCAGCAAAAGGCCTGATAAAATCGGAGCGAGCAAGCCAATACACGATTTTAGAAAGTTGGCAACATAGTTTAGATTGTTGAATGCCGCAAATAAGATCACCCCAAACGTGATTAGTAGAAGCGGCTTTTTGTAGGATTTATCCATGATTACATCCTCGTAAGAAATCGGTTTGTTTTATTATTGGGGAGTATCTTATAGGCAATCCACCAACCAAAGAAACAGACTGGCAATGCAGCGAGAACATCCATGATAGAATGCTGTTTCATAAAAACGGTGGAGAGACTGATACACACGGCGATTGATGTAGCAGCGATTTTCCATCCGACGCTTTGGAGCGCCTTGCAATCCCATAACCCAAACATCGCGGCAACAGAGCCTATTACATGAAGTGAGGGGCAAACATTTGTATTGGTATCGAAACTATAGAATAATTCAATAAAGCGTGTAAGTAGATTATTGCGTACAAATGCTTCTGGCCGCAAATTTTGGCAGGTTGGAAAGAACAGGTAAATCAAAACCGTGATCGTATAGGTGACTATCACAAAATACATCATACGCCGAAATGCAGGTACATCGACGAAAAAAGTATAAACCAACGTACCGATTAGAAAGACAAACCAAAATAGATACGGAATCAACGCCCATTCACAAAATGGTATTATATCATCGAGTCCACAATAGACGGGATAGTAATTTCGTTGCGGTTGCAACCGCTCAAGAAACAAAAACAGCAAGCCGAAAATTGGCCAGTAAAGCAATAGCCTGACGTGAGAAAATTCAGGTGTATTAAGTTTATGGATGCGGAACTCACGGTAATTAACTTCCGGCTTTATATGATTACTTTGCATGACTGTATATCCATTCATAGATTTTATCGGCTGCCGTACATTCCGTCTGCGACCGCATTGCCGCGCGCATTTTAGAAAGAAGCACTGGGGCATTTAGCGTTTTTATTGTGGTGTCTGCGATTGCTTTTGGCGTATTGGCTGTGACGGCCATTCCATTACGCAGAAAAAAATTCAGATTATGTGTCTCGCAGCCAGCCACTGCATCGATAAGCACCATTGGTAACTCTGCCGCCATTGCCTCAGATGTACTTAGACCTCCGGGCTTTGTCAGGAATAGGTCTGAGGCTTGCATGAGCTGCGGCACATTATTGACGGTTCCCAGAACATGAACTTGAGAATACTTTTCTGTCCTTTTTTGGAGTTTTTTGCGTAAATCATCATTTGTGCCGCATACAACACTAAGTTCTTGTTCTGTTGTGAGGTAAGGGCAGAGATACGATATAATCTCCTCCATTGGACCGCAGCCCATGCTACCGCACATCATTAAAATATGTTGATGAGCAGGAGAGATTCCGGCGTTGGCTTTTCCTGCTTCTTGTGACACACGCTGGTAGAATTGCTGCCGCACAGGGATTCCACTGGCGATCAGCTTTTGAGGTTGAAGTCCACATTGTTCAAACTCACCTAACAGCGAAGTGGACGGAATGAAATACCAGTCCAGCGCAGAATCCGCTGTGCAGGGAGCGCAGGTATAGTCTGTAGAAATGTGGCTCGTTACAAGCTGTAAGCATGGGTGCTGTCGGCGCATTTCTGTCAACGCCAAGGCTGGGAATACATGAGTACAGATAATATTATCGTAGCCTGCAGAGCGGATGTATTGATACATCCGCTCTGCGCCGGAGGAAAGTAGCTTATAGATCGGCGTTCCCTCACAAAAAATATCTTCGTGAGATTCCGCACGCTGATACCCAGCATCAAAAAGCCTTGGAGCATGGCGGTAAATTCGGGTATGCCAATTAGAAATAAACGTGGATGCTTTTTCTGAAATAAACTGCAAAGAATCTGTAATATTGCAGATTTCTCCGCGAGAGTGGTAGGCTTCCTGAACTGCTTGCGCACAGGAGTTATGCCCTGCGCCAGTGTTGCAGCTTAGAATTAGTGTTTGCATTTGAATCTCCTATTTTTTCCTTTGCTGCATAGCAAACAGCTTTTGCAGGCGTGGGCGATTATAGCGCTGGACAACAATAAACGGCAAATTACCCAGCACAATGTAGATAATCGTTATACATACCCCGCCAACACCGGACCATATTTTCAGCAGTCCAAGACCGGCGATAGACAACAGAATATGTGTCCACTCTGCCACGCAAGTTTCTTCTATCATGCGCGGCAAGTTCTCATAGTTTTCCTTTGTCAGTTTCTTTTCCGGCATGATTTTAACGAATATGCGGCTCATATCGGGGATCTTTGCCTGCCATTTCCGAACATGAAGCCGCTTCCATAGTTTTTGCTCTGCCGGGTGGCAGACCCAAGGAAAACGATCGGCGTGAAACCAATGCTTCGGGATCAAGCGCCCCACTACAAAGGAGAGAACCCCTAACGCCGCGATATATAGCAGACACATAAGAAAATGCTTCATAAAAACCTCAACATAGCGGTGCGAAAATACGAAGGACACCATCTACGACCCAGCGGCGCGAATAATGTTTCATATCATAGGGCTTTACCTCTTTACATTTTGCCTGTGTAGCGATGAAATCGTCCTTTATTGCTGCAATAATACTGGAACGATAAAAGAACGAATTGTTTTCAAAGTGGAGAAAGAGACTGCGGTAGTCCAGATTGACAGTTCCTATCGTCGCAACTTTGTCGTCTGATACAAAGCTCTTTGCATGAACGAAGCCGGGAGTATACTCATAAATCTTGATGCCGCCAGTCAGCAACACCTGATAAAAGCTCCGAGACATACGGAAAATCAGCTTCTTATCAGGGATGCCGGGCATAATGATCCGCACGTCTACACCACGTTGAGCAGCGGAAATCATTGCATCCATCAAGTCATCGCCAAGCATAAGATACGGTGTAAAAAACCATGCGTAATCCGTGCTTTGAGAAAGCAAGTCAATAAAGAGCTGATTACTGGTAGCTTCATGGTTAAGGGGCGAATCGTAGTAACTAAGCACATAACCATCAAATGTGTGCGGCGGCGCAGGATACCTTTTGGGATATGTGGGCATTGCAAGCTGTCCTGCTTCTTTTTCCAGCGAAAATGCGTTCCAAAAGGTCAAGAACATATGGGTAAAATTTTTTACTGGCTCACCAGTAATCCGAAAGCCTGTGTCCTTCCAGTGTCCATAGGGATGTTCCAAATTGATATACCGATCTGATAAGTTGATACCTCCGCTATAAGCAACTTCGTTGTCAATAATCAGCATTTTGCGATGATCGCGATAGTTTGCAGTTCCTTTTAAGGCAAGGAAAGGATTAAAAGGAATACATGGAATGCCTTTCTTTTTCAGTTCACGGACATTACTGAAATTGAACGAAGAAATACTGCCAAGATCATCGTATATCACACGTACATCAACGCCCTGCTCCATTTTTACTTCCAGTTCGTTCACGATTGCGTCCCACATATGCCCCGGCTCAATAATGAAGTATTCTACGTAAATCGAGTTTCTTGCATTTTTCAAATCGGCAAGCATATCAGGGAACATATTATCGCCCAACGGATAGTAACGAACCTGCTCAACTGCACACATCGGATATTGCGTTTTTTCTTCCAGCCACCGCACTGTTTGCCCCATGCGTTTTTCGCCGTCAAAGGGCGCTTCTTTTATTGGAAGAGGCTGCGGATTGCAACTCTTTTGAACTTGCTGCAAGCGCCTTTTTAGAGGGCGGGCCGTCCGTTTATTTCCAAAGAGCAGATATAGTAACGCTCCTACCAAAGGTAGTGACAGAATAACCAGCAGCCAAAGCAATTTATAAGCGGTTTCATCTCTCTTTATAATAATAAATACCACCAAGAAAAACGCTGCAACGGAAAGCAGTGACACAATAATCGGTGCGTAAGGGGTCAGCCATTTCATCAACAGCAAAAGCCAGAGCGATTGTAAAGCCACCGCTGGAATAATTGTTAGAATGCGTCGAATGATTTTTCCCATATGTTTACCCCCCTCTATGTTATTTCTCCTCCGAAGATGCTTCCCAATCGCAAACTATTTGTGCCATTTCCTGTGGGGTTTCTTTATAGCCTCGTAATACCCACGCATTCATAAGCCCAAACAATCCATATGTAATAAATTGGATAAAGTAGTGCGTTTTGGCATCGGCATTAGCGACAATGGATGCCGCTTCTTGTAAATAGAAGTTTAGAATCACATATTGGCGATCAGCTGAGTAGAGCAGATCACAAATAGGACGAGTGGAAAGGCAAAATTCAAAAAACAGCCTGATGCCGTCATAACTACCAGTGGCGAAGTTGGTAGCACCGTGTTCGTCGGAAAAGCGCTTCCACAGACATGTGATTTTGAAAGACAGAACTTCATCTTTACTTTTGAAATAACGGAAATAAGTGGAGCGACCTACATCTGCCTTGGCAGTCATCTCCTCAATACTGATTTTTTCAATGGGTTTTTCTTTCATTAGTTCCAGCAACGCTGTACCCATACATTCTTTCAGATAGTCTGTTGTAGCCGTTGTCCTTCGCATAAGAAACGTCTCCTTTAATTGCGTATCATTGAAACAAGGATTGTCATTTGTTCCACTTTCGCTCGGACTATTGACAACGCCTGCTTCTGTGATATTCATAGCATCTATGATACTATCGTTTCATTTATACTATCATTTGCTATTTGCCCTGTCAAGCTAAAATGCGAGTACGACGAGCAGAAAGGAAAACTATGGGTACGATTTTTTCCCGTGTAAAACTCAGCGGAAAGCATGTGGCCGCCCTCTTGGCGCTGATGCTGCTCTCCGCTGTGACAGCCATGCTGCTGCCTACTGCCCTGGCCAGTATGATTGACATCGGAGTGGCCGGAGAAAACCGAAACACCATCCTAATCATTGCGGCGGTGATGGCAACCCTGGCCATTCTGCGGCTCTGTGTTTATTATATCTGAGCTATTCACAGTAAAGTTGGACATTTGTATTCAGCGGGAGAAAATAACCTTGACAAATCTCGTCTCAAAAACTTATCCTGCAAAAGTACGCCGATGAGAATGGGTTCCAGAACACCAGATTTTATGTGGACGATGGCTATTCCGGCGCGAATTTCAATCGCCCAGCCTTTGAACAGATGATGGATGACATGAGCAACGGCGACATCGCCGTCATCATCACAAAGGATCTTTCCCGCCTTGGAAGAAACCAACTGCACACCGGTCTTTATATCGAGGAGATATTCCCTTCCAATGATGTGCGCTACATCGCTGTCAACGACAATGTTGACACCAAGTATGAAAACAGCAACGAGCTGATGCCTTTCAAGAATTTGTTCAATGAGTGGCACGTGCGGGACTGCAGCCGCAAGGTGCGGAATGTAGTGAACGCCAAGGCACAGCGGGGAATCCGGGTGGGGACACGAGCTCCTTACGGCTACCGCAAGGGTGCAACCAAGGACTCTCCTCTGTTGGTGGATGAGGAGGCGGCGGCTGTCGTCAAACGCATCTTCGCCATGTGCGCCGGCGGAATGGGACCAGCCCAGATTGCAAAGCAGCTCAAGAAAGAATGCATCTACAGTCCATCCATGTACGCCTATACGAAATTCGGCACATCCCATTCCGGGCTGAATGCAGAGCGGCCCTACAACTGGACGGGCGACATGGTGGCGGATATGCTTCAGAACATGGTCTACCTTGGGCACACGGTCAACCTTCGCTACAGCACCAAGTCCTACAAGGACAAAAAACGATGTGAACGCCCCAAATCAGAGTGGCTTATCTTTGAGAATACTCATGAAGAGCTGGTGGATCAGGAAACCTGGGATATCGTACAGGAGGTGCGATCTCATAAGCGCCGCCGCACGAATATGGATGAGCAGAATATGTTCTCTGGATTGGTGTATTGTGCGGACTGCGGTAAGCCCATGGCATTGCACCGGGCGCACACCATGAAGCCGGAACAGAATCATTTCACCTGCCGCACCTACAAGAAGGACGGGGCAGAAGTGTGTAGCGCTCACTATATCCGGGAAGTGGCACTGAAGGAAATCGTGCTGGAAACAATCCGCAGAGCCACAGAGTTTGCCAGGAGCGACCCGGAGCGGTTCGCCGCATATATTCAGCAAAAGCAATCTACTGAGGTGGCAAAGGAGATCCGGGGGGTGGAACGGGAATTGTCCACGATGCGGAAACGGGATGGCGAACTGGATGTAGTGTTCAAGCGGATGTATGAGGACAGCGCCTTGGGACGGGTGAGCAATGAGCAGTTCCGTTTGCTGTCTGAGGCATACTCCAAGGAGAAAGCGCAGCTGGCTGAAGCTATCCCTGCCACGGAGGAGCGCCTGGAGAAACTACGCAGTAGCATGGCCAACGCCAAGAACTTCATCGCCAAGGCCAGAAAGTTCACCGACATGACGGAACTGACCCCGGAACTGCTCCGCACCTTTGTGGCGAAAATCATCGTGTATGAGAAAGAGGTCAAATACTCCAAGCACGCACCGCAGAAGATCCACATCTGTTTTCGGGACTTCAACCTCAACGAGACAGACGATATGCTTCTATGCGGAGAGACAACAGAAAAGGCAGACAGTACAATTGCACTGCCTGCCTAATCCAAGGACACGCTTCAAGGTACCCCTATCAGGAGTAGCGGAAACCCCGCCCTTTCCTTTTGACGTCCGCCGTGGTATACTGGAAAAAACGACCGCAAGGAGGCTCCCCGCCATGTCCGACACCATCGCTGCCATCGCCACGCCCCAACTGCCCGGCGCCATCGGCATTCTGCGCCTGTCCGGCCCCGACACACTGGCGGCGCTGGACCGCGTGTTCCGCGCCAGAAACGGCCGCCCCGCCGGTGCGCAGCAGCCTCGCAGCATGGTGTATGGCGACCTGCTGGACCGGAGCGGCAGTGTCATCGACCACGTGCTGTGTGTCCGGTTCGCAGGGCCCAACAGCTACACCGGTGAGGACTGCGCGGAGGTACACTGCCACGGCTCGCCGGTGGTGCTGAACGCGGGTCTGGCCGCGCTGTTGGCCGCGGGGTGCCGTCAGGCCAGAGGCGGCGAGTTCACGCAGCGGGCCTTCCTCAACGGACGCATGGACCTGATCCAGGCGGAGTCCGTGGCGGACCTCATCGACGCGGAGACGGCGGAGGCGGCGAAAAACGCGGTGTGCCAGCTGGACGGTGCGCTGAGCCGCACCATCGCCGGTATCTACGACGGTCTGATGGCCATGGCGGCACGGTTCTATGCCGTGGTGGACTACCCCGATGAGGACATCGAGGACGTACAGCGCCAGGAGATGCTGGACACATTGAGTCGTGCCCAGCGGGAGCTGGAGCGGCTGCTGGCCACCTTCTCCCGCGGACAGCTTCTGAAGCAGGGCGTCCCCGCCGTGATCTTAGGACGGCCCAACGCGGGGAAATCCTCCCTGCTCAACGCCCTGCTGGGCTACGACCGCGCCATCGTCACCGACATCGCCGGTACCACCCGCGACACCGTGGAGGAAAAGGTGCTGGTGGGCGGCGTACTGCTGCGGCTGACGGATACCGCCGGCATCCGAAACAGCGCTGACCGCATCGAGGCTATGGGTGTGGAACGCAGCCGTCAGGCGGCGCAGCGGGCGGCGCTGGCCCTGCTGGTGCTGGACGGCTCCCAGACTCTGACAGACGAGGACGAACAAGCCATGGCGGCGGCAGAGCAGACGCCCCGCCTGCTGGTGCTGGTGAACAAGAGCGATCTGCCCCAAAAGCTGGACACGGCGGCCTTGGCTGAGCGGTTCCCCCGCGTGCTGCATATCTCCGCCCAAACCGGCGCGGGGCTGGACGCGCTGGCGGAGACTGTGGCGGCGCTGTACCCTGCGGGGGAGACGCCTGCGGGCGAGCTGCTGACCAACGCGCGGCAGGCTGACGCCGTGGAACGCGCCCTGTCCGCCGTAGCGGAGGCCCGCGGCGCACTGGACATGGGCATGACGCCGGATGTGGTGCTGACGGACTGTGAAGCGGCGCTGGAGGCACTGGGCGAGCTGAACGGCAAGCGCATCCGCGAGGATCTGGTGGATACCATCTTCTCCCGCTTCTGCGTGGGAAAATGACCGTATTTTTGTAAGAGGTGCGCAAATTTTCGGGTTTCCCCTTTTCAACTGGCGCGTTTCGTGTTACCATGGAGTATCGTGAACATCCATTCGACAAAAGGAGGCTTTTGCTATGCGTGACTATATCATCATGACCGACAGCTGCTGCGATCTGAACGCCCACATGGCCCAGGAGCTGGAGCTGAACGTGGTGCCCCTGACCGTCCACATGAACGGCAAGGACTACGCCAACATGCTGGACGGCAGTGAGATCAGCTTCGAGGAGTTTTACAAGAACATCCGCAGCGGTATCCTCAGCACCACCTCCGCCGCCAATGTAGGACAGTTCGAGGACGCCATGCGCGCCGTGCTGGCCCAGGGCAAGGACATCGTGTGCATCAACTTCTCCAGCGCTCTGTCCGCCACGTACCAGAACGCCTGCATCGCCGCCAAGACTATGGCGGACGAGTTCCCCGAGAGCCATGTCTACGTGGTGGACTCCCTGTCCGCCTCGCTGGGGCAGGGGCTGCTGCTGTATCTGGCGGTGCAGAAAAAGCGGGAGGGCCTGTCCGCTGAGGAGCTGGTGCAGTGGGTAGAGGAAAACAAGCTTCACATTGACCACTGGTTCACCGTAGACGACCTGAACTTCCTGAAGATGGGCGGCCGCGTGTCCGCCACCACTGCGTTTCTGGGTACCATGCTGTCCATCAAGCCGGTGATGCACACCTCCGACGAGGGAAAACTGGTACCCGTCAGCAAGGCTCGCGGCCGCAAGGCCAGCCTGCAGGCCCTCATTGACAAGGTGGCGGAGCTGGGCATCGAGCCCAGTGAGCAGGTGATGTTCATCTGCCACGCGGACTGCGAGAAGGAGTCCCGCGCCGTGGCCGAGGAGCTGAAAGCCCGCTACGGTGTGAAGGAGGTCTACATCAACTACATCGGGCCTGTCATCGGCAGCCACACCGGCCCCAACACCATGGGCCTGTTCTTCGTGGGCACCAAGCGCTGACACATGATTTCACATTCGGAGGGAACGCACATGGAATGGCTGGAGCTGAAGATCGACACCTCGCCGTCAGGGCTGGACGCGGTGACAGCACTGCTGGAGCAGCAGGGCATCACCGGCGTCATCATCGACGATGAAGCGGATTTCAAGGATTTTCTGGAGCATAACCGGCAGTATTGGGACTATGTGGATGAGGACCTGCTGCGGGAAAAGGCCGGCGTCAGCCGCGTCACCTTCTATCTTGAGCGGAACGAGGATGCCCTGAACATCGTGGCGCAGGTGCGCATCGCCATGTCCGCCCTGAAAAAGGAGCATCCGGAGTACGGCCCGATGCTGCTGACCATCGACAACGTGGCCGATGCGGACTGGGAAAACAACTGGAAGAGGTTCTACAAGCCCATGGAGATCGGGGAGCGGCTGCTGGTGGTACCCCAGTGGGAGGAGACCAAGGCCAGAGGGCGGATGAAGCTGGTGCTGAACCCGGGCCTCACCTTCGGTACCGGCAGCCACGCCACCACCCGGCTGTGTCTGCAATCGCTGGACAAGTACATCCATGGCGGCGAAAGAGTGCTGGATCTGGGCTGCGGCAGCGGTATCCTGTCCATCGCGGCGCTGGTGCTGGGGGCCAGAGAGGCTTTTGCCTGCGACATCGACGAGAAGTGCGTGGACGTGGCCTACGAGAACGCCGCCCTCAATGGCATCGGCAAGGACCGCTACACCGTGCGCTGGGGCGACGTGCTGACGGACAAGGCATTGCAGGCGGAGTTCGGCGGCGACTACGACATGGTGGTGGCCAACATCGTGGCGGACGTCATCATGGGTCTTTCCGGCAAGGTGCGGCCCTTCCTGAAGGAGGGTGGTCTGTTCCTGTGCTCCGGCATCATCGACGACCGCGCGGAAGAAGTTTCCGCCAAGCTGCGCGCCGAAGGCTGGACCATCGTGGAGCAGCACGACTCCGAGGGCTGGTACAGCTTCCTGTGCCGGTAAAAAATCGCATAAAAGGAGCCGGACTCATGAAGTCCGGCTCCTTTTTTTGTCCTTATCGGTATTCCCGCGGCACGGCGCTGTCCACGTATTTGGGCCGCACCTCCAGACGCACCGTGTCCCCAACGGCACAGGGCACGTCCGTCACGTCCAGCGCCAGCTGGGTGGCGCCTACCACGCCCCGCACAGGGCAGCGGCGGCCGTTGACCAGCCCCGTCAGACCGTTGCTGCGCAGCAGTGCCCGCCCGGTGCGGAGCAGCCGGTACACCCTGTCCCGCAGGCGCAGGGCGTTGGATTCCTCCGTTACTCCCACGCCGCTGGTATAGCCCGCCGGCAGCAGAGCCAGACGCGTGGGCCGCTTGGTGCGGTACGCGCCGGTGTAGCCCACCTTCCAGCCAGACGGCAAGTCCTTCAGCTCCATGACCTGCGTCTCCAGCCAGCCGATCTTCTCCAGCCCCAGTGGGTCCGGCACCGACAGCCGTCCCAGCAGCGCCGAGCCCAGACGCACCGCGTCCAGCTGCATCTCCGGATACCGCAGAAACGCGGAGGAGGCGCAGACGTGGCGCAGACCCGTCTCGATACCGGCCCGCTCCAGCAGGGCCGCTCCCTCCTGAAACTGCTGGTACTGCCGGCGGGTCAAGGCTTCGTCGGCGGTGTTGGCGAAGTGGGTGAACACCCCCTCTACCCGCATCGATGGCAGGCTTTTCATCAGGGCGGCGGCCTCCGTCACGTCCTGCGGCAGGAAGCCGAAGCGGCCCATGCCGGTGTCCAACTTCACGTGGACGCGGGCAGTGACGCCCTTTTCCACGGCCACGGCGGACACCGTCTCTGCCGCAGCGCAGGAGCCCACCGTCAGGATGGCGCCGCAGTCCAGCAGGACGGCCACATCCCGGGGTACTGCGGTGGAGGACAGCATCAGCACCTCCGCCGCGATCCCCGCCTGACGCAGAGCCGCAGCCTCCTCCGCCGTGGACACAGCCAGCATATCCACGCCGTGCTCCGTCAGAAAGCGGGCGTAGTCCGTCAGGCCCAGCCCGTAGCCGTTCCCCTTCACCACGCCGATGATGCGGGCCGACGCAGCTCGCCGCAGCCTGTCCAGGTTCCGCGCCAGCGCCGCGGCGTCGATGACCAGTGTGCGCACAGTATTCCCCTCCCTCCGGTGATGTCTGTGTTTCGATTATACCCCTTCTGCGGCGGTACGCAAGTGAGCCGCTGCCGATTTAAGGTGTTCGGCGGAAACATTTAATAAAATCGCAAGATTCGACAGTCTCCGCCTGCAAAAAGGGGCATATCGCGGATATGCCCCTTTTCGTTATTCGCTGTCGCCCGGCAGATACCCGGGCGCCACCAGAATGATCTTGTTGCCCACGTCGTAGTGGCTGTCGGCCTCCACGCGGCTTGACAGCAGGTTGCCGTCGCCATCGTAGATGTTGCGCCACGTCCGGACGTAGTAGCCGGTATGGCCATACTGGTCGATGACCTCCTCGCCCGGGGCCACGTCCGGCGACTCCTGATACACCGTCTGATAGTCCGTGACGCCCAGCACGGCGTTGGTCATCACCACGTAGTGGTCATCTACCTTGGTGCCCAGAATGGTACACGTCACCTCGTTGGTATTGTCGTTGTAGGACGTGACGATCTTGATAGGATAGTCGCGGCTGTTGCGGAAGGCGAAGTCCGGCCCGCCCCAGCTCACCGTGGCGTCGCAGCCAATGGGCATATAGCCCGGATTGAACATGTGGCAGTAGCGCAGCACGATATCCAGATCGCTGAGCAGTACCGCGTAGTACAGCGTGGAGGACACCTGGCAGATGCCGCCGCCGATGCCGGTGGTGGTGCGCCCGCCCTCGTAGACGCCGGCCTCCTGATAGCCGCGGGCCGCCGTGCGCTGGCCCACCGCGGAGTTATACCAGAACTCCTCACCGGGGTTATAGATCCTGCCGTTGATGGCCGCCGCCGCCAGCTTGATGTTCTGGTGACGGCCCCAGGGTCCCGCACACTTGGTGGTGTAGGTGCCCAGCACGTCGCGGAACATGCACTCCTCCAGTTCCTCGGTGGACACGGTGGGGAACTCCACCTCCGCATCGGCCAGGAATTCCGTACCCGCCGGTGCGGCATCCAGCTGAGCCTGCACCGCCGTCACATCGAAGGAAAGGCCCACACGGGACTCGGTGGGCTTCCCCGTCTCCTTGTCGCAGACGGCCTCCACCTTCTCTCCCGCCATCTGGTCGTGTATCGCCTGCACGTCCACGGTCTGGGCCTTCTTCTCCTCATAGACGCAGGCCACCGGCGTCAGCTCCCCGCTTTGCAGCATGGCGGCAAGATCGCTCTCCAGCTGCGGCGCGTCCAGCATGCGGCCGTCAGCGGGCTTGGTGATATACAGACCCTCGCCCTTTTCCAGACGGTAGCCGCCGTCCACCACCGTGCAGTTCAGCGATGCCGCCAACTTCTCGCAGGCGGCATCCAGCGCCGACTGATCCACGTCCAGCGCCGGTACGGCGGAGGTCTGGGCAAACCAGCTGCGGATCAGCTCATACCCGCCGCGGAGCCATGCCAGCGCCCCGCCGCCCCAGCTTTCGTACCGCCGGGACGCACCGGCGGCCACAGCCGCCGCCTGGGGCGTCACGGTGACGCCCAGCTCCTCCAGCGTGACGGCGCCGATGCTCTCACCGCTCTCCGTCAGGGTCACGGCGGTGTCATGGAGGACCCGCTCGCCCTGCTGCTCCCACAGCGCTTCGATCTGCTGGGCAGCCTGTCCCGACACGTCCACCCCCAGCACATCCGTGTGGGGCAGCGCGGTGTCGTTATACAGGAACTGCACCACCGCGCAGGCGGCTATGTAGGCCAGTGCCAGCACGCCCACGACGATGCCGACGATCAAGCCCGCCTTTCTGCCGCCGGAGACCGGCGGCTTCTCCGGCGCAATCTGTTCCGGCCGTGCGCCGTCGGCTGCTTCTGTCGTTTTCACAGAGGACACGATGTTTTCTTCCATAGATGTCCCCCTCCTTCCCTTTCGCCACAGGGGTACCCTGTGCCAGCCCATGATACCATACCCCTGTGGGAAATGGGTTACGAATCCGTAACAACCCCTGCGGGCCGGCGCTTGGGAATGTGGATGGTCAAGAGGATCTCCTCGTCCGTGTCGCAGCGGCCTACCTCCGCGCCTACGCCCGCCGACTGCATCAGCCGCACGCCCCGCTCCACGCTGTTCAGGAACAGCCGCACGTCCTTGATGATGTACGTGGGACGCCGCCGCAGCGGCTCCGTCCGGTTCCGGGCGGCCAGGGCATCTATGTATTGCTCCGCCTGAGCCACGTTGAGACCCCGCTGTCCCATGTGCCGCGCCGCCGCCAGCTGCTGCTCCGGATCGGTGAGCCGCAGCAGCGCCCGGGCATGGCGCTCCGTCAGGCCGTACTGCCGCAGGCAGTCCGTCACCGGCGGCCCCAGCCGCAGCAGCCGCAGCTTGTTGGCGATGGCGGGCTGGGACTTGCCCAGCTTCTCCGCCGCCTGCTGCTGGGACAGGCCGTACCGCCCGATGAGGCGGGAGATGGCCGCCGCCTCCTCCAGATAGTCCAGATCCCGCCGCTGCAAATTCTCGATGAGGGCCAGCAGCGCCGCGTCTTCCTCCCCCACCGCCGCAATAAGACACGGCACCTCCCGCAGGCCCGCCATGCGGGCGGCCCGCAGCCGCCGCTCTCCCGCCACCAACTCGTAATAGCCGCCCTTGTCCCGCACCGTCAGCGGCTGTAAAATCCCGTAGGCACGGATGCTGTCCGCCAGCTCCCGCAGCGCCGTCTCGTCAAAGCTGCGGCGGGGCTGCTGCGGATTGGGCCGCACGGCGCCAATGGCGATATAGCGGACGCGGCTGGACAGAAACTCCCCCTTCTGGTTTTTCCTCATGGTCTCCCCCTCCTTTCCCCCATTTTACGGCGTATTTGCCGCGAAATCAGGCAGAAACCGTCGGGAAATCCGAAAAATCTGTCCCTGCGCGCAAAAAAAGACGCCCGCAGGCGTCTTTTTTACGTCCTGTTCATATCACTGCCGCTCCCGCTTCAGCCGCCGGATGTCCTCGCCGAAGAAGGGCAGGATCTCGTACTCCCCCTCCAGACGGGACAGCACGGACCGGCCGTAGCGGCTGCCGATCTCCTCCGGCGCCAGATTGGTGCTGATGATGGTGGAGCGCTTTTCCATCAGCCGCCCGTTGACGATCTGGTACAGGGCGCTCTGGACGAAGGAGGTGGTCATCTCCGTACCCAGATCGTCCAAAATCAGCAGGTCGCAGCGCATGCAGCGGTCCGCGTCCTCGTTGCCGTCCTCGTCCCGCCGGAATTTGGCGTCCTCGAACCGTGCGAACACGCTGGCCGCCGTGTCGTACACCACGGAGAAGCCGTTTTCGCTGACCACCCGCGCGATGCAGGCGGAGAGAAACGTCTTGCCCAGTCCCGTACCGCCGGACAGCAGCAGGCTGCCGCCGCCCTTGGCGAACTGGTAGGCGTAGTCACGGCAGACGTCGAAGTTCCGCTCCATATTGGCCCGGGGCGACACGCCGAAGGCCGGCTGCACCGCGCTGTCATACCAGTCGAAGCTGAACGTCTCGAAGCTGTCCTCCCCCAAGGGCAGCAGGCGGGACAGCTCCGCCAGCTGCTCGCGGGCGTAGTAGGCCCGCAGGCAGCCGCACACGCGGCCGTTGGCATAGCCGGTGTCGCCGCACAGGCGGCAGGCAGGCTTCTCCTCCAGATAGTCCGCAGGATAGCCCATGGCTGCCAGCAGCTGCGTCCGCTCCTGCTGTAAGGCCAGGTTCTCGTCCCGCAGTACCCGAATGGCGGGCAGCGGGTCCGTCCCCCGGGCCAGTGCGGAGGAGATGATGCGGCTCATGGTGCCCCGCAGCTCCGTCTCGATCTCCGCCAGCCGCGGCTCACGGGCGTAGAGCGCCCGCCGCCGCTGATCCAGCTGGGCGGATCGGCGCTGCTTGTCCTCGTCGAAGCGGGCCAGCGCCCGCTGCATGATCCTGCCGTCGTATGCCATGTCGTCACCTCTTGATGTACCGGCGCATCCACGCGTTCTGCTCCGCGCCCCCCTGCTGGCCGCTCTGGCCGCCGCTCTGGGCCGGTGCGCTCTTGCGCTCCTCGCCCTTTTCCACCTGCTGCGGCGTGTGCCAGCCGTTTTCGTGCCAGCGGCGCAGGATGCCGTTGAGATAGCGCCAGTTCATATCCTTCTTATAAAACACCGTCCGCTCATAGGCCATGGCCACCGTCTCCGGCGGGAAGCCCATGTCCATCCATTCTGTGATATAGCGGCTCTCCGCTTCCACCGGCGGGCGGTCCGGCAGCTGCATCGCCTTCATATACGCCCCCATCTTCTGGCGGCGGCGGCTCCACGTCCGCAGGTAGGCGGCGGCGCTGTCCTGATCGAACAGGCCCAGCTGGGCCCAGTGATAGCCCTCCTTCTCCACCTGCCGCATGGTGGGCCGGCGTCCTTCGCCCCACTGGGCTCTGGCCCTGTCCACACAGTGGCACAGCAGCAAATAGATCACGTCCGCCGGCAGGCCCAGATCGTCGTACAGCCCTGCCAGTATCTGCAAGTCTGCGGTGCGCAGCTTTTTGCCCAGCTGCTGCTCCGTCTGGGGGATCAGCAGGCGGAAGCCCTCGTTGTCCGTCAGCAGGGCGGTGATGTCCTCTGCGGAGTAAACGGGCTTTTCCGCCGCCGGTTCGGGGCCGGGCGTCTGGGGCCGCGGCAGGAGTCCCAGCTCCTGCAATACCCGCTCCGCTGCGTCCAGCCGCAGGCGGCTCATGGTGGGCAGCACCTTTTCCAGCTCCTCCGGCGTTACGCCGCGGCCGAACCGCTGCAGCGCCAGATACAGCAGGGCGGCATCGCCCTCCCCGCGGCGCAGCAGGCTCTCCACTGCGGCGGCGGGCAGCGTGATATTCTCTTGTCCGCCCCGCAGGATATAACCGCTCATGGCTCCGGCCTCCCTTTTCTCAGTGCTCCCTATTTTACATGAAAAGTCCGTCGGCGTAAAGCAGGGACGGTCACATTTTTACAAATTTCCGCTTTTCGTCAAAATAGGCTTTCCACAGCGGGAAATTGTGCTATAATGGATGCTGTATTGATATCTTTACCGATAGAGACAACATAATTTTTGCGAAGATACAGAGGAGGTTGACCTATGGCGAATCGGGTAACAATGACCATCTGCGGCACGGAGTACACGCTGGTGGCAGAGGAGGACGCGGCCTATATGGAGAAGGTAGGCGCCATGGTGGACGGCGAGATGCGCCAGCTGATGGACGGCGCTCACATGAGCCGCGACAACGCCGCCGTACTGGCCGCCGTGAACCTGGCGGATGAGTTGTGCAAGGCCCAGGAAAACGCCGACAATCTGCGCCGCCAGCTGAAAACCTATCTGGACGAGGCCAGCCGCGCCAAGAATGAGGCCGCCGAGCTGCGCCGCAAGCTGCAGTCCCAGCAGAACCGCAAGGGATGATGGAGCTCCTCTCCCCCGCCGGCGGCCTCGACTCCCTCATTGCCGCCGTCCAGACCGGCGCGGACGCGGTATATATGGGCTTCGGCGCCTTTAACGCGCGGCGCAGTGCCAAAAACTTCACCGATGAGGAATTCGCTTCGGCAGTGGCGTACTGCCATCTGCGAGGCGTGCGGGTCTTTCTGACGCTGAACACCCTGCTGACGGACCGTGAGCTGGAGCAGGCGGCAGAGTCGCTGCGCAAGGCCAGTGATATGGGCGTGGACGCCGTACTGGTGCAGGACTGGGGTCTGCTGACCCTGGCCCGTGAGATCGTGCCGGACGTACCGCTCCACGCCAGCACCCAGATGAGCCTGTTCACCCTGGGCGGAGCCAACGAGGCCGCCGCGCTGGGACTGGAGCGGGTGGTGCTGGCCCGCGAGCTGGCCCGCGATGAGATACGCGAGATCTGCGCCGGCTGTCCCGCCGAGATCGAGGTTTTTGCCCACGGCGCACTGTGCATGTGCTACTCCGGTCAGTGCGAGATGAGTGCCGTGGTGGGCGAGCGCAGCGGCAACCGCGGCGCCTGCGCCCAGCCCTGCCGCCTGCCATACGGGGTCAACGGGCCCTGCCGCGGCGGCCATCCCCTGAGCCTGAAGGACGCCAACCTGTCGGCGTATCTGGCGGAGATGGAGGCCATGGGCGTGGCCTGTCTCAAGCTGGAGGGTCGGATGAAGCGGCCGGAGTATGTAGCGGTGGTCACCGGCATCTACCGGCGGCTTTTGGACGAAAAGCGGCAGCCCACGGCAGAAGAATCCCGACGGCTGGAGCAGGCGTTTTCCCGCAGCGGTTTCACCGACGGCTACTGGCTGGGCAAAAAGGGTCCCCAGATGTTCGGCACCCGTCCGGAGAACGCGCCGGAGCCGAAGGAGCTGTTTGCAAAGGCCCGTGAAATGTATGAAAACGGGCGGGAAAACAGAAAAATACCGGTAAATCTCCGCCTGTCAGTACGGCGAGGCGAACCTGTGCGGCTGGGCGGCACGTGCACCGTCCACGGCGGCGCGGCCTTCGCCGTGGACGGCGCTGTACCGGAGGAAGCCCGGAACCGCGCGGTAACGGCGGAGGAGCTGCGGCAGCGGCTGAGCAAGACCGGCGGCACCGTATTCACAGCAGACCGTATCGAAATCGAGCTGGATGAGGGACTGACGATACCCGCCAGCGCCGTCAACGGTCTGCGCCGGGAGCTGCTGGAGGAGCTGGCAAAGCGGCGGATGGACATCCCACCCCGCCGGAAGCTGCCTGCCCTTCCCCTGCCGGATGCGCCGGAGGGCGGGCAGGCTATGCGCTTCACCTGTTCCGTGCAGAAGGCAGAGCAGGTGACAGCGGCGCTGCTGGCAGAAAAGCCTGCGGTGGTGTATGTTCCTGTGGAAGAACTGGAGCGGCTGGACCCCAAACTGGACTGGGGCGAGACAGAGCTGTGCGCCGTGCTGCCCCGCATTTTCCGGACGGCAGACGAGACGCCCCTGCGGCAGCTGCTGGAGCAGCACCCCGAGGCGTCGGCGGTGGCCATAGGCAATCTGGGCCATCTCCCCATCGCCCGGGGACTGAACCGGACGCTGCGGGGCGACTTCGGACTGAACATTTTCAACTCCCGCGCCCTGCTGTTCTGGCAGGGGCAGGGGTTGGCCAGCGCGACAGTCTCCTTCGAGCTAAGGTGGCAGCAGGTGCGGGATCTCCGGAAGTACCTGCCCTGCGAGGCCATCATTTACGGGCGGCTGCCGCTGATGGTGACGGAGAACTGCGTCACCAGATGCAGCGTGGGCTGCACCCACGGGGCAGGCAGCGTCCTCACCGACCGTACCGGCGCACGATTCCCTGTGCTATGCGGCTACGGCTGCCGGTGCGAGATCCAGAACAGCAAGACGCTGTTCCTCGCCGACAAGCCGGAAATGCGGCGCTGCGGCCTGACCTATGGGCGGCTGCGGTTCACTACGGAGACACCGGAGCAGTGCGTGCAGGTGCTGCAGCGGTATCAGAACGGCGGCAACTGGACGCCGGAGGACCTGACCCGCGGCCTGTTTTACCGCGGCGTTGAGTAAACTCACAGTATAATCGCGATAGTATATTACATGTAGTTTTCAATATTTGAGGAAAATTTGCCTATGGAACTGAAGATCAAAGCTCTGTCCCCCAAAATCGGGACGGACATCCCCCTGCCCCGCTTCGCCACGGCGGGTGCAGCGTGCATGGACCTGTACGCCTGCATCGACCAGCCGGTGACGCTGGCCGCCGGTGAGCGGCGGCTCATCCCTACCGGCATCGCCATCGCCCTGCCCTCGGCGGACTATGTGGCGCTGGTGTTCGCCCGCAGCGGGCTGGGCATCAAGCAGGGTGTGTGCCTGTCCAACGGCGTGGGCGTCATTGACAGCGACTACCGCGGCGAGATCGGGGTGGGTCTGGTGAATCTGGGCGGCGAAGCCTACACCGTCCAGCCCGCTGACCGCATCGCCCAGCTGATGGTGACGCCGGTGGTGCAGCCCACGGTGGTGCCGGCGGACACGCTGGACGAGACGGATCGCGGCACGGGCGGCTTCGGCTCCACGGGGCGGTGAGCGGTATGGCGAGGATCATACTGGCCTCCGGCTCCCCGCGGAGACAGGAGCTTTTGCAGCGAATCGGCATCCGTGACTTCACCGTCCGCGTGCCCCGTGTGGAGGAGTGGTATCCCGACGGATTGACGCCGGAGGAGATCGTGCGCTACATCTCCCGCGAGAAGTCTCAGGCTGTGGCGTCCACGGAGAATGAGATCGTCATTACCGCCGACACCATGGTGTTTCTGGACGACAAGAAGCTGGGTAAGCCCGCTGACGAGGCTCAGGCGCTGGCCATGCTGACGGCGCTGCAGGGGCGGCGCCACACGGTGTGTACCGGCGTCACGGTGCGGCAGGGGCAGCGGGCGCTGACCCGCGCCCTGTCTACGGATGTCTATTTCCGCGCCGCATCGGAGGCAGAGCTGCGGGCCTACATCGCCGGCGGCGAACCCATGGACAAGGCGGGGGCCTACGGCGTGCAGGGCCAGGGCGCGCTGCTGGTAGAGCGCATCGACGGCGACTTTTTCAACGTGATGGGGCTGCCGGTGCTGCTGCTGAGCCGGATGCTGGCGGAGTTCGGCATCACCCTGCTGGGCTGAAAGGAAACGGTCAATGAAGCGATTTTTTACCAAAACAGGTATCTGGCTGCTGGGCGGCGCGGCGGTGATCGCCGTGGTACTGTGCATCATCTCGGCCATGGGCTCCGGCACCAGCTTTCTCCACAACGCATTGGGCGTTATCGCGTCCCCCTTCCGCGCAGCGGGGTCCGCGGTGGTGAACTGGGTGGGCGGCATCAGCGACCACTTTGCCAGCGTGGAGGAATTGCAGGCGGAGAACGAGGCCCTGCGGCAGGAGAATGCCCAGCTGCGGCAGGAGCTGCAGAGCGCCCAGCCCGCAGCGCAGGAGAACCAGCGGCTGCGGAAGCTTCTGGGCCTGCGGGAGCAGCGATCCGACCTGAAGTTTGAGGCGGCCCGCGTCACCCAGCGGGACGTGTCCAACTGGGCCAGCACACTGGTGCTGAACCGAGGCAGCCAGCACGGCGTGGCGGAAAACGACTGCGCCGTGGACTGCTACGGCAATCTGGTGGGTGTGGTGACGGAGGTGGGCCTGAACTGGTGCCGCCTGACCACCATCCTGGACACCGGCTCCCAGCTGGGCGCTATGGTGTTCCGCACGGAAGAGACGGCCATCGCCGCCGGAGATCTGGCGCTGATGAGCCAGGGCAAGCTGAAGCTCACCTATCTGCCGGACTCCTCCACCCTTATCACGGGGGATCTCATCGTCACCTCCGGTCTGGGCGGGTACTATCCCTACGGGCTGACCATTGGCTCCGTGGAGGATGTGCGCACAGACGACGGCGGGCTGGCCCGCTACGCGGTGCTGGAGCCCCGCTGCGACCCGGAGGGGCTGACGGACCTGTATATCATCACCGACTTCGACGTGGTGGAGTGACCGCGGGAAAGGAGACGCCATGACTCGGCGCGCCATCGTGCAAAAATGGATACTCTACTGCCTGTGTGCGCTGGTGCTGCTGGCGGTGCAGGACCTGATCCTGGTACGCATCCGCATCGGCGGCGTCCACCCCTTCCTGCTGCCGGCGCTGGCGGTCATTCCCGTAACGCTGGAGCGCAGCGGGCAGTCGCTGCTGTACGCCCTGTTCTTCGGGCTGGCCTGCGATCTGCTGATGCCCACCGGCGTGTTCGTGTGCTTCTACTGCCTGGTCTTTCTGGCGGCGGCGGTCATCGCGCAGCTGCTGTCCGGTCAGGTCATCGTGGCGGGATTTTTCTGCTCGCTGGCAGCGAACGCCGTGGGCCTGCTGCTGTGTGGGCTTTTGCAGATCCTGCTGCGGACGTACCAGCAGAGCATCTCCACCGGTCCGGCGCTGATGCTGATGGGCAAGGAGCTGCTGCTGTCGCTGGCGGCCACGCCGCTGGCACATATCTCGTTTTACAAGGTGTTCCGCCTGACGCGGAGCGCATGACCAAAAGGAGTTTCCCATGATGCAGAACCCACATCCGGCCAAGCGGAGGGTCATCGCCCTGCTGGCGTTTTTCGGCGCGTTCCTGCTGCTGTTCGCGGCGGTGCTGTACGACGCCCAGATCCTCCACGGCGGCGAAAACCGCGCCAAATCCATCTCCAGTAATGCCGCCAGCGAGACGGTGACGGCCTCCCGCGGCATCATCACCGACCGCAACGGCAAGGTGCTGGTGTCTAATCGGCTGGCCTATACGCTGGTGTTCGACCGCAGCGGCTTTGACGATGATGCGGCGCTGAACGCCGCCATCCTGCGGCTGGTGCAGCTGTGCGAGGAGACGGGGACCGGCTGGAACGACACCCTGCCCATTGGGCGGGTGGGCAACTTCCTGCGGTACTCCAACGCGCGGTCGGAGACGTTTGACAAGTTTATCGAAAAAAATGAGCTGACCTCCGGCGCCAGCGGGCGGCAGCTCCTCTCGGAGCTGCGGGAGCTGTACCACGTGGACGAAAGCCTGTCGGAGCGGGAGGCGCGGCTCATCGTAGGTGTGCGGTATGAGCTGCACAGCCGCGACAGCTACACCTTCGCCGAGGATGTGTCCACGGAGGTGCTGAGTCTCATCACCGATGGACGGTACGAGGGTGTCACCATCCGCACCGCTTCGGCGCGCGTATACAACACTGCGCTGGCGGCGCACATTCTGGGCACTATCGGCCCCATCTGGCAGGAGGAGTGGAGCAGCAGCGAGGACACCGGCTATGTGGGGTACGCCGACAAGGGGTACTCCATGAACGATCTGGTGGGTAAGGACGGCGTGGAGAAGGCATTTGAGTCCTACCTGCGGGGCACGGACGGGCGGCGGCTCATCACCACCGACGAGACCGGCAAGATCACCGGTGAGCTTTACACCCGTGAGCCGCAGCCGGGCGGCACGGTGGCGCTGACGCTGGATATCGATCTCCAAGCCGATGTGGAGGCGGCGCTGGCGGAGACCATCTCCGGCATGATCGACAAGGACAGCAATGAACGCGGCGGTGCGGCCGCCGTGGTGAGTGTAGGCACCGGCGAGGTACTGGCGCTGGCCAGCTACCCCACCTACGACCTTTCCACGTTCAACGAGGACTACGATGAGCTGGTGAACGACCAGCGGCTGCCCATGTTCAACCGCGCTACCCAGGGCATCTATGCCCCAGGCTCCACATTCAAGATGGTGACGGCGGTGGCGGCACTGGAGAGCGGCATCATCACGCCGTCCTCCATCATCCAGGACCGCGGTATCTACACCTATTACAAGGATCCGCAGCCCATGTGCTGGATCTACAGTCAGACCGGCTCCACTCACGGACGCATCAATGTGTCTCAGGCCATCACCGACTCCTGCAACTACTTTTTCTATGAGGTGGGGCGGCTCACCGGTATCCGGACACTGGACAGCTACGCCTCTCAGTTCGGGCTGGGGCAGTCCACCGGCATTGAAATTGGCGACTCCAGCGGCGTGCTGGCCTCCCCTGAGTGGGCGGAAAGCCACGATCAGGAGTGGACCGACGGCCAGACCATTACCGCCGCCATCGGCCAGTCCTACAACCTGTTTACGCCGCTGCAGCTGGCCAACTACGTGGCCACGCTGGTGGGCGGCGGCGACCACTATCAGGCTCATCTGCTGAAGAACGTCAAAGCCTACGACAACTCGCGGCTGCTGTACATGTACGGCGATAAACCGATGAATACTGTCGAAATATCCGATTCTACGTTGAGCGCTGTGACCAGGGGCATGCACGAGCTGACGGTATCCGGCTCCGTGGCCTACGCCTTCGAAAACTGCGTGGTATCCGCCGGCGCAAAAACCGGTTCGGCTCAGGTGGGTACCGACATCGCCAACGGCGTGTTCGTGGCCTATGCGCCCTACGAAAAACCCGAGATCGCCGTGGCCATCGTCATCGAGAAGGGCGGCAGCGGCGCGGCGCTGGCCAACACGGCGGTGGAGATCATCAACTCCTGGTTCAGCCGCGCCCAGGACGGCACTGCCATAGGCGAAAATACCCTTTTGAAGTAAGTGTGAGGTCTTTCTATGTTTCCTGTTTTTGATCCGCGGGACGCCGCCTGCAAGTCCCCCTTCGGCGCGGTAGCCTGCGGCGCTGAGGTGTCCTTTACCCTGCGGGACGGTGACTACTACGCCTGTGAGCTGCTGGTACACCGCGAATTCGCGGGGGTGGACGAGGTATGCCCCCTCCCCCCTGCCGAGGGCGGCTTCTCCGGCATATACACTGCTCCGCAAGAGCCGGATCTGTGCTGGTACGCCTTTCGGTTCACCCGCGCGGACGGCAGCACCGTGTGCTACGGCCGCAGCGGCTGGTGCGGACAAGACGCGCTGGTGCGGTGGCAGCTGACGGTGTATGAGGACACGCCCACTCCCGCATGGTTCGGACAAGGCGTGACGTATCAGATCTTTCCGGACCGGTTCCGGCGCACCTCTGTGCCGGATGTCGGCGGTATGGTGGGCCGGCGGTGGGTCCACGACAACTGGAGCGACCAGCCTGTGTTCCTGCCGGATGAGCAGGGACAGATCACCAACCGCGATTTCTTCGGCGGATCGCTGGCGGGCATCACGGAGAAGCTGGACTATCTCAAGAGCCTGTCGGTGTCCACCATCTATCTCAACCCCATATTTGAAGCGGACAGCAACCACCGCTACAACACGGCAGATTACCACGCCATTGATCCCATGCTGGGCTCTGAGGAGGACTTCCGCACGTTGTGCCGCGAGGCTCACGCACGAGACATCCGCATTATTCTGGACGGTGTGTTCAACCACACCGGCTCCAACAGCCGGTACTTCAACGCGGAGGGATTCTATCCCGAGCCGGGGGCGGCCCAGAGCACGGAATCTCCGTATTTCAGCTGGTACAGCTTCCACCCGTGGCCCACGGACTACGATGCCTGGTGGGGCGTACACACCCTGCCGGCGGTGAATGAGGAACAGCCGGACTACCGGCGGTTCATCATTTCGGACAAGGATTCCGTGGTGCGGCACTGGCTCCGCGACGGGGCCGACGGCTGGCGGTTGGACGTGGCCGACGAGCTGCCGGATGACTTTATCGCCGCCATCCGCGACGCCATCCAAGCGGAGAAGCCCAACGGCTATCTGCTGGGTGAGGTGTGGGAGGACGGCAGCAACAAGATCGCCTACTCCCGACGCAGGCGCTATCTTCTGGGGCGGGAGACCCACGGGCTGATGAACTATCCCTTCCGGACGGCGCTGTTGGCGTGGCTGGGCGGCGGTGACGCCGCTGCCTTCCGCGACGACATGGAAACCATACGGGAAAACTATCCCCCCGCGGCGTTTTACGGCGCCATGAACTTTCTGGGGACCCACGACACGCCCCGTATCCTGACCCTGCTGGGTGTAGAACGGACGCCGGAGGACAAGGGACAGCGGGCGGCATACCGCCTCTCCCCCGCCGAGCTGGCGCGGGGACAGAAGAAGCTGCGTCTGGCGGCTATGCTCCTGTACAGCTTCCCAGGCTCCCCCACCCTGTACTATGGCGATGAGGCGGGAATGCAGGGATTCGAGGATCCGCTGAACCGCGGCACCTATCCCTGGGGCGGTGAGGATGGATCGCTGCTGGCCTTCTTCCGGCGGCTGGGACAGCTGCGGGCGGAACGGATATCCATGCAGTGCGGCATCATCCGCTATCTCCACGCCCAGGGCGGCGGACTGGTGGTAGAGCGGCTCCACGGGACGGAGCGCACCGTGACGGCACTGAACGCCGGTGATACGCCGCTGGAGTTGACGCTGCCGTGGGACGGACGGCTGTGCATCGACGCCGTGACGGGTCAGCAGTTCCTATCGCAGAACGGCACGGTACGCTTGACGCTGCCGCCGCTGGATGGCGTGATACTGGTGTGAGAAGATAAGCAGATACGGATGGAGGGTGTTTCACGTGAAACACCCTCCCCCTTTTTCTGAGGCGGCATGTTTCACGTGAAACATGCGTCAGGGCGCGCAGTTCGACGTTTCACGTGAAACAGTTTCTGTTTTTTGCAAATTCTCTATTGAATCCACAGGCGCACCTGTTATATAATACTCCCAAGGCGGCGCTGTCCGCTGCCTTTGCCGCGCCTCCACACGGGGCGAGACCGCTGTTTACGGCGGCGTCGGGCGGGATACTATATAGAAAGAGGAATTTGCTGTGTCCAAGATCATCGCCATCGTCAACCAAAAAGGCGGCGTGGGTAAGACCACCACCTGTGTCAATCTGGCCGCCGCTGTGAAGGCCAAGGGTAAGCGGGTGCTGCTGTGTGATTTCGACCCGCAGGCCAACGCCACCAGCGGCATGGGCGTGGACAAATCCGTGTCCAACGGTGTGTATGACGTGCTCATCAACGGCACGGAGACGGCAAAGGCCATCGTCTCCACCCCCTACGGTGATGTGCTGCCCAGCAGCAAGGCGCTGGCCGGTGCGGGTGTGGAAATGATCGAGATGGAGAACCGGCAGTTTCTGCTGAAGGCCGCGCTGCGGCAGGTGACGGAGCAGTACGACTTCATCTTTATCGACTGCCCTCCATCGCTGGAGCTGCTGACGCTGAACGCGCTGTGCGCCGCCAACAGTCTGCTGGTGCCGGTGCAGGGCGAGTATTACGCGCTGGAGGGTCTCAGTGACCTGATGAACACAGTGCGCATCGTGCGCCGCAGCATGAATCCGTCCCTGGACATTGAGGGCGTGCTGCTGACCATGTTTGACGGGCGCACCAATCTGTCCATCCAGGTGGCGCAGGAGGTAAAGCGCTTCTTTGGTGTCAAGGTGTACAGCACCGTCATCCCCCGCAACGTCCGGCTCAGCGAGGCGCCCAGCCACGGACGGCCCATCACCGCTTACGACCGCAACTGCCGCGGAGCTGACGCCTACATCGCGCTGGCGGAGGAATTTTTGAAACGAAACGCCTGAAAGGAGACGCAGTATGGCAAACATATCCAAGGGCCTCGGAAAGGGTCTCGGCGCTCTTATGGGCGACGATATGATGGCCCTCCACGAGGAAAAGACCAGTCTGATGCTGCCCATCAGTCAGGTAGAGTCCTGCGCGGCCCAGCCGCGCAAGCTGTTTGACCCCGATGCACTGGCCGACCTGGCCGACTCCATCCGGCAGCACGGCATCATCCAGCCGCTGACGGTGCGGAAGCTCCAGTCCGGCTATTACCAGATCATTGCCGGCGAGCGCCGATGGCGCGCCGCCCGCATGGCGGGGCTGACTCAGGTGCCCGCCGTGGTCATTGAGGCAGACGACCGCAAGGCCATGGAGCTGGCCATGATCGAGAACCTACAGCGTGAGGATTTGAACCCCATCGAAGAGGCCGAGGGGTACAAGGTGCTGATGGAGCAGTACAACATGACCCAGGAGGAAACGGCCAAACGTGTAGGTAAGTCCCGTCCCGCCGTGGCCAACGCCCTGCGGCTGCTGAACCTGTGCGAGCCGGTGCGGGCCATGGTGGAGGACGGCAGGCTGTCCGGTGGGCACGCCCGTGCGCTGCTCCCCCTCCCTGCCAAGCAGCAGGAAACGGCGGCGGCAGCCGTGCTGAAAAGTGAGCTGTCCGTGCGGCAGACGGAGCTGTTGGCTAAGAAGCTGATGGCGGAGACGCCGGAAAAGCCGGCCAAGGACCCCTTGTCCGTCAACTACGCCGAGGAGGCCGCCCGAGAGCTGGGCGAGCGGCTGGGCCGCGGCTGCCGCATCGTCAGCGGCCGCAAAAAGGGACGCATTGAGCTGGAGTACTACGGCACCGACGATCTCAATGATCTGCTGGACGCGCTCCACGCCATCAAAAAGAAATAACTGGGCTGTTTCACGTGAAACAGCCGGAAATCGAGGTTCACAATGCTTGATATCAAATTTGTGCGGGAAAATCCCGAGGCGGTAAAGGAGAACATCCGCAAAAAGTTCCAGAACACCAAGCTGCCTCTGGTAGATGAGGCCATCGCCCTGGACGCCGAGCGCCGCCAGGCCATCGCCGATGGCGAGGCGCTGAAGGCGGAGCGCAACAAGCTGTCCAAGGCCAACGGTCCCCTGTTCGGACGGCTGAAAAAGTGTACCGATGAGGCGGAAAAGGCCGCCATCCAAGCGGAGATCGATGCCAACAACGCCGCCGTCAAGGCGGACGCGGAGCGTATGGCCCAGCTGGAGGCCAAGAAGGAGCACGCCGAGTCCGCGCTGAACAAGATCATGCTGGTCATTCCCCAGATGATCGATCCCTCCGTGCCCATCGGGCCGGACGATAGCTGCAACGTGGAGGTGCAGCGGTTCGGCGAGCCAAAGACGCCGGACTTTGAGGTGCCCTACCACACCGACATCATGGAGCGCTTTGACGGCATCGACATGGACGCCGCGGCCCGCGTGTCCGGCAGCGGCTTCTACTACCTGCTGGGCGATGTCGCGCGGCTGCACGAAGCAGTGCTGGCTTACGCCCGCGATTTCATGATCGGCAAGGGCTTTACCTACTGCATCCCGCCGTTTATGATCCACGGCAACGTGGTGGAGGGTGTCATGAGCCAGACGGACATGGACGCCATGATGTATAAGATCGAGGGTGAGGACCTGTATCTCATCGGCACCAGCGAGCACTCCATGATCGGCAAGTTCATTGACCAGATCCTGCCGGAGGACAAGCTGCCCCAGACGCTGACCTCCTACTCCCCCTGCTTCCGCAAGGAGAAGGGCGCCCATGGCATCGAGGAGCGCGGCGTCTACCGCATCCATCAGTTCGAAAAGCAGGAAATGATCGTGGTCTGCAAGCCTGAGGACTCCAAGAAGTGGTACGAGCAGATGTGGCAGTACAGTGTGGAGCTGTTCCGGTCCCTGGACATCCCCGTGCGGCAGTTGGAGTGCTGCTCCGGCGATCTGGCAGACCTGAAGTGCAAGTCCTGCGACATCGAGGCCTGGTCCCCCCGCCAGCAGAAGTATTTCGAGGTTTGCTCCTGCTCCAATCTGGGCGATGCGCAGGCCCGCCGCCTGAAGATCCGCTACAAGGACGCTGACGGCAAGATGCAGCTGTGCCATACGCTGAACAACACCGTGGTGGCTCCTCCCCGCATGCTCATCGCACTGCTGGAGAACAACCTGCAGGCGGACGGCTCCGTGCTGGTGCCCAAGGTGCTGCAGCCCTACATGGGAGGCAAGGATCGTCTGGTGCCCCGCCACTGAACGATTTTCGATAACAACTTGGAATATTTATCCAGCATTATACAGCACGTATAGGAGAGTTGACCTGTGAAGAAGTTTTTCAGCGAATTTAAGACCTTCGCCATGCGCGGCAACGTAATGGATATGGCCATCGGCGTTGTCATCGGCGCCGCCTTCGGCAAGATCACCACGTCCATCGTCAACGATATCATTATGCCCCTCATCGGGCTGCTCACCGGCGGCATCGATCTGGCAAAGTGGAACATCCTGCTCAACAGCGCCGCCGTGGAAGCGGGTGCCGACCCCGTCACGCTGGGCATTGGCAATCTGCTTGCCGTTATCCTGGACTTCATCATCGTGGCATTTGCCATGTTCCTGCTGGTGAAAGGCATGAATAAGCTGGCCAGCCTGAAGAAGAAAGAGGAGGAGTCCGCCCCCGAGGAGGAGCCCAAGCCCACCTCCGAGGATCTGCTCACCGAGATCCGCGACCTTCTGAAAGAGCAGCAGAAATGAGAGAGTCCCTGACACGGGGACTGACCCAGCTGGGACTGTCCCCCGATGCCGTACCCCAGCTGGAGGCCTACGCGGCAGCGCTGCTGGAAAAGAACAGGGTGATGAACCTGACGGCCATCACTGCGCCGCAGGATGTGGCCACACTGCACCTGCTGGACTGCGCGGCGCTGCTGACTATGGCGGACCTGCGGGGCAAGCGGGTCATCGACGTGGGCACCGGCGCCGGCTTCCCCGGCATGGTGCTGCGCATCCTGGAGCCGGACTTTGATCTGACGCTGCTGGACAGCCTGGGCAAGCGCATCGACTTTCTGAAGGAGGTGTGCAGCCAGCTGGGACTGGCACGGGTGGATTGCGTCCACGCCCGAGCCGAGGAGTACGCCGCCGGACACCGGCAGGAGTACGACATCGCCGCGTCCCGGGCCGTGGCCAACCTCAACGTATTGTGCGAGCTGGCGCTGCCGCTGGTAAAGGTAGGCGGCCAATTCCTGGCCATGAAGTCCGTGTCCTCCGATGATGAGATCGCCGGAGCGCGGGGCGCCATCGGACAGTTGGGCGGCCGCATCGCGGACATCCGCGACTACACTGTACCGGAGACGGAGGTGCGCCACCGGCTGGTCATCGTTGAGAAGGTCAAGGATACCCCCGCAATCTATCCGCGGAGCTTTGCCCGCATCAAGAAAGCGCCGCTGAAATAGCGGCAGCACTCAGAAGGGAGGGTCACATGGGAAAGATCATCGCCGTTGTCTCCGGCAAGGGAGGCACCGGTAAGACATCCTTCACCGCCAATACCGGTCTGGCGCTGGCATCGCTGGACCAGCACGTGTTGTGCATGGACTGCGATATCACGCTGCGGAACCTGGATCTGGCGCTGGGGCTCAGCGATCGGGCTCTGATGGATTTCTCCGACGTGCTGGCGGAGCGCTGCACGCTGGAGCAGGCCGTGGTGACCCATGAGAAATACCGGTCGCTGGACCTGCTGGCCGCACCCATGGCTGACAGGCCGCTGGCCCTGACGGTACGGCAGCTGGCAGCTCTGGCCCGCGAGATACGGGAGAAGTACGACTGGTGCCTGATGGATGCTCCCGCCGGACTGGGCCAGGGGTTCAAGATGGCGGCCTGCATGGCCGATCAGGTCATCGTCGTCACCACCACCGATATCTCCGCCATGCGGGACGCCCAGCGCACCGCCATGGAGCTGTCCGCCTTCCCCGCCAACGCGGTGCATCTGGTGGTGGGCCGCGTGTCCCGTAAGACGCTCCGGGCCCTGCACACCACCATCGACGACGCCATCGACACCGCCGGTCTGCCCCTGCTGGGGGTAATCCCGGAGGACGAGGACGTCCCCTACTGCCTGAATCGCGGTCTGGTTCTGCGGGATCGGAATTTCTACGCCGCCCGCGCCTATGAAAACATCGCCAAACGCATCATGGGCCGAAAAATGCCCCTGATGAAGATATAACAGAGAAAGGAGCGCCCCTCTATGAATATTGCTTTGATGGCGCATGACAACAAAAAAGAGCTGATGGTGCAGTTCTGCACGGCTTACTGCGGTATCCTGGCCAAGCACACCCTGTGCGCCACCGCCAGCACCGGCCAGCAGATCGCAGATGCCACCGGCCTGACCATCCATCGGTTCCTGTCCTTCACCCACGGCGGCGGCCAGCAGATCGCGGCCCGCATCGCCTACAACGAGATCGACATGGTCCTGTGCTTTGACGACCCCAACCAGAAGGTCACAGACGAGGACGTGACCTATATCTCTCACCTGTGCGACCAGAACAATATCCCCTTTGCCAGCAATCTGGCTACTGCGGAGATGCTGGTGCTGGGCCTGAATCAGGGCTATCTGGACTGGCGCGACATCGTGAATCCCAAGAGCAAGCCCTTTACCGCCTGAACCGCCTTGACAACCGGCAAAAAATCGCCTATTATAAAGAGTGACCGCGTTGACTTTGCAGGAGTAACCCGCGCAACGCCGCCAGCAGAGAGGTGCGCCGCCGGCTGAAAGCGCACCGCGGCAGGACGGGCCAAGACAGCAGACGAGCGGGGATGGAAACATCCACGGCGCGCTCCCCGTAACAGGAGCAGAAAGGGCCGCACGGCGGCTGAAATTGGGTGGCACCACGAAGTGTTTGAACGCTCTCGTCCCAACGTAGGGGACGGGAGCGTTTTTTCACGCCGCCCGTGAAAAAAAAGGAGGCGCCTATGCAGGCTGTCATACGCTTTATCCACGAACACTACTACGACATCTTCATTCCGGTGACGGCGCTGGCTCTGCTGCGGCTGGCCATGTGCTTCGCCCAGCTGAAGCGCACCGCCGCTATCCGCCGGAAGAAGGGCGTCTACCACAGCGTGCGGGATGCCTACGCCGAGATCGGCGCATGGCTGGGCATGCTGCCCTTCCTGGCGCTGGCGCTGGCCGTACCGGCGTTCTGGCCGGTATGGGCTGCGCTCATTGTGGCCGGCGGCATCGTGGTGGGCAAGTTAGGCCGGAAAAAGGGTCTGGAGACAGACGACATCTACCGCGAGGTGGCCCGGGAGCTGAAGCACGAGGCGGAGGCCGAAGCCGCGCGGGAGGCGGCGTCCCACACGCTGGACAGCGGTACGGACGCCATCGGCGACGGCGCAGAGACGCGTTACGAAACGGAAAACACCGAAGATAAAGGAGAACATGACAATGGCTAAAATGACACCCCGCACCCTGTCGGGCTTCATGGAGCTGCTGCCCCAGCCGCAGCAGCAGATGGAACGGATGATGGATATCCTCCGCCGGACATACAGCCTGTACGGCTTTACGCCGCTGGACACGCCGGTGATCGAGGCCAGCGAGGTACTGCTGGCCAAGGGCGGCGGCGAGACGGAAAAACAGATCTACCGCTTCCAGAAGGGCGACGCCGACCTGGCGCTGCGCTTTGATCTGACGGTGCCGCTTGCCAAGTATGTGGCCCTGCACTACAACGACCTGTCCTTCCCCTTCCGCCGCTATCAGATCGGCAAGGTATACCGCGGCGAGCGGGCTCAGCGCGGCCGGTTCCGCGAGTTCTATCAGGCGGACATCGACGTCATCGGCGACGGCAAGCTGGACATCACCAATGAGGCGGAGATTCCCGCCATCATCTACCAGACGTTCACCTCCCTGGGCCTGAAGCGGTTCCAGATCCGTGTGAACAACCGCAAAATTCTCAATGGCTTCTACGCCATGCTGGGTCTGACGGAGCAGTCCGGCGACATCATGCGCACCGTGGACAAGCTGGACAAGATCGGCGCCGAGAAGGTCCGGACCCTGCTGATGGACGAGTGCGGCGTGGATGCGGAGAAAGCGGATGAAATTCTGGCCTTCATCGCCATCAGCGGCGGCAACGATCAGGTGCTCTCCGCGCTGGAGGGCTACCGCGGCCGGAACGAGGTGTTCGACGAGGGTCTTGACCAGCTGAACACCGTGGTGAAGTACCTGTCCGCCTTCGGCGTACCGGCGGAGAACTTCGCCGTGGACCTCACCATCGCCCGGGGCCTGGACTACTACACCGGCACGGTGTACGAGACCACGCTGCTGGATCACCCTGAGATCGGCTCCGTCTGCTCCGGCGGACGGTACGACAACCTGGCGGAGTACTACACCGACAAACAGCTGCCCGGCGTGGGCATCTCCATCGGTCTGACCCGCCTGTTCTACGTGCTGGGTGAGCAGGGCATGCTGAACCCCGCGCTGCCCACCGCCCCTGCCGACGTGCTGATCCTGCCCATGACCGCCGATCTGGCCCCCGCTGTGACGCTGGCCACCCGCCTGCGCGCTGCCGGTGTCCGCACCCAGCTCTACACCGAGCAGAAGAAGTTCAAGGCCAAAATGAACTATGCCGATAAGATCGGCGTGCCCTATGTGCTGTTCCTGGGCGACGATGAGATCGCCGGAAACGTGGTGGGCTGCAAGGATATGGCCTCCGGCAAACAGACCACCCTGCCCTTCGACGAGACGCTGGCCATCATCCAGAAGGGTCTCGCCCAGCGCAGCGAAGGCACGGTCATCGTGGAATAAGCCGGCCAATCAAGAAAACAAATCGTAATATCTACCTTATTTTATACAAATCATTATCAAAATAGGAGGACAAAACAATGATGCAGATGCGCACACATACCTGCAACGAGCTGCGGCTGGAGCACGTGGGCCAGTCCGTGAAGCTGGTGGGCTGGATGGAGAACGTCCGCGCCGTGGGCCAGAATTTCGCCTTCGTGGTGCTCCGCGACTTCTACGGCACCACCCAGATCGTGGTGGAGACCGAGGACATGATGGCCATTATCCGCGACCTGAACAAGGAGTCCACCATCAGCGTGGAGGGCGTCGTCCGCGAGCGCGCCAGCAAGAACCCCAAGCAGGCCACCGGTGATATTGAGGTGGTTCCCAGCAAGATCGAGGTGCTGGGCCGCTGCCGCTACAACTCCCTGCCCTTTGAGATCAACCGCAGCCGCGAGGCCGACGAGCAGCAGCGTCTGAAGTACCGCTATCTGGACCTGCGGAACCCCGCGGTAAAGCAGAACATCATCCTGCGCTGCCAGGTGGTGGCCGCCCTGCGCGCTGCCATGACCGAGCACGGCTTTCTGGAGATCACCACCCCCATCCTGACGGCCTCCTCCCCCGAGGGCGCCCGTGACTATCTGGTGCCCGCCCGTAAGCACCCCGGCAAGTTCTATGCCCTGCCCCAGGCGCCCCAGCAGTTCAAGCAGCTGCTGATGACCTCCGGCTTTGACCGCTACTTCCAGATCGCCCCCTGCTTCCGGGACGAGGACGCCCGCGGCGACCGCTCCCCCGGCGAGTTCTATCAGCTGGATATGGAGATGGCCTTCGCCACTCAGGACGACGTATTCGCCGTGCTGGAGGATGTGCTGCCCCCCATCTTCGCCAAATACGGCACCTACAACGTAGCATCCGCCGCGCCGTTCCGCCGTATCGCCTACAACGACGCCATGGAGACCTACGGCTCCGACAAGCCCGACCTGCGTATCGACCTGACCCTCACCGACATCTCCGATGAGGTGAAGGGCTGCGGCTTTGAGCAGATCGACGGCAAGGTGGTCAAAGCCATCGCCGTCAGTGACTGCACCCTGACCCGCAAGGCCATCGACCAGCTCTGCACCGACGTGGAGGTGCAGTCCGGCAGCAAGCCCTACTGGTTCAAGGTGGATGAGAACGGTCAGCTGGCCGGCGGCATCGCCAAGTTCATGAACGGCTGCCATGAGGCGCTCACCGCCAAGCTGGGTCTGAAGCCCAATATGCTGGTGGGCGTGGCTGCCGGCGACAAGGGCACGGCCATCAAGACCGCCGGCGTCCTGCGCAGCAAGCTGGGCGCCGCCTGCGAGGGCCACATGGACAAGGAGCGCTACGAGTTCTGCTGGATCGTGGACTTCCCCATGTACGAGATCGGCGACGAGTCCGGCGAGCTGGAGTTCTGCCACAACCCGTTCTCCATGCCCAGCGGTGGGCTGGAGGTGCTGCTGAAGGCGGAGCGGGGCGAGATCGATCCCCTGACCATCACCGCCGACCAGTACGATCTGGTGTGCAACGGCGTGGAGCTCAGCTCCGGCGCGGTGCGTAACCACGATCCCGAGATCATGATCAAGGCCTTCGAGCTGGTGCGTCTGGGCGAGGAGGACGTGAAGAAGAAGTTCCCCGCCATGTACAACGCCTTCTGCTACGGTGCGCCTCCCCATGCCGGTATCGCCCCGGGCGTGGACCGCATGGTCATGCTGCTGGCGGGTGAAAGCTCCATCCGCGAGATCATCCCCTTCCCCATGAACAAGAACGCCCAGGATGTCATGATGGGCGCCCCCTCCGTGGTGGAGCAGAAGCAGCTGGATGAGCTGCACATCGCCATCGTGGGCGACGTGGAGAAGGACGACTGATGGCCACTCGCAAGCTCTACTATGAAAACGCCTTCGCACAGGACTTCACCGCCGTGGTGGAGTCCTGTGAGGCGGTGAAGGGCGGCTTTGCCGTCGCACTCGACCGTACCGCCTTCTATCCCGAGGGCGGCGGTCAGCCCGCCGACCACGGCACACTGGGCGAGTCCCGCGTGCTGGATGTACACGAGAAGGACGGTGTCGTCACCCACCTGTGCGACCGGGCGCTGTCCGTAGGCGCGGAGGTCGGCGGCCACATCGACTGGGCGCGGCGCTTCGACCATATGCAGCAGCACTCCGGCGAGCATATCATCTCCGGCCTGCTGTGCAGCACGTTCCACTGCGACAACGTGGGCTTCCACATGGGCGCGGACGTGGTCACTATCGACTATAACGCCCCCATTACCTGGGAGCAGGCGCTGGAGGTGGAGCGGCGCGCCAACGCCTACATCTGGGCCGACCACCCCATCCGCATCTGGTATCCCTCGCCGGAGGAGCTGGCCGCCCTGCCCTACCGCAGCAAAAAGGCGCTGGAGGGTCCCGTGCGCATCACAGAGTTCCCCGACGCGGATCGGTGCGCCTGCTGCGGCACCCACGTGGCCCGCAGCGGTCAGGTGGGGCTGGTGAAGCTATTGAGCTGTCAGAAATTCCGGGACGGCGCGCGGCTGGAGCTGCTGTGCGGATGGCGTGCGCTGGACTACCTTTCCGCCAGCTGGGAGCAGGCCCGCCAGATCGGGCAGGCCCTGTCCGTAAAGCCCCAGAGCGCCGCAGCCGCCGTAGGCCGTATGCAGGAGGAGCTGCTGGCTCTGAAGGAAAAGGCTGCCCATCTGGAGGAGGCCGACTTTGCCCACACGGCAGAGCGATACCGTGATGCCGGAAACGTCCTGCACATCACGGGAAAGCTGGACGGCGACGGCGCCCGCCGCCTGTGCGACGCCATTGCCAGGGCCGCAGGCGGACGCTGCGCCGTGTTCGCCGGCAGCGACGGTACCTATCAGTACGCCGTCATTGAGAGCGGCGGCGACCTGCGCCCCCTCGTCAAGGACATGAACGCCGCCCTCCATGGCCGCGGCGGCGGACGGGATGGCTTCGCCCAGGGAAGCGCCGCCTGCACGGCGGAGGATATCCGCAGCTTCTTCCAAAACCGGTAAATACTTCGCATCGCGAAAAGTTTTTTCGCATTTTTGCCAAAATCTATGTCCCGAAAGTGCGCATTTCCCGCACTTTCGGGGCTTTCCTTTTGGTGCGGAACATGCTACAATAATAGGCAGAGAGTATATGAGCCAAAAGGAGCCGCTATGCAGAATGAAAACAAGCTGGGCGTTATGCCCATTTCCAAGCTGATCTGGAACATGTCCCTGCCCATCATCGCGTCCATGCTGGTGCAGGCGCTTTATAACATCGTGGACAGCGTATTCGTCAGCCGCGTCAGCGAACAGGCTCTGACCGCTGTATCCCTGGCCTTCCCCGCCCAGAACCTGATGATCGGTCTTGCCACCGGTACCGCCGTGGGCGTCAACGCCCTGATGGGCCGGGCTCTGGGCGCACAGATGCGGGAACGGGCCGACCGCGTGGCCAACAACGGCGTCTTCCTGGCCGTGGTGGGCTTCCTCATCTCCGCCGTGCTGGGCCTGACCTGCGCGGATCTGTTCTTCCGCTCCCAGACCCAGGTGGAGAACATCATCCAGATGGGCAACGAGTACCTGCGCATCGTCACCATCGGCTCGCTGGGCATGTTCTGCCAGATCATGTACGAGCGGCTGCTTCAGGGCACAGGCCGCTCCCTGCTGAGTATGTACACTCAGGGTCTGGGCGCTATCGTCAACATCGTGCTGGACCCCGTGTTCATCTTCGTGCTGGACATGGGCGTGGCAGGCGCCGCCGTGGCTACCATCATCGGCCAGTTCTGCGGCTGTGCGCTGGCCATATACTTCAACCATAAGAAGAACACCGACATCACCCTGTCCATCAAGGGCTTCCGCCCCGACTGGTCCCTGATCGGCGAGATCTACGCCATCGGCCTGCCCAGCGTCATCATGGTGGGCATCGGCTCGGTGATGACCTTCCTGATGAACAAGATCCTCATCACCTACCACTCCGCCCATGAGACGGCGGCCACCGCCTTCGGCGTGTACTTCAAGCTGAACTCCTTCATCTTTATGCCGGTCTTTGGCATGAACAACGGCATCATCCCTATCGTGGCGTATAACTACGGCGCCCAGAACCGCCGCCGCATGATGGAGACCATCAAGCGCGGCACACTGTACGCCTCCTGCATCATGGTGGCGGGCACCATTCTGTTTCAGGCCATCCCCGGCCCTCTGCTGAGCATCTTCGACGCCACCGACACCATGATGGCCGTGGGCATCCCCGCCCTGCGCATCATCTCCCTGAGCTTCTGCATGGCCGGTGCGTGCATCGCGCTGGGCAGCTCGTTCCAGGCACTGGGCAAGTCACTGTACTCCATGGTCACGTCCATAGTGCGGCAGCTGGTGTTTCTGGTGCCCATCGCCTATGTGCTGGCCCGCTACGGCACGTCCGTGGGCAACGACGATCTGGTGTGGTGGTGCTACCCCATCGCCGAGATCGCGTCCCTGCTGCTGACACTGTGCTTCTTCCAGCATGTGTACAAGAGCATGATCGCCCAGATCCCCGAGGGGCGGGCGTAACAAAAAGAGACGGACGCTGCCGCGTCCGTCTCTTTCTTTCACGCTTGCTCAGTACGCCAGCTTCTCCGCCAGATACGCCTTCAGCTCGCTGATGGGCACACGCACCCTGCGCCCCGCCCAACGTCGTTGCGCGGGGGGCCCGATCTGACTTCCTGTTGGGGCGAAATGAATTCGCCCCAACGTAAGATTTTGGCTGCGCCAAAATGCTTGCACGCCGCTTCCGCGGCGGAGGGAGCAGGCGCGCCGTCTACCCCGCTCTGCCGTTTAGTACGCCAGCTTCTCCGCCAGATAGGCCTTCAGCTCGCTGATGGGCACGCGCACCTGCTCCATGGTGTCGCGCTCGCGGACGGTGACACAGTTGTCGCCAGCCTTCTCCGCATCGCCCACGGTATCGAAGTCCACCGTGATGCAGTACGGAGTACCCACCTCGTCCTCGCGGCGATAGCGCTTGCCGATGGAACCGGTCTCGTCGAAGTCGATCATCCACTCCTTCGCCAGCTCGGCGTAGACCTCGCGAGCCTTGTCGCTGAGCTTCTTGCTCAGGGGCAGCACTGCCGCCTTGTAGGGTGCCAGCGCCGGATGCAGGTGCAGCACCACGCGGACATCGTTCTTCTCCGCGTCCACGACCTCCTCGTCATAGGCGTCCACCAGCACGGCCAGCACACTGCGCTCCACGCCAAGGGACGGCTCCACCACGTAGGGGATGTAGCGCTCGTTGGTCTCGGGGTCGAAGTAGGTCAGGTCCTTGCCGGACACGTTCTGGTGCTGGGTCAGGTCGTAGTCGGTGCGGTCCGCCACGCCCCACAGCTCGCCCCAGCCGAAGGGGAACAGGAACTCGAAGTCCGTGGTGGCCTTGGAGTAGAAGCACAGCTCCTCGGGGTCGTGGTCGCGCAGCCGCAGGTTCTCGTCCTTCAGGCCGATACCCAGCAGCCAGTTGTGGCAGAAGGTACGCCAGTAGTTGAACCACTCCAGATCAGTGCCGGGCTTGCAGAAGAACTCCAGCTCCATCTGCTCGAACTCGCGGACGCGGAAGATGAAGTTGCCCGGGGTGATCTCGTTGCGGAAGGACTTACCGATCTGGCACACGCCGAAGGGCAGCTTGCGGCGGGTGGTGCGCTGGGTATTGACGAAGTTGGTGAAGATGCCCTGCGCCGTCTCAGGCCGCAGGTACACGGTGTTCTTGGCATCCTCGGTGACGCCCTGGAACGTCTTGAACATCAGGTTGAACTGCCGGATGTCGGTGAAGTTGTGCTTACCGCAGGTGGGGCAGGGGATGTTCTTGTCCTCGATGAAGTCCTTCATCTCCTGCTGGGAGAAGGCATCGATGGGCTTGGGCAGCTCCACGCCGTTGGTCTGGCACCAGTCCTCGATGAGCTTATCGGCGCGGAAGCGCTCCTTGCACTCCTTGCAGTCCATCAGAGGATCGGAGAAGCCGGCCAGATGGCCGCTGGCCACCCACGTCTGGGGGTTCATGAGGATGGCTGCGTCCTGTCCCACGTTGTAGGGGTTCTCCTGCACGAACTTCTTCCACCAGGCCTTCTTGATGTTGTTCTTCAGCTCCACGCCCAGGGGACCGTAGTCCCAGGTGTTGGCCAGGCCGCCGTAGATCTCGGAGCCTGCGAAGATGATGCCGCGGTTTTTGCACAGCGCCACGATCTTATCCATGGTCTTTTCGGTGTTTTTCATGTGAACGTCTCCTTTATGTGAATATTTTTGGTCTCTATGGTCAAGCCGCCTCCGGCGGCGTTACCTGCACAGTCACGACTCCCGCATTCCAATCCGTCTGGTCTGTGGACACACCGTACCACCACATGGTCCCGCCGTCCGGCAGGTGGTACAGGATCGCATAGAATTCTCTTGGGTGCAGCGCCATGGGATAGTTGCTCTCCGGCAGCTGATCTCCCGTGGTCTGCCACGCGGAAAAGGCGTCGTATCCGCCCTCCACGCGCCAGAACTCGCGGCTGGCGTAGTCGCTCCAGTCGAAGATGTCCTGCTCCCCGAAGTAGGCGGCTTCGTATGCTTCACCGGCGATGGTCAGTGTGTCCGTGCGGAGCGGCTCCAGCTCCGGCTTTTCCTCCCGCGCCAGATTGGCACAGCTCACCGTCACCTTGCTGCCGTAGTGCGCCGCGATCTGAGCCGCCATGGAGGGCACGGTGCCGGTCTGGTGATCCATCCCGTTGGGGTCAGCGTGGGCGCTGCCGCAGAAGGCTACCACGCTGACGCCGTCCAGCGCGTCAAAGGCGTCACAGAAGTTGGCCGCCATGATATGCTCCCGCTGCACATCGGCCGCATCGTCTGCGCCGCGCCGATAGTACATGGCGCCCTGCTTGATGCTCCGATCCACCGTGCGATATTCGTCGGTATCGGTCTTTCCCTCGTCCTCCAGCAGCCGGCGCGCTTTTTCGCCGGAGGCGGCGTACTGATGCTCTATGTCAAAGCCGTGGAACACCGTGTCCGGACACGTCTCCTTGATCTGATGGTAAAAATCCGCTACCACCTCCGCATGGAACAGCGTTCCCTCGCAGGCGCCGTACACCATGTCCCAGTAGGCGTCGTCCTCTGCCGCCATCCAGCGGTTCAGCAGCAGCGTGGAGCCTGCGCCCATCTCTATGAACAGGTGGCGCATTCCCTGACCGTAGCAGGTCTGCCACAATGTCAGCTCCTTATCCAGACAGGCAGCGTTGGCGTGCTCCTCGCCGTAAATAAAAATCTCTCCTGTGGGCGCACCTGTTTCTGCCGGTGCGCCGCAGGCTGTCAGCCCCAGCAGCGCCGCCAGCAGCAGCGCCGCGATCCTCTTTTTCATAGACAGCTCTCCTTTATTGCAGCAAAAAACGCCCTGATGCCATTGCTGACATCAGGGCGAACTAAGTTTTAGTCCGTGGTTCCACCTGAATTTGGATGATTCCACACTCTTACTGCCGGTAACGGGGCGTCCGGCGGGCATTTCCTCCCGCAGCTCCGGGCAGCCACGCCCTTCATCGCCTGTAACAGGGAAAGAATAGCATCTTTTCTCCCGCCCGTCAAGCCTATTTTTCGCTGTCCGGCGAGTCGGCGTCCTCGGGGCAGGGCGCAGCATCCGTGACAGTGCCGCTGCCATACACGTACCGCACGTCGTCGGTCTGGCCCATGGCGCCCTTTGAGAACGTCACCGCCCAGCAGCCGGTCTTCACATCGTACCAGCCGTAGGCCATGTCATACTCCCCATCGTACTGTGCCCGGGCCAGCTCGATAGCTTCCTCCTCCGTGGGGATGCCCCGCCCGATCCGGGCCGTGCCCAGGATAGCCAGCACCTCATCGCGGCAGCCGTCCCACGCGGCCCTGTCCATCGCGCCGTCGTCATCGGGCATACACACATAGCTGCCTGGTGTACCCCGGAACACGACGTTCACCCACACGTTGTCGTTGATGCCCTCGGTGTACTGCCAGGCCGTCTGGCCGCCGGACAGCGTCAGCTCCTGCTCCGTCACGCCGGTGCCGCAGATGCCGTAGCCGTCCAGCCAACAGGTGAGCCGGAAGTCCACGGCATCGTCGTCCGTCTTCCAGAACCGCAGCCCCGCCTGCCCATCCTCCTCCAGCGTCTCAAAGGCCCAGCCATCGGGGATAGTCAGCGCCATGTCCACGTGGTCTCTGGTATACTCCGCCAGCTGACCCGTGATCTCGGACGGGTCCGGTGCGGGACTGCCCTGCGGCTCATCCCCCTCCAGCGGCAGCGGAACAGCCGACCACTCGCAGGCCATCAGCACCGCGGCACAGCCCAGCGCCAATACGCACAGCAGCAGCTTTTTCATACTCTCACCCTCCTTTTGTCCATATGACGAAGCAGGGAGGGGAAATGTTCCCCTCCCTGCCAGAGCTCAGATGTCCAGCAGCTCCAGCTCGCTGTCGTCCACCTTTCGCAGCTCCTTCTTATTCATCATATCGTACATGCACGGCACCACGAACAGCGTCATCAGCGTGGCGTACAGCAGTCCGCCGATACACACCAGTGCGATGGGCTGGATCAGGGCCGTACCGGCGTTCTTGGCCAGCGCCGTCACCACAAGGCCCAGGACGGTGGTAAGGCTGGTCATCAGAATGGGCCGCAGACGGGTGACGCCCGCGTCGATGATGGCCTCCCTCCGCGCCATACCGTCCTGCCGCTGCTGGTTGATGTAGTCCACCAGCACAATGCCGTTGTTGACGATGACGCCCACCAGCATCACAAAGCCGATAAGACTGACGACCGACACCTCGATACCGGAGACCAGCAGTGCCAGGAAGCCGCCGGTGAAGGCCAGCGGAATGGTAAACATCACGATAAACGGGGACTTCAGGGATTGGAACTGGGCCACCATGATGAGGTACACCAGCACCACGCCCAGCAGCAGCATCAGCATCAGCTGGCTCATGGCATCCATGATCTGTTCGTTCTCGCCGTTGAACTCCACGGTGACGCCCTCCGGCAGCGCCAGCGGCGCCACGGCCTGCTGCACCGCCGATGTCACCTTGGTAACGTTGTAGCCATCGGCCAGCGTGGCGGTCACGGTGATACACCGCCGCTGCTGGTCGCGCTGGATGCTGTTGAGGGACACGGTCTCGCGGACCTCCGCCACCTCGCCCAGCTTGAAGGAGCCATCGTCGTCCTCCTCCGTCTCCTCGCCGGTGAGCTGGCTCAGGCCGGAGGTATCGCTGCTGCCGCTCATGGCGGCGGACATGGAGCTGTCCGGTGTGATGGTCAGATCCAGCAGCTTCTCGCGGGTCAGCTTGCTGTCCGCCGCCGCGTCCACCATCAGCTCCATGCTCTCGCCGTCCAGCGTCACATCCGCCACCGTGGTGGTATCCTTCAGCGCCGCCGCCACCTGCATGTAGATCTGGGCCACGGTGACACCGCGGGTCATGGCCGCGTTGCGGTCCACCACCACCTGTAAGGCAGGCGCCGCGTCCTCCAGACCGTCGGACACATCCTTGACGCCCTCCACCTGTCCGATGCGCTGGCCCAGCGCACGGGCGGCGGTCTGCAGGCCCTCCATATCGTCGCCGTAGACCTGCAAAGAGATGCCGCTGCCGGTCATATAGCTCATCATACCGCTCATGACGCCGGAGGCCTTCACCGTGCAGGGCAGGTCGGCGCACAGCGCCTCGATCTCCCGCCCTGCGTCGGAGCCGAAGGTGCCCTCCGTCATGGTAAGGTAGCCGGTAACATCATAGTCGCCGTTGTCGCTGCTGGTCATGCTGAGGCCGCCCATGTTGCCGCTGCCCATCATGAAGCCCACAGCTTCCACATTCTCCACGGACATGGCCCGTTCCATCACCTGGTCGGCCGCCTCCACCGCTTCCTCGCGGGTGGTGCCCTCCGGCATGGTGATCTCCAGCGAGAGGTTATTCATGTCGATCTCCGGCATGAACGTAAAACCGCGGCTCAGTGCGCCCCAGGCCGACGTCACCAGCAGCACCAGCGACAGCAGCAGCACGAAGGCCTTGTGGTCCAGCGACCAGGAGATGGCCTTGCGGTAGGCAGGGTAGAGCTTATCCAGCAGACCGGCCTTGGGTGTGAAGTCCCGCCGCAGCATGCCGGACGCCATGGCCGGCACCAGCGTCAGCGCCACCAGCAGGCTGGCCAGCAGGGAATATGTAATGGTCAGGGCCAGATCGGTGAACAGCTGCTTCGTCAGGCCCTCCACGAACACGATAGGCGCGAACACGCACACCGTGGTGAGAGTGGACGCCGTCACCGCGCCCAGCACCTGTCCCGCGCCGGACACTGCAGCCTGGATGATGGTAGCGCCCTTGGCCCGCAGGCGGTAAATGTTTTCGATGACCACCACCGAGTTGTCCACCAGCATACCCACCGATACAGCCAGGCCGCTGAGAGAGATCATGTTGATGGTGACGCCGGTGAAGTACATCAGCACCACCGCAAAAATGACGCTGACGGGGATGGAGATCAGGGTGATGAGGGTGGGCCGCCAGTCACGCAGGAACAGGAACAGCACCACCACAGAGAACACCGCGCCCCACAGCAGGGACGAGAGGATGGTCTCCACAATGAGATAGATATAGTCGCCCTGATCCATCAGGGCCACGAATTTCAGGCCGTCGTACTGGGCCTCCAGCGTCTCGAACCGGTCGGCGATGTTGTTGGACACCTCCGCCGTGGCGTAGTTGGACTGCTTGGTAAAGGACAGCAGGATGCCGTTGTCGCCGTTGAGCTTGGTGTAGAGCTGGTCGCCGTTGTCCGTCACCACCACCGTGGCCACGTCACCCAGCGTGATGGGCTCCACGCCGTCCAGTCCCAGGTCGAACAGCACCATGTCCTCCAGCTCGCCGCTGTTCTCAAATTTCTGGCCCACCGACACCATATAGCTGACGCCGCTGTTGTCGTCGATGTACCCCGCGGGCATGGAGAAGTTCTGGGCCGTCAGCAGCCCGCTGACGGTGGAGATGGACAGCAGTCCCCCCAGATCGGTCTGTTCGGCCACCTTGTCATAGGCCGCCTGTATCTGCTTCAGCCCGCTTTCGATCTGGGCCTTGGCCTCGCTGAGCTGCAATTCCGCGCCGGTCATCTGGGTCATACCGTCCATCAGCTCCACCAGCAGGTCGGACACGTCGCCCTCCACCTGTGCGCGCAGGTGACCGCTCTTCAGCGCCTTCATCAGCTTCTCCATGCTGCCCTGCAGCGTCTTCAGATCGTCGTTCAGCTTCTTCAGCGTCCCATCCGGGTCGGTAATAAAGCCGCCCACGATGTCATCGATATCCGTGTCCTCCAGCACACCGTAGATATCCTTCAGCTTGTCGTACACCTTATCCACCGCGTCGCCGACAGACTCGGCTACGCCGTCAGCAGCGGCGCGCTTGGCGTCCGCCAGCGCCTGCTGTCCGTCCGTCACCTTCTTCTCCGCGTCGCGGAGCTTGCCCTCCGCCTTCTTCAGCTGGTCCTTCACCGCGTCCTCCAGTGTGGCGGACAGGGCGTCCATCTTCTCCTGATCCAGTATCACGTGGGCCTCGCGGGTCAGCGCGCCGGACACCGTGACGCCGGCCACGCCGCTGACGCCCTCCAGCTTGCCGGTGAGCTCATCGGTGACGAAGTCACTGAGGGCGTAAACATCCTTCCCCTCCTGGGACACCGCCGCCACCATGACCGGGATCATGGAGGGATTGATCTTCAGCACGTAGGGCGCACCCACCGAGTCGGACCACTGGCCCTGCAAAATCGAAATTTTCTGTTGGATGTCCACACTGATGGTGTCCATGTTCACGCCGTCCTCGAACTCCAGCATCACCATGGAAACACTGTTCTGCGTGGTGGAGGTGACAGTCTTGATGCGGTCCAGCGTGGCCATGGACTGCTCCATGGGCCGCGTGATGGTCTCCTCCACGGACTCGGGGCTGGCGCCCGGGTCGGTGGTGACGATGACCACATAGGGAAAGTCCATGTTGGGCAGCAGATCCGGTGTCATCCTCAGATACGCCACCACACCAAGCACAACAATAGCCAGCACCACCACGAAGACGGTCAGCGGCTTCTTTACGCTGAATTTCGCCATACTCCTGCTCCTTTGCGGGCATACACCCCAAAATACCATAATAGAGAAGTGTATCACGCTGCCGCCGTTTCTGCAAGAGCCGTACCAGAAAATTCACGAAAGCGTTACAATATCCCACAGTTTCCGGTAAAAAGTTCGCATGCCGAACAAATTAAGAAATCGTAAAGCGATGGGACGGGAGAGTTTCCCCTCCCGTCCCATTTGTCGTTCATTTTTCCTCACACAACGCGGAAGTCGCCCTCCGCGGCGGCGGCCAGACGGGCCGCCTTCTGTTGGCCCAGCGCCTCCTGCAGGGCCGCGATGATGCTGTTGGACACCAGGAAGCCCTTGGGCGTCAGCCGCCAGCCTCCCTCCGTCCGGACGGCCAGCCCCGCTCTCTCGTATTGCAAAAACAGCTCCTCCATGGGCTCGAACCGCTGGCAGTAGCGGTTTTCGAAGGTGCGGCGGTCGATGCCCGCCGCCGTCCGCAGCGACAGCATCACGTATTCGTAGTCCCGGGCCAGTGTGCTCTCCCCCTCGGACTCCGACAGCACCAGCCGCCCCGCGATGTACCCGTCCAGATCCCGCACGTAGCCGTACCGGACGCCGCCGAAATCGGAGTGCGCCCCGGGGCCGAAACCGGCGTACTCCTCCATGCTCCAGTATTTCAGGTTGTGGCGGGACTCCCGCCCGGGCTTTGCGAAGTTGGAGATCTCGTACTGCCGGTAGCCCGCCTCCTCCAGCGCCGCCACAGTGTAAAGATACATATCCGCCTGCGCGTCGTCATCCGGCAGCGTCAGCTGCTGCCGCTGCTGCCACAGGGGCGTGCCCTCCTCCACCTTCAGCCCGTAGCAGGACAGGTGTTCCGGTCCCAGAGCCACGGCGTCCGCCAGCGTCCGCTGCCAGTCCTCCATGGTCTGGTCCGGCAAACCGTAGATCAGGTCCAGACTGAGATTTTCGATCTTCGCCTTCCGCGCCGCCGTCACCGCCTGCTGCACCTGCTCATAGGTGTGTACCCGCCCGATGCGCCGCAGCAGCGCGTCATCGGTGGACTGCACCCCCAGCGACAGCCGGTTGAATCCCGCTCGCCGCAGCTTCCGCAGCTCGCGCCAGTCGCCGGCGCTGTCAGGATTGGCCTCCAGCGTGATCTCCGCGCCTCTGGCCACGTCGTACCTCCGCAGCACCGTCTGCAGAAGGCGTGTCAGCCGGGACACGCCCAGATAGCTGGGGGTGCCGCCGCCGAAATACACCGTGTCCACCTGCATACCGGCGGCGCGGGGCGCCACCTCCTCCAGATGCCGCACCAGCGCCGCGGTGTAGGCGTCCATCTTCTCCTCGCTGTGGGCCAGGGAGTAAAAATCGCAGTAGGCACACTTGGCCTTGCAGAACGGGATGTGGACATACAGCCCCAGCACGGGCCTTTCTGCGGGCCGCCTCATGGCCGCACCTGGGGCGGCAGCATGGTCACTGCGCCGTAAAAGCAGTTGACCTTACAGCTGCGGCAGCCGATGCACTGCTCCGCGTCCACGGTGTAGATACCATCCTCCCGCAGGAGGATACACTTCACCGGACAGAACATGGCGCACCAGCCGCAGCCGGTGCAGCTCACCTCGTCAATGACCGCCAGCTGTATGGCTTTTCGTCCAAAGGGATGTGCAGGGTCTGTCATGAACTCACCCGCCTTTCCTGAATTCGTCACATGTATTATATCCGCATCGGCTATATTTGACAACCCCGCATAGTTTGCCGCGCACCGGCGCACACTACGCGGGAAAGGATGTGACTGCCATGACCCCCGAGGAATATCAGGCGCTGGTAAAGCGCATGGCGCCCCGCTCCCCCATCCTGCGGGACACGGCGCTGGCCTTTCTGGTGGGCGGCGCCATCTGCGTGGTGGGCCAGCTGCTCTCCCACTGGTACGGCACGCTGGGGCTGGACGACTCCGATGCCGGCACCGCCACCTCCGTGACGCTGGTGTTCCTGTCGGCGCTGGCCACGGGGCTGGGCCTTTACCACAAGCTGGCCCGCTGGGCCGGAGCCGGTACGCTGGTTCCCATCACCGGCTTTGCCAACGCCGTGGCATCCCCCGCCGTGGACTTTCAGGCGGAGGGCCTCATCACCGGCACCGCCGTGAAGATGTTCACCGTGGCAGGACCGGTCATCGTGTTCGGCACCGCCGCCAGCGCGGTCTACGGTCTGGTGCTGTGGCTGGTGCAGCTGGCGTAAAAAAGAGGGAGACGCGCTGCGTCTCCCTCTTTCGTTGTCTCAGGCTCAGTTGTCCACGCGGTTGCGCCACTCCAGCTCCTGCTCCAGCTCGAACTTCAGCTTCTTGTTCTCCTCCACCAGCGTATCGTAGTGCGTACCCTGCACGTAGTACTTCACGAAGGCGAAGGTGGCCTCGTTGAACTCCTCCTCGGAGTATTCCGGCAGCAGGGAGCCGTTCTTGCGGCGCAGGCCCGTGACCTCCACCACCACCAGACGGCGCTGCTCCTCGCTGAGCTGGAACAGCTTCAGCGTCTCGGGGATATCCAGCTCCAGATCGTACCGCTCGTTGACGATCTCCAGCAGGCGGCGCTGCTCCGGCTTGGCGGAGACGATGACGCCGTGCTCGGCGAACAGGCGCTTGAGGTAGGACACGGAGACCTCCTCGCGGGTAATGGTGCCCTTGCCGATGCCGGTGAGCATGGTGTTGGACAGGTTCAGGCTGACATAGACCTCGTGGCCAGTGGTGGGATAGCTCATGTGGTACCTCCTGCATTTGCTGCGTCAAATTGGTTTTCCGCCGCTCAAAGCGGCCTTTTTTGTTCTGCTGTTAGCATACCACACGTCGCGGCAAATAGCAATACAAAGTTGTACCAAGTACGTTTATTTATACGAAAAAATGGCCTATTTTTTCGAAACTATGGCACTTTCTTCTACCAAATGTACCATACGACCCAAACGGTCCAAAAGCCACCCATGACAGGCCCGTTCCCCTCCCGCCGCAGTGCCGGATGGGCGGAGGAAACACCGCTCCTGAGCGGATGGAGCTTTCGTCAAGACAAGGCGCGGCGACGATGGCATACTGGGTGTATGTCGAGGAGCCGCAGTGCCGGATGGGCGGAGGAAACGCCGCTCCCGAGCGGATGGAGCTTTCGTCAAGACAAGGCGCGGCGACGACGGCATACCGGGTGTATGTCGAGGAGCCGCAGTGCCGGATGGGCGGAGGAAACGCCGCTCCTGAGCGGATGGAGCTTTCGTCAAGACAAGGCGCGGCGACGACGGCATACTGGGTGTATGTCGAGGAGCCGCAACGCCGTATTGGCGAAAGAGGCGCCGCTCAGACGCCGGTAAGGTCAAATGGCGGCGTATATTCCTCCCTCGCCGCCGTCCGCTCCTGGGTGAATCCGTCCACAATACCGCAGTTGCGCATGTACTCCGCGGCGGCGCGGTACTCGGCACGGGTGACGCGGCGGGCCAGACGCCCCTGTACGTCGGGCTGGGGGGTATACTGGCTCATCAGCGAGAACAGCACGTCCCCGGGCCGGAACGTCCGGGCCACCCAGTCCATGACGCGGCGGCTGTTGTCCGGATATCCCGGCAGCACCAGATGGCGGATGACCACGCCCCGCCGCAGCAGGCCGTTCTCTATGACATAGGGTCCCGTCTGGCGGAACATCTCCTGAATGGCCGCAGCGGCCACGGGGAAATAGTCCGGTGCGGCGGACAGCTCCGCCGCCAGACTGCCGTCGGCGTACTTCATATCCGGCAGCCAGATGTCCACCAGTCCCTCCAGCCGCCGCAGCGTCTCCACCTTTTCATACCCGCCGCAGTTATACACCAGCGGCACGGGGAGCTTCGGCTCCAGCGCCGGCAGGATCCAGGGCAGGAAGTGGGTGGCGGTGATGAGGTCGATGTTGTGCGCGCCCTGGGCGATCAGCTCCTCAAAGATGGCGCGGAGCCGCCGGGGCGTCACGTCTTTGCCGAAGCCCTCCGCTGAGATGGCGTGGTTCTGGCAGTAGCAGCACCGCAGGGTGCAGCCGGAGAAAAACACCGCGCCGGAGCCGTTGGTGCCGGAGATGGGCGGCTCCTCCCAGCGGTGCAGAGCGGCCCGGGCCACTCGAATGCCCGCGGGCATGCCGCAGAAGCCGCTGCCCCTCTGCTCGGTGCGCTGCGCCCCGCATTCGCGGGGACAGAGACGGCAGATCATACGGCGTGGATGTCGAAGTCCGGCCCCAGATCACCGGCGATCCAGTGGCGGCGGCACAGGCCGATATACTTGTCGTTGGCGCCCAGCACCACCTGCGCGCCCTCCTTCACCACGCGGCCTGTCTCATCGAAGCGGGCATTGAACGCCGCCTTCTTGCCGCACCAGCAGATGGTCTTGACCTCCTCCAGCTTGTCCGCCAGCACCAGCAGGTGGTAGCTGCCCTCGAACAGCTCGCCCTTGAAGTCGGCACGGAGACCGTAGCAGATGACGGGGATGCCGCAGTCGTCCACCAGATGCACCAAATAGTAGACCTCCTCCTTGGTGAGGAACTGGGCCTCGTCGATGATGATGCAGGCGTAGCGCTGTAAATCTGCGTCCGCCATGGCGCGCATCTCATCGAAGTAGATGCAGGGGTGCTTCAGGCCGATGCGGGAGTAGACCATGTGGTCGCCGTCCCGGGTGTCCAACCGCGGCTTTACCAGCAGTGTCTCCTGTCCCCGCTCCTCATAGTTGAAGCGGGCCATCAGGGCGTTGGCCGTCTTGCTGGAGCCCATGGCGCCGTATTTAAAGTAAAGCTGAGCCATTGTCATTTCTCCTTTTTTTATCTCATTCCTCTGCGGTACTGCCGTCCAGCGCCGCCGTAAATACCTGAAAGGCCGAGGGGATGGCCCGCTGCTGCCGCGCCGCTGCATCGGCCCACAGCCAGTCCGGCTCCCCCTCCCCCGCCGCCGTCAGCAGGTAGCCGGTCATGCGCCAGCGGAGATGGGTGAATTCGTGCTTGGCGTGGAGGATCTTCTCCCACCGCAGCGGCGTCACGTGCCACTCCGCCAGCTGCGCGGCGGCGGCCGCCTCGTCCAGCTCCCCCTCCACGTGGGGGAACTCCCACAGCCCCGCCAGCAGTCCCGTGTCCGGCCGCTGCCGCAGGGCCGCGGTGCCATCCTCTTTCTTCATGATGAACAGGGTCAGACGCACCTCGCGCTTCTCTTTTTTCTTCTCCCGCACCGGCAGAAGCGCCTGTGTCCCGTCCCGCTTCGCGGTGCAGAAGCCTGCGGCAGGACACCGGTCACACAGGGGTTTTCCGTTGGGCAGGCACACTGCCGCCCCCAGGTCCATCAGGGCCTGGTTGAAGTCCCCGGGCCGGTCCTGGGGCATGGTATCGGCCATGGCCTGCCGGAACGCGGCGCGTACCTTTGTCTCCAGCACGTTGCGGCTGTCGCCGGTGAGCCGCGCCGCCACCCGCAGCACGTTGCCGTCCACGGCGGGCACGGCCTGTCCGAAGGCGATGGACAGGATGGCCCCCGCCGTGTAATCGCCGATGCCTGCCAGACGCCGCAGGTCGTCATAACTGTCAGGGAATTCGCCGCCGAAATCCTGCACCACGGTCTGCGCCGCTCTTTTCAGATTGCGGGCGCGGCTGTAATATCCCAGCCCCTGCCACAGCCGCATCAGCTGCTGCTCCGGCATGGCGGCCAGCGCCGCCACATCCGGCGCGGCGTCCATAAACCGTTGAAAATAGGGCAGTACCGCCTGGACGCGCGTCTGCTGGAGCATGATCTCCGACACCCACGTGCGGTAGGGGGACACCTCCTCCCGCCAGGGCAGCACCCGCCGGTTGACGTCGTACCACGCCAGCAGCGGGGCCGGTAATTTTTGTAAGTTTATCAGTTCCATTGTTACCTGTTAAAGCGCACGGCGTAGCCGCAGCGGCGGCACAGCTCCTCGGCGGGGCGGCGGGCATCGAAGCCCTTCTGAATGGCCCGGGCCCGGGGCGATGCCAGTATGTCGTCCATCTCCTGTGACAAAAGGTTCCCCAGTGCCAGCCGTCCCTCGCTGTCCAGACAGCAGGGCACCACTGTCCCGTCACACAGCACGGCGATCTGCTGGCGCAGACCGTAGCAGAACTGGGTATCCTGCGGGGCCTGCCGGGGGTCGGGCCAGTCGAACCTCTCCCCCTCCTCCAGATAGAGATTTTCCTCCAGCCTGCGGTTGCCGCGGCGGTCTCTTGGCAGGGTCTCCGTATTCTTCTTCATCATGCGGTCCAAAACACGAAGTATCCGGAAATTTTCCGCGTCCGCGCCCCTCTGGTTCCACAGGCGCAGGGCGCAGATGACTCCCCCGCCCGCCAATGAAAGACAGCTATCCGCGACGCGCTCCACGTACTCCTCCAGTCCATCGCTGCGGCCGTTGCCCTCGAAGGAATGGAGGGAGACGCTGACCTTGTGGATGGCAGAGCTTTCCAGCAGCAGAGGCAGCTTTTCCGGCAGCAGCGTACCGTTGGTGGTGAGACAGACGCGGAAGCCAAGCTCCTCACAAATGTGCAGAATTTCCGCCAATTGTGGGTGCAGGAGCGGCTCTCCCATGACGTGGAGGTACAGAAAATCGGTGTAAGGCCGGAGCTTTCCCGCCAACAGGGCAAAGGTCTCCGGCGTCATAAAGCGCTTTTCCCGCGCCGTGCCCGGACAGAAAGCGCAGGCCAAATTGCACACGTTGGTGATCTCCACATAGGCGCGGCTGAACACGGCGCTTTCCCCCTCTCCGGTGTTTTTGCCTCAGTCTTTGGGACAGTGTACCACAAATAGCCCCGTTTGAAAAGCGAAAATCCTGATGGGCAGGCCGTGGGTGCAAGCAAAAAAACGGCAGTCCGCCGGACTGCCGTTTTTTGGTGCTTATCTGCATTGTTTCCCGTGAAACATGGGAAAAGCGGAACGTTTATTTGCCCTCACGGTCGTAGGCCACCACCACGCGGCGATTGGGTTCCGTGCCGATGGAGTAGGTGGTGACGCCCTTCACATCCTGCAGGGCGGCGTGGATGACATGACGCTCGTAGGCATTCATGGGCTCCAGCGTCACGCTGCGGCGGTACTTGGCCACCTTGGCGGCCACCTTACCGGCCAGACTCTCCAGACTCTGCTCCCGCTTGGCGCGGTAGTTCTCCGCGTCCATCTGGATGCGGATGCGCTTGTCACTGCCGGTGTTGACGGCGTAGTTGGTCAGCTGCTGGATGGCGTCCAGCGTCTCGCCGCGGCGGCCAATGAGCTGACCCAGCTTGTCGCCCTCGAGAATGACCTTATAACGGCCCTTCTCCACCTCGTAGACCTTGACCTGGGCCACGCTGTCCATATGCTCCAGCAGACCGGTGACAAAAGCCACGATGCGCTGGGCGTTCTCGTCCTCGCACAGGGGCAGGTCAATGGTGGGGATATCCTTCTTTTCGGAGCGCTCCGTCTGCTGGGGACGGTCCGTGCGGGGAGGACGGGCAGGCCGGTCATTCCGGTCAGGGCGGTCGTTACGGGGACGGGCGGGGCGGTCCTCCGCCTTGGGAGCGGCAGGCTTTGCGGCAGGCGCCGCGGGCTTTTCCTCGGCAGGCTTCTTCACAACAGGCTTGACAATGGGAGCCGGCTCGGCCACAGGGGCCTCCTCCGGACCGTAGGTCAGGCGAACGCGGGCAGGGCTGCTGCCGATGCCCAGAAAGCCGCTCTTGGCACGCTCCAGGATCTCCACAGACACGTCGTCGCGGTCCATGCCCAGCTGCTCCAGGCCCTTTCGAATGGCCTCCTCCTCAGTCTTGCCCGTTACATCGATATAACTCATAGACAAAACTCCTTATCAGTTGTCGTTGTAGTGATCCTCGCTGAAGGCGCGGCCCCGTGCGTAGGGGCGCTGGCCCACGCGGCCGGCTTCCGTGGTGCTGCCGCCGTACTCGCCGTCGGAGGACTTTTTCTTCTTCTGGGGCTGGGGCTTCTTTTCGCCCTTGCCCGACACCATCTGCTGGTTATAGTTCTCGCGGGCCGCCTGCATCTTGGCATAGCGCTTCTCCCGCTTCTCCCGCTCCTTGTCGGTCTCCTCACGGTCCAGGATCTTATTGAAGTACTTGTTCAGGAACAGCTCCTGGATGCAGGAGAACGCGGCGTTGCAGATCCAGTACACGCACAGAGCGGCGGGCAGGATGTAGCCCATCCACACGGTCATCAGGGGCATCATGTACATCATGGCCTTGCCGGAGCCGTTCATCTGGGTGTTTCCATTGCTCTTCATGGAGATCATGGTCATCAGGAACTGCAGACCGGCGGAGATCAGCGGCATGATCAGGATGCCGATGACGGGCCAGCCGCCGGAGGGGAACTGGCTGAACAGGTCCTTGCCCACAGCGGACAGATCCATGCCCAGGAAGTTGTAGTTCAGGTCGATGAGGCCGGCAAACTTACCGTCAAAGTCGGCCCAGTGCTCGTGGATGAATTTGGCCAGATAGATCTGCTCGTAGGCAGCGGCCTGACCGTCTGTGGCGGCGACGTAGCCCAGAGACGTGGCCAGAGTGGTGATCTCGGCGATCACGCTCTGGGACAGGCTCATGAAGTAGCGCAGCGGCGTGCGGATGATATAGTACAGTGCGATCAGAATGGGGAACGGCAGGAAAGACCACAGACAGCCGGACATGGGGTTCACGCCCTCCCGGGCGTAGAGATCCGCCATCTCCTGCTGCTGCTTCTCCCGATTGTTGGCATACCGCGTCTGGATGTCCTTGATCTTGCTCTGCATGCGGTTCATGCGCAGCATGCTCTTCTTGCTCTTGAGCTGGAAGGGCAGCAGCACCAGCTTCACCAGCAGGGTGAACAGGATCAGGGCCACGCCATAGGAACCCGTCCAGGTGTAGAACAGACGGGTCAGCCACGCGAACGGTACGCAGATGTAGTATCCGAGTTGTGCAAACATGGATGATCTCCTTCGTTGTGAAATAAAACGAGGCTTTCAGGATTTTCAGGGCACCGGGTCATACCAGCCGCCCTTGTGGAAAGGATGGCACCGCAGAAAGCGCTTCAAGGCCAGCCATCCGCCTCTGGCCGCGCCGTACTTCTCAATGGCTTCCAGCGCATATTGAGAGCAGGTGGGCACAAAGCGGCAGCTGGGGGGAAACAGAGGTGAGATGGAACGGCGGTAAAACCGGATCAGGGACAACAGTAGCTTTTTCATGCGTCCTCCCGCAGCAGCTCCAGTTGGGAAAGGCAGTGCAGATACTGCTTTTCCAGCTTGGCATACGGCATGTCCACCGCCCGTACACGGGCCACCACGATCAGGTCGTAGCCCGGGAGCAGCTCCGCCTTATGCAGACGGTACAGCTCCCGCAGGCGGCGGCGGACGCGGTTGCGCACCACGGCATGGCCCAGCTTGGTGGACACAGTGACCCCCAGGCGGCTCATGCCCTTTCGGTTCTTCAGGCAGTAAACCACCACGCCGCCGGAGACGGCGGAGCGGCCCCTGCGATAGATGCGGCGGAAGTCGCCGTTCTCTTTTACCGTAACTCGCGCGTCCATACGTTCCCTCTTTTTCTTCAGCGCAGTCTTTTGGAGAAAGACCAGTAGGGACGGCAGATATCCACCGTCCCTCAAGGCTTTATCTCACTGTGCGATGCACTTTCCGCGACCTCAATGGGTCAGGCGAGCGCGGCCCTTGGCACGACGGCGAGCCAGCACCTTGCGGCCATTGCGGGTGGCCATTCTCTTGCGGAAGCCGTGCTCCTTGGAGCGCTGGCGCTTCTTGGGCTGATAGGTACGGAACATTGCATGACACCTCCATCTTCAAAAAAATATCCGGCGGCGGAACAGAGCCGCCGCTCTTACTCGACAGCAGAGGACGTTGTTCCCTGCCGCAGTCGACACATCAGACGCCATAAAACGGCGCGGAATACATTATACATAACGAAAACTGTCATGTCAACATAAAATTGCCCACTGCCGCCGCATTTCACACCCTGCCCCGCCGCAGAAAAACTGCTTTATATTTAGAATATGTAGTAGCTTTTTTCCACAGGGTCTGGTATAATGTAGTGGGATATTCTGCGCCCTCACGGGTGCATTTCCGCGCGTACACAGAAAACACATCGCAGGAAAGGAGAGCTTCCTTTGAAATCACTGTCAGATCTGTGGGACAGTATCCTCGCCCGTCTCAGCGGCGAGCTGTCCGACATGACTATCAAGACCTGGTTTGACGAGATCACCGTGGTGACCATGGAGGATTCGGCGCTGGTGCTGCACTGCAGCAATCCGTTCAAGAAGAACACGGTGGAGGCCCGGTTCCTCCCCCACATCAAGGCGGCGCTGAAGGACATCTTCTCCACCGATCTGGAGGTAAAGATCCTCAGCGACGAGCAGCTGGCGGCCTATCACGGCGTGGCGCCGGACCGGCCGGGAAACCTGTTTGATTCCGACGCCTTCACCTTTGAGACCTACGTGGTGGGCCCCCAGAACAAGCTGGCCTACGCCGCGGCCAAGGCGGTGGCGGAAAAGCCGGCGGAGGGCTTCAACCCCCTGTTCATTTACGGCGAGTCGGGACTGGGCAAGACCCACCTGCTCTACGCCATCGCACACCTGATGCGCAGCCGCCGTCCAGAGTCCCGCATCGTCTATATCAAGGGCGATGACTTCACCAACGAGCTGGTCAGCTCTATCCGCGAGAACCGCAACGCCGAGTTCCGCGAGAAATACCGGCAGGCCGACATCCTGCTGGTGGACGATATCCAGTTCATCGCCGGCAAGATCCAGACCCAGGAGGAATTCTTCCATACGTTCAACACGCTGTATGAATCCGGCAAGCAGATCGTGCTGACCTCCGACCGGCCGCCGCGGGAGATGACACAGCTCAGCGACCGCCTGATGTCCCGCTTCGAGTCCGGCCTGATGGTGGACGTAGCCCCGCCGGACTTTGAGACACGTCTGGCCATCATCCACAACAAGGCGGCGCTGCTGGGTGTGAAGCTGCCCAACGAGGTAATGGACTACATCGCGGAGAACGTCACCACCAACGTCCGACAGCTGGAGGGCACCCTCAATAAAATACTGGCCTACCGCGATCTGCTGGGAGACCAGGTGGACGAGGAATCCGTGGGCCGCGCCGTCCGCGATATGCTCAAGCGCAGCAACGAGTACGTTCCTTCTCCCAAGGTCATCATCAGCTATATCTGCAGCTACTACAACATCGACGAGGAGACACTGCGGGGACAGAGCCGCAGCCGCGACGTGGTGGCAGCCCGTCAGCTGGCCATGTATCTCATCCGGCGGATGCACGCCACGTCGCTGGACGGCATCGGCAAGGAGTTCGGCAACCGTGACCACTCCACCATCCTCCACTCCCTGGACAAGGTGGAAAAGCAGATGCAGACCGATCCCAAGTTCGCCGAGCGGGTCAAGGAGATCACCACCAACATCAGCAGCAAGCGATAAGGTTTTTTCCACAGGGATCGTGGTATCCACGTGGAAGAACGGTGGAAAAAAAGAGAATGGAGGGGAACGGTGGAAAAGCTCCCTTCCTTTTCCAGAGAAGGAGTGGAAAATAAATCTCTGTCCCACAAGGGCTTCGGGGAAATTTCCACAAAAATTCTTTCTACTACTAACGCTACTAAAAATAAATGATTAGTTTATGATTTGTCCGTGAAAAGTATGCCTGCGAAATACGAGAAAGGAACGAGATAGAGATGCTGAAATTTTCCTGCGAAAAAACGCTGCTCCAGCAGGCCGTCAGTACCGTGTCCCGGGCGGTGGCGGCCAAGAGCTCCATCCCCGCGCTGGAGGGTGTGCTGCTGGAGGGCGGCACGCAGCTGACGCTGTCCGGCTACAATATGCAGACCGGTATCCGCACCGCCATCTCCGCCGAGATCCATCAGGAGGGCCGCATCGTGCTGAATGCCCGCCTGTTCGGCGAGATGATCCGCCGCCTGCCTGACGATATCGTAGTGTTCTCCGCCGACGAGAAATATGTGGTGAAGCTGGTGTGCGGCGATGCCAGCTTTGAGCTGCCCGGGCTGTCCGCAGACGACTATCCGGAGCTGCCCACGGTGGACGACGAGTTCTCCGTGTCCATCCAGCAGAATACCATGAAGGCCATGATCAACCAGACCAGCTTCGCCGTGTCCACCAACGAGGCACGTCCCATCCACACCGGTGCGCTGTTTGAGATCAGCGACACGGGGCTGACCATGGTGGCGGTGGACGGATTCCGTCTGGCTCTGCGGCGGGAGCCGCTGGAGCGCATCGACGGCGGCGCGTTCCGTTTTGTGGCGCCGGGCGCCGCCCTCAACGAGGTGGAGAAGATATGCGCCGATACCGACGCGCTGCTGACGGTGGTGCAGGGTAAGCGGCACCTGATGTTCGAGGCCGAAAATACCCAGCTCATCTGCCGCCGTCTGGAGGGCGAGTTCCTGGACTACCGCAATGCGATCCCGAAAAACAATCCCATCTGCGTGGAGGTGGAGACCAAGGCGCTGCTGGAGAGTCTGGACCGCGTTTCCGTTGTCATCAGCGAGAAGCTGAAAAGTCCCGTGCGCTGCCTGTTCGATGCAGATCGGGTGTATCTCTCCGCCCGCACCGGCAACGGCGAGGCCAAGGACATCTGCCCCATCAGAGGCGACGGCCAGCAGCTGGAGATCGGCTTCAACAACCGCTATCTTATGGACGCGCTGCGCTATGCGCCGGCGGACAAGGTGAAGATGCAGCTGAATACCGGCATTTCCCCCTGCATCATCACGCCTGTGGAAGGAGGGGACGAGTTCCTCTATATGGTACTGCCCGTAAGATTGAAGGCACAATAAAAGGGGATCTTTTTCGTCCCGCCTGCGGCCGGCGGACGCAGGCTATCGGCGGAACGCAAAATCTCTCCCTGTTCTATTACAGTGGATTCGAACGCGAGGAAAAATATTATATGGAAAACATCGAGATCACAACGGAATATATCAAATTGCAGGACCTGCTGAAATTCGCGGCGGCTGTGCAGACCGGCGGCGAGGCCAAGGTCGTCATCCAGGAGGGTGATGTCACGGTGAACGGCGAGGTGTGTACCATGCGAGGCAGGAAGCTCCGCCCCGGGGACGATGTGTGCTTTCAGGGAAAGCACTACACAGTGACGTATGCGGGTCGATAGACTGACGCTGGACGGCTTCCGCAACTATCGGCGTCAGGCGCTGGAGCTGGATGAGAGCTGCAACGTCATCTACGGCGAGAACGCTCAGGGTAAGACCAACCTGCTGGAGGCGGTGGTATACCTGTCCTGCGGCAGAAGTCCCCGTGCCCACGGGGACAGGGAGCTCATCGGCTTCGAGCGGCAGGACGCCTCCGTCACGGGACATATTTATTCCCGTGAGCGGGAGTTCACCACGGAGATACAGCTTTTTCGGGAAAAACGGCGGAGGATGACGGTGAACGGCGTGCCTGCCAGGACCAACGCGGCGCTGTCCGACGTGCTGCACACTGTGTTTTTCTGCCCGGAGGATCTGTTCCTCATCCGGGCGGGAGCGGCGGAACGGCGGCGGTTCATGGATCAGTCCCTGTGCCAGCTGCGGCCACGCTACGCCGAGGCGCTGGCGGAGTACGGCAGGCTGTATGACCACAAGACCCGCATCCTGCGGGACAGCGAGGAGCACCCCCACTTGCTGGATATGCTGCCGGACTTCAACGAGCGGCTGTGCCGCGTGGGCGCGGTGCTCATCGGTTATCGGGCGCGGTACTGCGCGGCGCTGGCGGACTATGCCGGTCAGGCCCACGGAGAATGCTCCGGTGAAAAAGAGGAGCTGACGCTGACATATCAGACCGTCAGGACCGTGACGGACCCCTTCGGGCCGCAGATGGACATCTATCAGGCCCTGCGGCAGCACATGGAGGACCACGCGGCGGCGGAGCGAGCCAGCAGACTGTGTCTCTCCGGCCCCCATAAGGACGATCTGGAGGTACTCATCAACGGCCGCAGTGCCAGACAGTTTGCTTCCCAGGGACAGGTGCGGACAGCGGCGCTGAGTCTGAAGCTGGCGGAGCGGGAGATCCATAAGAACGCCGTGGGCGAATACCCCGTGATGCTGCTGGACGACGTGCTCAGCGAGCTGGATCCCAGGCGGCAGGAGTATGTGCTCAACCGGATACGGGGCGGGCAGGTGTTCATCACCTGCTGCGAGAACGACCGGCTGGATACCATGCTGCGGGGCCGCGTGTTCCATATCCGGAACGGGGAGGTGCTGTGATGGCGTACCTGCATATCGGACAGAACGTGATGCTGGAGGACAAGCGCATCATCGGCATCTTCGATCTGGACAACACGTCTACCTCTAAAATCACACGAGAGTTTCTGAATACGGCGGAGCAGGACAGCGTGGTGCAGACCGCCTGCGAGGACATCCCCAAGTCCTTCGTGGTATGCGACCAGCCCTACCACCGGCAGATCATCTATATATCCCAGCTGAATTCCCAGACGCTGCTCAAGCGCACTCAGGGGAAAGGAGAATAACATATGGCAGATATGGAAAAGACCGTCGCCGCCAACGAATACAACGCGGCGGAAATTCAGGTGCTGGAGGGACTGGAGGCCGTCCGCAAGCGGCCGGGCATGTATATCGGCTCCACCAGCGCCAGCGGCCTGCACCATCTGGTGTACGAGATCGTGGATAACTCCATCGACGAGGCGCTGGCTGGCTTCTGCACCGACATCACCGTCACCATCAACGAGGGCAGCACCATCACCGTTACCGACAATGGCCGCGGCATCCCCGTGGACATCCAGGCCCAGACGGGGCGGCCCGCGCTGGAGGTGGTGTTCACTGTGCTGCACGCCGGCGGCAAGTTCGGCGGCGGAGGCTATAAGGTATCCGGCGGCCTTCACGGCGTGGGCGCCAGCGTGGTCAATGCCCTGTCGGAGTGGCTGACCGTGCAGGTACACAAGGACGGCAAGATCTACGAAATGCGGTTCTCCCGGGGACATATCACTCAGGAGATGCGGATCGTGGGTGAGACGGATCACACCGGCACCACCGTCACCTTCAAGCCCGACCCCGAGATGTTCGACACGCTGGACTACGACTACGAGACGCTGCACACCCGCATGCGGGAGCAGGCGTTCCTCAACGCCGGCCTGCGCATCACCATCACCGATGCCCGGACGGGACAGGAGCAGTCCGAGACCATGTGCTACGAGGGCGGCATCCGCGAATTCGTCACCTATATCAACCGCAACAAGACCCCGCTGCACGAGGAGGTCATCTATCTCTCCGGCGCCAAGGGCGACAGCACCGCCGAGGTGGCCATGCAGTACAACGACGGCTACAACGAGACGCTGGTGTCCTTCGCCAACGACATCCACACGCCGGAGGGCGGCATGCACGAGACCGGCTTCAAGGCGGCTCTGACCCGCGTGCTCAACGCCTACGGCCTGAAGTACGGCCTTATCAAGGAGGGCGATAAGGTGTCCGGCGAGGACGTCCGCGAGGGCATCACCGCCGTGATCTCCGTGAAGCTGACAGAGGCCCAGTTCGAGGGTCAGACCAAGGCCAAGCTGGGCAACGCCCATATCCGCACACTGGTGGACGGTATCGTCAACGACCAGCTGGCGGTGTATCTGGAGGAGCACCCCGTGGTGGCCCGTACCATTCTGGATAAGGCCATGACTGCCAATCGTGCCCGTGAGGCGGCCCGCAAGGCCCGGGAGTCCATCCGGCGCAAGACGGTGCTGGGCGGCGCGGCTATGCCGGATAAGCTCCGGGACTGCAACGAGAATAACCCCGAGCTCACCGAGCTCTACATCGTGGAGGGCGACTCCGCAGGCGGCTCCGCCACGTCGGGGCGGGACAGCCGGTTCCAGGCGATCCTTCCCCTGTGGGGCAAGATGCTGAACGTGGAGAAGGCCCGCGTGGACAAGGTGTACGGCAACGACAAGCTCCAGCCCGTTATCATCGCCCTTGGCGCCGGTATCGGCGAGGAGTTCGACGAGAACAAGCTGCGCTATCACAAGGTCATCATCATGGCCGATGCCGATGTGGACGGCGCCCATATCCGCACCCTGCTGCTGACGTTCTTCTTCCGGTATATGCGGCCCCTCATCGAGGAGGGCTACGTCTACTCTGCCGTGCCGCCGCTGTACAAGCTGACCCGCGGCAAGCAGCAGCGGGTGGCCTACTCCGATGAGGAGCGGGACGCCATCTCTGCCGAGATGCGGGGAGGCAACCCCAACGTGACCATCAATATCAGCCGGTTCAAGGGTCTGGGCGAGATGGATGCCCACGAGCTGTGGGAGACCACCATGGACCCCACCACCCGCACCCTGCGGCGCATCACGCTGGACGACGCCGTGAAGGCGGACGCCACGTTCACCGTCCTCATGGGCGAGAAGGTGGAGCCACGCAAGGAATTTATCGAGCGTAAAGCACAGTACGCTGTGAATCTGGACTATTAAGGAGGGCTGGAATCTATGAGCAAAAAGCCCCAATACGACCCTGCGGAGATCCGCTTCCCCGACCAGCACATTGTGGAGTCCCCGCTGGTCCCGGAGATGGAAAGATCCTATATCGAATATGCCATGTCTGTCATCGTGGGCCGCGCCCTACCCGACGTGCGGGACGGTCTGAAGCCCGTACACCGGCGTATCCTCTACGCCATGTACGAGGACAACCTGACCTCTGACAAGCCCTTTAAGAAGTCCGCCACCTGCGTGGGCGACGTGCTGGGCCGGTATCACCCCCACGGTGACGCCTCCGTGTACGACGCGCTGGTGCGTTTGGCGCAGGACTTCTCCATGCGCTACACGCTGGTGGACGGCCACGGCAACTTCGGCTCCGTGGATGGCGACCCCCCTGCCGCCTACCGTTACACCGAGGCGCGGCTGAGCAAAATTTCCAATGAGATGCTGCGTGACATCGAGAAGGACACGGTGGACTGGGACCCCAACTTCGATGAGAGCCGCAAGGAGCCCCGCGTCCTGCCCTGCCGCTTCCCGAACCTGCTGGTCAACGGCTCCAGCGGCATCGCCGTGGGTATGGCCACCAATATCCCGCCCCACAACCTGCGGGAGGTCATCGGCGCGTGCATCTGCGTGCTGGATGACCCCAACGCCACCCTCAGCGATCTGATGGAGCACGTCAAGGGCCCCGACTTCCCCACGAAGGGTATCATCATGGGCCGCAGCGGCATTCGCGCCGCCTACGCCACCGGACGGGGCCGCCTGATGGTCCGCGCCCGTCACGAGTTCGAGGAGTTCGGAAACGGCCGCACCCGTATCATCTTCACGGAGCTGCCATATCAGGTGAACAAGCGGATGCTCATCAAGGCCATCGCCGATCAGGTGGAGGACAAGCGCATCGAAGGCATCTCCGACATCCGCGACGAATCCGACCGGAACGGTATGCGCATGGTCATTGAGCTGAAGAGCGACGCCAATCCGCAGGTGGTGCTGAACCGCCTGTTCGCCCAGACCCAGCTCCAGACCACGTTTGCCATCAACATGCTGGCGCTGGTGGAGAACCAGCGCCAGCCGAAGATCCTCTCCCTGCGGCACATCATCGACGAGTATCTGAAGTTCCAGGAGGAGATCATCGTCCGGCGGACACGGTACGACCTGAAAAAGGCGGAGGAGCGCGCCCACCTGCTGGAGGGTCTGCTCATCGCACAGGACAACATCGACGAGGTCATCCATATCATCCGCAGCAGCTACGACAACGCCAAGGAGAATCTGATGATCCGCTTCGGGCTGGACGACGTGCAGGCGCAGGCCATTCTGGATATGCGCCTCAAGGCCTTGCAGGGTCTGGACCGGGAGAAGCTGCAGACGGAGTACAAGGAGCTGGAGGAGAAGATCGCCTACTTCCTGCGTATCCTCAACGACGAGAATCTGGTGAAGTCCATCCTCAAGGAGGAACTCACCGCCATTGCCGACAAGTACGGCGATGACCGCAAGACCGAGATCCAGGACGTGGAGGACGAACTGGACATCGAGGATCTCATTGAGGAGGAGCAGTGCGTCTTTACCCTGACGGAGAACGGCTACATCAAGCGCACACCGGTATCCGAGTACGCCGCCCAGAGCAAGGGCGGCATGGGTAAGAAGGGCATTACCACCCGTGAGGAGGACACCGTGGTGGATGTGTTTACCGCGTCTACCCACGACTATATCCTGTTCTTTACCGACACCGGCAAGGTCTACCGCAAGAAGGGCTATCAGATCCCGGAGAGCGGCAAGACCGCCAAGGGTACCAATATCGTCAATATCCTGCAGGTGGAGACGGGCGAGCGGGTACAGGCCATGCTGCACTTCCGTGAGCAGTCGGAGGACGAGCTGTATCTGTTCATGACCACCCGGAACGGCACCGTGAAGCGCCTGGAGGTCAGCGCCCTGAAGAATCTGCGGAACAACGGCATCCGCGCCCTGACGCTGGACGAGGGCGACCAGCTGATCTCCGTAGTGGAGACCCGCGGCCACGACCGGATGCTCATTGCCACCCACGACGGACAGGCGGTGTGCTTCGACGAGACGGACGTGCGCGCCATGGGCCGCATCGCTGTGGGCGTCCGCGGTATCCGCCTGCGGGAGGGCGACTATGTGGTGGGCGCTGCCCGTGCCGACGCGGACAAGACGGTCCTGTCCATCACGGAGCGGGGCTTCGGCAAGCGCACGCCGGTGGAGGAGTACCGCATCACGAACCGCGGCGGTCTGGGTATCCGCAACTACATGGTCACGGAAAAGACCGGGCCTATCGTGGGCATCAAGGTGGTGGACGGCACCGAGGATCTGCTGCTGGTGACGGCGGCGGGCATCCTGATCCGCACGCCGGTGGAGAACATCCGCGTGGCGGGCCGCGCCACGCAGGGCGTTATCGTCATGCGCTTCAAGGAGGAGGGCGACCGCGTCATCTCCATGGCGCTGGCTGACCACGAGGAGAAGGCTGACGCGCCGGAGGAGACGGTATGAGCAGCGCGCCGCGGGAAGCCATGGTGCCCCTGACCCGCTGGCAGTACTTTACCAAGACGCTGTACCACAACGCGGCAGCCAAGACACGGTTCGTGTACAACAAGGTGGTGTATGAGAAGGACGAGACCCTCCAGAAGATCGAGGAGGGCAACGGACGCATCAACATGGGCCTGCTGCTGGTGCTGCTGGCCATGTTTCTGACCGCCAGTACCGTGCAGAATATCTACATTATCGTGGTGGGGATGGTGGTTATCGCCGTCGGTGAGCTGGTGCGGCTGCTGCGCCTGCCCAAGGACATTACGGCTCATCTCACCGACACGGGCCTGCGGGAGCGCTGACTATGGCGGACATCACACCGATCGCACACATCGAGACGCCCTTTGCCGAGAAGTTCGGCGTGCCGCGGCAGAGCGGCGTGGCCGACTGCTCCGGACGCATTGTGTTTGCGCCGGCGTACCGCGATCCTGCGGCGCTGCGGGGACTGGAGGAATTCTCCCATATCTGGCTGATCTGGCAGTTTGACCGCGCCCTGCGGCAGGGATGGTCCCCTACCGTCCGGCCGCCGCGGCTGGGAGGCAACGCCCGCATGGGCGTGTTCGCCACCCGCTCCCCCTTCCGGCCCAACGGGCTGGGACTGTCCTCCGTGGTGCTGGAGCGCATCCAGTGGGACACGCCGGAGGGACCGGTGCTCCATGTGCGGGGAGCCGATCTGGTCAGCGGGACGCCGATCTTCGACATCAAGCCCTATCTGGCATATACCGACAGCCATCCGGAGGCCGCAGGCGGCTTCACGGCGGGGCTGGCCGGTGAGAAGCTGCGGGTGGTGTGCCCAGAGCAGCTGCTGGCGGCGGTGCCGCCGGAGCAGCGGCAGGGGCTGCTGTCCGTGCTGGCCAACGACCCGCGGCCGCGGTATCAGGACGATCCCCAGCGGGTCTACGGTATGGCCTACGGCGGGCGCAACGTCCGCTTCCGCGTGGAGGGCGATGTGCTGACCGTTCTGGGCGTGGAAGAACACCTGTGAAATCGGAGAAACGGCAAGGAGCAGCCAAATGAAAACAGTAACTATCTACACCGACGGCAAAGCTGGCTTCGCCGCTTTGAAAAATGTCCCCACTCGCTCGCCGCTGGCGCGGCAACCGCTCGGGGATGACAAGCAAGCGCCGTCGGATAGATGGGACAGGAGAATAGCAGGACGGCAAGGAGCAGCTATATGAAAACTGTAACTATCTACACCGACGGCGCCTGCAGCGGCAATCCCGGACCCGGGGGCTGGGGAGCCATCCTCCGGTACAAGGACACGGAGAAGGAGCTGTCCGGCGGCGCGGCGGATACCACCAACAACCGCATGGAGCTCACCGCCGTCATCGAGGCACTGGATATTCTGAGGGAGCCCTGCGTGGTGGAGCTGTATTCCGACTCCAAGTACGTCATCGACGGCCTATCCAGGGGTTGGGCAAAGGGCTGGCAGAAGCGGGGCTGGATCAAGTCCGACAAGAAGCCTGCGCTGAACCCCGACCTGTGGGAGCGGCTGCTGGCCCTGACGGACCGCCATGAGATGCGCTATCACTGGGTCAAGGGCCACGCGGAGAACGAGAAAAACAACCGCTGCGACCAGATGGCCGTGGCGGAGAGCAAAAAATTCGCGTAAAAGCGGGGAAATTCACAAAAAGTTCACGGGTGATTCATGATTCAGCCAATTTTGGCGGGTAATATAGCATCATCCAAAGGAACTTCCCTTCCTTATGTGATTTTCTCTCTCTCCTAACACACAAAACACACAGGAAAAGCCCCGCCGAACGGCGGGGCTTTTCCTGTGTTGGTTTCCTCACGTTTTTTATTTATAGTAGTCCGTTTCTTCCTCCAGCGCCATGGGGAGCCCATTGTGATACACGGGGATGGTCTGGAACTTGAAGCGGCTGACGCGGTGCCTGTCGTCGATCTGCTCCTTGATGGCGGGATCCACCGTTCCGCGGCGGACGTACTCGTTCACCGCGTGATAGGTGAAGCCCAGATTGTCCTCATCGGTGAGACCGGTAAGACCGTCGGAGGGCGGCTTGATGAGGAACTTCTCCGGCAGACCCAGCTGGCGGCCCAGCGCAATGACCTCCTCGGTGGTGTACATGCCCAGCGGCGAGAAGGCGCCGGCGCTGTCGCCATAGATGGTGCAGTACCCCACCCAGTCCTCCGACAGGTTGCTGGTGTTGATGACCACGCCGGCGTCCAGCGACTGGGCTACGGCATACAGCGTAGACATGCGGATGCGGCTGGGCAGGTTCACGACGGTCTGGCGGCTGGGTGTCAGGCCCGCCCGCTCCATCTCCGTCAGCACACCCTGCACCGCATCGTGGATATTGATGGTGCAGTGGGGGAACTGCAGGTGCTCTACCAGCGCCTGGGAGTAGTCGATGTCCGGCTGGACGCCGTTGGGCATCAGGACACCGTACACATGATCGCGGCCATAGGCGGCGGCGGCCAGCGCCGCCACGGTGGAGCTGTCCTTGCCGCCGGAGATGCCGATGACGGCGGTGCGGCCGTGGCAGGCTTCCATCTGGGTGTGCATCCACTCCAGAAGACCGACCAATTGCAGCTGGGGGTTAAATTCCATAAGAGGGTCCTCCCTTCCCTTTTTTTTCTGGTGCTATTGTAGCGCGGAAGAGAGGCATTTGCAAGAGTTATCCCAGCAGACCGGTGACATCCTCCAGCGTCAGGCCCCGTTGAAGGGCCAGGGTGATGCCGTAGCCCACTATGCGGCCCAGCTCCGTCACCCGCTGGTCGATGTCCTGGGGCGTCACGAACAGATCTGCGCCGCGGCCGGACAGGTCCTGCTGCGGTCGGCCTGCCTCCTCCAGCAGGTCGGCGCACAGGGTGGCCCCGTCGATGACCGTGGGCACGCCTACGGCGATCACCGGTACGCCCAGAGCGGCGCGGTCCACGGCGCGGCGGTGGTTGCCCACACCGGAGCCGGGGATCAGGCCGGTGTCGCTGAGCTGTACCGTGGCGCATAGCCGCTGGCGGCTGCGGGCGGCCAGGGCATCGATGGCGATGACGGCGGTGGGCCGGATGTGGGCCGCCGCACCCTGTATCAGCTCCAGCGTCTCCAGCCCCGTGCGGGCCAGTACGCCGGTGCACAGGGCAGAGACAGGGGTGAAGCCCTGGAACTGGCGGGGCAGTGCGCGGACCATGTGCCGCGTCACCAGCAGGTTCTCCACGGCGATGGGGCCGATGGCGTCGGGGGTCATGGCACGGTTGCCCAGTCCCACTACCAGGACCTGAGAGCGGCGCCCCACGTGAGGCAGCAGGGCGCGCAGCTGATAGGCGATGCACCAGACGGCGCGGTGAAAAAACGCCTGCTGCCGCTGGAAGCAGGGGGTCAGGTCTACGGTGATATAGCGGCCTGCGGGCTTGCCCAGAGTCCGGGCACCGTCGCCGGTGACGCGGATGTCGGTGACGGGATAGCCCTCCTGAAGGCTTTCCAGCCGCTGGATACCCTCCGGCAGAGAAAATTTTTTGGCGCGGGCGGCCAGATCGTCGGCAGCCTCCAGCGCCAGATCGGTACGTGGTACGGTCATTTTTGTGGCGGACGCTCCTTTCTGAACACAAAATGTTGTGGCTTACAGGTAGCATGGCCGCCTGAAATGGATTTATGCGAAAACCTGAGCCAAAATTGTAAAAAAGTCTTGCATTTTCGGACCAATGATGCTAAAATATCATCCTGCGTGGAAGTCTTATTTTTCACGCGAAAAAATCTGATGTCGGGGAGGTGTTTGGTTTGCCGAATATCAAGTCTGCTAAGAAGCGTGTTCTGGTGGCAGAGGCGAGAAATACTCGCAACAAAGCCAATAAGTCCGCACTGAAGACTGCTATCAAGAAGTTCGAGGCTGCTGCCGTTGAAGGCAATCGCACCGAGGCCGAGGGCACTTACAAAGTCGCAGTCAAGGCGATCGATAAGGCTGCTGCCAAGGGTCTGCTGCACAAGAACAACGCGGCCCACAAGAAGAGCGCGCTGACGCTGAAGCTCAACAAGATCGGTTGATGCACCAAACTCAACGGGTATCCGAAAGGATGCCCGTTTTGCTTTGTCCGGAGGGCCGTGCCCCCTGCCGGAAGCTCGCAGCAACACAAAAAGACTCCCGCAGCGCAGCTGCGGGAGTCTTTTATGTTTTGATCACCGTTTCTTCTTTTTTCCCATGATGACCAGCACCACCAGAAGCACCACAGCGACGACCACCATGGCGATCCACAGGTCCATGTTGCTGGTATCACCGGTCAGGGGGCTGGCGTAGGCAACGGACAGGCTCATCATCATGCAGCACAGCAGCGCCAGCAGGCAGGACAGCTTTTTCATCATCTCACCTCATTCCAAGTAGCCGTATCTGCGCCCATTATAGCATATTTTCTTCTTTTTGCAAGGGGCATCACAGATAGTTCAGCGGATTGAGGAACGTACCGTTCAGCTGGATGCGGAAGTCGCAGTGGTTGCCGCTGGACACGCCGGTGGAGCCCATGCGGGCGACCTGCTGGCCCTTGTGGACATGCTCGCCCACGGACACCAGCAGCGAGCTGTTGTGGCCGTAATAGGTGACATAGCCGTTGCCGTGGTCGATCTTCACCAGATAGCCGTAGCCGCCCATCCAGCCGGCGTAGATAACGGTGCCGCCGTCAGAGGCGTAGATCGGCGTGCCGTAGCTGTTGGCGATGTCGATGGCCTCGTGATAGGTGCTGGCGCCGCGGATACCGGTGTTGCGCGCGCCGAAGTAGGAGGTGATGACGCCGCTGCAGGGCCAGCCGAAGCTGCCGGTGGGGAACCAGGAGGGACGCTCCTTGGTGCCGCGGATCTGATATTCCGTCACGGGCTGGGACAGCGTGGCGCTGGCCACGATCTGGCGCTCCGTCTCGGTGCCGTTGATATAGGTGACGTTGGCGGTGATGTCGGCCTTGCCGTACACGCCCGGAGATGTGACCTTATACTCGCCCTGATACATGGAGGCATCGTCGGTGTACTCCACGGGGTAGGGCACGTCCTGAACGTAGCGCTGCCGCTCCACGTTCACCACGGTCAGATAGGGTACGGCGTTGCTGATGGTCAGCACATCGCCCACCCGCAGGATCTTGGGATCGTAGCCGGGGTTCAGCTTCATCAGGGCGTCCACCGACAGGCCGTACTCATCGGCGATGCTGTAATAGCTGTCGCCCTTCTTGACGGTGCAGGTGACCTCGCCCTCCTTGGTCTCGTTGAGGATCTCGGCGATGTAGCCCAGGTTCATGACGTAGGAGGAATCCACATACTCCTGCCGTATCTCTACGTCCTCCACGAAGTAGGCGTCCACCGTGTCCTCCGTCTGGTAGCCCAGCTTCAGCTGGTTCAGAATGTCGTCCAGCGCGCCGGGGAACGTGGTGGCCACCACCTTTTCCCCGTCCACATACAGGACGTAGGCGTATTCCACCAGCCCCAGCCGGTCAGTGAGCTCGCTGCTGAATTCCTCCTCGCCGATCACGTCCTTGCGGAGGTAGACACCCGTCTCCGTGGTAAGCAGGGACTGGTCCACCGTGTAGCTGCTGTCATGCAGCGTCTCGCGGGTGATGCTCTCCACCTCCGACACCGCCAGCTCCACGGCGTGCTGGGAGGACACGACGCCCAGATCTGTGCCGTCGTAGACGGCGTGGGCGCCCACGGTATAGAGGGACAGCACCGTGGCGGCGGCGGCCAGCCCCATGGCGCCGGCCAGAAAGGCCACCGGATGCAGCTTCAGCTTCTCAAAGTAGCTGCGGCGGCGGTCGCTGGCGCGGATCAGCTTTTTGCGGGCGTTGCGGGCCCTCTCGCGGAGGCTGGCTCCCAGGCGGGACAGGCTGTTCCAGAAGAACAGGAACAGCTGGGCCGCGCCGTGCTCCGACTCGGGAAAGCTGCTGTGGCGGTTCTCGTCCACCAGATGGTGGGCGCTGCCCCCCACCTGACGGAACCAGGCGGCGATGTGCCGCAAGCCTGCCTGCAGGTTCAGGGTGAACAGGTCGGGATGCTCGTCGCGGTACTGCCGCCAGCTTTTCAGATTGTCCATCCACAGCTGCCACAGAGCGGACAGCGTCATGTGCTCCCTGTTGGGATCGTGGACGGTATTTTCCTGTTTATTCTCTTGTTCCAATTGCTGTTTCATGGGGTATCACCTAAAGGTTACAAAATCGTTACAAAATGTATCATACCTTGTTTCCTTCTGCGCGTCAAGCAAAAAATTGTGAACAATGCCGCAGCCGGGCCGGAAAAAGACAGAAAGGCGCCCTTTGGGACGCCTTTCTGCGAACGTATCGCTCAGTATTTTTCGTCCAGCACCTGAATCAGGGCGGCGATGGCGTTGTCGCGGCAGTCCGGCAGCCTGTGTACCTGGGGCAGGGCCAACACCTGGGGCAGCGCGTTGGCGGGGGCGAAGGCCATACCCGCCCAGTTCAGCATGGAGATGTCGTTGGCGTGGTCCCCTACGCAGGCCACATTCTCCTGCCGGATGCCCAGCAGCTCCGCCAGGCGGCGGACCATGCCGCCCTTGTTGGCGCCCTTGGCCGTCAGCTCCACCAGCGAGGAGCTGCTGGCCACGATCTCGTACCGGTCGTACCAGGGCTGGGCGCGGAGGAAGTCCAGCAGCGCCGGTTGATTTTCCGGCTCCGTGGAGAAAAGGGCCTTGCTGATGGGGGACGGCACCTCCGTCATGCTGTCCACGAACACCGTGGGCGAATGGGTGATGTGCAGGTGGCGGCGGGTCACATCGTTGGGCTGCAGGGCGTGGATGTCGTTGTTGTCGTGATACAGCTCCACCGCCGAGAACGGCAGGGCGCCGATGACCTGCTGGATGCAGTCCTTGGCCTCGTCCGGCAGAAACGCCTCACACAGGTATTTTCCGGCGGGGAAGTCGTAGATGGCCGCGCCGTTGAACAGGATGGTGGGGCCGTTCATGGGCACGTCTGCGGCCACCCGCTCGAAAGCAGGCTTGGCCCGTCCCGTGGCTACGGAGAAGATGCCGCCCTCACTCATGAAGTAGCGGATGGCCTCCTGATTGGCGTCGGGCACCGGCGGCATGGGCTGGCACAGCCGCAGCGCTTCCTCGGTGTAGGTCAAAGTGTTGTCATAGTCACTGGCCAGCAGCAGGCCGGTAAATTTTCCCATGGTGATCAAACCTCCGAGCCCGAAGTGGGCTTATTGCCGCCGCTTCCGCCGCGGCGGCGTCCGCCACGATGACGGGGGCGCTTTTTCTGCTCGCCGCTGCCGTTCTGTCCCTCCGGCTGGGGTTTCCTGGGAGGACGGGGCGCTGCGGGCGGGGTATTCGTAATATCAGCACTGGTATTGGCACCGGCCGGTGCGCCGCTTCCGCCGCGGCGTCCACGGCGGCGACTGCCGCCCTGACGGGGGGACTGCTTGTCCCCTGCCGCAGGTCTATCAGCCTTTTCCGGCTTATCGGGCTTAGCGGGACGCTCCGCCTTGGCGGGCTTGTCCGGACGGGCAGACTTCTCGGTCCGCTTTTCCGGCGCGGCAGCACCCTCGGACTTTTTGCCGCCGCGTCCGCTGCGGTTCCGGCGGCGGCGCTTCTCACCGCCGTCCTCGTCGCCGCGCTCCGACGGAGGCGTGAAGTCGCTGATGAAGCTGATGGGAGGCATATCGTCCTCCTTCTCCGGTTCCACGTACCGCTCCGGCCGCCGGTCGGGGATAACGATGCCGTCGCGGCTGCCCTTGCCGTTGCGCAGGACGCACACCTCGCAGTTGTGGTAGCAGCGGGAGCCGTCGGTTCGGTCATCCAGCCGGACATTCACCGTCTCCTTCAGCAGGTTCACGTCGCTGACGTTGCCCGGGCCGTCCGGCGTCAGCACGAAGGAATCGTTCTTGGGCATGCGCTTCACGGCGTCCTCGTAGGCGTCCTGCTCGTACTTCAGGCAGCACATCAGGCGGCCGCAGGTGCCGGAGATCTTGGTGGGGTTCAGGGACAGGTTCTGGGTCTTGGCCATCTTGATGGACACCGGCAGGAACTCGTCCATAAACTGGGCGCAGCAGAAGGGCCTGCCGCAGATGCCCAGTCCGCCCAGCATCTTGGCCTCGTCGCGGACGCCGATCTGCCGCAGCTCGATGCGGGCGCGGAACACGCCGGCCAGATCCTTCACCAGCTCGCGGAAGTCCACGCGGCCGTCGGCGGTGAAGAAGAACAGGATCTTGGAACCGTCGAAGCTGCACTCCACCCGCACCAGCTTCATCTCCAGCTTGTGCTGGGCGATCTTCTTCTGGCAGATCTCGAAGGCCTCCTTTTCCCGCCCGCGGTTGTAAGCGGCGGTGTGGCGGTCGTTATCGGTGGCGATGCGCAGTACCGCCCGCAGCGGCTGCACCACCTGCTGGTCCGGCACCTCATGGTTGCCCTGACTGCACTGGGCGAATTCGGGGCCCTGGGCCGTCTCCACGATGATGTCCTGACCGGCCTCCACCGTCAGCTCCCTGGGGTCAAAGAAATAGGTTTTGCAGCCGCTGCGAAAGCGGACGGAAACCACAGTTGTCATAGAAGTTCCTCCCATTCTACGGCGAGGGCACCAAGAACATGGCCCGCGCCCACATTGTATTCACATTCGCCGCTGTATTTCTCCAGCAGCGCCGTCAGCTGCCGGAGCTGTCGGGCCGTCAGGCCACGGGCCAGCGCCTGGGCCGTCTCGCCGCAGGCGGGGTCCGGCGTCTGCTTGCCCATCTGCAGCAGCAGTGCCTCCGCCGCGGCGCACCACGCGCTCCGCAGCACGTCCCGCAGCTCCTCCCGCTTCATCCGCCGGTTCTCCAGAGCCACCAGATACGTTGTCACCGGCAGCACCTTTCCCCGGGCGAAGGCGCGGCACAGCTGCTCTGCTTCCGGCGGCAGGGCGTCCTCCGACACGGCATCGTACTTCAGCAGCACGCAGCGGGAGCGCACCGTCTCCAGCAGCGCCGAGGGGCTGTCCGTGCAGAAGACAAAGGCGGCGTAGGGCGGCCCCTCCTCCACGATCTTCAGCAGCACGTTCTGGTCCCGCTCGTTGAGCTGATGGCTGTCGGCGATGATGTACACCTTCCGCGCCGCCTCGTTGGGCCGGATGTACACATCCTGCCGCAGGGCGCGTACCGCGTCCACCGTCAGCTCCCGATGCTCCGTGTCGCGTACCACCGTGACGTCGGGGTGGATGCCCTCCAGCACCTTGCGGCAGTGGCGGCATCGGAGACAGGGCTTGCTCTCCTCCTCGCAGACGTGGGACGCAGCGATGAACCGCGCCGCGTCCAGCAGATCGCCGTCGCCGGAGAGCACGATGGCGTGGCTCAGCCGTCCCTGCTCCGCCGCGCGGCGTACCGCCCGGGCCAGTGTGCTGTTTTCTGCCGGAAGCTGGGCCATGGCGCTCTCCTTTCCTCTGCGGGGCCTGACAGCCCTATTATTCTAATGTATCAGTATAACACAGGAAAAGCGGGACAGGCAAGTTTTATTCGCAGGATTGCGGGGAAAATGTTTCCTGTGACCCTCTTTCCCACCATGAACAGAAACCAATTGCAAAAAAACAGAAAAATTTGGGAATAGGCTTGCTTTTGGAGGGAAATATGACTATAATAAGAAACGTTCTCATCGTTTGGTACAACTATATTGATAGATGGAGGGACTACCATGAGCAAGAAGTATTGTTACCTGTTTACCGAAGGCAACGCGAAGATGCGCGAGCTGCTGGGCGGTAAGGGCGCGAACCTGGCTGAGATGACCAACATCGGCCTGCCCGTTCCCCAGGGCTTCACCATCACCACCGAAGCCTGCACCCAGTATTATGAGGATGGCCGCCAGATCAACGCCGAGATCATGGCCGAGATCATGGAGTATATCGAGAAGATGGAGAAGATCACCGGCAAGAAGTTCGGCGATCACGAGAATCCCCTGCTGGTCTCCGTCCGCTCCGGCGCCCGCGCTTCCATGCCCGGTATGATGGATACCATCCTGAACCTGGGCCTGAACGAGGACGTGGTGGATGTCATCGCCAAGAAGTCCAACAACCCCCGCTGGGCCTGGGACTGCTACCGCCGCTTTATCCAGATGTACTCTGACGTGGTCATGGAGGTCGGCAAGAAGTATTTCGAGCAGCTGATCGACGCCATGAAGACCAAGAAGGGCGTGACGCAGGACGTGGAGCTGGACGCCGCTGACCTGAAGGAGCTGGCCATGCAGTTCAAGGCCGAGTACAAGGCCAAGATCGGCGAGGAGTTCCCCACCGATCCCAAGGAGCAGCTGGTGGGCGCCATCAAGGCCGTGTTCCGTTCCTGGGACAACCCCCGCGCCAATGTGTACCGCCGCGACAACGACATCCCCTACTCCTGGGGCACCGCCGTCAACGTCCAGTCCATGGCCTTCGGCAACATGGGCGACGACTGCGGCACCGGCGTTGCGTTTACCCGTGACCCCGCCACCGGCGAGAAGAAGCTGATGGGCGAGTTCCTGACCAACGCCCAGGGCGAGGATGTGGTGGCCGGTGTGCGTACCCCCATGCCCATCGCTGAGATGGCCCAGAAGTTCCCCGAGGCCTATGACGAGTTCGTCAAGGTCTGCAATATCCTGGAGGATCACTACCGCGACATGCAGGACATGGAGTTCACCGTGGAGCACGGCAAGCTGTACATGCTGCAGTGCCGCAACGGCAAGCGGACCGCTCCCGCCGCCCTGAAGATCGCCTGCGACCTGGTGGACGAGGGCATGATCTCCGAGCAGCAGGCTGTCGCCATGATCGATCCCCGCAATCTGGATACCCTGCTGCATCCCCAGTTCGACCCCAAGGCCCTGAAGGCCACCGAGCCTGTGGGTAAGGCTCTGCCCGCCTCCCCCGGCGCTGCCTGCGGCAAGATCGTGTTCAACGCCGAGGACGCCAAGGAATGGGCTGCCCGCGGTGAAAAGGTGGTTCTGGTCCGTCTGGAGACCTCTCCCGAGGACATTGAGGGCATGAAGGCCGCTCAGGGCATCCTGACTGTCCGCGGCGGTATGACCTCACACGCCGCCGTTGTGGCCCGCGGCATGGGCAAGTGCTGCGTCTCCGGCTGCGGCGAGATCAACATGGACGAGGCAAACAAGCAGTTCACTCTGGCCGGCAAGACCTATCACGAGGGCGACTGGCTGAGCCTGGACGGTTCCACCGGCAGCATCTACGACGGCGCTATGCCCACCGTGGACGCCAGCGTGGGCGGCGACTTCGGCCGCATCATGGCCTGGGCCGACAAGTTCCGCCGTCTGCAGGTCCGCACCAACGCCGATACCCCCCACGACGCCGCCAAGGCCCGTGAGCTGGGCGCGCAGGGCATCGGCCTGTGCCGTACCGAGCATATGTTCTTCGAGGGCGACCGTATCGCCGCTATCCGCGAGATGATCTGCTCCGACACCGTGGAGCAGCGCGAGAAGGCTCTGGCCAAGCTGCTGCCCATGCAGCAGGGCGACTTCGAGGGCATCTACGAGGCCATGGAGGGCTGCCCCGTCACCATCCGTTTCCTGGATCCCCCTCTGCACGAGTTCGTTCCCACCGAGGAGCACGACATCGAGCTGCTGGCCAAGGATATGGGCAAGTCCGTTGCCGACATCAAGGCCATCATCGCCTCCCTGCACGAGTTCAATCCCATGATGGGCCACCGCGGCTGCCGTCTGGCTGTTACTTTCCCGGAGATCGCCGTGATGCAGACCCGTGCCGTCATCCGCGCCGCCATCAACGTGCAGAAGAAGCACCCTGACTGGAACATGGTCCCCGAGATCATGATCCCGCTGGTGGGCGAGGTCAAGGAGCTGAAGTACGTCAAGGACGTGGTCGTCAAGACTGCTGACGAGGAGCTGGCCGCCGCCGGTATGAACATGAAGTACCTGGTGGGCACCATGATCGAGATCCCCCGCGCGGCCCTGACCGCCGACGAGATCGCCAAGGAGGCCGAGTTCTTCTCCTTCGGCACCAACGACCTGACCCAGATGACCTTCGGCTTCAGCCGCGACGACGCCGGTAAGTTCCTGGGCGCCTACTACGACAAGAAGATCTACGAGAGCGATCCGTTCGCCAAGCTGGATCAGATCGGTGTTGGCAAGCTGGTGAAGATGGCTGCCAAGCTGGGCCGCGAGACCCGTCCGGAGCTGCATCTGGGCATCTGCGGCGAGCACGGCGGCGATCCCTCCTCCGTGGAGTTCTGCCACAAGGTGGGTCTGGACTATGTGTCCTGCTCCCCCTTCCGTGTGCCCATCGCCCGTCTGGCCGCCGCACAGGCTGCCATCAAGGACGCGCAGTAATCGCAACGAAACAAAAAAAGAGCCCGAGTGTACCGCACTCGGGCTCTTTTTTTACAGGCATCGGCCATCTCCCCTGTAAAGGACCTGCTGAGCGTCCCGCCGACGGCGGGTACTTGTGTTTCTTCTGCCGCCGTGGTAGGATAGGGGCAAAACCGGACATCCCGTGATAAGAGGAACGACCCATAACCGTCCATGAATTCGGTGGCAGAGCCGACCCCGTGCTGCTGCTGTATATGAGACTGCCGTGATACGGCGGCAAACGAGAGGAGCTGACCGCCCATGATCCGCATCAGAAGCGGCGATACCGTGACGGAGCTGGCCTGGACCGGTGAGAATATCCCCGCCGCCCGCCTGCTGGCCCAGGCAGGGCTGTACCCCGACTATCCCTGCGGCGGGCAGGGCCGCTGCGGCAAGTGCCGCGTGCTGGCCCACGGCGACCTGTCCCCCGCCGCGCCGGAGGAACTGGCCCAGCTGCCACCCCGGGAGCTGGCCCGGGGTATGCGCCTTGCCTGCCTTGCCCGGATCTGCGGCCCCGACGCGGAGCTGACCCTCCCGCGGGAGGACGGTCTGCTGGTGGAGACCGGCGGCTCCCTGCACCGGCTGGAATGGGACCCGTGGGCCGCCGCTCTGGGCATCTGCGTGGACATCGGCACCACTACCGTGGCCGCTTACCTGTGGGATCTGGACCGCCGCTGCCGCTTGGGCGTGGCCTCCTGCAAAAACCCGCAGGAGCGGTTCGGCGCGGACGTGGTGTCCCGTCTGGATGCCTCGCTGGCGGGTCAGGGCGACGCCCTGCGCGCCTGCATTGTCCGGTGTCTCAGCGACCTGGCCTATCAGCTGTGCCGACAGGCAGGCCGCCCCGTGTCCGATGTGGGCGGCGCGGTCATCACCGGCAACACCGCCATGCTGTACCTGCTGCGGGGCTGCGATGTCCGCGACATTGCCCTTGCACCCTTTCAGGCGCGGCATCTGTTCGGCGAATCTGTCCCCGCGCGGGAGCTGGGCCTTGACTGGGGCGCGGATTGTCAGGTGTACCTGCCCCCCTGCCTGTCGGCCTACGTGGGCGCGGACATCACCTGCGGCCTGCTGGCCTGCGATATTCTCCACGCCCGCGGCCCCGCCCTGCTGGCGGACGTGGGCACCAATGGCGAGATGGCCCTTCTGTCGGACGGAACCATCTACTGCTGCGCCACGGCGGCGGGTCCCGCCTTTGAGGGCGTGGGCATCTCCTGCGGCAGCGCCGCCGTCACCGGCGCCATTGACGCCGTGACTGTGGAAAACAATGCCCTGCGCTGTCACGTCATCGGCGGCGGCACGGCCCGCAGCCTGTGCGGTTCCGGCCTGTTGGACGCCGTAGCCGCCCTGCGGCGGCTGGAGCTGGTGGAGGACAGCGGCTGCATGGAGGACGACAGCCTGCCCCTGAGCGGCAGCGTGTCCCTGCTGCGGCGGGACATCCGGTCGTTCCAGCTGGCCAAGGCCGCCGTCTGTGCCGGTGTGGACACCCTGCTCCGCGCCGCGGGCCGCGCTGCCTCGGAGGTGGAGACGGTCTGGCTGGCCGGCGGCTTCGGCTGTAAGCTGTCGCCGGACAGCGCCGGCGCCGTGGGCCTGCTGCCCCGCCAGCTGATCCCTGCCGTCCGGCCCTCCGGCAACACGGCGGCCATGGGCGCGGCGCTGCTGCTGTGCTCCCGCCGGTTCGAAGCGGAGACGGTGTCCATCGCCGCCGCTGCCCGGCTGGTGGACCTCTCCGCCTCCCCTGTGTTCCAGCAGCGTTTTGTGGAGGATATGACCCTTTCGGAGGCGACATCATGACGGCGCTTTTGAACATGGCCCGCGCCGCGGGCTTTGAGGCGACGGCCCCCCTGCGGGCGGAGCAGCTGGTTTTCCGGCCGGAGGTGCGGGAGATGTGCCGCGCCGACCGCTGCCGCAGCTATGGCAGAAACTGGTGCTGCCCACCCGCCTGCCCCTCACTGGAGGACATGGCCCGCCGCATGGCGGACTACGGCGACGGTGTGCTGGTGGAGACGGTGGGCGCCATGGCCGATGACTTCGACTACGAGGCCATGATGGGCGCGGAAAAACGCCACAAGGAACGGTTCACCGCTCTGACCCGCACGCTGGCGGAGCGGTATGGCCGCGACGCGGTGCTGCCCATGGGCGCGGGGACCTGCCGCCGCTGCGCCGTCTGCACCTATCCCGACGCGCCCTGCCGCTTTCCGGCGGAGCGCATCACGTCCATGGAGGCATACGGCCTGCTGGTGAGTCAGGTGTGTGAGTCCTGCGGCGCGGTGTATTACCACGGCCCCCGTACCATCACCTACGTCAGCTGCGTGTTCCTGCGGCGGTGAATAGAGATACAGGAGAGAGCCCCGGCGAAAATCGGGGCCCTCTCCTGTTATGCTTCCTATGCCTGCACCCTCCCGACAGACCCTCCGCGTGGGCACGGGACTTCCCCTGCTGGCGGCAAAACCAAAAAAAGTGACCCGCGCCCAAGGGCGCGGGTCACTTTTGGCCGCAGCGGCCTGCTGCACAGACTCTCTTTGTGCCTCCGGCGGCCCCATTTCTTTCAGCAGCGAAAGAAAAGGGGGAAAGAACGCCGCCAAAAACCAATGGTTTTTGGAATTCCTTTCGTCCGATCACAGCCACGCCGCAAAAAGGCCCACGCCGAATCGCTCCTGCCCCTATCCCCGCTGCCGCTTCCACGTGCCGCGGGGAAATGCCGTATCCCACCGCCGTGGAACAGTGTACCTCCGCGTGGTACGTAGGAGCGGCAGCGATAAGCGGACTGCAAGCGATTCGTTGTACGGCGATGTTCGGCAATTTAAGTCGCGCGTGGTACGCGGCGGCGGTTTTCAGCGCACCCCAGCCGCGCAGGAAGTCTTGAAACCTGCGGTTTCAAGCAGCGTTTTTGGTCACTTTTGGGGCTGCGGCAAAAGTGACCCGCGCTCGGAAGCGCGGAACCATTCCTTCGAAAAAAAGAATGAGCGTGCCGTCGAGGACGACGCCGATCCATGCAAAAAGCATAGCACCCTCCAAAAAAGGGATCCCACGCCCTTGGGCGCGGGATCCCTGTAACCATCAATCGCTGTCCAGCTTGAGGACGGCCATAAACGCCTCCGTGGGCACCTGCACCGTGCCCAGATTCCGCATCTTCTTCTTGCCCTCCTTCTGCTTCTCCAGCAGCTTCTTCTTGCGGGTGATATCGCCGCCGTAGCACTTGGCCAGCACGTCCTTCCGCATGGCCTTCACCGTCTCGCGGGCGATGATGCGGCCGCCGATGGCCGCCTGGATGGGCACCTCGAACAGCTGGCGGGGGATGTTCTCCTTCAGCTTCTCGCACAGGCGGCGGGCGCGGGGATACGCTTTGTCGCGGTGGGCGATGAAGCTCAGCGCGTCCACGCCGTCGCCGTTGAGCAGCAGATCCACCTTCACCAGATCGCTGGTGCGGTAGCCGGACAGCTCATAGTCCAGCGAGGCGTAGCCCTTGGTATTGGCCTTCAGCGTGTCGAAAAAGTCGTAGATGATCTCGTTCAGCGGCATCTGATAGTGCAGCTCCACCAGATGGGTGTCCAGATACTGCATGTCCTTGAACTCGCCGCGCCGCTCCTGGCACATGGGCATGATGTTCCCCACAAAGTCCTGCGGCGTGATGATGGACACCTTGACGTAGGGCTCCTCCGCGTGCTCGATGGAGCCCGGATCGGGGTAGTTGTGGGGGTTGTCCACCTTCACCATGGTGCCGTCGGACTTGTAGACGTGGTAGATGACGCTGGGCAGCGTGGTCACCAGGTCCAGGTTGAATTCCCGCTCCAGCCGCTCCTGAATGATCTCCATGTGCAGCATGCCCAGAAAGCCGCAGCGGAAGCCGAAGCCCAGCGCCACGGAGGATTCCGGCTCAAACGTCAGCGACGCATCGTTGAGCTGCAGCTTCTCCAGCGCATCCCGCAGATCGGGGTACTTGCTGCCGTCCTCAGTGTAGATGCCGCAGTACACCATGGACTGGGCGGGGCGGTAGCCCGGCAGCGGCTCCGTGGCGGGGGCCGCGGCGTCGGTGATGGTGTCGCCCACGCGGGTATCTTTAACGTTCTTGATGCTGGCGGTGAAATAGCCTACCTCGCCGGCCTGCAGGCAGTCCGTGGGCTCGTTGCCCAACGGCTTGAGATAGCCGCACTCCAGAATGGTGTATTCCGCGCCGCTGGCCATCATGCGAACGGTCTGGCCCTTGCGGATGGTACCCTCCATGATGCGGAACAGCACCACCACGCCCACGTAGGGGTCGTACTGGCTGTCGAATACCAGCGCCCGCAGCGGCGCCTTGGGGTCGCCCTTGGGGGCGGGCACGTTCTGCACCACGTCCTCCAGTACGGCGTCGATGTTGATGCCCAGCTTGGCGGAGATCTCCGGGGCCTCCAGCGCGGGCAGGCCGATGATGTCCTCCACCTCCTGCTTGGCCTTCAGGGGGTCGGCGGCGGGCAGGTCGATCTTGTTGAACACCGGCAGGATCTCCAGATCGTGGTCCATGGCAAGATACGTGTTGGCCAGCGTCTGGGCCTCCACGCCCTGGGTGGAATCCACCACCAGCAGCGCGCCCTCGCAGGCGGCCAGCGACCGGCTGACCTCATAATTGAAGTCCACGTGGCCCGGGGTGTCGATGAGGTTCAGGGCGTAGGTTTCTCCGTCTTGCGCCTTATAGAAGATCTGGACGGCGCGGGACTTGATGGTAATGCCCCGCTCCCGCTCCAGATCCATATTGTCCAGCAGCTGGTTCTCCATCTCCCGCTCCGGCACGGCGTTGCACTTCTCCAGCAGGCGATCCGCCAGCGTGGATTTGCCGTGGTCGATGTGGGCAATAATGGAAAAGTTGCGGATATGGGACTGGTCAAACATAGTAGAAAGCCTCCTTTGGAAATCCACGCTGCCCGCGTGGAGCGCGTACAAGCGTTTTGCGGGGCAAAACCTTGCCGCAGGCGGAATCCATTTCCGCCGAGGATGTCAAAATTATTTTCACCGCTTCGCCGCCAGGTCGTCCACATTGTGGACCACCTGTGCCGTGCTCTGCCCCACGCCGGGGGCGGCGGTGAGCGCATCGGAGTTCAGCTCCGGCACCTGCTCCGCCTCAGCCAGCGCCCGCAGGTATACCGCGCGGCTGCGCAGCATAGCGGCGTCCACCGTGCCCGCATCGAAGTCCACGCTGTCCACGGCGAAGAAATCCTCGTTGCCGCCGCCCCGCCGGTAGTAGTGCCGCAGCAGGGTATACAGCGCCGTGCTGAGATAGTCGCCGGCGGCGGTGATGGCCGTCCGGTCGCCGCACTTGCCCAGCAGGTCGAACAGCACGCCGGTGGTGTTCACCACCAGCTTTTTCTGCAAGGTGGCCAGGATACTGCCCTTCAGCGTTCCCTTTTCGTCGCTGGCGTCATACAGCTCCGCCGCCTCGATGATGGACCCGTCGCGGGAGCTGGTGCGCCCCAGCAGAAAGTCCGCCGACACGTGATAGAAGTCGCAGGCCCGGGCCACGAAGGCCAGTCCGGGCTCGCGGATGCCATTTTCGTAGTGGCTCAGCAGCGCCTGACTGATGCCCAGTGCCGCAGCGGCCTTCCGCTGGCTGATGCCCATCTCCTGCCGCAGCAGGCTCAACGTTCTGGAAAAATCCGTTGCCAATTCTCTCACCCCGTTTATTTTTATACAGCCCGTAAATCATACCCTATATAATACGGATTGTAAATACATTTTTCGCTCCGTGCCCAAAAAATTTGCACCGTCCTCCGCCGTGTGCTACAATAGGTGCAACAAAATCTGGAGGTGCTGCAACATGGAAGAACAACTGATCCTGTACGTGCGCTACACGGCCAAGCCCGGCTGCCGCGAGTCCTTCGTCCGCGACATCGTGGAGGAAGGTATCCTGACCCAGATCCGGCAGGAGGACGGCTGCCTGGCCTATGACTACTACTTCTCCGCTCAGGACGAGAACGAGGTCCTGCTCATTGAGCGCTGGGAGAGCGCGGCCCACCAGCGCGTCCACATGGAGCAGCCCCATATGGCCCGCCTGCGGGAGATCAAGGATAAATACATCGCCGCCACCAAGCTGGGCCGCGTTCACCTGGAGGACTGACCCATGCTGTTCGATACCCATGCCCACTACGACGATGAAGCCTTTGACGCCGACCGCGACGCGCTGCTGACGGCCCTGCCAGACTGCGGTGTAGGGCTGGTCATCGATCCGGGCTGCGACCTCACCAGCTCCCGCAGAGCGGTGGAGCTGGCGGCGGCCTACCCCCACGTCTACGCGGCGGTGGGCATCCATCCCGAGAACTGCGGCGGCTGCACCGACGACGATCTGGCGGCCCTGCGTCCCCTGGCGCAGCAGCCCAAGGTGGTGGCCATCGGCGAGATCGGGCTGGATTACTACTGGGAGGAGAACCCGCCTCGGGAATTCCAGCAGCAGTTGTTCCGCCGCCAGCTTGCGCTGGCGCGGGAGCTTCAGCTGCCGGTGATCGTCCACGATCGGGAGGCCCACGCCGACACCCTCTCCATCGTGCGGGAATTCCCCGATGTCACCGGCGTGTTCCACTGCTTTTCCGGCAGCCCCGAGATGGCGCAGGAGCTGCTGAAGCTGGGCTGGTATCTGGGGTTTGATGGCCCCGTGACCTATAAGAACGCCCGCCGCGCGCCGGAGGTGGCGGCGGTGACGCCGCTGGACCGGATGCTCATCGAGACGGACAGCCCCTACATGACGCCGGTGCCCTATCGCGGCAAGCGCAACGACTCCGGCTATGTCCGTCTGGTGGCGGAAAAGCTGGCAGAGTGGAAGGGCATCGCACCGGAGGAGATGGCCCGCCTCACCACGGAGAACGGCAAGCGCCTGTTCCGCATTTCCTGACAAACGGACAAAAAAGGACCTGAACGCCATGCGTTCAGGTCCTTTTTATCGTTGTGTCAGATGCTCAGCACAGCTTGGCGCCGGCGGGCACGCTGTCATCGATGAGCATCAGGTGCAGCTTCTCCTCGCCGTGCTCCTGATGGACGGCGGAGATCAGCATGCCGCAGCTGGGGATGCCCATCATCTTGCGGGGCGGCAGGTTCAGGATGGCAATGGCCGTCTTGCCGATGAGCTGCTCCGGCTCATAGTACTGGTGGATGCCGGAGAGAATGATGCGGTCGGTGCCGCTACCGTCGTCCAGCGTGAACTTCAGCAGCTTGTCGCTCTTCTTCACAGCCTCGCAGTTCTTGATCTTCACGGCGCGGAAGTCGGACTTCAGGAACGTGTCGAAGTCCACCTCCTCCTGCACGAAGGGCTCCACCTCCACGGCGGGCAGCGCCGCCTTCTTCTGAGCCTCCTGCATGGCGTTGAGCTTCTCCAGCGTGGCCTCGGCGTCCACGCGGGGGAACAGATTCTCGCCCTTGGAGACCTGAGCCTCGGTTGGCAGCACGCCCCACACGTTGGCGTTGTCCCAGGTGCGGGCCGCCGCGCCTGCGCCGATCTTGGCAAAGATCTTCTCACAGGTGTCCGGCATCACCGGCATCAGCAGCGTAGTACACACGCGGATGGTCTCCAGCAGGTTATACAGCACCGTGGCCAGCCGGACGTGTTTGCTCTCGTCCTTGCCCAGCGTCCAGGGGGCCGTCTCGTCGATATACTTGTTGGCGCGGTCAATGACCTTGAAGATCTCGTCCAGCCCGTTCTGCAGCTGGAGCTTGTCCATCTCCGCCTCATAGCGGCCCCGCAGGGCACACACGGTCTTTTTCAGGTCGCAGTCCTCCGGCGCGTCCTCGCGGGCGGCGGGCAGCTTGCCGCCGAAGTATTTCTCCACCATGCCGGTGGTGCGGCTCACCAGATTGCCCAGCTTGTTGGCAAGGTCGGTGTTGATGGTGCTGATCAGCAGCTCGTTGGAGAAGTTGCCGTCGGAGCCGAAGGGGAACGTCCGCAGCAGGAAGAAGCGCAGGGCGTCCACGCCGAACATCTCTGCCAGCACGTAGGGGTCCACCACATTGCCCTTGGATTTAGACATCTTGCCGCCGTCGATGACCAGCCAGCCGTGGCCGTACACATGTTTGGGCAGAGACATACCCATGCTCATGAGCATGGCGGGCCAGATGATGGAGTGGAACCGGACGATCTCCTTGCCCACGATGTGGTAATCGGCGGGCCAATACTTGTCGTAGTCGTTGTAGCGGTCGTTGTCGAAGCCCAGCGCCGTGCAGTAGTTGAACAGGGCATCTACCCACACGTACACCACGTGGCCCGGGTCGAAGTCCACGGGGATGCCCCACTTGAAGCTGGTACGGCTGACGCATAGATCCTCCAGACCCGGCTTGATGAAGTTGTTCACCATCTCGTTGACGCGGGTGCGGGGCTGCAGGAAGTCCGTATCCTCCAGCAGGTGCTGCACCCTGTCGGCGTACTTGCTCAGCCGGAAGAAATAGGCCTCCTCCTCGGCATCGTGTACCTCGCGGCCGCAGTCGGGGCACTTGCCGTCCACCAGCTGGCTCTCCGTCCAGAAGCTCTCGCAGGGGGTGCAGTACTTGCCCTTATAGGCGCCCTTATAGATGTCGCCGTTGTCATACATCTTCTTGAAGATCTTCTGCACGGCGGCACAGTGATAGTCATCGGTGGTGCGGATGAAGCGGTCGTTGGAAATGTTCATCAGCTTCCACAGATCGCGGACGCCCCGCTCTCCCTCCACGATGCGGTCCACAAAGGCCTGGGGGGTCATGCCGGCCTCCTCGGCCTTGGTCTCGATCTTCTGGCCGTGCTCATCGGTGCCGGTGAGGAACATCACGTCATAGCCCTGCAAGCGCTTGTAGCGGGCGATGGCGTCGGTGGCTACGGTGCAGTAGGTATGGCCGATGTGCAGCTTGTCCGACGGATAGTAAATGGGCGTTGTGATATAAAACGTCTTCTTCTCCATGGGTCTTTATCTCCTTTTCCGCCGCCCCGAATGGAAGGACGGCTTAAAATACTGGCAGTCGTTCATACCATTGTAGAGCACGCGGCGGGCTTTGTCAATCTATTCACCATCATGATGGGGAAAACTCCGCGATTTTTGCGTAAAAAAGCCATTTACAGACTGAGAAAAATTTTGTATAATGGAGAATAGTGATTTGCGGGGCGCGTGAAAATGCGCCCGCCGGAACAAATGAGCTTAGGAGGAACCCCCCATGTCTTACAGAATTCTCGTCATCAACCCCGGCTCCACCTCCACCAAGATCGGTGTCTATGAGGATGAGCAGCTGCTCTTTGACAAGACCCTGCGCCATAGTGCGGAGGACATTGCCCAGTTCAAAACCATCGCCGCCCAGAAGGACTGGCGCCGCGATCTGGTCATGCGTGCGCTGCGCGAGCAGGGCATCGACGCCCGCACCCTGTCCGCCGTCAGCGGCCGCGGCGGTCTGCTGCGTCCCATCCGCGGCGGCACCTACGCCGTCAACGACAACATGGTCACGGACTGCACCATCGGCATTCAGGGTCAGCACGCCTCCAACCTGGGCGGCCTGATCGCCCGCGAGATCGGCGACGAGCTGGGCATCCCCTCCTACATCGTGGACCCCGTGGTCATCGATGAGATGGCTGATGTGGCGCGCTATGCCGGTCATCCCCTGTTCCAGCGTGTCAGCATTTTCCACGCCCTGAACCAGAAGGCCGTGGCCAAGCGCTTTGCCAAGGAGCAGGGCAAGAAATATGAGGAGCTGAACCTCATCGTCTGCCACATGGGCGGCGGCGTTTCCATCGGCGCCCACATGAAGGGCAGCGTGGTGGACACCCAGAACGCACTGGACGGCGAGGGCCCCTTCTCTCCCGAGCGCTCCGGCTCCCTGCCCACCGGCCAGCTGGTGAAGCAGTGCTACTCCGGCAAGTACACCGAGGCGGAGATGCACCGTATGCTCTCCGGCCGCGGCGGTCTGGTGGCCTACACCGGCTCCAACGACATGCGCTATCTGCTGGCGCAGGCCGAACACGATAAGAAGATCGCCGGTGTGGTGGACGCGTTCCACTATCAGATCGGCAAGGAGATCGGCGCCATGGCCGCCGTTATGCACGGCAAGGTGGATCAGATCATCCTCACCGGCGGCATCGCCTATGGCAAGGAGACGGTGGATGCCATCTCCGAGATGGTCGGCTGGATCGCCCCCATCACCGTCTACCCCGGCGAGGACGAGCTGCTGGCGCTGGCGCAGGGCGCTCTCCGCGTGCTCAAGGGCGAGGAGCCGGCACTGGAGTACCGCCGTCCCCGTCCCGACGACAACAACTGATCTATCCGCAGCTAAAAAGGCCGTCCGGCATACGCCGGACGGCCTCTTTTTTACGTTCAGCTGTTGATAACGTAGCTGCCGGACGCCGGCGCCTCCGCAGCCGCTGCCACCAGCCGCGTCTCCGCGTCGTAGCCCTTGGGCAGCTGCCGCTGCACCGCTGCCGCGTCCTCTCCGGACGGGAGATAGATGCGGTCGAACAGCTCCGCCAGCTGGGTCGCCGTCAGGGCATTGTCCCCGCTGCCGCGCAGCGTCACCGACAGGGCCACGCCCTCCGGCAGACTGCTGCGCAGGCTCTTGGCGAAGTCGGTGAGGATCTGCACATGATCGCTGCCGCCGTTGGCGATAGCCTCCAGATCTCCCTCCGCCGGATAGCAGAACCAGTCCAGCAGGATCTCGTCGAACCCCAGCTCCGCGCACTCGGTGCTCAGCGCCGTGATGTAGCTCAGCACTGCGGGATTGGTAGGATCCAGCCACGCGCCGCCGTTGGCATCGTACCACAAACTGTCGTCCTCCCGCACCAGCGCCGTCTCCGGCAGTCCCTGTGCGTAGGCGCTGTCGCTGAAGCAGCAGATACGCGCCACCGTGTATCGGTCGCTGGCCAGCAATTGCTTCAGGCAGTCCAGCGGGCGTCCCTGCTCCACGATGACGTTCTGCGGCACCGACACCTGCGTGCCGTAGGTAATGCCGCCGTTCTCGCGCTTCACCGCCAGCACCATGTCCTCCGACGCCAGGGTGCTCATGATGTAGTCCGCGCCCCACCACAGGCAGTCGTCGGGCAGGCGTGTGGCGTGGAGCGCCGTTACCGGCGTCAGCGTGCTCTCTGGTTCCAGACGGTCGATGTCCACATCCTCCACCGGCGTCTTATCCGAAGTGGGTGTGCCGTCATGCCGTCCCCAAGGCAGCTCCAGATGGACCTGTCCCGCCTCATCGTAGACCAGATAGTTCTGCACCGCCAGATATCCCACGGCGCCCAGCAGGATCAGCACCAATACCACGATCAGCACGATGCGGCCGGTGGAAACGCGGCCCCGATAACTGTTGTACCCCCTTGTCGCCATAGGCGTACCCTCCCTTAGGGCTGGATGCTGTCCACCAGCGCCACGCGGCGGGCGTGGCGGCCGCCCTCAAACTCTGTGGACAGGAAGATCTCCACCATGCGCTTGGCCAGATTCGGCCCCGTGATACCGGCGCCCAGCGCCAGCACATTGGCATCGTTGTGGCGGCGGGTCATCTCCGCCTGTAAACAGTCGGTGCACAGAGCGCAGCGAACGCCGCCCACCTTGTTGGCGGCCATGGACACGCCGATGCCGGTGGTGCAGATGACAATGCCCTTGCTGCACTCCCCGGCGGCCACGGCTCGGGCCACCTTCTCGGCGTAAACGGGATAGTCCACGCTCTCCGTGGAGAAGCAGCCCACATCCTCAAAGTCGATGTCGTGCTCCTCCAGCCAGATGAGAATGTCCTGCTTCAGCAGATAGCCGCCGTGGTCGCAGCCGATGGCAATTTTCATGGTCGTGTTCTCCTTTTTCTTTTATAGGGGTCGGAAAATGGGCTTCCCACCCTCAAATGTGCAGAAATACCGGAAGCCGCAGTCCCGCAGCAGCTGCTGCCGCTCAAGGATGGCGCAGCCCACCATGTCGCGGGAGTGCGCATCGGAGCCCAGGGTGATGACCTCGCCGCCCATCTCCCGGTACAGCCGGAGGATGTCTCCGGCCGGCAGCGGCGTGTTGCCGCGGTTGGTGTTGCACTCGATGCCCAGCCCCTTGGGGATGATGGTGCGGAAGATGTCCTCCACCTGCGCCATATGGGACTGGAACGTCATGTGCTCACCCAGATTCTCGTTTATGTACCGCAGCGGCAGCGTCAGGTGGCCCAGCACGCTGCACCGCCCCCACTTCGCCAACTCCAGCACATCCTCCAGATAACTGTCGATAAGCTCATGATAATACGTTTCCGAATTTTTTTCAACGTAGTAAAGGTCAAAATTTCCAAATTTTTTCCCCGCCATGTGGACGGACCCGATGACGAAATCCAGCTTGGGCGCGTGATCCAGCAGGTGCTCCGCCCGATCGAAGGCCATGGGTGCCTCGCCCAGCTCCGCGCCCAGCCGGATGGTGAGCCGGTCGCCGTACAGCCGCCGCGCCTCCGCCAGCTCCGTCTGGGCCTTGTCCCAGTCGAAGTCCCAGCGGGGCTGGCGGCTGCCCCAGCAGATGGTGTCCACATGGTCAGTGATGCAGATCTCGTCCAGCCCGCGGGCCACGGCGGCCTCCGCCATGCGGGCGATGGTCTCCCGCCCGTCGGGGGAGCAGTCGGAATGGGTGTGATAATCAGCCAGATACATACGGCACCTTATTTCTTTCTCAGGAAGTCCAGAAAGCTCTTGCGCTTTTCATAGTTCTTCTCGCCCAGCGTCTCGCTGAATTTCTTCAGCGCCTCCTTCTGCTCGCGGTTCAGGCCGCGGGGCGTCTCGATGACCACGGTGACGTACTGATCGCCGCGTCCCCGTCCGTTGAGCACGGGGATGCCCTTGCCCCGCAGCCGGAACACAGCGCCGGTCTGGGTGCCCTCGGGGATGCTGTACTCCACGGAGTCTTCGATGGTGGGGATCTTCAGCTTCGCACCCAGCACCGCCTGGCTGAACGTGATGGGCGCCTCGCAGAACACGTCGTAGCCCTCGCGGCGGAACAGCTCATGGGGCCGCACCATCACGGTGATCAGCAGATCGCCGGCAGGCCCGCCGTTCTTACCGGCGTTGCCCTGCCCACGCAGGGAGATGGTCTGGCCGTGGTCGATACCGGCGGGGATGGTGACCTTGATGGTCTTGCGCCTGCGCACCGCACCGCTGCCGCCGCAGTCGGCGCAGGGCTGGTGGATGATCTTGCCGGTGCCGTGGCAGCGCTGGCAGGGTCTGCTGCTGGCGAACACGCCCATGGGCGTGCGCTGCTGCACCTGCACCATGCCGCTGCCGTGACAGTCGGGGCAGATCTCCGGCGTGGTGCCCGGGGCACAGCCGTTGCCCTTGCAGGTGGGGCATTGCTCGCTGCGCTCGATAGTGACATCCTTCTCGCAGCCGTGGGCCGCCTCCAGGAACGTCACGGACACGCTGGCGCGGATGCTCTCGCCCCGCTGGGGGCCGTTGCGGCGGGTCTGCCCGCCGCCAAAGCCGCCGCCGAAAAAGCTGCCGAAGATGTCGCCCAGATCGCCGAAGTCGAAGCCGCCGCCAAAGCCGCCGCCGGCTCCGCCTGCCCCTGCGCCGTAGCTGGGGTCCACACCGGCGAAGCCGAACTGGTCATACCGCGCCTTCTTCTCCGGATCAGACAGCACCTCGTTGGCCTCGTTGACCTCCTTGAACTTCTCCTCGGCCTCCTTGTCGCCGGGGTTCATGTCAGGGTGGTACTTGCGGGCCAGCTTCTTATATGCTTTTTTGATCTCGTCCTCGGATGCGCCCTTGCTGACGCCCAGGACCTCATAGTAATCGCGTTTATTTTCTGCCATCGTCGTTCTCTCCGATAATACCACGAGAAGGGACAGGCTGCCCTGTCCCTCTCGTGGGATATGTGTTACTTGTTCTGGTCGTCGTCATCGACTACCTTGTAGTCGGCGTCGTAGTACTGCTGTCCGCCCGCATTGGGGTCGCCCTGGGGCTGACCGCCCATGTTGGGATCGCCCTGGGGCGCCGCCTGCTGGTACAGCTTCTCGCTCATCTTATAGAACAGCTGGGTCAGCTCCTCGGTAGCGGCCTTGATGGCGTCGGTGTCCTCGCCCTTCAGAGTCTCCTTCAGCTTATCCAGACCGGCCTGCACGGGAGCCTTCTCGCTCTCGGGCACCTTGTCGCCCACCTCGCTCAGGGTCTTCTCAGCCTGATAGACCAGCTGATCGGCCTGGTTGCGGATCTCCACCTTCTCCTTGATCTTGGCATCCTCGGCGGCATACTGCTCGGCCTCCTTGACGGCCTTCTCAATGTCATCCTTGCTCATGTTGGAGGAGGAAGTGATGGTGATGTGCTGGGCGTTGCCGGTGCCCAGATCCTTGGCGGACACGTTGACGATGCCGTTGGCGTCGATATCGAAGGTCACCTCGATCTGAGGCACGCCGCGGCGTGCCGGAGCGATGCCGTCCAGATGGAAGCGGCCCAGGCTCTTGTTGGCGGCGGCCATCTCGCGCTCACCCTGCAGCACGTTGACCTCCACGGAGGTCTGGTTGTCGGCGGCGGTGGAGAAGATCTGGCTCTTCTTGACGGGGATGGTGGTGTTGCGCTCGATCAGACGGGTGCAGACACCGCCCATGGTCTCAATGCCCAGAGACAGGGGGGTGACATCCAGCAGCAGCAGACCCTTGACGTCGCCGGTCAGCACACCGGCCTGCAGAGCCGCGCCCATGGCCACGCATTCATCGGGGTTGATGCCCTTGAAGGGCTCGCTGCCTGTGAAGCTCTTCACGGCCTCCACCACGGCGGGGATACGGCTGGAGCCGCCCACCATCAGCACCTTGGCGAGGTCAGAGGGCTTCAGACCGGCATCAGACATGGCCTGACGCACGGGACCCATGGTAGCGTCCACCAGATGGCCGGTGAGCTCGTTGAACTTGGCGCGGGTCAGCGTCACGTCCAGATGCTTGGGGCCGGTGGCGTCGGCGGTGATATAGGGCAGGTTGATGTTGCTGGTGGTGACGCCGGACAGCTCGATCTTGGCCTTCTCGGCGGCCTCCTTCAGACGCTGCATGGCCACCTTGTCGCCGCTGAGGTCGATGCCATCGGTGCGCTTGAACTCGCTGACCAGATACTTCATGATGCACTGGTCGAAGTCGTCGCCGCCCAGACGGTTGTTGCCGGCGGTGGCCAGCACCTCGATAACGCCGTCGTCGATCTCCAGAATGGACACATCGAAGGTGCCGCCGCCCAGGTCGTACACCATGATCTTCTGGGCCTGTTCCTTGTCCACGCCATAGGCCAGCGCGGCGGCAGTAGGCTCGTTGATGATACGCTTTACGTCCAGACCGGCGATCTTGCCGGCGTCCTTGGTGGCCTGACGCTGGGAGTCGGTGAAGTAGGCGGGGACGGTGATGACAGCCTCGGTGACGGTGCTGCCCAGATACGCCTCTGCGTCAGCCTTCAGCTTCTGCAGGATCATGGCGCTGATCTCCTGGGGAGTGTAGCTCTTGCCGTCGATAGAGACGCGGTGGTCGGTGCCCATCTCGCGCTTGATGGAGGAAATGGTGCGGTCGGGGTTGGTGATGGCCTGACGCTTTGCCACCTGACCCACCATACGCTCACCGGTCTTGCTGAACGCCACCACGGACGGGGTGGTGCGGTTGCCTTCCGCGTTAGGGATAACGACTGCCTCGCCGCCTTCCATCACGGCTACGCAGGAATTGGTCGTACCGAGGTCGATACCGATAACTTTAGACATAATGATTGCCTCCTGAATTTATCTTAATTTCATTTATTTACGGGTTTAAGAGATCAATAGGGCCGGTCGGGCATAATCAGCGCCGCGATGATATACGCCAGCAGACCGCTGCCGCCCAGCAGGCTGAATAGCACCCAGCCCAGACGCACCAGCGTGGAGTCGATGTTGAAATACTCGGCGATGCCGCCGCAGACGCCGGCCAGCTTCTTGTCCGTACTGCTCTTATACAGCTTCTTTTCGTTCATGGAAATACTCCTTTCAGTTTGCCACCTTCACCATGGCGAAGCGCAGCACCTTATCTCCGATCATGAAGCCCTTCTGGAACACCTCCACGATGGTGTTCTCTCCGGCGCTCTCGTCCTCCGTGTGCATCACGGCGTTGTGCTTTTTCGGATCGAAGGGCTGCCCCAGCGCGGGGATCTCGGTAACGCCCATCTGGCCCAGCACGTCGATGAACTGCTTGCAGATCATCTCCAGCCCCTGCCGGTGGCCGTCACCCTCCTCAAACTGCTGCACGCCCCGCTCCAGATTGTCCAGCACCGCCAAAAACGGCTTGATGGTGTCGGCTTTGGCCGTACCGTACACGTTTTCCTTTTCGCGGGTGGTGCGCTTGCGATAGTTGTCGTATTCCGCCGCCAGACGGAGGTACTTGTCGTTGGCATCGGCCAGCACCTTGGCCAGCTGCTCCATCTGCTCCATCTGGGACTTGGTGACGGTGAACGTCTCCTCCTGCACCGCCTCCTCGGCGGGCGCCGCAGTCTGTTCCGCCGTCTCCTGTGCCGCCGTTTCTTCGGCGGACGCCTTCTTTTTCTGCTTATCCTTTTCGCTCATTGTATATCCTCCGGTAGCTGTTTTTTACCAAACATACGGCTCAGGCTCTCTGCAAAGTAGCTCAGCCGCGCCGCCACAGCGGCGTAATCCATGCGGGTGGGGCCCACAACGCCCACCAGACCCCGCATGTTGTCCCCGATGTCGTAGCTGGCGATGACCACGCTGCTCTCCTTCAGGGCGTCGTTGACGTTTTCCGGCCCGATAAGGATCTGCATGGGCGCATCGCTCTGGGGCACCGGCAGGTCCTCCTTATTGTCCACCATGAAGCTCATGAGATCGTGGGCCTTGTCGATGTCCCGAAATTCCGGAAACTTCAGAAGCTGGCTGGCGCCGTTGGTAAACACCTGCTGGTGCTGGGTCTCCTCCAGCAGCGTGCAGGCATATTCCGTCACGCGGTTGAGAAGCAGGAACCACTGGCCCGACACCTGATCCGACAGGCTCATCAGCGTGGCATTCATCTGTTCCGGCGCCGCCCCCACAAAGTGGGTGTTCAGCAGGTGGCTCAGCTGCGGCAGCGTCTCGGCGTCCACCGGCAGGTCCAGCTGCATCAGCTGGCTCTTGACGCGGTTGTCCGACAGCATCACCACGGCGATAAAGCTGCTCTCGCTGACGGAGATGAGCTCGAACCGCTGCACGGTGGTGACCGTCCGGTGATCGGCCACGGCGTAGGTGGGGTAGCCCACAAAGCTGGATACCATCTGTCCGGCCTGGCTGATGACCTGATCCACCTGCTTCATCTGGCCGGACAGGGCATCGTTGATCCTGGCCGTCTCCTCCGGCGACAGAGCCTTGCGCTCCATCAGCTCGTTGACGTACAGCCGGTAGCCCTTGGCCGACGGCACACGTCCCGCAGAGGTGTGGGGTTGCTCCAGATAGCCCATCTCCACCAGATCCGCCAGCTCGTTGCGGATGGTGGCGGAGCTGATCTTGCCGGGCATCTGTTCCACGATGGCCTTGGAGCCCACCGGCTCGGCGGTGTTGATGTAGCTTTCCACCACGATCTTCAATATTTGCTTTTTGCGGTCTGTCAATTCCATAGCTTTCTCCGTTTAGCACTCCTGCTTTTCGAGTGCTAAACGCAGTTTACCACCCTCCCCAGATAATGTCAATAGGGGCTATTTTAATTATTTGTAAACACGGCGCGGGAAAAAGCGCCCCGCCGGAAGGCGGAGCGCTTCTGATTGCACGGTTTATTTTGCGGACTCCTCCGCCGGCTTGCCGCGGATGAACTCCTGCACCAGCGAGTATACGATGGAGCACACCGGCACGCCCAGCAGCATGCCCAGCACACCGAAGGCCCCGCCGCCCAAGGTGACGGCGGCCAGTACCCACAGTCCGGGCAGTCCCACGGACTTGCCCACCACCTTGGGATAGATGAGGTTGCCCTCCACCTGCTGCAAGATCAGCAGGAAGATCAGGAACGTCAGGGCCTTGATGGGGCTCTGGAACACGATAAGGAACGCGCCGGTGGCCGCGCCGATCCACGCACCGAAGATGGGGATCAGCGACAGTGTCGCGATGATGACCGACACCGGCAGGGCGTAGGGCAGCCGCAGGATCAGCATGCCCAGGCAGCATAGGGTGCCCAGAATGAATGCCTCCGTCACCTGACCGGTGACAAAGCTGGAAAAGGCGTTGTTGCTCAGGCTCAGCAGCCGCAGCAGCCGGTCTGCCGCCTTCTGAGGCAGACTGCGCCGCAGCAGCCGCCTGGACTGGGCGAGGAGCGTCTCCTTCTGGGCCAGCAGGTACAGGGAGAACACCAGCGCCAGCAGGAAGTTCACCAGCGCCCCCACGATGGAGGCGGTGATGTTCACCGTGGTGTTCACCACGCTGTCGCCCTTCTCCTGCAAAAAGCCGGTGATGGTATTCTTCACGCTGTCCGCGTCCAGCGACAGCTCCGGCAGGGTCACGCCGTGCTCCGCCCCGAAGGCGCTGAGGTTCTCCCACCATGTCTGGATCTGGGCCACGTAGGTGGGGATGTTGGCCACCAGTGTGGAGCCCGCCTCCTCCAGCCGGGGAATAAGGATGAAGAAGATGGCGAAGATGATGCCGATGAACAGCACTATGGTCAGCGTCAGGCAGACGGGCCGCTTCAGCTTCCGGCTCCACCGGCTGTCCCATTTGGCCAGCGCACGGTCCCACAGCCGCTCCAGCGCCGCCATCATCAGGTTCAGCACAAAGGCGATGCAGATGCCCAGCAGCAGCGGCGACAGCAGATCCAGCAGCTTTCCCAGCACCTTTGTTACTGCCGAGATGTTGTAAAGTCCCCAGAACAGCAGCACCGCAAAGGTGATGAGCAGCATGATGCGCTGCATGGTTTTTTTGTTGAGTTCCAAGTGTACTCCGCCCTTTCTGACCGTATTTCCTCTATTTTACCATGTTTGCCGCCGGCAGTCTATTAAGATTCTGTATACTTTTTCCCTGCTTGTGTCTTTCCGACGCGGATGGTATAATCAGAGAAATGACAAAAGGAGGTATGCGCATGACTGTTACCGAAGCATTGGAAAAGCTGAAAACCTATGAACAGACCAGCTTTGCACTGGGCCACGCCATGGGCCTTTTGTACTACGATGGCGTCACCGTGGCGCCCAAGGGCGCTGCCGCCGTCCGGGGCGACACATCGGCGGAGCTGAGCCGTATCGACTATCAGCTCACCACTGCACCGGAGACGGTGGAGATGCTGGAGACCCTGATGGCTGCGCGGGAGGAGCTGGACGCCGTCACCCGCCGCAAGGTGGAGGAGTACTGGCGCAGCTACGACCGTACCCGCCGCATCCCGGAGGAGGAGTTCGTGGCCTATCAGCGTCTGTCGATCAAGGCTGACGATGTGTGGCAGACCGCCAAAGAGACCAATGATTTCGCCCTGTTCGAGCCGTATCTGCAGGAGATGTTCGACACCCTGAAGCGCTTCGCCCTGCACTGGGAGCCGGACAAGGCTCCCTACGAGACGATGCTGGACAACTATGAGCGGGGCCTGACCACTGCCGCCTGCGACGAATTTTTCGCCGCTCTGCGGCAAAAGCTGGTGCCCCTGATCCATCGCGTCACCGCCCACGCCGACCGGGTGGACGACGCACCGCTCCACGCCGATTTCCCCATCCCCATCCAGCGGGAGTTCTCCGACTTCGTCATGGATGTCATGGGCATCGACAGGAGCCACTGTACCATCGGCGAGACGGAGCACCCCTTCACCATCAACTTCTCCCGGGACGACGTGCGCATCACCACCCACTACCACGCCGACATGGTGGCCTCCTCCCTGTTCTCCGTGATCCACGAGGGCGGCCACGCCCTGTACGAGCTGCACACCGGCAGGGAGCTGGCCCGCAGCAATCTGGGTACCGGCGTCTCCATGGGCATCCACGAGAGCCAGTCCCGCTTCTACGAGAACATCATCGGCCGAAGCCGCGCCTTCTGCTCCATCATCTATCCGTGGCTGAAGGAGCACTTCGCCCCACGTCTGGACCATGTGACGGAGGACGAATTCTACCGCATGATCAACAAGTCCGAGCCCTCCCTCATCCGCACCAAGGCCGACGAGCTGACCTACTGCCTGCACATCATGGTGCGCTACGAGCTGGAAAAGCGCATGTTCGACGGGTCCCTCACCGCCCACGATCTGCCCGCCGAATGGAACCGCCTCTATAAGGAATATCTGGGCATTGATGTGCCCGACGACCGGCAGGGCGTGCTGCAGGACTCCCACTGGGCCAACGGCAACATCGGCTACTTCCCCTCCTACGCCATCGGCTCGGCCTACGGCGCCCAGTACCTCCAGGAGATGTCCAAGGATCTGGACGTGGACGCCGTGGTGCGCTCCGGCGACCTGACCCCCATCAACAACTGGCTGGAGGACAGGATCTGGAAGCATGGCTGCATGAAGGACCCCGTGGCCCTGTTCGAATCGGTCTGCGGCAAGTTCGACCCCGACTGCTACGTGGCCTATCTGGAGAAGAAGTTCACCGAGGTCTACGGCCTGTCATAAGACAAAAGGGAACGCGCACATCGTGCGCGTTCCCTTTTTTCCTTTATACGGCGGCTCCGGCGGGGGCATTCTCCGTCTCCGCCTCTGCGGCGGCAGGGATCAGCTCCTTGATGAAGCACCGGCGGCGCTTGTGCTGCTCCGTTTGGAAGTCCTTCCACTGGGACTGCACCTTGTCGTTCATCTCCAGCATGGGGCCGGTCTCCGCCTGCTTGATGCCCATCTTCAGGCAGCCCTTCATGGTCTTGCTGAGGATGATAGCGTTGACGCCGCGGGACTGGTAGTCCGGATGCACGGCGATGAGCAGCAGGTCTATGGTATCGTTCTTCCGGAAGGATTTCAGCACGTCCACCCAGCCGGTGGGGAACAGCCGTCCCCTGTGCTTCTGCATGGCGGTGGCCAGACTGGGTGCGCCTACGCCGAAGGCGACCATCTGGTCGTTCTTATCCATGACGAAACAGGTGGTGTGGGGGTTGATCAGCGGCGCGAATTTGGAAGCATACTTTTTGATCTGTTCATCCGTCAGATCCACCGTGCCGTACAGCGGGGCGTAGGCCACGTTCACCAGGTCGAAAAACGGCTTCAGCAGCGGCAGATACGCCAGCCGGCTCTTGGGCTCCACGATGTGCAGATGGTTGCGCTTGAGCACGAAGTCCGACAGCTTCTCCCACCGCCGGATGGTTTTCTCGTCGGTGGGCACGGTGATGAGCTCCTCGATCCAGTCCACGTCCTTCACGTAGCCCAGCGCCGCCATGTGGTCGATGTAGTAGGGGTGATTATAGTATGTAAAGAAGCAGCTGCGGCGGTCGAAGCCCTCCACCAGCATGCCCTCACGGTCCATGTCGGTGAAGCCCAGCGGCCCATGCACCGCGGTGCAGCCCAGCTCCCGTGCCCAGTCCTCCACGGCGGCGAACAGCGCAGCGGATACCTCAGGATCGTCGATAAAGTCCACCTGGGTGAACCGCATCCGGTTGGTGCCCCACTTTTCATTGGCCTTGCGGCTGCGGATGGCGCCGATGCGCCCCACGATCTCCCCGTCCCGTTCCGCCAGCCAGCACCGCGCGTCGCAGTAGGAGAACGCCGGATTTTTCTGACGGTCCCAGTCGGACAGGTCATCGCCATACGTGGCGGGCACGAACTGCGGCACGCCGCGGTACAGCTGATTGGGATAATCCACGAACCGGCGCAGCTGCGCCTTCGTGGTCACTTCTACAATAGAAACCATAACTGCTCCTCCTGAGCAAGCGTATTATATCCATATGATATATATGATGTATGTGTATCCACACCGTAATTCCATACAGTGACAGTGTACCTCTTTCTTTCCGTAAAAGCAAGCGCATAAAATACTGGTATCTTCTGCGGTGTTGTGTTATACTCAACTCAAAAATGAATGATCGGGAGGAGAGGGAAACATGGAACTTCTTTGGTACGACATCCGCACGCTGGACACGGATACCATGGCCCATACCGTGGGCATGATGGATGAGGAGCGCCGCCGCCGCGTCAACGACATCGCCGGCGAGGACGACCGCAGGCGCACCGTGGCCGGCGAGCTGCTGGCCCGCCGCCTGCTGGCGCAGCGCTTGGGCTGCGGCGAGGGGGAGGTCCCCCTGCGCTGGGATGAGATGGGCAAGCCCACCGTGGACGCCGTGGGCGTCTACGTTTCCGTCAGCCATTCCGGGCCCTACGCCGTCTGCGCCATCGCCGATGTGCCGGTAGGCGTGGATGTGGAGGTGGTCCGCTCTGCGGACGAGAAATTCATGCGCCGCGTCTGCTCCGAGGCGGAGATGGCCTACATCCGCGTGGGCGACGACGGCGACTGCGCCCGTTTCTGGGAGACCTGGACCGCCAAGGAGGCCCTGTTCAAGCTGACGGGCAAGGGCCCCCTGCTGGCTCTCAGCCGCCTGGCCCTGCCCCGGGGCGTGGTGCTGGATCACGTCATGCAGAAGGGCTGCGCCCTGACCACGGCCCTGCGTCTTGGTTAAATTTTCTGCAATTTGTGAAAAAAGGCTTTTCACCTGCCCCTGAATTTGTTATAATTTAGACGAGGATGATTTACGAGAACAGTAGAGGAGGAGCTTTTGTATGATTCGAGTTGGTATCATCGGCTGCGGCAAGATCGCGCAGGTGCGCCATCTGCCCGAGTACGCAGCGAACCCCAATGCCCAGGTGGTAGCCTATCACGACAAGAATCGGGCCCGCGCCGAGGAGATGGCCGCCCAATATGGCGGCGTGGTGTGCGACAGCTACTTTGACCTGCTGAACCGCGACGATGTGGACGCCGTGTCCATCTGCGTGGAAAACCGCAGCCACGCGGAGATCTCCACGGCGGCGCTGTACGCCGGCAAGCACGTCCTGTGCGAAAAGCCCATGGCCGTGACGCTGGCGGAGTGCGAGTCCATGGTAGCTGCGGCGGAGCGCAATGGCCGTCACCTGATGGTGGGCCACAACATGCGCTTCGATCCGGTGCACCGCCGGGCCAAGCAGCTGCTGGACAGCGGCGTCATCGGCGATGTCATCACATTCCGCGCCGTGCTGGGCAACGCCGGCCCCGAGGGCTGGTCCGTGGACGAGGGCACCTGGTTCTTCGATAAAAACAAGGCGGCGCTGGGCGCTCTGTCCGATATGGGCATCCACAAGGTGGATCTGATCCAATACCTGCTGGGCCAGAAGGTCATCGAGACCACCGCCAAGGTGGTGACGCTGAATAAGCGCGACAGCGAGGGGAACCTCATCGGCGTGGACGACAACGCTCTGTGTATCCTGCGGATGTCCGGCGGCGCGCTGGGCACCATGGCGGCCAGCTGGACCATCTACGGCAACGAGTGCCAGTCTACCTGCCTGTACGGCACCAAGGGCATCATGCTGATCTACAACGAGGCTTCTGCCCCCATCACGGTCAGCGATCTGGAGGGCAACACCACCAGCTACAACCTTGATGTGCCCCACAACGGCACCGGCGTCATCGACGAGTTCGTGGACGCACTGGTCCACGACCGCGAGCCGGAGGTCTCCGGACGGGAGGCGCTGACGGTGATGCGCACCATCTTCGCCAGCATCAATTCCTCCAACATCAGCCGCACTGTGGCGGTAAACAGCGACTTTGTCACCCACTTCTGAGCAAACGCACCATTGCGGGGCGGGCAGACAGCCCGCCCCGCCGTTTTCGATATCACACATGAAAGGGAGTATCCTTATGTATCGCATCGGCATTGATCTGGGCGGAACCAACATCGCCGTGGGCGTGGTGGACAGCGGCTATCACCTGATCTCGGAGGCCAGCGTCCCCGCCGGAGCCGGCCGTCCGGCGGAGCAGGTGGTGTCGGACATGTGCCGCGCCGTGGAGCTGGCACTGGACAAGGCGGGCCTGACGGCCCGGGACTGCGCCTCCATCGGTGTGGGCGCCCCGGGTACCTGCGACCCCCAGCGGGGCGTGGTGGTCTGCGCCTATAACCTGGGCTGGTTCGATGTGCCGGTGTGCCGTATGCTGACGGAGCACTTCGGCCTGCCCGCCCGCCTCAGCAACGACGCCAACTGCGCCGCGCTGGCGGAGACGGTGGCGGGTGCCGCCGTGGGCTGCCGCAACATGGTGCTCATCACCCTGGGCACCGGCGTGGGCGGCGGCATCATCGTGGACGGCCAGATCGTCTCCGGACTGGGCGGCGCCGGCGGCGAGGTGGGCCACAGCCTGCTGGTGCTGGACGGCCAGCCCTGCACCTGCGGCCGCAGCGGCTGCTGGGAGGCGTATGCCTCCGCCACCGCCCTGATCCGACAGGGCAAGGAGGCCGCCGCGTCCCATCCCGACTCCCTGCTGAACCGCTATCCCGCTCTGACGGGCCGCGACGTGTTCGACGCCGCCGACGACGGCGACGCCGCCGCCAAAGCGGTGCTGGACCGCTACTACGACTATGTGGCCGCCGGCATCACCAATCTGGTGAATATCCTGTCGCCGGAGATGGTGCTCATCGGCGGCGGCATCAGCCGCCAGGGCGAGCGCCTGCTGGCCCCCATCCGCCGCTACGTGGCCGCCAACTGCTTCGGCGGTACGGAGCGTCCCCAGCCGGTGATCCAGGCGGCCCAGCTGGGCAACGAGGCGGGCATCATCGGCGCCGCCGCGCTGTAACAGCACATAAAAAGGAAGCCGTCCCGCGGGACGGCTTCCTTTTTATGTCGTTCAATCGATGGTACGCACAAAGTTCATGCCGCTCTTCTGCATATGTACGTCCAGCCGCACGCGGTCACCGCGGATAAAGCTCCTGGTGTACTCGTAGATGCGCCCGTCCTCGGTACGGGTGAGCCGCTGGTGATAGAAGGCGCAGTTTCCCGCGTTCACGCCAAGCAGCTTGGCCTTCTCCGCGTCCAGCACCACCGCCTCATAGCTCTCGTCGGCGGCGAAGGGCACGATGCCCACATGGTACAGGAGGCTGTAAAAGCTATGGGTCTGCAGCATGTCCCGTGTCAGATGGGGATAGATGTACTGGGGATAGTAGCTGGTCTCCAGGATCAGCGGCTCGCCGTCCACGTTGCGCACGCGGGTGAAACAGTACGCCGGCGTGCCCTCCCGCAGCTCCATCTTCTCGCACACGGCCTGACTGGGCACGATCACGTCGAAGTCGATCAGCGTAGAGGACGGCACCTTGCCCAGCGAGGACACCTCGGTGGTAAAGGAGTACCGCACGCCCCGGCGGTTGGTGGCGGGGTCGGCCACGAAGGTGCCGCGGCCGCGCTTGCGGACCACCAGTCCCTCGTCCTCCAGCTCGCCGATGGCCTGCCGCACGGTGTTGCGGCTGATATTCATCCAGCGGCACAGCTCCGCCTCACTGGGAAGCAGATCGCCCACGGCCAGCGCACCGGTGGAGATATTGCGTTTGATGATGCCCACCAGCTGGGCATACAGGGGAATATCGCTGTCCATGGACAGCTTGGCGTTCAAGATCGGATTCTGTTCCATTGTAAGGGCTTCCTTTCCCTCTCCTCTGAGTTGTACCTATTGTACCATACAAATCCGCGGAAAGATAGGCATATTTCTGATAAATATCGTGGGATTCCCGTTTTTTGCGGAAAATCACCGGTATCGCCGCCGTAAGTTTCGCCAAAAGAATAGAAACAGCGCCGTCCCGGTGGGACGGCGCTGTTTCCGGAACAAAAAAGAAGGAAAACCTTTTTGAAAGGATATTGGCGTTTTACTTGTGATCGACGCTGTACATGTGCTCGATGAGGCACAGGATCTTGTCGGAGTAGCCGATCTCATTGTCGTACCAGCTGACCACCTTCACGAAGGTGTCGGTCAGGGCGATACCGGCCTTGGCGTCGAAAATGGAGGTGTGGGTGTTGCCCAGGAAGTCGGAGGACACCACAGCCTCGTCGGTGTAGTCCAGGATACCCTTCAGCTCGTTCTCGCTGGCCTTCTTCATGGCAGCGCAGATCTCGTCGTAGGTAGCGGGCTTGCTCAGGTTCACAGTCAGATCCACCACGGACACGTCCAGGGTAGGTACGCGCATGGACATGCCGGTCAGCTTGCCGTTCAGGCTGGGGATGACCTTGCCCACGGCCTTGGCAGCGCCGGTGGAGCTGGGGATGATGTTGCCGGAGGCGGCGCGGCCGCCGCGCCAATCCTTCAGAGACACACCGTCCACGGTCTTCTGAGTGGCGGTGGTGGAGTGTACGGTGGTCATCAGACCGTCGGTGATACCGAAGTTATCGTGCAGCACCTTGGCGATGGGGGCCAGGCAGTTGGTGGTGCAGCTGGCGTTGGAGACGAACTGCATGTCGGAGGTGTAGGTGTCCTGGTTGACGCCCATGACGAACATGGGGGTGTCGTCCTTGGAGGGGGCGGACATCACCACGTGCTTGGCGCCGGCGGCGATGTGGCCTGCGGCCTTCTCCTTGGTCAGGAACAGGCCGGTGGACTCGATGACGTACTCGGCGCCCACCTTGGCCCAGGGCAGGTTGGCGGGGTCGCGCTCTGCAAACACGGGGATGGAGCGGCCATTGACGATGATGGCGTTCTCGGCGCTGCCGATCTCGCCCTCGAACTTGCCGTGCATCGTATCATATTTCAGCATATAGGCCAGATAATCAGCGGGGCAAAGATCATTGATACCCACGATCTCGATCTCGGGGTGGTTCATGCAGCAGCGCATGACCATACGGCCGATGCGGCCGAAGCCATTGATACCGACTTTAATGCTCATAAAATAAGACTTCCTCTCTGATGGAATATATCAAATGTATGGTATGTTTGTATTATATGCGATATTTTCAGAAATGCAACCCCTTTTTGAAAATTTTTTTCGATTCAGCAAAAAAGGACAAAAAACTTGTTTTTGCAGTTACCGTTTGGTATAGTGTGGATAACCAACCGGTAACTGCCGTGTATGGCGGCGGCCATCGGGCCACATTATATAGTAGTGTAGTGCCGCGCCTTCACAGGCGCGTGAAGGAGACTACCGTGCCGGCAGGCATGCCGGTCTCACAACGACGCAGGAAAGGAAGTGGCACATGAACGAGGAACAGAAGCCGCTGCCGGCAGATATCCAGCCGCCGGATATCCAACCACCGGACATCCAACCGCCATCGCCGGCCCCTCATCAGCGGGAACAGCTGCTCAATGAGGTGCTGCTCCACGTGGCGGCTCAGATGCGCACGGCGCTGGGCGGCATGCACATGGCGGTGAGCCGTCTGGCTCCGCCCGACCGGCGGGACGGGGATGCCGCGCTGGATCGGGACGCGGCCATGCTGAATCGGGGGTATTATGCCCTGCTGCGGATGGCCAACAACCTGTCCAACGCGCCCATGCTGCTGTCGGACGAACCTTTTTACAAGGAAAATGCGGACGTGGTAGAATGGCTGGCGGGCCTGTGCCATCAGGCGGAGCCCTTGTTTTTGCTGCGGGGCACGACCCTGACGTTCCAGTGCGCCGCAGCGCACCACACCGCTGCCATCCATCGGGACCGGCTGGAGCAGGCGGTGTGGAATCTGCTGTCCAACGCGCTGAAGTTCACACCGGCAGGCGGCCGCGTCACGGTGTCCCTGCGGTTTGAACGGAAGCAGGTGCTGCTGACGGTGACGGACACCGGCGGCGGCATCCCCGTGGAGCGGATGGAGACGGTGTTTGACGGCTACCTCCATCCGGAGCGGCTGGCGGCGCTGCCCTGCGGACTGGGGCTGGGACTGCCGCTGTGCCGCCGCATCGCCGAGGGCCACGGCGGCCGCATGGTGCTGGACAGCCGGCCTGATCAGGGCACGTCTGTGACACTGGCGCTGCCGGACGAGATGGCGGAAGACACCGTGGAGGACGTGCAGTTCGACTATGCGGGCGGCTTTCAGCCGGCGCTGGTGGGGCTGGCGGATGCTCTGCCCTATCAGGCGTTTCTGCAGAAGCACTCCGACGACTGAGAGCATCTGCCCGCCTAACGGGGACATACTCCTGCGGCGGAGCTGACATCCGCATATACCGGCCTCTCCGGCGATCCGCGAGGGAGGCGTTTTCCCGCATTACTATCATTGACAGATATTGCCTGTTTATACCCGTTTTTTTCGTAGGAGCGAAGTTCATGATGAAGAAGAATTCCAAACGCGTACTGATTGCCATGTCCGGCGGGGTGGACAGCGCCACCGCCGCCGCGCTTTTGCGGGAGCATGGCTACGTCTGCGGCGGCGCGATGCTCCGTCTTTACAGGGACCCGGAGGTGGACCGCCTGTCCGCCCGGAACGCCGAGGACGCCCGCCGCGTGGCGGCGCGGCTGGGAATGGAATTCCATTTACTGGATGAAACGGAACGTTTTTCCAGCTGCGTCATGCAGAAATTCATAGACGAGTACTGCGCGGGCCGGACGCCCAACCCCTGTATCGACTGCAATCGGGAGCTGAAATTCGGGGCGCTGCTGGATCGGGCCCTGGAGATGGGTTACGACTATCTGGCCACGGGCCACTACGCCCGCATCTCATACGACGAGGAGGCGGGCCGCTGGCGTCTGCTGCGGGGCCGCGACCGAAAGAAGGATCAGAGCTATGTGCTCTATCAGCTCACTCAGTTCCAGCTGGCCCACCTGCTGCTGCCGGTGGGGGAATTCGACAAGGATACCATCCGGCAGGAGGCACGGGAGGCGGGGCTGACCGTGGCGGACAAGTCCGACAGCCAGGATATCTGTTTTATCCCCGATGGCGACTACGTCCGCTTTCTGCGCCGGCACGGCGCCTCCCTGATCCCCGGGGATTTTGTGGACAAGGACGGCCATGTGCTGGGCCGCCACAGGGGCCTTCCCTGCTATACCAGCGGCCAGCGGAAGGGATTGGGCGTCTCCGCCGGAAAGCACGTCTACGTAGTGCGGAAAAACGCCGCGGACAACACCATTCTGCTGGGGGACAACGAGGACCTGTTCACCGACACCCTGAGAGCCTCGCGTGTCAACTGGATCGCCGGTGCGCCGCCGGAGGCACCGGTACGCTGCACCGCCAAGGCGCGATACAGCCAGCAGGTGGATGCGCCCTGCACCGTGTACCCGCTGGAGGGCCGCGCCATACGGGTGGTGTTTGATCAGCCCCAGCGGGCCGTCACCGCAGGGCAGGCCGTGGTGCTGTACAACGGGGACGAGGTGCTGGGCGGCGGCACCATCGAGAGCACGGAATAAGCGCTTTTGGACACGGACGGAGAAATGCCCAAAAATTAAACACTGAGGCGCCCTGTGGTCGAATTTTGATCACAGGGCGCTTCCTGCTGCTTGCGGAAATTTTGCGGGAGCGGTATGCTTTGGCCAACAAAGGAAAACATAAAGCATGAGCTTAGGAGGTATCCGTTATGTATTATTCCAGTGGTAACTATGAAGCGTTTGCCCGTCCCAAAAAGCCCGAGGGCGTGGACAACAAGTCCGCCTATATCGTGGGCAGCGGCCTGGCAGCCCTGACCGCAGCCTGCTATCTGGTGCGCGACGGCCAGATGAAGGGCGAGAACGTCCACATTCTGGAAAAGGGCTCCACCGCCGGCGGTGCCTGCGACGGCTGGAGGTTCGAGAACATCGGCTACGTCATGCGCGGCGGCCGCGAGATGGACAACCATTTCGAGGTCATGTGGGATCTGTTCCACTCCATCCCCTCTATCGAGACCGAGGGCGTCAGTGTGCTGGACGAGTACTATTGGCTGAACAAGGCCGATCCCAACTACTCAATGTGCCGCGCCACCGAGAACCGCGGCCAGGACGCCCACACCGATGGCAAGTTCAACATCTCCGACAAGGGTGCCATGGAGATCATGAAGCTGTTCTTCACCCCCAATGAGGATCTGCAGGACAAGCGCATCACCGATTTCTTCGACGATGAGGTGTTCAACTCCAACTTCTGGCTGTACTGGCGGACCATGTTCGCCTTCGAGAACTGGCACAGCGCCCTGGAGATGAAGCTGTATATCCAGCGGTATATCCACCACATCGGCGGTCTGCCCGACTTCACGGCTCTGCGCTTCACCAAGTACAACCAGTATGAGTCCATGATACTGCCCATGGTGAAGTATCTGGAGGGCTTCGGCGTGAAGATCCACTTCGGCGTGCAGGTGACCAATGTGGAGTTCGACTGCTCCGACCCCAAGCACAAGCTGGCCAAGCGCATCGACATCATCGAGAACGGCGAAAAGGGCGGCATCGACCTGACGGAGAACGATCTGGTGTTCATCACCAACGGCGGCTGCGTGGAGAACTCCTCCATGGGCAGTCAGGACAAGCCCGCCCCCTACAACACCGAGATCAAGGAGGGCGGCGGCTGGGACATGTGGCGTAAGATCGCCGCGCAGGACCCCGATTTCGGCCATCCCGACAAGTTCTGCTACGACCCTGAGCAGACCAACTGGATGAGCGCCACCGTGGAGACTCTGGACCAGCGCATCATCCCCTATATCACCGACATCTGCAAGCGCGACCCGTTCAGCGGCAAGGTAGTCACCGGCGGCATCGTCACCGTCAAGGATTCCAGCTGGCTGATGAGCTGGACCATCAACCGCCAGCCCCAGTTCCGTGAGCAGCCCAAGGATCACTGCCTGGTGTGGGTGTATTCCCTGTTTACCGACAAGCCCGGCGACTTCGTGAAAAAGCCCATGCGGGACTGCACCGGCAAGGAGATCTGCATGGAGTGGCTGTACCACCTGGGCGTGCCCGAGGAGCAGATCGAGGATCTGGCCGAGAACAGCGCCAACACCGTGCCTGTTATGATGCCGTATATCGACGCGTTCTTCATGCCCCGCGCCTACGGCGACCGGCCCAAGGTCGTGCCCGACGGCAGCGTGAACTTCGCCTTCCTGGGCCAGTTTGCCGAGACGCCCCGCGATACCATCTTCACCACCGAGTATTCCATGCGCACCGGCATGGAGGCCGTATACACCCTGCTGAATGTGGATCGCGGCGTTCCCGAGGTCTGGGGCAGCGTGTACGATGTCCGCGACCTGCTGGATGCTACGGTGAAGCTGCGGGACGGCAAGTCCCCCACCGACATGGAGTTCAGCTTCATCGAAAAGCTCGCGCTGAAGAAGGCACTCAGCAAGATCCAGGGCACCGATCTGGAGAAGCTGCTGAAGGAGTACCACATCCTGTAAGGCAGTCTGATACGCAAGAAAAAAGAGACGGGCGCGGCGCGCCCGTCTCTTTTTTGCGGACGGGAGATTTCACCAAACCATACAGGGCACGGACGGGGAATTTCTGTACATTTGAATGATTCTTCTTGCGATAATAAATTTTTCTCTTGCATGATGCATGCATGTATGCTATGCTCCCTTCAACGTTAAGGGAAAGGAAGTGTGCGGCGATGACGACTGCCATGACCATGAATACCGCCGCATCTGCACAGGACACCTGTGCCGCTTTCGCCTGCGCTGCGATGAACAACTGCATGATCATTATTCTGGACGCCGCTCTGCTGGCGTCTATTTTTGTTCTGCTGCTGGACCTGATCACCGGTAAGCGGACTGCGGTGCATCGCTCCCCTATCTGCCGCCTTTTCTGAAAGGCCAACGACAGACAGATGAGACAAGAGGCTCCGCCGTCCGGCGGAGCCTCTTTTTTTGATAAACGCGACCTCCTGCGTCCGGCCAGCGCAGGGGCGGCGCGGCCCCCATCGGCAGGCAGGCCGTGTGTGACCTGACCGCTGATCGTTACATTTATGCATAGAAAGTGAGAAAGCAACCATGGGTTTCCTGAATTTTGTGATGGCACTGAGTCCGATCATTGTTGTGTTGGTGGGTATTCTGGGGTTTCGCCAGTCCGCCAGGCGCGTTGCCCCTGCGGCGCTGATCTGGACGCTGGTGCTGGCCTTTACATACTTCAACGTGACCGGCGCGACGTTCAAGGAGAACGTGGCCGTGTATGACGCCCTGCTGTGGAAGGGCATCAAGGAGGGACTGAAGATCGTGCTGATGGTGTTCGGCGCCTTCGTGATCCTGAACCTGCTGCGGGCCACCGGCGCTATTGACGAGGTCAAGGGCACCATTGCCCGCATCAGCGACGACCGCCGCGTGCAGGTGGTCATCATCGGTATGATGCTGCCCGTCTTTCTGGAGGGCGCGGCCGGTGCAGGCGCACCGGCGGCTATCGCGGCCCCGTTCCTGGTGGCGCTGGGCTTCGACCCCATCACGTCCATTGCTCTGGCCCTGCTGGGCGATGCCACGCCGTGCTCCTGGGGCGGCGCGGGCCTGACCACCATCAACGGCGGCGCGGCCCTGACTGACGCGGGGCTGAGCACCGTGGCGCTGAACTCCGCCATGGTGGGACGCATCCACATGTTCGGCGTGCTGGTCATCCCCTTCATTATGGTGGCTATGACCTTCGGCCGCAAAGGCTTCAAGGACATCGTGCCCTATCTGACCTTTGCCGGTGTGACCACCGGCGCGGTGATGTTCGCACTGTCCAACTTTGTGGGCGCGGAGGTCACCTCCATGGGCACCGGTGTGCTGTCCATCCTGCTGAGCGTGGCCTACGTGAAGACCGTGGGCGTCAAGACACCGGAGGAGTACCGCTACCACGTCGACCGCGAGGAGAAGAAGTACGGTGCGTTCCGCGCCCTGTCCCCTTACGCGTACATGCTGGTGCTGCTGCCCGCCGTGCGTTACGGCGTGCCGACCCTGGTGCCCAACGGCTTTGCCGTCATGTGTACCTTCGGCTACATCGTGTGGGTGGACGTGGTTATCCTTATCTGCGGCTTTCTGGGCGCAATGACGCTGAAAACCGGCTTCAAACAGTACGGCGAGATCTGCAAAAAGACCGTGAGCCACGTGATGCCGGTGCTGGTGACGATGGGCAGTCTTCTGGTGGTATCCTACATTATGCAGTCCTCCAACACGGGCATGATGAATCTGCTGGCCTCCGACGTGGCCGCCGTGGTGGGACGCTTCTACCCCGCCGCCGCCGTGGTCATCGGCGCCAGCGGTTCCTTCATCACCGGTACGGGGCTGGGCTCCAACATCATGTTTGCCGACATGCATATTCAGGCGGCGCAGGCGCTGGGGATGAACCCCATCACCGTGTTCGCCGGGCAGAACGCCGGCGCCTCTCTGGGCAATCTGATCTGCCCCAACAACACGGTGGCCGCCAGCGCTACGGTGGATCAGATCGGCAACGAGAACCTGGTCATGAAGCGGACGCTGCCCGCCTTCGCCATCATTCTGGTGATCTACATGGTGCTGACCATGCTGTATACCTGTGTATTGTTCCCCCATTTTGGCATGTAACGGAAAATAAACGCAAAGGAGTGTTTTTAAATGACGAAAAAACGTATTGTGGGTGTGATCGGCCTGGGCCACGTGGGCGCGCATGTGGCCTACGCCCTGGCGGTGCAGGGCATCGCCGACGAGCTGATCCTGGTGGACCAGAAGGAGCAGAAGCTGGCCAGCGAGGTGCAGGATCTGCGAGACGCCGCGGCCTACCTGCCCCACCGCGTCACGGTACGGGCCGGTGACTTTGCCGATCTGGGCGAGTGCGATGTCATCGTCAACAGCGTGGGCAAAATCGAGCTGCTGGAGACCCATGACCGTCTGACGGAGATGGATTTCACCATTCCCGCCGTGCGGAGCTATGCCCACAAGATCAAGGAGAGCGGCTTTGACGGCGTGCTTATCAACATCACCAACCCCTGCGACATCGTGACCCGCGAGCTGGCGCTGGGCGTGGGTCTGCCCCGGGGCCGCGTGTTCGGCACCGGCACCGGTCTGGACACCTCCCGCCTGCTGAGCGCACTGGCGCGGCAGACCGGCATCGACCACAAGTCCATCACCTGCTACATGCTGGGTGAGCACGGCAGCCAGCAGTTCGCGCCCTGGTCCTGCGTCAGCTTCAAGGGCATGCCTCTGGACAAGTGGGCCGAAACCGACGAGCGCTTCCGCTTCGACCGCGCCGCCCTGCAGAAGGAGTCCATCGGCGGCGGCTGGGTGACTTACATGGGCAAGCAGTGTACCGAGTACGGCATCGCCACCACCGCTGCGCGTATGGCTCATATCGTGCTCCACGATGAGAAGGCCATCATGCCCGCCAGCATGGAGCTGTGCGGCGAGTATGGCGAGAGCGGCCTGTTTGCCGGTGTGCCCTGCGTCATCGGCGCCAACGGCGTGGAGCAGGTGGTGGAGCTGCCCCTGACCCCGGAGGAAAAGGCCACATTCCACCAGTGCTGCGAGGGTATCCGCCGCAATATGGAGCATCTGAAGGAAATCTGAGGAGGTAGAAGCATGAATATCACTGTAACGAAAACCACCCATCCCGGGACGCTGCCGCCGGCGGACACGCTGGGCTTCGGCTCGGTGTTCACCGACCACATGTTCGTCATGGATTATACGGAGCAGGCAGGCTGGCACGATGCCCGAATCGTACCCTACGGGCCGCTGAGCCTCTCCCCCGCCGCCAGCGTGCTGCACTACGGCACAGAGGTGTTTGAGGGCATGAAAGCCTATCGCCGTCCCGACGGCGGCGTGCAGCTGTTCCGCCCGTGGGACAATGTGGAGCGGCTCAACAAGTCATGCGACCGGCTGAGCCTGCCTCAGCTGGACCCCGACGATGCGCTGGAGGCTATCCGGAGGCTGGTGGAGGTGGATCAGGACTGGGTCCCCTCCGCCCCGGACACCAGCCTGTATATCCGGCCGTTCCTGTTCTCTACCGATCCGGATCTGGCGCTGCATGGTGTGCATCAGGCCATGTTCGTGGTGATCCTGTCCCCCGTGGGCAGCTACTTTAAGAACGGGCTGGAGCCGGTGAAGATCATGGTGGAGACGGAGGACGTCCGCGCGGTGCGCGGCGGCACAGGCGAAGCCAAGTGCGGCGGCAACTACGGCGCGGCCAACCGCGCCGGTGACCGCGCCATCGAGAAGGGGTTCTCCCAGGTGCTGTGGCTGGACGGCGTGGAGCGCAAGTACGTCGAGGAGGGCGGCGGCATGAACGTCATGTTCAAGATCGCCGGTAAGGTGGTGACGCCCATGCTCACCGGCTCTATCCTCAACGGCGTTACCCGCCGGTCCTGCATCGCCCTGCTGAAGAGCTGGGGCATGCCGGTGGAGGAGCGGCTGCTCAGCGTGGACGAGCTGTTCGACGCCGCCAAAGCCGGTACGCTGGAGGAGGCGTGGTGCGTGGGCACCGCCGCTGTGGTCTCCCCCATCGGCGAGCTGTACTATCAGGAGCAGGGCTATGTGGTCAACGGCGGCCGCATCGGCGAGCTGTCCCAGAAGCTGTACGACGAGCTGACGGGTATCCAGTGGGGCAAGCGGGACGATCCCTTCGGCTGGACGTACCGCGTATAAATAAGCGAACTTCCATGTGTGTGTACGAGTACCCCCAGGGCCGGAAGGCTCTGGGGGTACCCGGCGTTCCGGGACAGAACGAAGCGTTGAGAAACGGAGTGGAAAATTGTATAATGTGTCCATCCGCAGAGAGGACGCGGAGGCGAAACAACCCCGAACAGAGTGCGCGGACGGGCAAAAAACGGCCATGTCTACGCTCCGCAGACTCTTTTCCGCAGCGATGGGATAGACGTTCGCAGGGCCGGTGCGGCATACTGTGACCACACAGAAAGGAGCGTGACCACTTGGACACTGCAAAGACCGGCGCCTATCTGGCGTCACTTCGAAAGGCGGCGGGCATGACCCAGCAGGACGCCGCCGACCGGCTGGGCGTTTCCAACAAGACCGTCAGCAAATGGGAGAGCGGGGGTTCACTTAGATAAAGATACCACATCAATCCCACGCTGACTTTTGCTCAACCGATACAGCCGGAGGGCTGGATAACAAGAAAA
>ENA-ORVG01000096-ORVG01000096.1-human-gut-metagenome-genome-assembly--contig:-NODE-96-length-114822-cov-25.159384_pt1 | contig 114822 bp, 86 predicted proteins | sample MGYA00242091_ERZ509233 | MGnify/ENA primary metagenome ERZ509233 (study PRJEB26280, sample SAMEA2338840) | human gut metagenome | biome: human gut; feature: human-associated habitat; material: faeces... | reverse complement strand
TGCGTGACCATGATGATGGTTTGGCCAAGTTCGTTGACGGAACGTTTCAGGAAGCCGAGCACTTCGGCGCTGGAGACGGAGTCGAGGTTGCCGGTCGGCTCGTCGGCGAACACCAGCTTCGGCTTGGTAATCAGCGCGCGGGCGATGGCCACGCGCTGCTGCTGGCCACCGGACAGTTCATTCGGTCGGTGGTTCAGGCGCTGCTTCAGTCCCAGGGTATCGACAAGCAGGTCGAACCAGGCGTGGTCGGGCTTGTCTCCGGCGAGAGTCAGTGGCATGAGGATGTTCTGTTCGGCGGTGAACATGGGCAACAGGTTGAAGCTTTGGAAGATGAAGCCGATCTTGTGGCGACGTAGCAAGGTGAGCTGCTTGTCGTCCATGCGGGTCAGGTCGGCGCCGCCGAACAAGATATGGCCGGAAGTGGCGGAGTCGAGACCGGCGAGCGTGTGCATCAGCGTGGATTTGCCGGAACCGGATGGGCCCATGATGGCGGTGAATTTGCCGCGTTCGAAACTCACGTTCACGCCGCGCAGGGCGTGAACCATATTGCTGCCGGTGCCGTAGTTCTTGACCAAGTCGACGGCCTGAATAACGATGCCGCGCGATGCGGACGGGTTCTGCACGTTCATAATGCCTCTCCATATTGGGCCGGGCCTTATGCCCGGATGATGATTCCAACTTATGAAGAAATAACGGCGCGCCCCATCGTGCGCCAGACTGAATTGGGCGGTCGGCCACGCGCCGGCCCTCATCCTTGAGGATTATGTCGTCTCAGGTCTCACACTATTCATGCCTCTGCGCAAACAGTGTGAGGCATACAGACGCAAGAAAGCCCGCACTGCATGACGTCAGTGCGAGCTTTCTACTCCTTGAGTCAAGTTATCGGACGGAAGGCACCCCATGCGGCTCGATGATTCGCGATGCACCCCATTAGCATCGCGCCCCTTCTCATCGGGCCGTCAACCCTCCTGTCGACCTCACTTGGCCAAGCCGGAAGCGCGAAGGGCCTCGAAGCCGCCCTTCAGGTCATCGAGAATGTCCTCGATGTTCTCGGTGCCGATGGACAGGCGGATGGTGCCCTGGTGAATGCCCTGATCCTCGAGCTCTTCCAGGGTCTCCTGGGAGTGCGTGGTGGAAGCCGGGTGGATGACGAGGGACTTTGCGTCGGCCACATTGGCAAGCAGAGAGAACAGGTGCAGATTGTCGATGAAGACGCGAGCCGCATCCTTTCCGCCCTTGATATCGAAGGTGAAGATGGAGCCTGCTCCGTTCGGGAAGTACTTCTCGTACAGGTCGTGATCCGGACGGCCCGGGATGGACGGGTGGGAAACGGACTCGACTTCCGGCACGGTCTGCAGGTACTCGACGACCTTCAGCGCGTTCTGGACGTGGCGCTCAACACGCAGGGACAGGGTTTCGGTGCCCTGCAGCAGCAAGAATGCGGCGAACGGGGACAGGGTGGCACCGGTATCGCGCAGCAGGATGGCGCGGATACGGGTCACGAAGGCGGTGCCGCCGAGAGCCTCGTAGAAGTTCAGGCCGTGGTAGGAGGGGTCCGGCTCGGTCAGGGTCGGGAACTTGCCCGGAACCGCATTCCAGTCGAAATTGCCGCCTTCAACAATCACACCACCCAAAGTGGTGCCGTGGCCGCCGATGAACTTGGTGGCGGATTCAACCACCACGTCGGCGCCGTGCTCCAGCGGGCGGAACAGGTACGGGGTGGCGAAGGTGTTGTCCACAATCACCGGCAGGTTGTGCTTGTGGGCGATTTCGGAGATTGCCTCGAAGTCCGGCAGATCAGCGTTCGGGTTGCCGAAGGTCTCGAAGTAGACGAGCTTGGTGTTCTCCTGAATGGCATCCTCGAACTCCTGCGGGTTCTCAGCGGAAACGAAGGTGGTGGTGATGCCGTCGCGCGGCAGAGTGTGGCGCAGCAGGTTGAAGGTGCCGCCGTAGATGTTCTTGGCGGCGACGATGTGGTCACCGGACTGGGTGATGTTGCGCACCGCGTATTCCACGGCGGCTGCACCGGAGGCGACGGCAAGGCCTGCGGTACCACCTTCAAGAGCGGCGATACGGTCTTCGAACACGCCCTGGGTAGAGTTGGTCAGACGGCCGTAGATGTTGCCCGGGTCGGCAAGGCCGAATCGGGCCTCAGCGTGATCGAAGTTGTGGAAGACGTAGGAGGTGGTCTGGTAGATCGGCACGGCGCGGGAATCGGTGGCCGGGTCGGCCTGCTCCTGGCCCACATGCAGCTGCAGGGTTTCAAAACGGTACTTCTTGTTGTTCTCGGCCATGGTATTCTCCTTGGTTGTGCTAGGTCGCGAGGATTTTTCCTTGCCACCCGCCTGCCGTGTTCGGGCGGTTGGCGAGGTGTTGGTTATGAAGTTACGACGCTTGGGCCGCGCGACGCAAGCTGAACGTTATCGGACTTGCCTATAAGGGCTTATAAAGCCTTGGAATCATTGACGTGAGCGACTGTCAGAAGTCACGAAAAAGTCGTTGAAATTATCGCGACACGCCGGGCCGCACGCATGCGCTTTCAAGGTCGACGCGGTCACGGTGATATCGCTACCATGCCTTTCGCGCATGGCTCAAGCGTCCGTGATGATTGCTTGTTCCACCCGTCACCAAGACGGTTTGCCCGCTCGGTGATGACGTCTGTTTCATTTTTCTGCCGCCCGGTTACATGGTTTACATGACGAACGACTACAGTCAAACATCGCCAATGAATTATTCCGCCAACATGGTGAAGGGATTCGAACAGACATGACCGATGTAACACTGTATGACCGTGATCCGAACTATATTCCGCGCGTGGCCGCCGTGCACGACATGTGCGGCTACGGCAAGTGCTCGCTGACCGCCGCGATTCCGATTCTCTCGGCCGCCGGCTGCGATGTGTGCCCGGTGCCGACCGCCCTGTTCTCGGCGCACACGCGCTATGCAGTGTTCACGTTCCATGACACCACGGATATTCTCTCCGGTTACTTGGATGCCTGGCAGAAGGAAGACGTGGAGCTGGATGGCGTGTATTCAGGCTTCCTCGGCTCCCCCGATCAGGTGGCAATCATTCAGCGTCTCTACCGCGAATATCCGAACGCGCTGCGTCTGGTTGACCCGGTGATGGGAGACGCCGGCGAAATGTACCCCACGTACACACCGGAGCTGTGCGAGGCAATGGGCGCGCTGGCCGATGGTGCCGACGTGTTGATGCCGAACCTCACCGAAGCGAGCATTCTCACCAAGCGTGACTATCCTGGCCAGGATATTGATGAGGCCACGGTTAACGAGCTGCTTGGTGCTCTGCTGGAGTTGGGTGCCAAGAACGTGGTGCTGAAGGGCATCGACCATGGCGATGGCAAAATCGTCAACTATGTGGCCAGCGCTTCCACTGGTGTTGCCGGCAAGATCGAGCTGGCTCATGAGAAGTTGCCATACATGATTCATGGCACGGGTGACGCCTTCGCCTCTGCCCTGTGCGGCGCGGTGATGGCCGGCCGCGGCTTGGCCGAGTCGGCCGAAATCGCCGGTGAGTTCGTGCGCCACGCCATGGTCAGCACCCGTAACCAGCCGCATTTCGAGGATCGTGGCGTCAGCTTCGAACTGAACCTTGGCGAACTCACCGATTTGGTGAAGTGACCGCACCTTGGCTCCCCTCTCCGCTCACTGGGTCTGACGTATTCAACGAACAATCCGATGGGTTGTTTGTCGTCACAGGGAAGTCGACTGGCGAGCCTTGGTAAACCTTCTGAACTAATGGTGGATAACCGGGTTTTCATCCACACGTTATCCACAACACGCCAAACCGCGTCATAGTATCCACATTTGCCGGTTGCGCTTGTGCTCTTACATAAGTAACCCGCACAGTGGAATCATGAACGCTTTACCACCTACCCAGTCGACGACGAAGTCCGGCATCGACGCCGGTCTTGCCTTTCACCAGCCCATGCTGGCTTCACCTGATCCGCAGGCAATGCTGCCTTCGGAACGGATTGCGGCCACGATGGGCGACCGCAATCTGACGCCCAAACAGTTCGGCGCGCTCGGCGAGCAGTATGCCGCCGCGTGGCTGGAGGAACACGGTTGGACGACCTTGAGCCGCAATTGGCATACCCGTTACGGCGAATTGGACATCGTGATGCTCAATCCCGAGTACACGGTGGTGTTCGTCGAAGTGAAATCACGCCGGTCCATGCATTACGGATATCCGCAAGAGGCCATTACGCCGGCGAAACAGCACAATCTCAGGAAAGCCGCCTGCGATTGGCTGCTTGACCGGCGTAATCGGGTGCCGCATTCGGCGGTCCGTTTCGATGTCGTCACCATCGTGCTTCGGGTGGGCAGGCCGCTCGTGCATCACATTGAAAATGCCTTCTGAAGCCCCCCAAAAAACAGCCACGTTGCGAAACACATTGTGAAAGGAGTAGACATGGCTATCGGCAGCACCCTCTCAGTCGGACTGATCGGCCTCAAGGCCTTCATCGTCCAAGTGCAGGCTTTCATCAGCCCTGGCTTGCCATACTTCAGCATCATCGGATTGCCGGATGCATCGTTGTCCGAAGCCCGCGAGCGCGTGAAATCAGCGTGTCAAGCCACTGGATTCGGTTGGCCGCAAACCCGTGTGACCGTGAACATGAGCCCTGCGGCCATGCCCAAACGCGGTTCGTCGCATGATCTGGCCATCGCGGCCAGCGTCCTATGTGCGGCGGGTGCCATAGGGCATGATTGCCTAGAAGATACCATTGTGCTCGGCGAAGTGAATCTTGACGGCTCGGTGCTGCCGATTCATGGGCTGCTCCCGATCATGCTGCATGCCGAGGAACGTGGCGTGCGCAAAATGATTGTTCCCCATCGCAATCTTGACGAGGCTTCGATGGTGGATGGACTGGATGTAGTGGGCGTGAGGCATGTGGGTGAGCTCATCGAACTGATGGGCGGCGATGCCACCTATACGATTCCCGATACACCGGTTACCGACGAGACCACCACGGATCAATCGCCCACAAGTCATCCCAACGATTGTGGCGATATGAACGAGGTTCTGGGTCAGGAGCATGCCAAATGGGCACTGCAAGTGGCGGCGGCAGGCGGGCATAATCTCATCATGACCGGCCCGCCAGGCAGCGGCAAAACCATGTTGGCCTCACGTATGCCCGGCATCATGTGCCCGTTGAACGAGGCGGAACAGCTGGAGGTGGCATCGATTCGATCGCTGTGCGGCATACTGCCTCAGTACGGCATCACCGACATGCCGCCGTTCGAGGCACCGCACCACACCGCCAGCACGGCGGCCTTGGTGGGTGGTGGCAGCGGCATCGCCGTTCCCGGCGCAATCACACGCGCGCATCGAGGCATTCTGTTTCTGGACGAGGCACCGGAATTCAGCGCACGCGCCCTGCAGACGTTGCGCGAACCATTGGAATCCGGGTATGTGGCGCTTTCCCGTTCAAAAGGCAGCACCTACTACCCGGCCTCATTCCAACTCATCATGGCGGCCAACCCCTGTCCGTGCGGATACTATTACGGCACCGGCGAACGTTGCGCTTGCCGGGAAAAAGACCGTATACGTTATTTCTCGCGATTGTCCGGACCGATACTGGATCGTGTGGATATTCAGATGGCGGTGCCACCAGTCTCGCGCATTGCCGCGCAAAGCGAGCCAATCGGCGAGTCCAGTGCCGGGATACAAGCTCGTGTGATTCGTGCCCGTCAAGTGGCCAAAGACCGGTTCAGACAGTATGGATGGGTGTGCAACGCGCAAGCTTCGGGCAAATGGCTGCACGCCAATACATCGCTGAAAGCGATGGAATTGGTCAATCGGGCCCTGTCCAATCATCAACTCACATTGCGCGGGGCTGATCGCGCCATGCGTCTGTCTTGGACGCTCGCCGATCTGGCCGGCCGCGTATCCCCCACTGAACAGGACGTCCATCAGGGCATCGAAATGAGAACGAGGATGACATGAGTAACGCTACTGATATCCGGCAATCTGGCGGCACCGCAGGAAGTGTGGATCACACCGATACGAGTCTCGCCGTTTCGCGCACTATTCCCGTACCTCCCACGGATACGTTGTATCGTGCCGCGCTCACGTTCTGTCTTGATGGCGCGGATGTGATGATGTACGCCACGCTCAAAGGCGCGGAAAACGCCGAATCCCTCTGGCATGCGTTGGCGCAATCCCATCCAAGCCAGCCATCTGAAATCTGCGGCCCGGCGCTGTCACGTATTGACCGCATGTTCGTGGACGGCCTCACTCGATGGGGCCGCAAGGCGTCGGCGAACGCGATGCGCTCCTTCCGCAATGCACTGGCCTGCTGGCATAACCGCATGATGGACCTGCCCTCGCAAGACATCATCCAACTGGCCGACTGGTTCACTATGGATGGCACGCAATGGATTATCGGCCCTGGCCATCCATGTTGGCCCTCGCAGTTGGCCGACCTGTCCATTCGCTCCGATTGGGCGCCACCGCTGTGTTTGTGGATCAAAGGCGATCCACGCGCATTGACCAGTTGCGCCAAACCGGTCGGCATCGTCGGTTCACGGGACGTGACCGAATATGGCCGGTATGTGGCACACACCGTAGCCGAACAGGCAGCCGTTGCCGGGCATCTGGTCGTGTCCGGAGGCGCGATGGGCACGGATGCGGCGGCACATTGGGGAGCGTTGAATGCGCTGCACGGCAGAATGCCCGCCAATGTGGGCAAAACCGTTGCCGTATTCGCCGGCGGGCTCAACCATATCGGACCGATGCGTAACCGCACGCTGTTCGAACGCATCGAGGCGCAGGGTGGTGCACTGATCAGTGAACTGTGCCCCGGGACGATTCCCGAAGCCCGTCGTTTTCTGCTTCGCAACCGCATTATCGCGGCCATGTCTTCCACATTGATTGTGACGCAAGCCCGGTTGCGTTCCGGAGCGCTCAACACCGCGGGATGGGCATGCGAATTGCTGCGCGAAGTGTATGCGGTTCCCGGTGACATCAATCAGCCTTGCAACGCCGGGTGCAATAAGATGATCGGCGACCACCGAGCGATGATTCTGTGTGCCGCCACATCCACCGAGGATATATGCCATGAACGGCATAAGCCCGTTATGGCAGCATGCCCAGGCATATCGAAATCCACAGGTCAGGACTCGTCCGAAAACGAGGAGGCCATGGAAGTGCCGGCAACGACTCCGTTATCGCCAGCATCCTCGGAATCATCGGCGTCACAGGAGTCGTCACAAGATTCAGGTCATTCGAAACGTTCGAAGACCAAGCATACTCAGCCTACGCGCACTCAATCCAAGGATGGGCCGGCGAGCGCAACTGCCGATTCCGGTAACGACAAAAGCAAGGGTGAAGAGCTTCCCTCGTCGCATCAGATGCCGGATCTTCGTGTCAAGCCGAAGCCCGATCCCGAGAAGGAAGCCCAACAACGTATCATTATCGCCAAGCTGCCGGAAATGGAACACACATTAGTGGCATTGATTCGTGAATGCCGTAAACGACATCTCATCGTCACCCCGGACGCACTATTGCGTGTGGCGCGAGAGACGGTACCCGACGAGATTCCCAATATCGGCACCATACTTGAGCTACTCGGCGCATTGGAGCTGAAGGGAGTGATCGAGCGGGATGCCGGCATACTCAAGCTGAGCAGCCGTGTCGGCTAATCGGCTTCCATGACACGGCTCGAAGGCTGTTCGGCGGGTGTGCGAGAATCGAACCCATGAGTCCGAAACGTTTGGAAGATATGTATGATGCGGTGATCGTCGGCGCCGGAGCGGCCGGCCTGTCGGCGGCGTTGGGACTGCTGCGCTCCCCCGAGATCACCGAGCTCAAGGAACAAGGCGTGGACCCGAAGATCCTCGTGGTCTCCAAACTGCAGCCGCTGCGTTCGCACACCGGTTCAGCCGAGGGCGGCATCGCCGCGAGCCTGGGCAATGTGGAGTCCGATGACTGGCACTGGCATTACTACGACACCATCAAGGGCGGCGACTGGCTGGTGGACCAGGATGCGGCCAAACTGCTCGCCGAATACGCGCCGCAGACCGTGATCAACCTGGAGCGTCAGGGCGTGGCCTTCTCCCGTACCGAGGACGGGCATATCGCCCAGCGCCGGTTCGGCGGCCACACGCGCGAGTTCGGCGGCGCCCCGGTCAAGCGCGCCGCCTATGCGGCCGACCGCATCGGCCACCAGATTCTGCACGCCTTGTGGCAGCAGTGCGTGGCCGCCGGCGTCGAGTTCGCCGAGGAATGGTATGTGACCGACCTGGTGCTCGCCGACGACGGCAAGCAGGCGGCCGGCATCGTGGCCTTTGACACGCATTCGGGCAAGATTCAGGCCATCCACGCGCGCAACGTGCTGCTTGCCACCGGTGGCGCGGGCCGACTGTTCCACACCACGTCAAATTCCTGGGATCTGACCGGCGACGGCATGGCCTTGACCTTGGCCGCCGGTCTGCAGCTGGAGGACATCGAATTTGTGCAGTTCCACCCCACCGGGCTCGCGCACACCGGCATCCTGCTGTCCGAGGCGGCCCGCGCCGAGGGCGGCATCCTGAGGAACGCCGACGGTGAGCCGTTTATGGAACGCTACGCTCCGGAGCATAAGGATCTGGCCGCACGAGACGTGGTCTCCCGCTCCATCATGGCGGAGATCGACGCCGGTCGCGGCGTCGCCGACCCGAAGGACCCGGATGGTCCGAAGGACTGCGTCTGGCTGGATATGACCGGCATCGACCCCGAACGTATGAAGGAAGTGCTGCCGCAGGTGGTCGAAACCATCGAGCAGTACGCGAACCTCGATCCGGCCAAGGACCTAGTACCCATCAAGCCCACTGCACACTACACGATGGGCGGCATCCCCATCACCACCGACGGCGAGGTGTACCGTTGGGCCGACGGTGCCGTGCAGGTAGTCGATGGACTGTTCGCCGCTGGCGAATGCTCTTGTGTCTCCGTACATGGTGCGAATCGTCTGGGCGGCAATTCTCTGCTCGACGCCTGCCTGTTCGGCACACGCGCTGGTCAGACGATGGCCGCACGCATCGTCGAGAACCCGGTTGACTCCCCCATGGCCGATGATTCGGCCGACGACATGCTGACCGATGCCGCCAATCAGGCTGCCGATTCCCGCAAAGCAGAGCTTGACGAACTGCTCGCCGGGCCAATAGATGATTCAGACGATGGAGTGCCCACCGCCAATCCTTATCAGCTCATGGCCCAACTCGGATCAGTGATGGAGCAGGCTCTGGCCGTACGTTGCACCGCTCAGACCATCGATACGGCGTTGACCCAGATCAACGGTGACATCACACCGGTTGCCGATACCTTGCGGGCCCATGACAAGACCGCCGCTTTCAATCAGGAGGTCACCGCCATCTGGGAAGTCCGTCATCTGATCGAACTGGCCGAGGCCATGCTGCACGCTTCCGAATCCCGTCAGGAATCTCGCGGATCCATGCAACGCCTTGATTTCCCCGAACGCGACGATGAGCATTTCCTTGCTCACTCGATGGTCGCCGATGATGGTTCGGTAAGTTTCAAGCCGGTGCACATCACCGACTATCCGCCCAAGAAGCGCGAGTACTGATCCGCTGGTGGTAATACCCAAGCCGCCTAGGGCTTGTGGCACAATAGGTTGGCTAATATTGGACTTGACATCCCACTGTTTCATGGAGGCAGAACATGGCTGAGGCGAGCAACACGACGGTTACCCTGCAAGTGCATCGTTTCACGCCGCGACCCGAGCGTGCCGAACGTGCACGCGGTGGCAGCCCGTTTGCCAAGAAAAGCTCCCCGTTCGGCGGCGGCTCGGATTCGGCGGCGCGCCGTCGTCCGCGCGGCAAGCAGTGGGTGCAGGAATACACGATTCCCGCACGCCCCTCGGACACCGTGCTCGACTGCCTGCTGACCATCAAACGCACCGTCGACCCGACGCTGGCCTTCCGTTATTCGTGCGGTCATGGCATGTGCGGTTCGGACGCCGTGGCCATCAACGGCACCCCCACCCTGCTGTGCACAGCCACCATCCGCGATTGGGCCAAGCAACCCGGCACCATGCCCGAAGTCGATGACGAAGGGTTCCGACACACCGGCACCGAGGCTGAGGAATCCGACGATTCCGCGGAAAACGTCGCAAACGCGGCGGCCGACCAGAACTCAGCCGCAAACGGTTCGCTGGGAGTCATCGAACTGGCGTCCCTGCCCGGCTTCCCGCCGCAGCGCGACCTCATCGCCGACATCGACCCTATGCTCAACCAGATCAGGAAGCTCACCCCGTATCTTCAGGCGGACGGCGTGCTCGCCACCACCGCCGAAGGCAAGGTGGACGTGTTCGAATACCTGCAGAACCCCGAACAACTCGCCAAATACGAGCTGCTGAGCAACTGCATCGCCTGCGGCGTGTGCGAAGGCGCCTGCCCGGTGTACGCCGGCGGCGACGCCTTCATCGGCCCGGCCGCGCTGATTTGGGCCTCCCGTTTCGTCAACGATTCGCGCGACACCAAGGCCATGGAGCGTATGGATGCCATCGACACCGCCGACGGCGTGGCCGCCTGCCAGTCCGTGCGCGCCTGCTCCCGCCACTGCCCGCGCGGCATCGATGTGGGCGAGGAGATGTGGCAGATCGTGGCTAAGGTCCGCGAGCGCTAAGCCGCGCCGCGGCTGGCTGCGGCGATCGCCTAAGCACATGCGTCGATGCATCCGCTGGGTGCCCGCACGAGAGAAGACATGAAAGAACGAATTATGGACAGAACGCAGTACACCAACCTCGCCAAGGCATGGGAATTCACCGAGGAACACGCGCGCGAACGTGAATCCGATGCGTTGACCGACACCCGTACGGCCGCCGACGAGTCCGGCCAGTTGCAGGGTTCGGCGGCGCAGGCCCGTCTGCTGGGCATGCTGGTGCGCATCACCGGCGCCGCTTCGGTGATTGCCGTGGGCACCGGCTCGCTGGTGGAGACCTTGCAGCTCGCCCATGCACTGGATAACAAGGGCCTGCTGACTGCGGTCGATTCCACCGCCCAGGGCATCGCGCTGATTCGCAAGGCGTTCGCCGAGCTGCAGGACGAGACCGACACCACGTTGCGTGCGGTGAACGCCCCGGCCAGCGTGTTTCTGCCGCGCCTCAACGCCAATGATTACGATCTGATCGTGGTGGCGGGCGACGCCGAGAACTATGCCGCCACGTTCGCCCAGGCCTCCCGTCTGCTGCGCGTGCACGGCGTGATCGTGTTCACCGATGTGCTGGCGTTGGAGGACGGTCAGGGCGGCGTGATCAATCCGGCCGACCGCAGCGACAAGGCCATCGCCATGCGTGAGCTGCTCACCACCGTCGAAGATGACGAAGGTTTCGAGTCCACGCTCACCCCTGACGGCACCGGCCTGCTCATCGCCTACAAAAAGTAACTCTGTCCTTGGCTCCCCTCGGAGAGGGGAGCCACTCTATCTCGCTTACCTCACAATTGCGCTGACGGCCACGTCCACGGCTTCGTCGGCGTCATCGGTTACGGTGACCAGTTTCGGGTCGATCGTCGAGATCATGCCATGCTCGGCCACCGGACCGTTGAGCCAGTCAAAGAGCCCCTGCCAGTATTCCTTGCCGTAGAGCACCACCGGAATATTCGCCACCTTGTGGGTCTGGACCAAGGTCAATAATTCGAACATCTCATCCAGTGTGCCGAAGCCTCCCGGGCATACGATCACGCCGGAGGAATACTTGATGAACATGGTTTTTCGCACAAAGAAGTACCGGAAGCTCATGCCGAGGTTCACCCACTGGTTCAACCCCTGCTCGTGCGGCAATTCGATGCCAAGTCCCACCGATTTGCCGCCGGCCAGTGCCGCTCCCCTATTCGCGGCTTCCATGATGCCGGGACCACCGCCGGTGATGACGGCGATGTTGCGCTTGGCTATCTGGCTACCCATGCGCCGTGCTGCCTTGTAGATCGATTCGGTGCGCTGGGTGCGTGCGGAGCCGAAAATAGAGACCGCAGGTCCGAGCTCGGCGAGCGCCCCGAAACCGTCCACGAATTCCGATTGGATGCGCAGCACACGCCATGGGTCCATGTGCAGCCAGTCGGTGTCCTGATCGGATTTCAGCAGGTTGGCGGTGGTGTTGTCCGAGGGAATCATCTGGCCGCGTAGAATCACCGGGCCGCGATGATAGGTGTCGCCCAGCGGCGAGGCGTCCTCCAGATCGACCGGGTTCACCGGTGTGGCCACAGCCTCAGTTGCCGTCTCAGCCTCCAACGCCGCCGCATCATTCGCGGCTGTGGCTTCCAATGGTTCCATATCGTCCACGACTGCGGACTTGGATGCGGCCTCGGCTAGATTCTTTGCTTCAGCGGCCTTTTTGCCGTCGTTCTTCTTGGATTTCTTCTGCTTCTTTGCCATCCAATGTCCTCCTGTACGGCGCTATCGACTCTTCGCATTCTAGCGCCTGAAGCTCTGCGTACGTTTTCCGCGAAATCATCCTTGACTTCGTGAAGAACGTACGGTGAGTGACACTGAGCGTACGTTTTCCGCGAAATAAGGCCTCATCTCGTGAAGAGCGTACACTGAGCGCGTCTCAGCGTACGGTTTTCACGAAACAAGGCCAACAATGGAGTAGGGACCGTCTAAGCCATCAGTGGCGGAAGTCGATTTCCACACTGGCGGTGCCGTCGGCGAGGGTGCCGGGGTGTTCCGTGGGCGTGGTGGGCTCTGTGGTGTGGCTTGGCTGCCCGATGCCATCACCATCAATCGATTCGTCATCCTCCGCATCAGCCGCTGCTGCGGCTGCGGTCTTCTCGAATCGCTTGGACTGACGGCTCAGCAGCACACCGGAAATCGCGGCGGCGATCAGGGAGGCCACCAGCACGCCGAAGCGCGCCTCAGCGGAAAGTTCCGCGTTCTTGTACGCCAGCGAAGCGATGAGGAAGGACACAGTGAAGCCAATGCCGCAGGCGACGGCAGCGGGAATCATGTCGCGCACACGCAGCCCCTTGGCCATCTTGAGCCCGCCCACATGCGTGGACAGCCATGCGGTGGTGATGATACCCAGAGGTTTGCCGACCACCAAAGCCACAATCAGTGCGATGACCAGCGGCGAGGCCAACAATAGCGGGCTCATCGACTCGAAGTGTACGCCGGTGGCGAACAAGGCGAAGATGGGCAGGGCCAGCAGTGCGGAGAATGGCTGGAGCTTGTTGGCATAGCGTTCGGCACGCGGCGAGAGTTCGCCGTGCATTTCACGAGAGGGGGTCAGCAGGCCAACCAGCACGCCGGCCAGTGTGGGGTGCACGCCTGCCTCGAACATCATGATCCAAGCGAGGATACCGACGATGCCAACCGCGGTCCATGGCACTTTTTTCAGTCGCACGAGGTATGCCCAGATGGCGGCGCATACGGCGATGCCGATGAACCAATACCAGGCGTTAATCGAGGAGAAGAATACGGCGATCAGAATAATGGCCAGCAGGTCGTCGACGGTGGCAAGCGTCATCAGGAACGCGCGGATCGAACCGGGCAGGGCCTTGGCGAACAGGGCGAGCACGGCCAGCGAGAACGCGATATCCGTGGCGGTGGGCACTGCCCAGCCGTGCGACATCTCCGAGAACGGGATGCTGCTGCCGGTGGTGGTCAGAATCAGCGTGCCGGGTTCACCAGGCCCGATCTGAGAGAACAATGCCGTGACGGCCAGGAACAGGATGGGCGGGGCGATCATGCCGCCCACCGCGCACAGCATCGGCACGGCGGCCGCTTTCGGATTGGCAAGCGAGCCGGTGGTGAGTTCCTGCTTCAGTTCGAGGCCCACGGTCAGGAAGAAGATGGTAAGCAGACCATCCTGGGCCCAGTGGCCAATAGGCAGGTCGAGATTGGTGTAGGGGATGAACAGATGCGTTTCCGCTACGGTCTCGAACGCATGCGCGGTGGCGGGCAGATTCGCGAGCACCAGGCCGGTGAGCGCGAAGCCAAGCATGATGAGTCCGGAAATACGGTCTGAGGCGGCGATTCGCCTGATGGTGGACCAAAGTCCCTTCTTCGCGCCGGCGGTCGTGGCCATCGCGTCTCCTTGCTGCACTCTCTTGGATGAACCGTATGTAATAGTACGGAATATCTCAGGACGTTCCGCTCCGGGCTGAGTCGCGAAGGGCAACCTTAGCCCAACCCTGTGTGGCCGACTCAACCGACTCAAACGGACCAATACAATTGGAAAAGCCTCGGAAGCATTTCGCTTTCGAGGCTTACTGTGCGCCAGACAGGATTCGAACCTGCGACCTGCTGATCCGTAGTCAGCTGCTCTAATCCGCTGGGCTACTGGCGCATGTTGTCTTTCAGACAACTCGATATATAATACACGCCGTTCAGCTGAATGCAACTCGGCGTGTTGCGGCGAGTCGCACCATCCCGACCACTACCGCAACGGCGTATTTACTGGCCTCACGCCTCGTGTGTACGAACTCGGTCAAGCAAAACCGACTGCGCAACTTTGAGACGTCCCTGCGGCACATCCACGGCTTCGCGCAGGAGTTTGGGCGTGCTGGAACCCTCTACGGACGCCTTGTCCACAATCACCTGCCTCACATCATCCAAACTCGGCAACTGGAACATCGTGTCCTGCAACGTACGTTCGATAATCGAACGCAAACCGCGTGCGCCGGTCCCCTGCTTGATAGCGATATCAGCAATCGCCCGAATGGCCTGTTCTGTGAATTGCAGATCGACGCCGTCGACGGCGAACAGTTTACGGTACTGCTTGATCAGCGCGTTGGCTGGCTGGGTGAGAATCGCCGTCAGATCGTCTACGGTAAGTTCCTTCAGCACACTGGTGACCGGCAAACGTCCGATGAACTCAGGCAACAGTCCGAACTCGGCCAGATCATCGGCATTGACCTGTTCGAGCAATTCCTCGTCTTTCATGTCGGCGTCGTGCCAATTCGCGCCGAAGCCGGTCTCTCGACGGCCTAATCGCTTGCGAACAATGTCCGTCAGCCCCACGAACGCACCGCCGCAGATGAATAGGATGCCGCGTGTGTCCATCTGCGCAACGTCCTGCTCCTTATGCTTGCGCGTGCCTTCCAACGGCACGGAGGCGATGGTTCCTTCCAAGATCTTCAGCAACGCCTGCTGAACGCCCTCACCGGACACGTCACGGGTGATGGAGGTGTTCTCACCGGATTTGCGGGCGATCTTATCGATTTCGTCAATGTAGATGATGCCGTGCTGGGCTCGGCTTACGTCGCCATCCGCAGCTTGGAGGAGACGTTGGAGCACGGTTTCCACATCGTCGCCTACATAGCCGGCTTCGGTCAGGGTGGTGGCGTCGGTGATGACGAACGGCACGTTCATTACGCGGGCCAACGCCTGCGCAAGATAGGTTTTGCCCACGCCGGTGGGGCCGAGCAACAGAATGTTTGACTTGGCGACCTCGACGTCAGCCAAAGGGTCATTGCTGCGGCGGGCAGCACGCGTCTGGGTGGGAACGGATTGCTTGGCTTGTTTGCCGGTCTGGCCACTGTGCCCGTTATTCCCGTCAAGCTGCTCAGCGGACTCCTGAAGCTCCATGTTGACGCGCTTGTAATGGTTGTATACGGCTACGGATAATGCGCGCTTGGCGTTCTCCTGACCGATGACGTAGCGGTTGAGATAATCGAAGATCTGAGCGGGCTTGGGCAGGCTCAGCGAATTGACCTCGGCATCTTTGACACGCTCCTCGGAGATGATGTCCACGCACAGGGCGATGCATTCATCGCAGATGGAGGCATTGGGACCGGCCACCAGTTTTCGTACCTGATGTTCGGTTTTGCCGCAGAACGTGCAACGGGGTACGTCCTCGTTGTAGCTCACCACACGTCCCATGATTCTCCTTTGCCGACTGCGCCGCACCGTCGAACCGCCACGCTGCGCATTATCATTGTCATCCTTGAAATACAATACCCCCGGTCGTTGCCGACCGAGGGTATTGCAATGTCCGGAAGTTTTACTGGCGGTGTTCCAACACCTCGTCCACGATGCCGTATTCCTTGGCTTCAGGAGCGGTCAGGAAAGTGTCCACTTCGATGTCGCGGCGAATCTTCTCGACGTCCTGGCCGGTGTGCTTGGCGAGGGTCTCCTCCAGCCATTCGCGCATACGCAGCATTTCCTTGGCCTGAATCTCGATCTCCGTGGCCTTGCCGAAGCCTTGGTCGATGGCCGGCTGGTGGATGAGCACACGGGCGTTCGGCAGCATCAGGCGCTTGCCCTTGGTGCCGGAGGCCAGCAGAATGGCGGCGGCGGAGGCGGCCTGGCCGAGGCACACGGTCTGCACGTCGGGCTTGATGTACTGCATGGTGTCGTAGATGGCGGTCATGGCCGTCATCGAACCGCCGGGTGAGTTGATGTACATCATCACGTCACGGTTCGGATCTTGGGATTCGAGGACCAGCAGCTGGGCCATCACGTCGTCGGCGGAGGCGTCGTCCACCTGCACGCCGAGGAAGATGATGCGATCCTCGAACAGGCGGGAGTAGGCGTCCTGGGTCTTCATGCCATACGGGGTCTTCTCCACGAACTGCGGCATGATGTAACGGTTGGTCGGCGCGGGCTGGGCTGCGCGGGCGGAGGCCGGCATGAAACCGGCTACGCCCTGACGGCCGGCCAAGCGGTCGGCACGGGCGGCGAACTTTGCTTCTTCACTTGCCATGAGTCTCACTCCCCCTGCTGGTTGTTGCCGATGGTGTCCGGCGTGGTCACGAGCTTGTCCACGAAGCCATAGTCGAGGGCTTCCTGGGCGGTGAACCAGTGGTCGTATTCGTTGTCGCGGTAGATTTCCTCGAGGGTGTGGCCGGTCTGCTCAGCGGTCAGCTCGCTCATGGTCTTCTTCATGTCCATGATGAGCTCGGCGTTGATGCGCACGTCAGTGGCGGTGCCGCCGATGCCGCCGGAAGGCTGGTGCATGAGCACACGGGCGTGCGAGGTCAGGTAACGCTTGCCCTTGGTACCGGAGCTCAGCAGGAACTGGCCCATGGAAGCACACATGCCCAGGCCCACGGTCGCCACGTCAGGCTCGATGAGCTGCATGGTGTCGTAGATGGCCATGCCGGCGGTGATGGAGCCGCCCGGCGAGTTGATGTACAGCCAGATGTCCTTCTTCGGGTCTTCGGCGGCCAGCATCAGCAGCTGAGCGCAGATGCGGTTGGCCATATCATCCTTGACCTCTTCACCCATCCAGATGATGCGGTCTTTGAGCAGACGGTTGAAAATCGGGTCGACGGGGCCGGCCGGGACGTCATCGCCCGCCATGACCGGCAAGGTCGCAAAGGTATTGCTCACCTTGATTCTCCTTCTAATTACTCGAACATTGTTCAGACTACCGCCTTGAAGCGACTGAAGGCGGCTTTTCGCGTGCTTTTTGGCGGGCAGCGTAGGGATTTCGGTTTATTCGAGGGTGTCGAGGACGTCGTCAATGAGGAGGCGGGTCTGGGAGGCGGCATCGTCGCCCAGACGCGGGAAGCGACGGGCGGCATTGGCGGGGCTGGCACCGGCGGCTCGCGCTACGTTGGACTTGCTGGCACCATGGGCCACGGCTTTTTCCGCGAGCCGATCGACCAGTGAATCGGCGACTTGGCGCATCTGTTCGGCCACCCATAATTGGGCCATATCCGCAGGTAAGTCGTAGTCTTCGGCCACATCGCTGGCTGCCTCCTGAATGGCGGCCCATAACACCATGAATGGCTTTCGATAGTAGTCAATCTGCTCAGTGAGCGGCTCAGCGGCAAGCAATTCAAGTGCCGAGCGAATTTCTGTATTTTCTGACATAGCTTTCTTTACCTCGGCTCCCCTCTCTGAGGGGAGCTGTCGCCATAGGCGGCTGAGGGGAGTTTCGACCGGGGCAGCTCCCCTCAGAGAGGGGAGCCAGAATATATGTATTTACTTACGACTCAGCAACCACTTTGATATCAGTGACGACGTGGCCACGGCCATGCCGACCGGCACAAAGAAGGTAATCGGCGCTTCAGAGAGCTCCATCACCAAGCACATGGCCATAAGCGGTGCCTGTTGTGAGGCCGAAAGCAACGAAGCCGCACCGATCAAGGCACACGCGGTTACCGAATCGGTCGGAAACATCAGTATCCATACGAGGCCGAGCATCGCACCCAGCGTGGAACCTAATGCGATGCCGGGCTGCAGCACACCGCCCGACGCACCGGAGCGAATGGTCATCAGCGTCACCAGCGCTTTGGCAACAAAGGTGAGTGCCAACACACCCAGCAACATCCAGATATTGGACTGGGACAGCGGGAAACCGGCGTTCATCACGGATCCAGAAGGGCCGCTCCCACCCTGAAGCATGGCCCAGAACGATGCCATTCCAGAGCCCGCTCCCCCGCCAGAGGCCGAATCGGATACATTACCGCCGCCCGTCAGCAAGTTCCATGGAGAGGCGGCCGCTGAAGATGCCGACTGCATGGCACCAGCAGTGCCGGCGGTTTCAGGAATGAATGTGCTGAATCCAAGTTGCGCTGCGGCACGGCCGTTGCCCATCACCTGCGGCACAACAGTCGCCACCAAACCGGTGATGAGACCAGCCAGCGGCATCTGCCACAGAATAGCCTTACCGGTTGGCTTGTGCGCTTCCGCCCATTGCGAACCTTTTCGGAACAATGCGCCGCCCACTCCACATGCCGCACCGCAGATCAGAGCGAACACCATTAACGTTGGCGTGGATTCCGGTTGCATGGCGGTAATGTCGTAGAACAGGTGATGCCCTTTGATCGCAACCGCCACGAATGCGGCAATGGCAGACATGCCCAGTCCAAACGCAACTTTTTCGATTGTCACATCTACCAACAGGATTTCGACGGCGAAGAACATGCCGGCCAGTGGCGCGTCATAGACGCCTCCTAGACCAGCACCGGCAGCCACTGCCACCACCATGCGCCGGTCGATGCCGTCAACGCCCTCGATATGGAACAGGTCGCAGAAACGTTGCGCGAGCATGGCGCCGAGTTCGCGTGGGGCGACTTCTCGGCCGATCGAGGCACCGGAGCCGACGATGAAAATCTGCAATACCACATGCGCAATGGTTTGCCAGAAAGGCATTCGCTTTCCCGCCACGGCCTTCTTGACTGAGGGCACCGCAGTCGTTTTGTGTCGCATCAGATACCAGATAATGCCTGCGATGCTGAGTCCCACGGTCACCGATATCGCACGGCGTGCAGCGGGCACGCCGAATGGACCAGGCAATTCTGGGCCTTCGATGTAGCCGAGCAGCACATGTTCAACGCCGTAGAGCAACAGGGTCAGCAGACCTGCTCCCACACCGATGAGCACGCCGAGCACAATGGTCGCCGCAGCGAGCCAACCAAGGCGTTTGATAGTAACCGTTGGCTGCATGTCAACCTCCGCACCCTATGCAACGAGTATGCCTTGGGAACTCCCCTCAGTCTCGCCACGCTCGACAGCTCCCCCTCAAAGAGGGGAGCCAAAGAAACAGTCCTTTTGCCAGAATAGGAAGAGCCCGGAACCATGAAACACGATTCCGGGCTCAAACAATCATGCTAACGCGATGAGGCTATGCTCACTCAGCATCCTTGGCGTCATCCTTGGCGGACAGTTCGTCGGCCACGGCGGCAGCAGCGGAAGCGGCCTCGACGGACTCGGACTCTTCGTCCTCAGCGGCCTCGCCCAGGAAGGCGGAGAGGTCCACAACCTCGCCATCAGCGGTGAACTTGACGGCGCGCATGCCGGCGAGCAGGCCCTTGGAACGGCCGACTTCCTGCACAGCGGAGCCAAGCTGGCCATTCTTGATGATGGCCTGGATGAAGTTGTTCGGATCCATGCCGTACTGCTGGGCGATGGAAGCGAGGAAGTTGAACACGTCGGACTGGGACACCTGAACGTCCAGCTTCTCGGCCAGAGCGTCGAGCACCATCTGATCGCGCAGATCCTTCTCCACGGTCTCCTCGGCCTGAGCCTTCTGCTCCTTGGTGGCCTTCTCCGGGTCCGGGGTCATGCCCTTGAGCTGCTCTTCGACCATGTTGGCCTTGACGCCCTTCGGCACCGGGATCTCGAGGCCTTCCTGCAGCTTGGCGATGAAGGCATCGCGAGCCTCGGTGGCCTGACGACCTTCGGCGTCCTGAGCGGCAGCCTTGCGGATGTCAGCCTTGAGCTCGTCCAGAGTGTCGAACTCGGAAGCTTCGGAAGCGAACTCATCGTTCAGCTCCGGCAGTTCCTCAGCCTTGACGGAGTTGACCTTGACCTTCACGGTGGCCTTCTGGCCCTCGTGCTCGCCGGCTTCCAGCGTGCCTTCGAAGGTGGTCTCCTCGCCGGCGGACAGGCCGTCAAGGGCCTCGTCCAGACCGTCGAGCATGGTGTTGGAGCCGAGCTCGTAGCTCACGCCTTCCTGGGAGTCGACGGTCTCGCCGTCAATCTCAGCAGTCAGGTCGATGTTGGCGAAGTCGCCCTTGGCGGCCGGGCGGTCCACGCCGACCAAGGTGCCGAAGCGCTGACGCAGGGTCTCGAGGCGCTTGTCGACGTCCTCATCCTTGACTTCCGGCTTGGAGATGGCGATCTCAAGACCGTCGATTTCCGGCAGTTCGATGTCAGGACGACGCTCGACGGTGGCGGTGAACTTCAGCTTGGTCTCGTCGTTGGCGGACTGCGGAACATCCTGCACGTCGAACTCCGGCTGAGCCATCGGACGAATCTTCTTCTCATCCAGGGCCTTGGAGTACAGCTCCGGGACCGCGTCGTTCACGGCCTCACCGGCGACGGCGGCGAAACCGATGCGCTGGTCGATGATCTTGCCGGGAACGTGGCCCTTACGGAAGCCGGGAACGTTCACCTGCTTGGCGATTTCCTTACGGGCCGCATCCAGATACGGGTTGAGCTCTTCCGGTTCAACAGTGACGGTGAGCTTCACCTTGGTGGGCTCGAGGTTACGAACGCTGATCTTCACGCTAATGACTCCTCAAAAGTCGTTATTTCTTACAGTTCTGCCGTAAGGCAACCTCTACATGATAACGCCACTTACGGACGGTGCAATGAGTTTCACTTGCCAGTTCCTTGCGCCCTGCTCGATCAGGAACGTCTCGACGTCCACTTCCACCGGGTCTTCCACCCAGCACAGGTTGCGTAGGATCTGTGGCTTGATGATCATCTCGGCCGGCGTGCGGGTGTCTTCGGCGATGCGGTTGATCACACGCCGCACCCGTTGCAGACGGTCATAACGCTCCGGATGGCGCTGTTGCCACAGCCGCATGGATCGGGGCGCGTTCACCACACCGTTTTCGTCCTGTTCGGGGGCGGGCATGGTAGGCCATTGGGTGGGCTTCAGGGCTATGGCTCGATCGATGGCCTGCTTCCAGACCTTCGGTTTGACCGCACGCTGAATCGGCGCGTACCGCTCGAACATTTTGTCCTGCTCGGTGCCGGTATGGATGCGCACACGCTCGTTCAGGGATCGGAGCGCGCGGAATTGGGCAGCATTGTGCGGCTTGTTGGTCGCCGCCTCGATGATTGATGAATCGGCCAATAACAGGCTGGGCGCAATATCGTATTGCCGGGCGAGTCGGTCGCGCTCCTCCCATAGGGATTTGGCGATGGCCAAGCCCCTTGGATCACGACTCAGCTGGGTGATGCGCGAGATACGCAGCCAAGGAATCGGATGCGGTTTGCGCGGGGCAAGGCCCGCAACCAAAGCGTGAGAAAACTCTTCAGCGGCCCACTCGTCCTTGCCTGCGGCTTTCAGGTCACGACGCATCATGGTTTCAAGTTCGATAAGCACCTCCACGTCGAGCGCCGCATAGTTGCGCCAGTCGCGCGGCAGCGGACGGTAGGACCAATCGGCGGCGGAATGCTCTTTGGCTAGCGTGATGCCGAGGTAGTGTTCGGTGACGGCGGCCAGACCAAAGCGGTGCAGGCCGAGCAATCGCGCCGCTATTTCCGTGTCGAACAGGGCTTTGGGTTTGAGCCCGATTTCGGCGAATCCGGGCAAGTCCATCAGAGAATCATGCAGAATCCACGTGGCGTCGCCCACGGCGTCATTGAATTCATTCCAATCAGCTCCGGCCCGGGTCAGGGCGACGGGATCAAGCAAGGCGATGCCTGCACCCTCACGTTTGAACTGAATCAGCCAATCCTCGTGTCCATAGCGGAAGCCGGACGCCCGTTCGGCGTCGGCGGCCAGCGAGCCCGTCGCCTCGGCCATCGCATCGCAGACACGATGATAGCCGTCCAGCGTCGAAGTGACATCGGGTACTCCCCCGCGAGGCTCTTTCAGCAGTCGGGGTTCGGTGTCACGGACGTCACTCAACTGGCGTCATCCTCCTCAAAACGGATGGTGGATCTGATGAATGCGGCCCACGAGCGGACTTGTGCGCCGGCGTCCATAGTACCGTCCGGCCCGGTCCCGTCAAGCGGGGTCCATGAGACGCGAATCTCACACCCGGCGCTGGTGGAGCCGGCCATCGAGCCAAAAGCCGTGTTTTGGGTCACGGTGACTGTGCCGGATACCGAATCCGGCTCGATGCCGTCGAAATAGTCGCACATGTCATCCCAGTACATGCCGGGGGTCAGAGAATCGTTTTCGGCGGTTTCCAGCGGCAGTCGCGCGAACGCCACGCAACGCCAGTTGGAATCCCAGTCAATGCGCAGCTCATGAGCATAAAGCATCATGATCCAGCCTGTGGCGATTCGTGATTCGGCATCGCTGCCAAGACCGGCGGAAAAGGCATCGCCGAGGGCACGCTCTCCCGCTTCGAATTCCACGCCGATACCATAATCGGCCAAGGTGGAAGGCACGGGAATCTCCCGATAGCGCACGTCATGGATGCGCTTCATGGTGCTGACGGATTCGACGGCTGCCCATACTTCATCCGGCACACCCTGAGGGCGCACGGGGCGTCCGTCGTTGGACTCTCCCGTAGGAAATGCGTAGATGTCGGCCATATCTCTAGGGTATGGGCGAACGGGCCGAATCGTGGTATTTACGCGCGGTTCGGCCCTGCAATTTAATACACGGTGAAGCCGTGGTCCTTGAACTGGTTGGTCACCCGTTCGCGGGTGGCGGCGTTGGGTCCCTTCTGGTTCTCCAGCGGGTATGGGATGCGCAGTTCGTGCCACTTCGGGCGGCCAAGCTGGTGGAATCCCAGCACGTCGATGTGTTCGACGGCATCACCGAAGGACTCGCAGATCTTCGCCACGTTTTCGACGTTCTCTTCGGAGTCGGTCAGGCCCGGCACGAGCACAAATCGCACCCAGATCTTCTTGCCGGCCTTGGCCAGTCGCTGGCCAAAATCGATGGTGGGCTGCAAGGTGCCGCCGGTGACCTTGTGATAGGTCTCCTCGTCGCCGGATTTGACGTCGAGCAGACACAGGTCGATGTCCTCGAGCATCTCGTCGGTGTAATTCGTGTTGAGGAAGCCGGACGTATCGAGGCAGGTGTGCACGCCCATCTCCTTGGCGGCATGGAACACACGCGAGACGAAGGCGGGCTGCATCATGGATTCGCCGCCGGAGAAGGTGATACCGCCATGCGTGGCCTTGAACAGGTCCTTGTAACGATCGACCTTCTTGATCATGGCGTCAAGGTAGACGGGCTTGCCGTCGCGCATCTTCCAAGTGTCCGGGTTCTGGCAGTACTGGCAGCGCAGCGGGCAGCCGGACATGAACACGGTCATGCGGGTGCCCGGTCCATCCACGGAGGTGTTGATGTCCCAAGAGTGGACGAAGCCGATATCACCGGATTTCAGGGCGGAAAGGCGGTCACGTCGGTCGAGTCCGATTGGGGATTCAAAGCCGGAAAGGCCACCCATCAAAGTCTGCGAGGCATAGGTCTTCGATTCCTTGAGCATATGCCTGGTCGTGGTGCGGAACGTGGGTGTTGCGGGCATCGTTGTCCTCCTGTTCCAAATGATGCGAAAGTCTGTGGGAAATAAGGAAGGGGTGGAGCCGTGCCCCACCCCTTCAGTTAGTCATTGCCGCGGTTCGCGGGGTTGGTCATCAGTCGACGACGGCACCCTGGTGGAAGGTACGGGAGATGACGTCGAGCTGCTGCTCCTTGGTGAGCTTGACGAAGTTCACCGCGTAGCCGGAGACACGCACGGTCAGGTGCGGGTACTTTTCGGGGTGCTCGACGGCGTCCTCCATGGTCTCCTTGCGCAGAACGTTGATGTTCGCGTGGTAGAGGCCGTGGCCGTTGCCGGCGTCCAGGATGCCGACCAGGTTGCCGATGCGCTCGTCCTCGTCGCGGCCCAGGCCATCAGGGGTGATGGTGTTGGTCAGCGAGATGCCGTCAAGAGCGTCGTTGTAGTCGATCTTGCCGACGGAGAACATGGACGGCAGCATGCCGTGGGAGTCCATGCCGTTCTCCGGGTTGGCGCCCGGAGCGTACGGGGTGCCCTTGGCGTGGCCGGACGGGAAGGAACCGGTGTTCTTGCCGTACTCGACGTTGGAGGTGATCGTCAGGATGGACTGGGTCGGGACGGCGCCGCGGTAGACCGGGAGCCTCTTGACCTGGCCCATGACCGTGGAGACGACCCACTTGGCGATGTCGTCGGCGCGGTCGTCGTCGTTGCCGTAGACCGGGAACTCGCCCTCGGTGCGGTAGCCGACGATCAGGTCGTCGTCGGCGCCCTCAACGTACTCGTACTCGTGGCCTTCCAGGGTCTTCGCGTCCTTGTTGTAGATCGGGTAGACCTTGGCGTACTTGACGGCGGCGAGGGAGTCGGCGGCGATGGACAGACCGGACATGCCGCAGCCGAGGGTGCGGTACACTTCCTTGTCGTGCAGGGCCATCTCGATGGACTCGTACGCGTACTTATCGTGCATGTAGTGGATGATGTTCAGGGCCATGACGTAGGTCTCGGACAGCCATTCGAGGGCCTTCTCGTAGTTGTTCTTGACCTTCTCGTAATCGAGGGTGCCGTCGGCCTCCGGGGTAATCGGCTCGATCACGCCCTTGTCGATGACCTGCATGCCGGTCATCTCGTCGCGGCCGCCGTTGATGGCGTACAGCAGGGCCTTGGCGGAGTTCACGCGGGCGGCGAAGAACTGCATCTGCTTGCCCACGCGCATCGGGGAGACGCAGCATGCGATGGCAGCGTCGTCGCCCCAGTGGCTACGAATTTCCTTGTCGGACTCGTACTGGATGGCCGAGGTGTCGATGGAGATCTTGGCGCAGAAGCGCTTGTAGGCCTCAGGCAGCTTCGGATCCCAGAAGATGGTGATGTTCGGCTCGGGGCCAGGTCCGAGGTGCTCGAGGGTCAGGGTGTTGAGCAGACGGAACGAGGTCTTGGTGACCATCGAACGGCCGTCATCGCCGAAGCCGGCGTCGGACCAGGTCGCCCAGTACGGGTCGCCGGAGAAGATCGAATCGTAGTCCTTGGTACGCAGGAAGCGCACGATGCGCAGCTTCATGACGATGTTGTCGATGAGCTCCTGGGCGTCGGTCTCGGTGATCTTGCCGGCCTGGAGGTCGCGCTCGATGTAGCAGTCGAGGAAGGCGGAGTTGCGGCCGAAGGACATGGCGGCGCCGTCCTGGGACTTGATGGAGGCCAGGTAGCCCATGTAGGTCCACTGCACGGCTTCCTGCGCGGTCTGGGCCGGGCGGGACAGGTCGAGGCCGTACTCGTTGCCGAGGTTGATGAGCTTCTTCAGAGCCTTGATCTGCTCGTCGTGCTCCTCACGGAAGCGGATCCAGTGCTCGATCTCCGGCTCGGTGAAGTCGTTGCGGTACGGCACGGAGTCCTTGTCGCGCTTCTTGAAGGCGATGAGCTTGTTCACGCCGTACAGGGCGACGCGGCGGTAGTCGCCGATGATGCGGCCACGGCCGTAGGCGTCCGGCAGACCGGTGAGGATCTTGTTGTGGCGGGCGACCTTGATCTGCTTGGTGTACACGCCGAAGACGCCGTCGTTGTGGGTCTTGCGGTACTTGGTGAAGATCTTCTTGATCTCCGGATCCGGTTCCTTGCCGGCTTCCTTGATGGCCTGCTCGACCATGCGCCAGCCACCGTTCGGCATCATCGCGCGCTTGCAGGGAACGTCGGTCTGGAGGCCAACGACCACGTTATCGACTTCCGGGGAGTCGATGTAGCCGGCCGGGAAGGCGTCGATGTCGGCCGGGGTATGGGTGTCCACGTCGTAGACGCGCTGCTTGCGCTCCACGGCCAGGTAGTTGTCGTCGAGGTACTTCCACAGGTGCTTGGTCTTCTCGGTGGCAGGAGCCAGGAATGTCTCGTCGCCCTCGTACGGGGTGTAGTTCTTCTGGATGAAGTCGCGGACGTCAATATCCTTCTGCCAGTTGCCCTCGGTGAAGCCGGCCCACGCCTTGGCGTCGAGCTCCTCCTGGGAGACAGCTGCATTTTCCACTGCGGTCATATCACTCCTTAAATGGGGTTGTAGGTTTCGCATCTTCACGGAACCCTTGGTTCAACAGTGTAGTTGGCACTTGCTTGAGAAAAGCTGAAATTGGGAGTGAGCTATCTCACATTGTTTCTGTGAACGCTACCATTCCAATGGCTTCTAGATATTGATGGGACTATTGCACGTCTCCAGATATGGGAAACCGCTCATACTGTGATGTTCGTATGAGCGGTTCGGTCTTGAGATTGACAGCAGAACCGTATCCGTCAGTTTTCGACCGTCAATCCTCGGGGCGAGCCTGTGCGGGTTTCACGCCGTAGTTCTTCCAGCGCCGGTTCTCCTCCTCCCATCTGGCATTGCGGTCCACCACGATGTCCCACGCATGTTCGGCGTCTTCCTTGGTCTTGTACGGACCCATGCGCTGTTCGATCGGTGAGACCATGCCCAACTCGGCCTGCTTCTTGACGGTGTTGAAATACCACTGCTTCTTGTTATCGTCTGTCATTGGTACCTCCTCAACGGTATTACTTGCTCCCGCTGGCGGGAGCAATATATGTTTATTCCCTGAATGCGTTGGTGACGGGCAGTCGGCGGTCGCGGCCGAACGCGAGGGCCGTGACCTTCGGTCCCAGCGGGTATTGGCGGCGCTTCCATTCGGCGCGGTCCACCAATCGCATCACGGTGTCTACGGTGACCTGGTCGAAGCCGTCGGCTAACAGGTCGGCGCGGCCGTGCGCGTGCTCGATGTATGCGGCGAGCACCTTGTCGAGCAGCGCGTATTCGGGCAGGGAGTCGGAGTCCTTCTGCCCGGGGCGCAACTCGGCCGAGGGTGCCTTCTCGATGGAGGAGACCGGAATCATCACGCCGTCCTTCAACGGGATGCCGGTGTTGCCGTCCTCGTTGCCCACGATCTTGAGACCGCCGATGCCGACGCCTGCGGCCGCGGCCTTGTTACGCCAACGGCTGATCTCCCAGACACGGGTCTTGAGCAGGTCCTTGATGGGTGCGTAGCCGCCTACCGCATCGCCGTAGATGGTCGAGTAGCCGCAGGCGAGCTCTGACTTGTTGCCGGTGGCCACGGCGAGCAGACCGCGCGAATTGGAGCTGGCCATCACGATCACACCGCGGATGCGGGCCTGCAGGTTCTCGGCGGAGACGCCATCAAGGTCAAGTTGCTGTTGGTAGGCGTTGAACAATGGCTCAATGGGCTGGACCTCGTAATGGGCGCCAATGTTGGAGGCCAAATCGGCGGCGTCGTCTTTGGAACCGTCGGAGGAGTACATGGAGGGCATGGAGATGCCCCAGACGTTCTCGCCGCCGCATGCGTCGGCCGCCATGGCGGCTACCAGTGCGGAGTCGATGCCTCCTGAGAGGCCCAGCGTCACGCCGGTGAAGTGGTTCTTGGCCATGTAGTCCTTGAGGCCGAGCACGCAGGCGGTGTATACCTCTTCGTCCGGGTCGAGTTCCGGAACGATCTCGGCCTTGGCCTGATGTTCGGCGGCGGAATCGAAGTCCCAGAACGTCAGGTTTTCCATGAACATCGGGCTGCGTTCGATAAGCGTGCCGTCGGCGTCGACCACGAAGCTGCCGCCGTCGAAGACGAGGTCGTCTTGACCGCCGACCTGATTCAGGTAGATGACCGGGGCGTTAACCTCGGCGGCACGACGCTGGGCGAGCTCGAAACGGGTGTTGGTCTTGCCTTCCTCATACGGCGAGCCGTTGATGGTGAGCAGCAGGTCGATGTTCTTGGTGGCCAGGTCGGCCACCGGGCCGCCGTCCTGCCAGATGTCCTCGCAGATGGCCACGCCAATGGTGGCGCCGTCCACGTCGAGGGTCACGGAGCGGTCGCCGGCGGAGAAGATGCGGAATTCGTCGAACACGCCGTAGTTGGGCAGGAAGTGCTTGTCGTAGCCAGCCCAGACCACGCCTTGGTGCAAGACCACCAGTCGGTTGCGCGGCTTGGAGGTCTTGCGGTCGGTGCCCACGGTGCCGACCACCACGAACAGATCGCCGAGGCCGTCGTCGTTGAGCTGGGTGGCGAGTTCGTTGGCCTTGTCCCATGCGGCTTGGCGGAAGGTGCGGCGCAGGGCCAGATCCTCGATGGGGTATCCGGTGAGGGTCATTTCCGGGAAAACAACCACTTGGGCGTTTCCTGCGGCGGCTTTACGGGAGTAGTCGAGCACCTTGGCGGCGTTGGCGTCAAGCGCGCCGACGCAGGTGTCGATCTGGGCGAGTGCGAAGCGAAGCTGTGTCATAGATTCTTAGTGTAGCCGCGTATGACGTCGGATTGCCTGTTCTTCCGGCTTGGCGTCATTCATTAGGTCGTTTTTGCGTTCATTAGGTCACTGCAATGCGATATCAGTCGTTGCAATGGCGCGATTCCAACAACCAGTATCGCCGTTCACCGACCTAATGGACGATGAATCGACCTAATGAACGAATGCCACTCCCCTCAGTCAGCTTCGCTGATAGCTCGTCCTGCACTTATGGACGGGCGAGGCCCGCGCATATCTGGTTCGGCTGTCGCCTCACCTTCGGCTACAGACAGCCCACTGGGCTGTCTGCCTAACGCCTCAGCCTCCGGAGGCGAGCCAGAAAAGGATTTACTTCAGCTCGTTGAGCACGCGCAGAGCGGTGTTGACGTAGAAGTTGACGAAGGTGGGAATGGATTCGTCGAGACCCACGAAATGCGGGCTATGCCAGTCGGCGCAACCTTCCTGGCCGTTTGACCCGACGAACGCGAACACCGGCAACGTCACCTTGGCGAATTCGCAGAAGTCCTCCCCCGCCATCGACTGACGTATCGGTTCGAGCTGCGCGTAGTCGTTGACATCCGCCGCCACGGCCTTGGCGAGACCTGGATCGGAGACCAGCGGGTCTTGAAAGTCATCCCAGACCACGTCGGCGCTGATGCCGTATGCCTCGGCGGTGTGTTCCACCACTTCCTTGAATCGGCGGCCGACCAGATTGCCATCCGACTTGTGGAAATAGCGCACAGTCCCTTGGAATCCGGCTTCGGCGGGCACCACGTTCCACACATGGCCGCCGTGCACTTCGGTAACGGACAGCACCAGCGGGTGGAAGGGCGTGACGTTGCGGCTCACGATGGTCTGCAGGCTCAGAATAATACTGGCGAGCGCTTCGATGGGCCCGGTGCCCTTGTACGGGTAACCGGCGTGGGTGCCTTGGGCGTGGAGGGTCACGCGGAATTTCACGCAGCCGGCCATCATCGGCTCAACGCCGATGGCCAGCTGGCCGGGCGCATAGTTGGGGTTGTTGTGCGTGCCGATAATGGCTTCGACGTCATCCACGAGTCCGGCGTCGATCATGGCGCGAGCGCCTTGGCCGGTCTCCTCACTCGGCTGGAACAGAATCTTGATTGAGCCGGCGAACTTGTCACGGTGCTCGGCGAGCCAGAAGGCGGCACCGAGCAGACCGGTCATGTGCAGGTCGTGGCCGCAGCCGTGCATCACGCCTTCATTGACGGAGCTGAACTCCAGTCCGGAGTCTTCCACGATGGGCAGGCCGTCGATGTCAGCGCGCAGCCCGATACGCGGCCCGGGACCGGCCTCGCCCTGAATGAGCCCCACAACACCAGTCTCCAGCGGGTTGTGCAGGATCTCGATGCCGTGCGCCTTGAGCTGGTCGGTCAGATAGATGCTGGTGCCGAATTCACGGAAACTACGCTCCGGATGGGCGTGCAGGTAGTGGCGGATAGTGATGAGTTCGTGGTCGATGTCGATATGTTCACTCATGGTTCCCGATTCTAGTAGCGCGAAGAATATATTGCGGCCCTCGCTCCATATTGGCGAGGGCCGCGATCTATGGGGTCAGTATGCCTTGTTATTGCTGGCGTTTGAGCAGTCGTTTGGCGATGGCGTTGGCGATGCCCTGCACCACCTGGACCAGTACGATCATGATGATCACGGCCGTCCAGGTGACGGTCTGGTCGAACTTCTGGTAGCCGTAGGCGATGGCGAAGTTACCGAGACCGCCACCGCCGATGTAGCCGGCCATGGCAGACATGTCGAGCACGCCAATGAACAGGAAGGCGTAGGCCAGGATCAGCGGTGCCAGGGCTTCGGGGATGAGCACGGTGCGGATGATGGTGAGCTTGCCGGCACCCATCGAACGCGAGGCCTCGATTACTCCCGGGTCGACCGGCACGAGATTCTGTTCGACCAGACGAGAAGTGGCGAAGGTGCACATGACCACCATCGGGAAGATGGCGGCCACGGTGCCGATGGACGTGCCGACCACGACGATGGTGAGCGGCTGCATGGCTGCCAGGAAAATGATGAACGGAATCGGGCGCACGATGTTGACGATGATGTCAAGGATGCGGTAGACGACCGCGTTCTCGAACAGGTTGCCGGGGCGGGTGCCGTAGAGCACCACGCCGAGGATCAGGCCGAGGAATCCGCCAATGACGAGGGTCACGAGCACCATGGTCAGGGTCTGTCCAATGGATTCGAACAGTAGCGGGCGCAGCACGTTCCAGTCGCTACGCGGGTTGGCGAGGATGATCATGCGTTGTCTCCTTCATGTGCGGCGGCGGATACAGCGGGCGCGGTGGCAGTATCGGCCGCCAGCGGGTCATAGGATCGGTCTTCGGCGTAGGCGGCGTGTCCAGCGACCGCGTCGGCGTAAGCCACAGGCTTTGCGGCGGTGCCGAAGTCGATGACGTCGCTATTGACGGCGAGCTCGCGCAGGAATTCGTCCACATGCCAGCCGGGCCCGTTGAATTCGTAGGTGATGGCACCGATGGCGGTACCTTTGACCGTGTCGATACCGCCGTAGAGCAGGCTGGATTCAACGCCGTATTTGGCGATGAGTTCGGAGATATTCTGTCCGGATGCCTTGAGTTCATGGCCTTGGGTGCCGGAAACGTCCTTTTGGCGGATAAGCACGGTGACAATGCGGCCCGACCATTCGTGATGCAATCGCTCGACCCGGTCTTCCTCGGGCAGGCCAGACAATGCGGTGGCGATGAATCGCTTGGTCACCGGCTGCTGGGGTGCGGCGAACACGTCGTATACGTCGCCGGATTCGACCACGCGTCCGGCGCTCATTACGGCCACGCGGCCGGCAATCTGCTGGACCACGTTCATCTGATGGGTGATAAGCACAATGGTGATGCCGAATTCCTCGTTCACACGCTTGAGCAAGGCCAGCACTTCGGTGGTGGTTTCCGGGTCGAGCGCGCTGGTGGCTTCGTCGGCGAGCAGAATCTCCGGATTAGTGGCCAGTGCGCGGGCGATGCCGACGCGCTGCTTCTGGCCGCCGGACAGCTGCGAAGGGTATTTGTTTGCATGCTCACTGAGGCCCACGAATTCAAGGAGTTCGTTGACACGACGATCCTGATAGTCCTTGCGCCAGTGATCGAGTTGCAGTGGGTAGGCGATGTTCTGGGCCACGGTTTTGGTGGAGAACAGGTTGAACTGCTGGAAAATCATGCCGATTTTCTGGCGGATGGGCCGCAGCTTGGTCTCACTCAGAGAGGTGATATCAGTGCCAAGCACGGTCACAGCGCCGGAGGTGGGTCGTTCGAGCGCGTTGATAAGCCGGACCAGTGTGGATTTGCCTGCACCGGAATAGCCGATGATGCCGAAGATGTCGCCGCGATCAATGGTCAGGCTGACGTCATCCACGGCTCGTGCGATGTTCGCGCCGCGTCCGCGTGTTTTGAATTCCTTCACGACATGGTCGAAGGTGATGATGGGGTCGCTCATAGTGCTCCCTGATGCTGGTTGTTGGTGTCCGGTCACGGAAGCGGAGCGAATCCCGATTGTTGGCTCGGGTACTCGCTCCGCTTGGTGGTAATGGCTATGGACAGGTTAGTCGTGCGCTCGTATCAGCCGCGGCTCACTGCTGGGCCTTGGCATCCTTCTCAATGTCGGACAGGAAGCCTTGCAGCTCGCTGGCGCTGAACTTGTCGGCAAACACCGCGGTACCGCCGGAGTTCTCCTGCAGGGCGTCGAGCACATCCTTCTGCTGGTAGATGGAAACGAGCTTCTTGTAGGTCTCGTTGTTCACGTCCGCCTTGCGGGCCACCCACACGTTGATGTAGGGGCGAGCTTCTTCGGATTCGGCGTCATCCTGGTAGATGGCGTCCTTCGGGTCGAGACCGGCGTCGGCCACGTAGTCGTTGTTGATCACACCAACGGCGATGGTCGGGTCCTTCAGGGTGGTGGCCACCTGTTCGGCCTTGAGCGGAGTGACCTTGACCTTGCTCTTGGCTTCGTCGATGTCGGCCGGGGTGGAGAAGGCGGTCCAGTCGTCCTTGAGCGTCACGAGACCGGCGGCCTTGAGCACGCCGATAGCGCGGGCCTGGTTGGTTTCGTCGTTCGGAATGGTGACGGTGTCGCCCTGCTTCAGGTCCTTGATGTCCTTGACCTTGGTGGAGTACACGCCGAGCGGGTAGATGGCGGTGCCGCCGATGGGCTGCAGGTCCTTCTTGTTGCTCACGTTGTAGTTGGCCAAGTAGAGCAGGTGCTGGAATTCGTTGAGGTCCAGCTCGCCGGAGTCAAGGGCCGGGTTTTCGGAGGTGTAGTCCTGGAAGTCGACGATGTCGACGTAGATGCCGGCCTTCTCGGCGTCCTGCTTGAACTTGACCCATTCGGGGTTGGTAGCGCCGACCACGCCGATCTTGACCGGGTTGCCCTTGCTGCCCTTGGCGGACGACTCGTTGGCACCGGCAAACGCGCGGTAGCCGAAGAACGCGGCCACGGCGATAATCGCCACGACCACGATGGTGATGATGACGTTGCGGGCGGTGTGGTTCACACGCACCGGCTCGTTATTGTTAGGAGCGGCCGGGGTTGCCGGCTGGGTTGCTGCTGTCATTGGATTTCCTCTCTCCAAAATTGATGTCGGGTAACACCATAACGCGCTTGAACCGCGAAAGTGACGGAAAATGGCCGATTGCCATATAGGTGTCTTTTATGGCGCGCATGCAATGTCCGGGATTCGTGCGTTTGATAACCCGCTATAGGCGTGCCGAACACGCCGGAAAGCACGTCGAGAGGGGCTTTGACAATGGAAGCTATGACTACCGATACTGCCAATGCCGATATCCGAGCCGTATTCTTCGATATCGATGGCACGCTCACCAGTTTCACGACCCATACGGTGCCGGATTCCACAATCGAGGCGATTCACCGGCTGCAGGCCGCAGGCGTCAAGGTGCTGATTTGCACGGGCCGCGCGCCTTCACAGATGCACGTGGTGCTGGATACCATGCCGGTGACGTTCGATGGCGTGGTGGCGTTCAATGGGCAGTATTGTTTTGATGACACCGGCTTCTTTGCCTCGCAGGCCTTGGATACTGCTGATATTGAGGTGATTCTCGACTGGCTGGACCGTCACCCCGATGTGGTGTGCAATTTCGGCGAGAAGGATTACGTGTACTTCAACCAGTCCAATGATCTGCTTCGCGCCACGTGGAGCAAACTGGGCAAAACCGCACCGACCCGGTATTTCGAGGACCCGCGCACCCGCGCGCTGGATCATGAGACTTTCCAGATCAGTCCCTTTGTTGGGCCCGAGCTGGAGGCCGAACTGGTGGGACTGTGCAGCAATGTGCGCGGGGTGCGTTGGCATCCGGATTTCACGGATCTGATTCCGGCCGATGGCGGCAAGCCGCGCGGCATCCAGCGGTTCATGGCGCATTACGGCATCACGCGCGAGCAGACCATGGCCTTCGGCGATGGCGGCAATGACACGGATATGCTCGCCTACGCCGGCATCGGGGTCGCGATGGGCAATGCGACCGCCGAGCCCAAGGCCGCCGCCGACTACATCACTGACGATGTGGACCACGACGGTGTGCGCAATGCCCTGCTGCATTTCAGGGTGCTACGCGATTAAAACATCACAACAGTTCGCTTTGTTCTGCCCCGCCGTGACAGGGCTTATGAATAAGCAAAGGGCTCGGGACGAATCCCGAGCCCTTTGGTGTTAGCGAACTAACAACACCGTGGAGGTGTTATCACTCGTTGTCGCCAGCGGTAGCGGCGGTAGCGGTGACGGCACCCTTCTTGTCGGTGTTCACGCCGGAGTACACCCAGTCGGTGTAGTCCGGGTGGTCGTAGCCGTTGTCGACGGCGAACTGGAAGGCCTCATCACGGAACTTCTCGAGCTCGTCGATCTTGTCGGCGTACTTGTCGGCGTCGATCATGCGCAGAGCCTCAGCGGTCAGCTCGTAGCGGTCGATGCGGTTGACACGAACCATGTCGTACGGGGTGGTGGTGGAGCCCTCCTCCTCGTAGCCGTGGACGTTGAAGTTGTCGTGGTTCGGACGGTCGTAGATCAGGCCACGCACGTCGTGAGCGTAGGAGTGGTACGCGAACAGCACCGGCTTGTCGGCGGTGAAGATGTCGGCGAACTCCTCGTCGGTCAGAGCCTCGTCGTTCTCCTTGGCGGACTGCAGGGAGAGCAGGTCGGCAACGTTCACAACCTTGAACTTGACGCCCAGTTCCTTCAGCTTGTCGGAAGCAGCCATGATCTCCTGAGTCGGGACATCGCCGGCGGCGGCAAGCACGACCTCGGCCTCATCGTTGTTCTTGGCGGTGGAAGCCCAATCCCAAGCGGCGGCACCCTTCTCGAGCTCGGCACGAGCCTCGTCCAGGGTCAGCCAGGTGGCAGCAGGCTGCTTACCAGCGATGATGGCGTTGATCTTGTTGGTGGACTTGTAGCACTTCTCGGCGATGGCCAGCAGCATGTTCGCATCGGTGGCGAAGTAGATGCCGATGACGTGGTCGTTGTGGAAGCACTTGTTCAGCAGGACGGAGGTGACACCCGGATCCTGGTGGGAGAAGCCGTTGTGGTCCTGACGCCAAACATGGGAGGAGACCAGCAGGTTCATGGAGGCGATCGGCTTGCGCCACGGAATCTCGCGGACGGTAGCCTCAAGCCACTTGGCGTGCTGGTTCAGCATGGAGTCGATCACGTGGACGAAGGACTCGTAGGAGCTCCAGATGCCGTGACGACCGGTCAGCAGGTAGGCCTCGAGGAAGCCTTCCATCTGGTGCTCGGACAGCTGCTCAACGACCTGGCCGGAGACGTGCATGTGCTCGTCGACCTCGTCGGAGATGTAGCCGGCATCCCACTGCTTGTTGGTGACTTCGTAGGAAGCCTGCAGACGGTTGGAAGCGGTCTCATCCGGTCCGAAGATGCGGAAGTCGCGCGGGTTGTTCTTGATGATGTCGCGAGTGTAGGCACCCAGGGTACGGGTGGCCTCGAGCTGGCCCCAGCCGTGGCCGTACTCAGCCACTTCCTTGACCTCGTAGTCCTCGAGGTTCGGCAGCTTCAGGTCGTTGCGGATCACACCACCGTTGGCGTTCGGGTTGGCACCGATACGCAGCTCGCCCTTCGGCATGAAGGCAAGGACGTCGTCCTTGACAGCACCGTTGGCGTCGAACAGCTCTTCCGGCTTGTAGGACTCGAGCCAGTTCTTGAGAACCTCGAAGTGGGCCTCGGTGTCGCGGGCGGAAGCCAGCGGCACCTGGTGGGAACGCCAGGAGCCCTCGGTCTTCTTGCCGTCGATGTACTTCGGGCAGGTCCAGCCCTTCGGGGTGCGGAAGATCAGCATCGGGTAGAACGGACGGTGCACGTTGTCGGTCTGAGCGGTGGCCTTGATGTCGCAGATCTCGTCCCAGATGGTCTCCCACAGCTCGGCGAAGCGACGGTGGATGGACATGTGGTCCTCATCATCGAAGCCAGCGACGAACTCGTAGGGCTCGTAACCCATGCCGTGGAAGAACTCGTGGAGCTCTTCGTCGGAGATGCGGGACAGGATGGTCGGGTTGGCGATCTTGTAGCCGTTGAGGTGCAGGATCGGCAGCACGATACCGTCGGTGCGCGGGTTCACGAGCTTGTTGGACTGCCAGCCGGTAGCCAGCGGGCCGGTCTCAGCCTCGCCGTCGCCGACGATGGCCGGGACAAACAGGCTCGGGTTGTCCATGATGGCGCCGTAAGCGTGGGACAGAGCGTAACCCAGCTCACCACCCTCGTGGATGGAGCCCGGGGTCTCCGGAGCGAAGTGGGACGGAATGCCGCCCGGGTAAGAGAACTGACGGAAGAACTTCTGCAGACCAGCTTCGTCCTTGGTGATCTTCGGGAAGGTCTCGGTGTAGGTGCCGTCCAGGTAGGACTGGGAGGTACCGGCCGGGCCACCGTGGCCCGGGCCCATGATGATCACGGTGTTCTGGCCGTGGTCAGCAATGAAACGGTTGATGTGGCCGATGAGGAAGTTCAGGCCAGGGGTAGTGCCCCAGTGGCCCACCAGACGGTGCTTCACATCTTCGCGGGTGAAGGGCTCCTTCATCAGCGGGTTGGAACGCAGATAAATCTGGCCGATGGAAAGGTAGTTGGCAACGCGCCAGTACTTGTCAACGCCTTCGAGGGCTTCCTCGGAAACCGGAGCGTTGAGCTTCTTCCAAGGGGTGCCAATAACAGGACTCGTCATGTGTACTCCTGTACTCCTGCACGTGATCGTGCGATTGATTATTTCTGTTCGGTCACGGTCCCTGACCCTTGCGGTGCCAAGGTTTTCCGTTCCCAATCAATCGTCATGGTACGAGGACAACGCGACTTTTGAACGATTTCTTGCGGGTGTGTTCGAAATTGTTGCGGATATTTCAGTATTTGTGCGGTTCGACTGACCGTTTGTCAACATTAGTTTTTTCAACATACTTTTTCAAAACAGCGGAAGCATGCGGAAATCCAGCATTTGGCTAGAACAGCGCACGTTCGATTTCCCATGTTCGAAATCGGCGTGTTGTCCGTCTACAGGCATGTAGTTTGTTCGATTTGCGCACATAGTCTCTGCGTGTCGGCCTTGTCGCCTTGACCAGTGATAATCAGGGGTGTTCAGCCCACGTAAAATTCCAATGAACGTTAGGGGAATATCAATGGCAAACGGTCCTGTGCTTGTCGTCGACTTCGGCGCCCAGTACGCCCAGCTCATCGCCCGCCGCGTGCGCGAAGCAGGCGTGTACTCCGAGCTGGTCCCTCATTCCATGCCGGTCGACGAGATCCTGGCCAAGGATCCGAAGGCGATTATTCTGTCTGGCGGCCCGGCCTCCGTGTTCGAGCCCGGCGCGCCGACCATAGACACCAAGGTATTCGAATCCGGTGTTCCGGTGCTTGGTATCTGCTACGGCTTCCAGGTCATGGCCTATGAGCTCGGCGGCAAGGTGGATAAGGCCGCGCTCGGCGAATACGGCAAGACCTCAGCCACCATCGACGACGCCGCCGGCATCCTCGCCGACTCCCCCGCCGAGCAGACCACGTGGATGAGCCACGGTGTGGCGGTCGAACAGGCCCCGGCCGGCTTCGAAGTGCTGGCCCACACCGAAGGCGCGCCCGTGGCCGCCATGGCGGACGAATCCCGCAAGCTCTATGGTGTGCAGTGGCACCCGGAAGTCAAGCACTCCCCGCTTGGCCAGAAGCTTATCGAAAACTTCCTGCACCGTTGCGCCGCGCTGCCCAACGACTGGGATGCCTCCTCGATTATCGAGGATCAAGTCAAGAAGATCCGCGAGCAGGTCGGCGACGCCGAGGTGATCTGCGGCCTGTCCGGCGGCGTTGATTCCGCCGTGGCCGCCGCTCTGGTACACAAGGCCATCGGCGACCAGCTCACCTGCGTGTTCGTGGACCACGGCCTGCTGCGCAAGGGCGAAGTCGAGCAGGTCAAGCACGACTTCGTCGCCGCGACCGGCATCCGCCTCATCACCGTCGACGCCGCCGACGACTTCCTCGACGCCCTCGCAGGCGTCTCCGAGCCGGAGCGCAAGCGCAAGATCATCGGCGAGAAGTTCATCCGCACCTTCGAGAAGGCCCAGCGCCAGGTCCTCGAAGAGGCCGGCGCCCGCGGCAAGGAGGTCAAGTTCCTCGTGCAGGGCACGCTCTACCCCGACGTCGTCGAATCCGGCGGCGGCGACGGCGCGGCCAACATCAAGAGCCACCACAACGTCGGCGGCCTGCCCGAGGACATCAAGTTCCAGCTCATCGAACCGCTGCGCACTCTGTTCAAGGATGAGGTGCGCGCCATCGGCACCGAGCTCGGTCTGCCCGACGAAATCGTCTGGCGTCAGCCCTTCCCGGGCCCGGGTCTGGGCATCCGCATCATCGGCGAGATCACCAAGGAGCGCCTCGACCTGCTGCGCGAGGCCGACGCCATCGCCCGCGAGGAACTCTCCAAGGCCGGTCTCGACCGCGACATCTGGCAGTGCCCGGTCGTGCTTCTGGCTGACGTTCACTCTGTCGGCGTCCAAGGCGACGAGCGCACCTACGGCTCGCCGATCGTCCTGCGCCCGGTCAGCTCGGAAGACGCCATGACCGCCGACTGGTCCCGTGTCCCCTACGATGTGCTCGCCACGATCTCCACGCGCATCACCAACGAATGCCGCCAGATCAACCGCGTCGTCCTCGATTGCACCTCCAAGCCGCCGGCGACCATCGAATGGGAGTAAGCCGATAGGGCTTTGACCTGCTCTTTTGAGTGCCGTGGTGTACCGCTGAGTTTCGTTTCGTACGAGAGTCATGGCAAAACCGCCAGCGACGGCAGTGAGTAAAAACGATTTCCTAGCCTCCGTTCCCTCGTTGGAACGGAGGCTTTTTCTTTGCCGTTTTACTCCCTTTCACCTGCGATTTCGCCATTTACTCCCCGTGTTTCAAGACAACAAGGCACGGGGAGGTATTCGAGGGAATGGGAGTAAGGATTTATCCCAAGTGAGTTGACGCGCGGTTTTTGTCCCCGAGGGCGAAACGGGGCCGTTTCGGGGCCCGTGAAACTCAAATCGAACTCAACGGGCATTTTTTGCTGGGCGTTCCAATGTTCCCGTTCCGTGGGATACCCTGATTCTCTCTGTGGTACTGTTTGTGGTGTTTCCTCTGGCTGGCGGTATGCTGACCCGTTCGGCTGTCATCAAGCGGAAGGGGCAGTGTACTTTGAGGAGACTTTCATCCATATGTTTGACAGTGTAACTACCATTGGCTTATTGCTGACGCTGGTGATGATTTTCTCGTTCCAAGGCAATACCATTCTGGAAAAACCTCTGCACATTGTTTTGATTGCGGTACCGCTGATTTTACAGACCTTCCTGATTTTTGCGATTGCGTATATCGCTTGCCGGGTTTTGAAGCTGCCCTACAAGATTGCTGCTCCCGCCGGAATGATTTGTGCTTCCAACTTCTTTGAACTGGCTGTTGCTGTTGCAATCGCCTTGTTTGGAACGACTTCCCCTGCGGCACTGGCAACGACTGTGGGTGTGCTGACAGAAGTTCCCGTGATGCTGTTCCTTGTAAAAAAACGCAAATAAAACGAAAGACTGGTTCAAATATGAGTAAGAAAAAGGTGTCATTTATCTGCGTCCATAATTCCTGCCGCAGTCAGATTGCCGAGGCCTTGGGAAAGCACTTGGCTTCCGATGTGTTTGAAAGCTATTCCGCAGGAACGGAAACAAAACCGCAAATCAATCAGGATGCTGTCCGCATTATGAAAGAACTGTACGGGATTGACATGGAGAAAACCCAGTATTCCAAACTGATCTCGGATATTCCTGCCCCTGATATTGCAATCTCCATGGGGTGCAATGTGGGCTGTCCTTTCATTGGTAGAGCATTTGACGATAACTGGGGATTAGAAGATCCGACCGGAAGCGAAGATCAAGTCTTTGTCGAGATCATTCGAGAGATTGGAAAACGGATTCTACAGTTGAAGCAGTCCCTTATTTGATTGAAATAGCACTCTGCTTGTGGTATAATACAGATGATCCAAACCATTGCTTTTCTGCTGATAACATTGGGCTTGATAATCTTTTGATAACAGGAGTCCGACAACGCCGTATAAGTTGGATAATTGGTATCAAATTGAGCAACTAAGAGTCAAATCCCCTAAACAGTATTGTTTAGAACCAGTTTTACTTTGGCGAGTGGGAGTAAACTGGAGCGGATTTTGCGCAATCGAAATTCCGTCCGTAGAGTGTCGCAGTGTGCCGCCACGTACGAAAAAGCGTAAAGCCACCTGTGATTTTGGGTGAGTAAAAACTATTGAGACCCTCTGGAAACAACGTTTTCAGGGGGTCTCTTTATGCCTTTTGACCTGCAGTTTCAGTCATTTTTACTCTAAAAGCGCGTACACCACGGACATGGCGACACGCAGCGGACGAAGAGTAAAGGATTTTTCGGAGAGTGAACTGTCCCAGTAGTTTGTCCCACCACCCCAAAAACGCCCCTGAAACTCAAGTGAAACTCAATAGGAACGCAAGGGCGTCATCGTGCGAGCACCGCAGCCTGAGCCGCCGATACCAGGCTCGTTTGCGACGCCGTCGCTGCTTGCCTGGATCGTCAACGGCAAGTACGTCATGTCGCTGCCGCTCTACCGCATAGAGACAGACCTCAAGGCGTGCGGCGCGACGATATCGCGCCAGGACATGGCGAACTGGATGATGAACGTGCACGCGCGCTGGCTGGCGAAGGTCCATGAGAGAATGAAGGTCGAGCTGCTGTCGCATGTCAGGATTCATGCCGATGAGACCACGGTTCAGGTCCTGAAAGAGCCGAACCGCGAGGCGAAGAAGAAATCGAGGATGTGGCTGTTCTGCTCGGCGCGCTGCAACGTGCCCGTGTATGTATTCGAATACCACGAGACCCGCAGGAAGGGCGTTGCCCAGGAGTTTCTTGCGGGCTGGTCCGGCACGCTTACCGCCAACGGCTACAAACCCTACTTCAATCTCGGCAACCCCAACATCGCCAACACGGCGTGCCTCGTCCACGTGCGCCGCTACTTCGCCCAAATCGTGAAGATCGCCGGCGGCGGCGCCAAGGCGGCGTCTGCGGCCAGCGTTGCGCTCGAGGCAAGGCGCAGGATCGACGCCATGTTCAAGGTCGACTCCAAGTTCGACGACATGGAGCCGGGCGGCAGGAAGGCCGCCCGCGACGCGGAGCTCCGCCCGCTCATGGAGGACTTCGGGGGGATGGGCGCGGGCCAGCTTCCCCTAGCCTCGCCGAAGCTGGCGCTGCACCGTGCGCTGCAGTACGCCGTGGAGTTCTGGCCCTACGTCATGAACGTGCTCGAAGACGGGCACCTGGAGCTCTCGAACAACGTCGCCGAGCAGGCCCAGCGAATCTTCGTCGTAGGGCGCAAGAACTGGCTCTTCAGCGATGCGCCACGCGGCGCGCGGGCGTCTGCGGCGATATACAGCGTCACCACCACGGCCAAGGCCAACGGGCTCAATCCCAGGCTTTACGTCGAGTGGCTGCTGACCGAGATGCCCAACGCCGGCGAGCTCACCGATGAGGTTGTGGACTCGTTCCTGCCATGGTCGGATAGGGTGCCTGAGTCCTGCAAGCTCGACCCAGCCGCTGCCGAGAAGGCCAAAGAGATGCCTGACGACTTCATAATTAACATCGACCCCGATGCGTTCGACGACGAGATGGCGAACAACGCCGAGGAGGGCCTGTAGCGACATAGCGGCCTAAGGCATACCGCAACGCAAAGATGGAAACGTCCAGGACTTTTCCATCCGTATGCCGGAATGGCCCTGGACGTTTCCTGCTACGCGGTCATTTTGACGCTTACGCTCTAATGCCTCCACCGCTTGTCGCGGGCGGGGTAGACGATCCAGGCGGATGCGTAGCTTGCGATAAGGCAGACAATGACGCAGACGATGCTTGTCTGGAACCCGAATGAGTCATTGATAACGCCCCAGATTACGCTTGCGAAGCCAATGCCGATGTCATTGGCGAGCAGGAACAGGGCGTTTGCGGCGCCCCAGCGCTCTGGCGGGGTGTTCTTTACCGCTACGCTTTGATTAAGTGGCAGGCTTATGCCAGTGGCGAGACCATAGAAGATTCCGGACGCCAGGAAGACAGGTTCCCCGTACGGTGCGGCAAGTAGCATAAGGCAGCAGAGGATGCCGCACGCGACGGCTCCGGTCATTGTTTTGATTGCAGGTACGGTGTCCATGAAATGCTTTGAAATCATGCGAATGATAATCATGCTTACCGCGCTGATGGTGTAGAAGAGACCGGCGTGGGTATAGCCGAGAGTAGTACCGTACAGACCAGCAAAGAAGACGCCAAAGCCAAAAGTGGGGCACATGATCATCTGTGGGATGGCGCCAGGCAATGCGCGCGGCTCGAAGATGTTGAATGAGTCACGCAGGGTTCTCTTGGACACCTGGTCGCCTTCAGGATACTTTTCACTGTTAATTGTTTCGGATGTAGTTACTGTGGTGGGGCTGGGTGCCTGCCCGTCTTTTGAGTCGAGTTCGAGCCGGGTTTCCATTTTGATTCGGTATGCGCTGGAGCTTGGCAGAGTTTGCCATTTACTTTCATAGCGTGCGTTGAGGGCGATTACAAGCCCTGCAAACCCAACCAGGGCAAGGCCGACATAGAGGTTCGTTGAGGGATCGGTTCCTACTAGGTAAAGTGCGAAGGCTGGGCCGATGCTCATGGCGATAGCCTGTCCGAGGCCGTGGTATCCAATGCCTTCGCCGAGCCGTTCTTGCGGTAAGACGCTTGCTGCGGCGGTCGAGGCTGCTGTTGTTGCTGCGCCAAAGCCCACGCCTTGCAGCAAACGGCTGATTGTGAAGAGGGGGATGCCTTGAACGACAGCGGACAGCGCTGTTCCTGCTATGAGGATAGCGATGCCGGCGATGATAACGAGTGAGCACTTGCCGTTGTCGATAACAGGGCCGACGAACAGTCGTGCTAACGCGGCGGCAATGGAGAAGACGAGCGCAAGTACGCCGGCAAGGCTCGCACCGTAACCTTGGCCTGCCAGGAAGACGCTGGTTCCACTGTTGAGTCCTTGGCCCATGACGAAGCAACAGAAGGTCAGCGCGATGATAAGCACGAAAATAAGCGACCACAGCTTCGGATGGTCGTCCTTACCGATATTTGGCATGAGAATCCTCCTATGATTCCAATACTCGCATTCTACGTCTGCAAAAAGTGAGATGTAAGCGCCAAAATGACCGCGTCTTAACAACCCGCTGGGCTTGAGGCAGAATCATCGCATCGACTTATCCTGGAGACTGCCTGACGAAGGCGACAGGATGCTTGTCGGCAAGGCGGCAAATCTTAACGAGAGCCAAATCCAAGAGCTTGCAAAGCTTCAGCGAGGCGTTGCAGCAATATATCAGAACGAATGGATCGAACCTGTCCTCTGTCACATCGAACCGCATGAACGCGGCCTAGAGTACTCGCCGACACAGAGCAAGCACAGCGCGAAGGACAAGGCTTCTTCTGAAGAGCTTCGCTATCTCAACTCTTGTGTGCTTAATCCGTTCAAGCTCGATGAGCCACGGGAATACAACTTCTGCGACTGTGTGCACAAGATGGACATACCTGACTCCATGAAGGCACGCTTGATTGAGATGGCAGGGACTCCTCTGTCCTCGAGGAAGCCACTGTTTGAATGGTGTGCTTATAGGTATTTCAATATTGGACGCATCCTCGACGACGCCAGGGATTTATCTGCCGACAGCCTCAAAGAGAGGCTTTGCTCCCATCTGCTTTCAAGCTGGAAATTCGAAGATGACTCCTCACCCGAAAGCTGGGGACCAATCCAATACCTGTTCATTCAGTCGATGTTTAACGCTCATCTCAACGAGCTGAGAAAGAGGGGTACCGGCATCGAGACAACGGAAAAGGCCTCAGCACTCGCCGAAGTATCAGCGGTCTTATCTCAAACAAGGCCGGTGATCTAAATGGCGTTTGAAAATATAGAGCAATTAATGCCGGATACGACCGAAACGAGATTGGCCTTTGAGGAGGCGCAACGCACCGTTGCTGATTGTGCAGATGCCGCATGGCGGGATATTTCTTCCGGCGATGTCCTAACCGCGAGCATTTCAACAGTTCAAGAAGCCGCAGATGACGCCTGGAAAGCATGCGAGCCAACACTCAACGCTGCAGGCGAAACTGTCCGCGATGGCGCAAGGAACGGAGCTTATCTTGGCGGCAGGTTCGTACTTGGAGTTGCCGACGTTGGAGAAAACGCATATGTCGGTGTTGAATCGAATATTGAACTACTGGCCGAAGACGAAGAAGCAGCGGTGAAAACCGCGCAAACACACGCTGTTGACGATGCAGCCAACGCCTGGGGCGACTTCATGGAAGCCGATGAGCAGATACGGGAAATCGGAGACTATGTCGAAACTGGAGGCGAAATCGCCACTAAAGTTGCGCTTGGTGCCGTAGCCGTCACCGCTTCTGCCCCTGCAGCACTCGCTGCTGGGTCTGTACTCGTTCTTGACGAAATGGGAAAGAGCTTGGAAGCCGGCGCTGAAGACGGTGAGATATCTCAGGAGGATATCGTCGGAGAAGTCGTTGCGGGAACTGTTACGGCAGCAACGCTTCTTGCCGGACGAGGTCTAAATAACTTTCTTGCCTCAAAGGCAGCAGAATCGGGCGCAAGCTCACGAATTCTGGATGATGCCGGAAAGGCAATTTACGAAGGCGACCGACTGCTTCCCAATAACGAGTTTGCGATCGACGGCGTGAAGTGTGCAACCGACGATCTCGGGCAACTTTACCGCGTTGGCGACGACCTCGTTCCGAACATGAGCTATGAGATCAATGGGTATAAATACGTTACCGATGCAATGGGTAGGGTCGAATCGGCCGAAGGCTTCTTACAACTAAAGACCCACGAAGGTCGTTTGACCATCAAGGACACTATCCAGTCAATCGGAAAAGGGTTTGAAGAGCTTTTTGATCAAAGAGGCCATCTGATTGCCGACCGATTCAATGGATCAAATGGCCTTGAGAATATTGTCGCCATGGGCGGCGAGGTTAACCAAAAAGCCTATGCAGCAATCGAGCAAAAATGCGCCGATGCTTTGGCTGACGGCGCTGAAGTGTTTTTCAAGGTTGAGCCACTTTATGAGGGCGGGTCATTCAGGCCTAGCTCGTTTGCTATCACGGACATTATTGACGGCGAAGAGACGGTTACGTTTCTTCTTAACACTGCAAAGGAAATGTAATGAGTGAAAAGAAGATGCTACAAGGGATAGCTTCAATTCTTGAGGAAACCCTCCCCGAAGACTGGAGCAAGGTCGTGTTTTACGCCGAGTACGCCGAGGGTGCGTTCTCTATTGAGTATTACGTTGCTGGCAGCGGAAAAGACGACTTCGTTAAATGCTTTGACCAAAAAGGCGTTTCGAGGGCATCCTTGATGAAAAACTTTATGGCTATCAACAAGTTCATTGAACCTGAAAGGGCCGCGCTTAAGCCCGAAAAGAGATGGGGATCGATGACGCTTATTCTCCATTCCAACGGCAAGTTCAAAGTTGATTACGACTACTCCGACATGACAGAAAACGCTTACGCCCGAAAGAAGGCCTGGAAAAAGAAATATCTCGCCTAGCAACGAACGGTCTGGGAAATCACCGCAAAGCCACCCGTGCATACTCTTCGAGCGCACGCGTCGTCGGCAACGTTTCAACCAGCGCGTTTTTGGGAGCCATGCAAACCCCTGTTCAACATTCCTCGGGAGTAATTGCTCTCTATGACGAATGGGATTCCCCATCGGGGAATCCCATTTTTTGTTGCCGACGACGTCCGGTATAATTTTTCCGTTTACGACGTCGTTCGGAAAGGGATGCCGACCTCTATGCGCCAGGGATTCGACAACGAAAAATACATCGAGCTGCAAGCCGCCAACATCAGAAAGCGCATCGCGCAATTCGGCGGCAAACTCTATCTGGAATTCGGAGGCAAGCTCTTCGACGACTACCACGCCTCGCGCGTGCTGCCCGGCTTTGAGCCGGACACCAAGTTCCGCATGTTGGAAAGTCTGGTGGACGATGTGGAAATCGTCATCGCCATCAACGCCAACCATATCGAAAAAGGCAAGACCCGCGGCGATCTCGGCATCCCGTATGACGAAGACGTGCTGCGACTCATCGACGTGTTCCGTTCCCGCGGCTTCCTCGTCGGCTCCGTAGTGCTCACCCAATACGCCAATCAGCCCGCCGCCGACGCCTACCGCCACCGCCTCGAGCAACTCGGCGTCACCTGCCGCCTGCACTACCCGATCGCCGGATACCCGCACGACATCGAACGCATCGTTTCAGACGACGGATACGGCAAGAACGAGTACATCGAGACCACCCGGCCGCTCGTCGTGGTCACCGCGCCCGGCCCTGGCTCCGGCAAACTCGCCACGTGCCTGAGCCAGCTCTACCACGAGCACCAGCGCGGCATCGACGCCGGCTACGCCAAATACGAGACGTTCCCCATCTGGAATCTTCCGCTGAACCATCCCGTGAACATCGCGTACGAGGCTGCCACCGTCGACCTCGACGATGCCAATATCATCGACCCCTTCCATCTGGAGGCGTACGGCGAGACCACCGTCAACTACAACCGCGACGTCGAAGCATTCCCCGTGCTCAAAGCCATGATGGAGCGCATCATGGGCGAAAGCCCGTACGCCAGCCCCACCGATATGGGCGTCAACATGGCCGGATACGCCATTGTGGACGACGATGCCTGCCGCGATGCCGCGCGTCTGGAAATCGTGCGCCGCTACTTCGCCGCCGCCGTGCACTTGAAGCGCACCGGCACTGGCGAGGAACAGGTGGAGCGGCTGCGCTCCATCATGAACCGGGCCGGCGTGACCCCCGATCTTTCTCCCGCCCGCGCCGTGGCCCTTGAGAAGGAAGCCGCCACCGGTGCCCCGGCTGGTGCCATGGTGCTGCCCGATGGCCATGTGGTCACCGGCAAAACCGGCGACCTGTTGGGCGCGGCCAGCGCGCTGCTGATGCACGCGCTCAAGGCCGTCACCGGTGTTGACGAAACCATTCCGGTAATCGACGATGCCGCCATCGAACCCATCTGTCGGCTGAAAACCGAACATCTCAACAGCGTGAACCGACGCTTGCACTCGGATGAGACGCTGATTGCATTGTCAATCACCAGCGCCACCAGTCCTGTGGCCGCTCGCGTCATCGACGGGCTCAAACAGTTGCAGGGCTGCGACGCCTTCTTCTCCGTTATCATCTCGTCCACGGACGAGGCGCTGTATCGCAAACTCGGCATCAACGTGTGCTGCGAACCGAAGTACGAACGGGTGAGTCTGTATCACCGGTAAGCGCCACCGATAAGCGCGGTATGCCGTGAATCGTCAAGCCGGTAATCATGCAGCATGCGGCCTGACGATTCGCTGCTGTCGCATTGTCTCTCCCCTCGGCCATGCTGGGCTTGTTTTCCGTTTGTTGGAGAGAACGGGGAATGCCATCAGCACTACGGAAAGAGAAGGATTATCCGTGAAGCGGTTCGTGGGTTTAGACGGTATTAAAGGACTAGCGCTGATAGCCATTGTGCTGTACCACTGCATGCAGCAACGGCTGCCAGGCGGATTCTACGGAGTCGACGTGTTCTTCACCGTCTCTGGATTCCTGATTGCCGTCAGTTTGATTCGTTCTCTGGCGAAAACCGGATCGCTGAATCTCGTGCGATATATTCCCAAGCGTGCAGTACGTCTCTATCCGGCGCTGTTTCTGCTGATTCCGGTCATCGTCTCCGTCGGCTGGCTGTTCGATCACGACATTCTAGTTTCCATCCGCGACCAAGTCATCACCGTGCTGCTGGGCTGCTACAACTGGTACGCCATTGCCGGAGGCCAAAGCTATTTCGACCAAATGAACCCGCAGGTGTTTCGCCATCTGTGGTTCATTGGCGTGCTCATGCAGTTCTACGTCATCGTGCCGTTCATCGTCTGGCTGATGTGGAAGCTCCGCCAGACGAAACTGTCTTCACTCATCCCACTGGGACTCGCGGCGTTCAGCAGTATCGCCATGTGGGTGATGTATGTGCCCAAAGGCGACCCCACCCGCGTCTACTTCGGCACCGATACCCACAGCATGGGCCTGATGCTGGGTGTGGCTCTCGCCTGGTGGGTCACCGCTCCTCAGTTGGGCCACGCTCGCCAGAGGGCTGTGCCGATGCCCCGCACCATTAGCTCGAGCGCTTCGGCAGCCGCACATCGGGCTCCGTTACCTCAGATTCCCGTGGAGCATCGCATCTGGAATGCGGCGGCACCGGTATTGGCGTTCCTCAGCCTGATTGCCTTGGTCACCATGGCGGTTATCGGCAAACAGGATGCATTCGCCTTCCGCGGTGGCATCATATTGTCCAGCTTGTTGTCCGTGCTGCTGATTGCCGGTACCATCTCCGACGATTCCTGGATGCAAAGCCTCATGGTGTTCAAGCCATTGGCCTCCCTCGGCAAGTATTCGTACGGCATCTACCTGTGGCACTGGCCGTTGTGGATTCTTTCCAGCGCCCTTGCCCCGAAGATCTTCAAGGCAGTAGGGCCTTGGCCTCTCATCATGACCGCGTTGCTCACCGCCATTGCGGTGATGATTTCCTGGCTGATGGTGGAGAAACCGGCGGCAACGCACTCGGCGGTATCCGTCGTGGTGCCCCTTCGCACGGACAAGAAGAATCATGTGGCCCGGGTTATTGCCGTTGACGTTATCCTGGTGCTGTCGTTGGCCGGCTGCGTGCAGGGCATTGCTCATGCACCTGCGAAAACCGCCATGCAGATCCAGCTGGAGCAACAGGCCGCACAACTGGAACGTATGCAGAAAACCGAACACGTGCTGCTGCGCCATGCCGTGCCGGCACCGCCCAAGCCCAAGCATGAGATGCCCACCGGCGATCAGATTACCGCCATAGGCGATTCGGTGATGCTGGCCTCATCACAGGGCCTTTCGGAAGTCTTCCCCGGCATTCAGACCGACGCGAGCGTTTCCCGCTCCATCATGGTCGCCCCCCGAACTCATCGGCAACGCTCTGTCCGCCGGCAGTCTGCGGCAGTGGGTGTTGATCGGCCTTGGCACCAATTCGGCAATCACCCCCGATCAGTTGGACCAGATTCGTAATATGATCGGCCCCGACCGCGTGCTGGTACTGGTCAATGCCCACGGAGACCGTACGTGGATTCCACCTACCAACCAGGTGCTTGCCGACTATGCGGCCGCACATCCGGACAATGTGGTGCTGGTGGATTGGGATGCCACAGCCAACGCGAACGCGCAGGTGCTCGGCTCCGACGGCATCCACCCGAGCATGGATAGCGATATCTATGCAAAGGCGGTCAAACAGGCCATCGAACAATGGATCGCAAGCGGCAGGTGAACGGCAGGCAACGCTGAGTTGTCCAACCAGTCGTGAAGAACGGCTATGCTGAAGACTGCATCAACGAGACCACACGTTGGGAGACATGGTGAGCGCAATCCTTGAAGGGAAGCCCGATAAGAATCTTATTCTCGTTACGGGAAGGATTCATCCGAAGTTGGCTGAGGATGTCGCCGAGCAGCTCGGCATCGACGTCCTTGAAACCACCGCATACGATTTCGCCAACGGCGAGATGTACGTGCGCTACACTGAATCGGTGCGTGGCGCCGATGTGTTCGTGCTGCAAAGCCACTACAAGCCCATCAACAAGGCGATCATGGAGCAGCTCATCATGATCGACGCATTGAAGCGCGCCTCGGCCCGTTCCATTACTGCGGTCTGCCCGTTGCTCGGCTACTCCCGTCAGGACAAGAAGCACCGCGGCCGCGAGCCCATCTCCTGCCGTCTGGTGTTCGACCTGCTGAAGACCGCCGGTGCCGACCGCATCATGTCGGTCGATCTGCATGCCGCGCAGTCCCAAGGCTTCTTCGACGGCCCGGTCGATCATCTGGTGGCCATGCCAGTGCTGGTCGACTACATCCGTGATCGTTTCCAGGACCATCTCGACAACGTCGCCGTCGTCTCCCCCGACGCCGGCCGCATTCGCGTGGCCGAGCAGTGGGCGCAGCGTCTCGGCGGCGGTCCGCTCGCTTTCGTGCACAAGACGCGCGACATCACCCGCCCGAACCAGGCGGTCGCCAACCGTGTGGTCGGCGACGTCGCCGGCAAGGACTGCGTGCTTGTCGATGACCTGATCGACACCGCCGGTACCATCGCGGGCGCATGCCACGTGCTGCAGGACGCGGGAGCCAAGTCGGTGACCGTGGTCGCCACGCATGGCGTGCTCTCCGGCCCGGCCATCGAGCGACTCAAGAACTGCGGTGCGCGCGAGGTCGTGCTGACCGACACCGTGCCGATTCCCGAGGAAAAGCGCTGGGATGGCTTGACCGTCCTGTCGATCGCCCCGCTGCTGGCCAGCGCCATCCGCGCCGTATTCGAGGACGGCTCGGTCGCCGAACTGTTCGACACCTACCCCGAGCACCACGGTCAAGGCTTCCTGTTCGCCTGATCACGTGCGTGTTTGTTCGTGGAAAGCACACGATGCGAGACGCGACATGGCGTAGCCTTTCGGTAAATACCGACAGTATGGTATAAATGAACACTTGTGGGCCGAAAGCCCACGACTCCCCCATGGTGTAATGGCAGCACACGGGTCTTTGGAACCCTTTGTCTTGGTTCGAGTCCAGGTGGGGGAACGGCTGACGGCCGCTCGACATCCGGGCGGCCGTCTATTGTTTTGAGGTGTTTCCACCCTCAATAGACATTCCGATCGAAGGGAATACGTCAGTTATGGCATTATCCGCAGCCATCGTCCTCGCCGCCGGCGAGGGTACCCGCATGCGTTCCAACAAGCCGAAGGTGCTGCATGCTTTTGCAGGCAAGACCTTCCTGAACAGGGTCATGGATTCGGTGGCCGCCCTGAATCCCGACACGTTGGCCGTGGTCGTGCACTTCCAGGCCGAGCGCGTCGCCGAAGCCGCCCGCTCCTATGACGAGCAGGTCACCATTGTGAACCAGGACGACATTCCCGGTACCGGCCGCGCCGTGCAGTGCGCAATGGCGCAGCTCACCGAGGCTGGCAAGGTCGATGGCCCGGTGCTGATCGCCGCCTCCGACATGCCGCTGCTCGACAGCGAGACGCTGCACCGTCTGGTCGAATTCCACACCGCCTCCGGCAACGGCGCCACTGTGCTCACCACCATCCTCGATGACCCGACCGGCTACGGCCGCATCATCCGCGATCGCGAAGGCAACGTGCTGCGCATCGTTGAACAGAAAGACGCCAACCGCAGCGAACTCGCCGTGCAGGAAGTGAACACCTCAGTCTACGTGTTCGAGGCTTCCGTGCTTACCGAGGCAATCGCCGGACTGAAGTCGAACAACGCGCAGGGTGAGTTCTATCTGACCGACGCGCTGGAAACCGCCAAGGCCGCTGGCAAGGTCGGCGCGTTCGCCGCTCCGGATCCGCTCACCGTCGAAGGCGTGAACGACCGCGTGCAGCTGGCCGCGCTGTCCAAGACCTACAACCGCCGCGTCTGCGAGCGCTGGATGCGCGACGGCGTGACCATTCTTGACCCGGAAACCACCTGGATCGAGGACGATGTCCAAATCGGCCGCGACGCCACCATCCTGCCCGGCTCCTTCCTGCAAGGCCACACGGTGGTCGGCGAGGACGCCATCGTCGGCCCGTACACCACCCTGATCGACGCAACCGTGGACGAAGGTGCCGTGGTCGAGCGTTCCCGCGTACAGGAATCGCACATCGGCGCACGCACGAACATCGGCCCGTGGACCTACCTGCGCCCGGGCAACGAGTTCGGCGAGGATGCCAAGGCCGGCGCGTTCGTCGAAATGAAGAAGGCGCACATCGGCAACGGCACCAAGGTGCCGCACCTGAGCTACGTGGGCGACGCCCAGCTTGGCGACCACACCAACATCGGCGGCGGCACCATTACCGCCAACTATGACGGCGTGCACAAGAACCGCACCACCATCGGCTCCGGCTGCCACGTGGGTGCCGGCAACCTGTTCGTGGCCCCGGTTGAAGTGGGCGACAACGTGACCACCGGCGCCGGTTCCGTGGTGCGCCACGCCGTGCCGAGCGACACGATGGTCTACTCCGAGAATACGCAACACAACGTCGAGGGCTGGAAGCCCGCCTGGGAGCGCTGAACCATGCCCGCACTTCAGGATTCCATCAACGCCGTCCGCGTGGCCGCCGAGGCCGCGGACCGTATCAAAGCCACCGACATCGTGGCCTTCGACGTAGCCGACCTGCTCGGCATCACCGACATCATGATGATCGCCGGCGCCTCCAACGAGCGTCAGGTACTGGCCGTGGCCGAGGAAATCGAAAAGGACCTGTTCCTTAAGTGCTCCGGCCGTCAGCCGCGCTCTCGCGAGGGCCTGACCGAGGGCCAGTGGGTGCTGCTTGACTACGGTGATTTCGTGATTCATGTCATGCACGAGGAATCGCGCGAATTCTACGGGCTCGAACGACTCTGGCGCGACTGCCCGGCCATCGATCTTGAACTCGCACACCCGGAAACGGCGGAGCATGCGGAAGATGCTGCCGTCACCACCGCGTAACGTGCGAATCACATAACGCTGATATTCGCGTGTCGGGCTGCCTGTTGCCAAACATCATTGACGGCATCAGGCAGCCCTCCCCTTTTTCCTGTTTCCTCACTGGAACCGAAAGGATCGTCACTATGACCAATCATGTTCGTTCCGTTTTCCTTATCCGTCATGGACGCACCTCCTACAACGCCGCTCACAAGCTCCAAGGCCAGGTCGACATTCCGCTGGACGCCGTGGGTGAATGGCAGGTCAAGCAGACCGCCGCGGCCTTGAAAAGGCTGTACGTCGATCGTCGGCAGGAAATCAACCACCGGTTCATTGTCTGCTCCGATTTGAAGCGTGCGCACGCCACCGCGCAAGCTTTCGCCGACGTATTGGGTGGAATCGAGCCCGTCGATGATCGTCGCGTCCGTGAACGCAGCTTCGGTGATTGGGATGGCCATGCCGTGGCCGAACTGGCCGAACGCTACCCCGAGGACTTCCGTTCCTGGATGGAGTCTCGGGGCGGCGAGCTGAAGTATGGTGCCGAGCCCAAGGAAGCTGTGGGCAAGCGCGGCGTAGAGGCTCTTGAGGACTGGTCCACGCGTGCCGGAGACGACACGGACCTGTTCGTGTTCTCGCACGGCGCATGGATTGCGCAGACATTGCAGACCCTGTTGGGCATTTCTGCAATCGATCCGACCTTTTCTACGGTGGTTTCATTGCGTAATGCGCACTGGGTGCGCTTGGTGCCGATGGACAATCCCGATGGCACTGTGCGCTGGCGTCTGCTGGACTACAATCACGGTCCGGCCATCGCCGACACCGACGAGTGGGAACGCGAACGCTGATCGTGTCACGGCTCCCCTGCTGAGCCAACAGGTTCAGTGTATTCGAAAAACCGTTCAAGCAGTAATTGAATAACCCAATGCCTGAATAATGGCGGAAACAAGCCAAAAAGTGTCGCCAAATCCCACTTTTGCCATTTGGCGACACGCCGGCTTTTGCCAGAATCGACATCTCGTCGTAATGTATACGAGGTCCAAACAACGGGCCAACAATTGAAAACGGGGCTATAGCGCAGCTGGTAGCGCATCTCCATGGCATGGAGAGGGTCGGGGGTTCGAATCCCCCTAGCTCCACAATCAAGGCCGGTGCTTCATGCACCGGCCTTTCTCGTTTTCTGGCCTATCGGCCGACTTTTGCGCAACATTCCCCGGAAAGCGTCGCCAAGGGGACGCTCTTCCGATTGGCGCGACACCGGCGTGAGCGATAACAGTAATCGCCACTACAATGAGGTGTGGTCCCTATCGTGTTGATTATCAAAGGAGACAAAAACATCGTGACCGTCACCCGTGTATATATCGCCAGCCCTGAAGGCGCCAATGGCCGCAACGTCGTCGCTTACGGCATGCTCAACGCATTGACTTCCAAGTACAAGACCATGGTGTTCCGCCCTGCTGTGTCCAACCATGACGAATTCACCCCGATCCTGCTCGCCGCCTCCAATGCCGGACTCGGCGTGGCCCTGTCCACCGGCCTCGATGTGCACAAGGTGCGCGAGGATAAGGACACCGCCCGTGGCGATATCGTCGGCGCGTTCAACGATGCCATGGACGTTTCCCGCGCGGACGCCGCCCTGATCGTGGGCACCGACAAGTCCCACGTCAACGATCCGACCAGCTATGAATTCGACGCGAATGTCGCCGCTGATCTGAAGGCCGGCGTGTTCCTAGCCGTGTGCACCATCGACCGTTGGCCGCACGAGCTCGACGAGACCGTCAAGCTGTCCATCGAGGGCATGGAGGCCGCTGGCAACAAGGTGCTCGGCATCTTCGTGACCGGATGCGAGCCGCGCCACGCTTTCTCCGTTAAGGAGACCCTCGCCAAGTACGGCCTGCCGGTCTGGACTCTGCCGCAGGTGCCGTTCACCGATGAATCCACCAAGGATCTGGCGCTGGAGACCTTCCGTAAGAACGTTCCCACCGATGAAGTGCTCGCCGCGCTCGATGTGGACGTCACCGCGCCCATCACCCCGTACGCCTTCCAGTTCGGCCTGCTCGGCAAGGCCAAGAGCAACAAGAAGACCATCGTGCTGCCCGAAGGCGAGGAGGACCGCATCATCAAGGCGGCCGACTACCTGCTTGAGCGCGAGATCGTGAACCTCATCATCGTGGGCAACAAGGACGCCATTCTGGCTCGCGGCAAGGAACTGGGCCTGAACTACTTGGAGCGCGCCCGCTTCCAGGCTATGGACGACGAGAACGTGTTGAAGCCCATGGTCGCCAAGCTGTGCGAGTTGCGTGCCAAGAAGGGCATGACCGAGGAGCAGGCCCGCAAGCAGCTGGCCGACGCCAGCTACTTCGGCACCATGCTCGTGGTGCTCGGCTACGCCGACGGCCTGGTCTCCGGCTCCGTGAACTCCACCGCCAACACCGTGCGCCCGGCCCTGCAGGTCATCAAGACCAAGCCCGGCCAGAAGCTGGTCTCCGGCGCATTTCTCATGTGCTTCAAGGACCATGTGGCCGTGTTCTCCGACTGCGCCATCAACCTCAACCCGGATGCCGAGCAGCTTTCCGAAATCGCGTTGCAGTCCGCCGAGACCGCACGTGCCTTCGGCATCGACCCGAAGGTCGGTATGCTCTCCTACTCCACCCTCGGCTCCGGCAAGGGACCGGACGTGGACATGGTCGAGGAAGCCACCAAGCTGCTCAAGGAGAAGGCTCCGGATCTGCCGGTGGTCGGTTCCATCCAGTTCGACGCCGCCTGGTCCCCCACCGTGGCCGCCACCAAGGCCAAGGGCAACGATGTGGCCGGACACGTCAACGTGTTCGTCTTCCCGGACCTGTGCGCCGGCAACATCGGCTACAAAGCCGTGCAGCGCTCCTCCGGCGCCTTGGCCATCGGCCCGGTGCTGCAGGGTCTCAACAAGCCGGTAAACGACCTGTCCCGTGGTGCTCTGGTGCAGGACATCATCAACACCATCGCCCTCACCGCCATCGAAGCGCAGTGAGCCCGGCTTAGCTCCCGGTGGCTCCCGCCAGCGGGAGCCACCGTAATGCTTATTTTGTAGCAAGCAACGAGTAATCTAATCAACGGTAACCCGTGTCTCACGGGAACATTCAATCACAATGGAGGATGCCCACAATGGCGAAAACCGTCCTTGTCATCAATTCCGGCTCCAGCTCGATCAAGTACCAGCTGGTTGATCTCGAATCCGGCGAAGGCCTCGCTTCCGGCCTCGTCGAGAAGATCGGTGAGCCGGTCGACGGCCACTACAAGCACGAGTACAACGGCGAAAAGCACGAGCTTGAAGAGCCGATTCACGACCACGAGCAGGGTCTGAAGCGCGTGCTCGGCTTCTTCGAGGAGTACGGCCCGAACCTGTCTGAGGCTGGCATTGTCGCCGTCGGCCACCGTGTGGTGCAGGGTGGCTCCATCTTCCCGAAGCCGGCCCTCGTGACCAACAAGACCATCAACCAGGTCAAGGATCTGGCTGTGCTCGCCCCGCTGCACAACGGCCCGGAGGCCAAGGGCGCCGAAGTCATGCGCTCCCTGCTGCCGGACGTTCCGCAGATCTTCGTCTTCGATTCCTCCTTCTTCTTCCAGCTGCCGAAGGCCGCCAGCACCTACGCGCTGAACAAGGAAATCGCCGATCAGTACCACATCCGCCGCTACGGCGCCCACGGCACCTCCCACGAGTACATCTCCTCCGTGGTGCCGGACGTCGTCGGCAAGCCGGCTGAAGGCCTGAAGCAGATCGTTTTGCACATCGGCAACGGCGCTTCCGCTTCCGCTGAGGTCTCCGGCAAGCCGGTTGAGACCTCCATGGGTCTGACCCCGCTTGAGGGCCTGATGATGGGTGGCCGTACCGGTGACATCGACCCGGCTGTGGTCTTCCACCTGATTCGCAACGCCCACATGAACGTGGACGAGCTTGACGCCCTGTTCAACAAGCGTTCCGGCATGATGGGCATGACCGGCTATGGCGATTTGCGTGAGGTTCACCGTCTGGTGTCCGAGGGCAATGAGGACGCCAAGCTGGCTCTGGATGTCTACGTGCACCGCATCGTCAGCTACATCGGCAACTACACCTACCAGATGGGTGGCTGCGACGTGATCACCTTCACCGCTGGCGTGGGCGAGAACGACGACGTGGTCCGCAAGATGGTGTGCGACAAGCTCGCTCCGTTCGGCGTCAAGCTGGACGAGGAGAAAAACGCCACCCGCTCCAAGGAACCGCGCATCATCTCCACTCCGGACTCCTCCGTGATCATCGCCGTGATTCCGACGAACGAAGAGCTGGCCATCGCCCGCAAGTCCGCCGCAATCGCCGAAGCCGGCACCGACACCTACGGCAACACCTTCGCCAAGTAAGTAACCGCCGTTAGGCATCTCACCAATCTCTAGTTGCAACACTATGGGGGCTGATTCCGATTGGAATCAGCCCCCATTCGTATATGGTCATGAGACCCCTACCCCTGCGTCATACTCCCCCTCAGTCGCCTCCGGCGGACTGAGGGGGGCCCACCAGAACACAGGACCCCTTACTGCCTCAGCATGCCGCTCCACATACCGACGAAATCAGGCAAGGTCTTGCGCGTGGTGGCCACGTTGATGACCTCGATATCGGGAATACGCAGCCCCAGCATCGCGGCGAACGTGGCCATACGGTGATCAGCATAGGTTTCCATCACGGCACCGTGCAACGTCTCCGCCGGCACCGGTTCGATACGCAATCCATCAGGCAATTCCTCAGCCGCTCCCCCAACACGACGAATCTCGTTGACCAATGCCTCCAGACGATTCGTTTCGTGGCCGCGCAAGTGACCAATACCAACCATGTCTGTCGACTTATCAGCAAACACCAGAATCGCCGCCAACGAGGGCGCAATCTCCCCGGCCGCCGTCAAATCGAACGTACCCAGCCCATGCACGGTGCCGTCACCGGTCACCTCGCAATAGCGCACGCCATCGATTGTCGGGAACGATACTTTGGCACCCATCTGTTCCAGATAGCCCGGCAACAAACCACCCGGCTGGGTGGTGGTCTCAGGCCAATGAGGCACCCGGACCGTGCCGCCGGCGATCAATGCCGCGCCGAGGAATGGCGCCGCGTTCGACAGGTCGGGCTCAACGGTCACCTTGCTCGGCAGTTGCATTGCGCGCGGTTCAACCGTCCATGTGCGGGCGGATTCGTCGGCCTCAACCGCACCGCCGGCACCGGTCACATCGGCCACGGTCATGCGAATGTGCGGCAGGCTCGGGGTCTTCTCCCCCGTGTGCGCGAGGTGCAGACCGCCAGGCAGTTTGGAACTAATCAGCAACAGGCCGGAGATGAACTGGGAAGAACCGGACGAATCGATGCTGACCTGCGCCTGGGCAGCCGGCAAGGTTGCAGGCGGCGTAATAGTGAACGGCAGACGGCCAACCTCGCCGTGGTAATCAACCGTTGCACCCAGCTGTTCCAAACCGTCAAGCACCGGCTTCATCGGACGTGCATAAGCCTGTTCGTCGCCATCAAAATTCACTGGGCCATCTGCAAACAGGGCAAGGCCGGGCACGAAACGCATCACCGTGCCGGCCAGTCCGCAGAACACATTGACGTTGCCATGGAATCGGCCGGATACAGGAGGAGTAACCGTTACGGTGGTGTCGGTTGCGGAATCCACGTCGCAGCGGACACCGAGGGCTTCGAGTGCGCCCATCATAAGGTCCGTGTCGCGCGAACGCAGCAGGCCAATCAGAGTAACGGGCTTGCTGCCGAGGGCGGCGAGAATCAGGTAGCGGTTGGATAGGGACTTGCTGCCCGGCACCGTTACCGTAGCGTTCAACGGCTGTGTGGCGAGCGGGGCAGGCCAGAGATTCGTGAGTCGTTCAGTCATAAGGCCAAATCTATCAAACAAATTATTCACCGGTCGGCAGCGATGCGGGATTCGATCTGCTGATCAGGTGCGGAAGACGGCTGCTCAAAACCGCCTTCGATGGCCTGCGCGTGCAACAACTGAGCGGCCGCGCGATCGGCCTCGATGGCGGCGATCTGGCGCGAGAACACGATGAACCAGCCGAGGAACGCCAGACCAGCCAACGCCTCCACATTGGTGAGGGTGTTGTGACCCATCATCATATTGACCCAGAATGCAGCGCATACGAGCGCGGTCAGGTCGGAGGCCACCATCACTGCTTTGGACAGGCGTGGCGCAAGCCACGGCAGGAGCACGAACAGCAGCAGCATGACGAACGGCAGGCCTTTGGCGCATATATTGTGCAAGAGATTGTGTGGCGTGTACCGAAACACGCCGATGCCGATGAATGCCAGGCCGGCCACCATCAGCAGGAAGGACAGAATGGAGATGCGCAGCATGAAATGTGGGATTTCGTAGCCGCGATTCGGATCTCTGTTGGTGCGGTCGTGCCAGAGGCGCTGTAGCCGTTCGGTGGTCACCAGTTCGGAGATGGCGAAGTAGCTGACGATGATGATGCATGTGCCGGCAAGAATCAGCGTGGAGTTGAACATACGGGCCGCAAACGTGGTTCTGTCGCCGAGCTGCGAAAAGTTGTTGTGATACCAGTATGGGTCGTCGGTGGTCATGCCGGCGGTGACCACGCCGGAGATGACGAAGAACGGCAACAGACTGGCAATAGTTTTGGCGTTCATCATCTCCGCCTGTACAAAGGTCATGTACCCCACCACGCCGGCGAAGGCGGCGCAGACGCTGGAGATATAGCCGGAGAAGATGGCATTGCCCATCATGTCGTTGGCCGCACCGATGAGTGCAAAAGACGACAGGAAAATGGTCGAGGCATACACCACCGAAAGGGCGACGATTTCGAAAATGCGACGAATCGGTGCAAACCAACCATGTTTGAGGTTCAATGAACGTGATTTGCGCGCATAGCCAATAATGAAGGAAATGACGCCGCATGCCGCCACGATGCCCGAACATACCATGAATCGGCGTTGCGTCAGCTGCCAGATGGCCGGCGCGTATTCCATGTACAGGTTCATCGATACCGCGCCAACGACGGCGCAAATCAAGAAGGAGATGAGTCCGGAGGTTTCTGCACGCTGATGACGTCCCATGCCGGGCCTCCCCTATCTATTCGATGCCGCGTTATCTTTCAACAACAAACAAAACTCCCCCCGAGGACAACGCTTTACTAGCAAGCCAGCGGGATTTGGCTGTCGCCATTCTACTGAAAATCTGAAACACTACAAAAAAACGATTATGTACGGGCTTCTTAGCCTTTGCGACTATCGTTACCGCCTTGCCGAGTACCGTTGTTCATGCAGAAAGAAAGCAGTATTGGACACAATCGAATGAGCGTGTCAGTATCGTTGAAAAAGTAATGAATGACGGTTCTATCGGTTCAACCTTTAAGGGACGAACCAGCCGCGGTACCATGGCGCTGATGCATGACTATGCCGAGCTCATCAATGAATTACGTCCGACAGCAGAGCAATTCACCGAGATCGAGCAATACTGGGTCAAACGAATTCAGGCGTTCTTCACCAGCAAACCATTCAAGCTGGAGTCCGACAACTCGCTTTCCGTTGATGCGGCCGTGGAACATCTGCTGCGGCAGGCAGCGCAGCGGCGAAGGGAGAATCCGGGCACCATGTACGTCGGCACCGTCCTGCAGCATCTCGTCGCGGCAAAGCTCACCATCGTTGCTCCGGAAGTGGAAATCAACGGCGCGTCCGTTGCTGATGATCCGAGTCCGCGGCTTCCAACGGTGAGGCCGCGGACCGTCTCACAAAACCGTCCGCGGCTCCGCCCTCCTGTTTCGTCGCAACTGACTACACCGACGGGTTCGGGCGCTTCGTCACGAAAACGCCATTGCGATGCACCGTATACGCGCCGCCGTCACTGCCCCGTTCCGCCCGGAACAGGACGATCGGCTCCCCTGCGATGTCGCGCAGTTCGACATCCGATCTGCCACGTGTCAGATAGAAGTCGAATATGGCGTCGTCGGATTGACGCACGGTGTGCAGAACGTCAGAGGTCACGCCGCTGGCGGGCGACCGCAGGTTGGCTTCCGGCTGCCGGCCATCCTGCGGCTGCGCGGCAAGCCAGCCTCCCACGAATCGCGTCAGATCGCTCACGCCCAGATCGCAGCCGAGGAAATGCGCCTCCCCTTCGCCGTACGTGTTGCGGGTGATCGCGGCCATGCCGTCAAGCTCCCACTCATCCGCTTCTTCGCCGGCATACGAGGCAAGCACCTGCACATGCGGTCCGGCGACGGTCACGTCACCGAGCTTGTCGATGACGCGATCGAGCCAGTCGAAATCCCAATGGTCTTCGATGGGCTGGAGGCGATCTCAGCTGAAGATGGCAAGGGCCACGGTGTTGACGCCGGCCTGGCCCATCAGACGGATGTCGTCATCCCAGATTTCCTCCGGCCATTGGTCGGGACTATAGTCGTCACCGAAAGCGATGCCGCGTCCGTCCGCGGTCAGCAGTTTTGGCCATGCGAAGTCACGTCATGCACGCACGGTTATCTCCTTTGGCAGGCGGCGCAGGGCCACGGCCCATATCGGATACCAGCTGATACTAGCTGATAGACACTCCTGGCCGATAGTCGACACGCCGCCGGTTCCGGCCCCACTGCCGGAACCGACATGGGTATGTTCATGACCGCCGACCGCAGGAACGAACAGGCCCGTCCGCCACGGACCGCATCTTGCGGTTCAGGCGGACGGGCCTTATGGGAGGGATGGGAACGGGAGATCAGTTCTTAATAACTGCCTGCGCCTCATCGTCGACGATCTCGCCGGAAGCGAGCTTGGCTTCGAGCTCCTCAACGATCTGCGCATGCATCTTCTCATCGATCTTGACCTTGAACCAGAACACGACGAGGCTGAGGATGATGAGAACAAGCGGGACGTAGAAGGCGAAGGTCTTGAACGTGGCGATGTTGGACGCGGTCATGTCGGCTGCCGTGGCATGACCGGTCATGCCAGCCGCGAGGGCAACGGCACCGACCGCACCGTTGGACATCGCGCCGCCGATCTTGTCGAGCATGGGACGCACCGACAAGGTGACCGCCTCGTTGCGCTTGCCGTTCTTCAGCTGGCCGTACTCGATGGAGTCGGTCAGCGACAGAATCGCGGTCATCTGGATGAACTGCGCAGGCACATAGAAGAAGATCAGGGCGACGATGACGACCGGCAGGTTGCTGGAGAACAGGGCGAGCATCGTGTAGCCGATGATCATGGAGACCATGCCGCCGGTGAACAGGTAGCGACGGGGAATCCAGCGGTTGAGAATCGGGTACAGCGGCGCCATGATGAATCCGGCGATCAGCGGGATGATGCCGGTGATGGAGAAGGCGGCAGGCTCGTCAAGCACGAACACGAAGAGGTAGTACATCACACCGGTCGTGATGACGTTTGCGATGGCGTACAGCAGGTAGGACAGGGCGACCCACAGCAGCTGGTCGTTCTGGAACAGCGCCTTGAACGCCTCGAACGGGTTGCCGTTCTTCTGGGCCTTGGCACGCAGCGCGCTGGTGCTTTCCTTGGTGCCAAAGGCGACGGTCCAGGCGGTAATCAGGCCGAGGAGCGCGACGATGAAGCCGAAGGAGGTCCATCCGGCCTGGCCCTGGCCCTTGGCGCCGGTGAACGTCCAGGTGAAGTAGCTGACGATCGGGATGACGATGACGGTGATGCCGTTGTAGCCGATAGAGCCGGTGAAGGTGCCAAGGGCGGTGTAGGTGGAACGTTCGTGGGAGTCGGAGGACAACGCCGGGATCATGCCCCAGTAGGAGATGTCACGCAGGGAGTAGAACACGTCAAGCACGATGAACGTGATGATGAACAGCACGATGAACAGCGTGGTGTTCACGTTGACCAGTCCGAACATGCCGGAGAAGATGAGCACGATCAACACGGAGGAGACCAGTCCGCCGATGAACTGCCACGGGCGGAAACGGCCCCACTTGGTGGTGGTGTTATCCACGAGGTTGCCCAGCAGCGGATCGATGAAGATCTCGGCGATGCGGATAACGACGATCAGGCCGGTGATGACGGCGATCATTTGGGCGGCGAGAGCCTTGCTGTAGCTGACGAACAGGCAGCTGGTGACGTACGTGACGAAGTACGTGCTCATTGCGTTGTAGAAGGCAGCCTGCCCCAAGTTGCCGCACGCGTAGGCGATGCGCTGGCCGAGCCCGCCCTTCCTGCGGACGTCGCCGACCGCGGCATTTTCGTTGCTCATTAATCTCCTCCTTAAGAATCCAGAGCTGGAATCACTCATTGAGTTTATAAAGTAAGCATACAAGTTTTATCACCGAAAGTAAAGAGCATTAGTAAACAAGGAGATAAACAGCGTGTCGCAAGGATGGGATAACATGAGCTGAACCGAGACATTGCATGGACGCGGCGTAGCGTCGACGGCAAGCAGTGCCAGTGATTTGGAAGCGGTAAACAGGATTTGCGTTTTATATAAAAACTGTTTATTCTTTTCGGTAAAGGAGGCCCCGACCTCCTCCATAATATCATTCACAACGAGGTAATGACAGAAAGCAGGAGAGCATGACAGACGTCACACATGTCGATCGCGCATCGCAGGCTTGGCTGACCGACCCGACGGTGTTCGAGGTGAACCGGACTCCGGCCCATTCCAGCCACAAGTGGTACGCCCGCGACCCCCAGAGCGGACAATGGTCCGATCTCAAGCAGAGCCTTGACGGCGAGTGGCGGGTCGAGGTCGTTCAGGCCGCCGACATCAACCTCGAAGAGGAACCCGCGACGGCCGAGTCGTTCGACGACTCCTCGTTCGAGCGTATCCAGGTTCCGGGCCACCTGCAGACGGCCGGTCTGATGAACCACAAGTACGTGAACGTCCAGTATCCGTGGGACGGCCACGAGAACCCGTTGGAACCGAACATCCCGGAAAACAATCACGTCGCGCTCTACCGCAGGAAGTTCACCGTCTCCGCCCCCGTGGCAAACGCCAAGCAGGCCGGCGGATCGGTGTCGATCGTGTTCCACGGCATGGCCACGGCGATCTACGTGTGGGTCAACGGCGCGTTCGTCGGCTATGGCGAGGACGGCTTCACGCCCAATGAGTTCGACATCACCGAACTGCTGCACGACGGGGAGAACGTCGTGGCCGTCGCCTGCTACGAATACTCCAGCGCCTCCTGGCTTGAGGATCAGGACTTCTGGCGTCTGCACGGCCTGTTCCGCTCCGTCGAACTCGCCGCCCGCCCGCATGTGCACATCGAGAACACGCAGATCGAAGCCGATTGGGATCCCGAGGCCGGCACCGCCTCCCTCGATGCCGCGCTGACCGTGCTCAACGCGGCCGACGCGGCCACGGTCCGCGCGACCCTGAAGGACGCCGACGGCAACACGGTGTGGCAGACGACGGGCGACGCGGAGGCGCAGACCGCGATCTCCAGCGGACCGCTGCAGGGCATCGCCCCTTGGAGCGCCGAAAGCCCGACGCTGTACGAGCTTGACGTCGACGTCATCGACCAGGCGGGCGACGTCATCGAATGCACGTCCCAGAAGGTCGGTTTCCGCCGCTTCCGCATCGAGGACGGCATCCTGACCATCAACGGCAAGCGTATCGTGTTCAAGGGTGCCGACCGCCACGAGTTCGACGCCGAACGCGGCCGCGCCATCACCGAGCAGGACATGATCGATGACGTGGTCTTCTGCAAGCGCCACAACATCAACTCCATCCGCACCTCGCACTACCCGAACCAGGAACGCTGGTACGAACTGTGCGACGAGTACGGCATCTACCTGATCGACGAGACCAACCTCGAAGCCCACGGCAGCTGGTCCCTGCCCGGAGACGTCCTCACCGAGGACACCATCGTGCCGGGCAGCAAGCGCGAATGGGAAGGCGCCTGCGTCGACCGCGTCAACAGCATGATGCGTCGCGACTACAACCACCCGAGCGTGCTGATCTGGTCACTGGGCAACGAATCCTACGTGGGCGACGTGTTCCGCACCATGTACAAGCACGTGCACGACATCGACCCGAACCGTCCGGTGCACTACGAGGGCGTGACTCACAACCGTGACTACGATGACGTCACCGACATCGAGACCCGTATGTACTCGCATGCCGACGAGATCGAGAAGTACCTGAAGGACGACCCGAAGAAGCCGTACCTCTCCTGCGAATACATGCACGCCATGGGCAACTCCGTGGGCAACATGGACGAATACACGGCGCTCGAACGCTACCCGAAGTATCAGGGCGGCTTCATCTGGGACTTCATCGACCAGGCCATCTACGACACCCAGCCCGACGGCACCAGGAGCCTGCGCTACGGCGGAGACTTCGGCGACCGTCCGTCCGACTACGAGTTCTCCGGCGACGGCCTGCTGTTCGCCGACCGCAAGCCTTCCCCCAAGGCCCAGGAAGTCAAGCAGCTGTACTCGAACGTCCACATCGACGTGACGAAGGACTCGGTGTCCGTCAAGAACGACAACCTGTTCACCGCCACCGGCGACTACGTGTTCGTCCTGAGCGTTCTCGCCGACGGCAAGCCGGTCTGGCAGTCCACCCGACGTTTCGACGTGCCCGCCGGTGAGACCCGCACGTTCGATGTCGCATGGCCGGTGGCGGCGTACCGCGCCGACGCCCGCGAACTGGTGCTGCAGGTTTCGCAGCGTCTCGCCAAGGCGACCGATTGGGCCGAAAGCGGCTACGAGCTCGCCTTCGGACAGACCGTGGTGCCCGCGGACGCCACCGCGACGCCCGACACGAAGCCGGCCGATGGGACCATCACCGTGGGCCGTTGGAACGCCGGCGTGCGAGGCGCCGGACGCGAGGTCCTGCTGTCGCGCACCCAGGGCGGCATGGTCTCCTACACCTTCGCCGGCAACGAGTTCGTGCTGCGCCGTCCCGCAATCACCACCTTCCGTCCGCTGACCGACAACGATCGCGGTGCCGGTCATGGCTTCGAGCGCGTCCAGTGGCTGGGCGCCGGCCGCTACGCCCGCTGCGTGGACAACGTGCTCGAGCAGATCGACGACAGCACGCTCAAGGGCACGTACACGTATGAGCTCGCCACCGCGCAGCGCACCAAGGTGACCGTCTCCTACACGGCCCACACCGATGGCCGCGTGAACCTGCACGTCGAATACCCTGGAGAGCAGGGTGACCTGCCCACCATCCCGGCGTTCGGCATCGAATGGACGCTGCCTGTGCAGTACACGAACCTGAGGTTCTTCGGCACCGGCCCGGAGGAGACGTACCTGGACCGCAAACACGCCAAGCTCGGCGTGTGGAGCACCAACGCTTTCGCGGATCATGCGCCGTACCTCATGCCGCAGGAGACGGGCAACCATGAGGATGTGCGTTGGGCCGAGATTACCGACGATCACGGCCACGGCATGCGCGTCAGCCGCGCCGATGGTGCCGCGCCGTTCGCGGTAAGCCTGTTGCCGTACTCCAGCTTCATGCTTGAGGAGGCCCAGCACCAGGACGAGCTGCCGAAGCCGAAGCACATGTTCCTGCGCGTCCTTGCCGCACAGATGGGCGTTGGCGGCGATGATTCCTGGATGTCGCCGGTGCACCCCCAGTACCATATCCCGGCGGACAAGCCGATCAGCCTCGATGTCGACCTCGAGCTGATCTGATCAGAATTGATCCGATAGTCCACCGTGCAAACGATGTGGCCCCCGACTTCCTCGCAGGAAGTCGGGGGCCACATCGTTTGCACGGTCCTTGTTAGTCCAGCGGATGCGCCGGATATCGATGCAGATCCAAACCTAGTCGTTGTAGAGCATCAATGAATAAAGATGTCACTCATAAGCTATCAAGAGAATCCAGAACCTTTTTTGAATTCATATGCTCGACACGCAATGTATCCAGCGTCGTTTACAATGATTCATTGTGCCTTAATGGCGCATCGGGCTATAGCGCAGTTTGGTAGCGCGCCTGCTTTGGGAGCAGGATGTCGTGGGTTCAAATCCCGCTAGCCCGACAAACAAGAAAGCCTGGAATCTCAACGATTCTGGGCTTCTTCTTTTATCCGACCGCTAAACGATTTATCCGGTTTTATCCGATGACCGTAGAACCTATATGGCCTTGCGGTCTAAGGGACTTTTGTGATGTTGGGACCCCACCTGCTAGTCAGTTCGATTCCATGCGACATCGATTTCCGCTTCCCAATCTCAAATGACACCAAAATACCTGCAACCGATTGTGCAATCCCGTGGGCGGGAGTGGGTTGCAGGTAAAAGGTGTCGAGTTACAGCCCAGAATCACCCCTAACTAGTACCGAAATACCCGCAACCGCAGTAACTAACCCCTTTATACCTGCAATCCGGCAAATATGGTTCAGACAATCCGCACATCCAGACCGCTATCCGAACACACCGTTTATACTGGATCACACATCGAATCAACATCTAGAACCGACCGTCTCCAACGACCCATAGGGAGAGCACATGGACGATATAAGACCACGCTGCGGCTGGTGCAATCTCAGCAATCCCGTCTATGTTGCCTATCACGATGCCGAATGGGCGGTTCCGTCGCATGATGACCACCACCTCTTTGAGATGCTGGTGCTCGAGACCTTCCAAGCCGGACTGTCATGGGAGACGATACTGAACAAACGCGAGCGTTTCCGTCAGGCGTTCGATGGGTTCGACATCGAACGGATCCGGCGCTATGACGAGAACAAGATCGCCGAACTCATGAACGATCCGGGCATCATCCGCAACCGTCGCAAAATCGTCGCGACGGTCGGTAATGCCAACGCATTCCGGGATATCCAGACGTCGTACGGCAGTTTCGACGACTATATTTGGCGGTTCACCGGCCGTCACGTCATCTACGAGACAGGCATGACTACATCCCCTCTGTCCGACGCCATCGCAGTGGATCTCAAGACGTACGGCATGCGATTCATCGGCACCACCATCGTCTACGCCTATCTGCAATCCATCGGCGTCATCAATGCACATGAGCCTGGATGCTTCCTGCACAGGGAAAGGTGACCCGCGCAAGGATTTATAAGGTCGCTCGGGCAGAATCTCTCCGAGAGGAACCCGTGCTTCTAGTTATTTTGCTTATCGAGTTCTTGGTAGCGCTCTTTGACCCCGGTAAGGATTCCGGCAGATTGTTCACGCTACTGCGCGGTGAGCGCTTCGAGCAGTTCGCCGAAAGTCAACCCACCTTCACTACCGGATGACGGATGATGGTTTTGAGATTTTCCGGTTTGGCTCGGCGCGGGTCGGATAGGTAGATCTCGTGATGGCGGCGGGTGTCGGAGAAGTCGAGCCCGTAGCCTTGCGAACGCGCGTAGCCGTCCAGAATCGTCACGGTTGCGGGCTCGTCGTCGTACGGGCCTTTGTGCATGACCTGCGCGACCACGCCTTCATCGAAGTCGAAGAGATATGCACGATTGATGTCGACTTCGGGATGCTTGGAGGCAAACGATGCCTTGGCCCACGCAAAGACCTCATCGGTCACGAATTCCGGCAGACGAATCATCGAAGTCCAATAGAAGTCGGTTTTACGCGTGTAATCGACGCCGGGCACACCCTTCTCCATGCTCCATAAGCCCTCCAGCGGAGGCACGGTGTAGTCGAAGTACCCGTCAATGTGCTCGTCCGGATTATTTGACTTCTTGTTCATTTTGATGGTGAACGAAATGCCGTACAGCAGTTGCATCGCCTTGGCGTAGTCGCCGCCTTCTTCGTTCGGATCTCCTACACCGTCCACCGCGACGAACCGCATCGCCGGCACCGTGACGATGGCGGGCATCCTCTTCGGCTGATACAGGTCCTTATATTCCTTTTTATAGTCGAATGCCATCGCTCATTTTCCCTCCGCCACCGCATCGATCTCATCCTGACGCCGCCACCGCTTGAGGTTTGGCAACAGCGCCGACATGCAGTCCTCGGCCTGTTCGACGCTGATATGGCAGGATTCCGCCATCATCGGCGCGCATGCGGCGACCAATTCATCGCTATTGGCATAGTCCTGAAGAAAAACGCCGTCTTCATAGCAGTAGTTGCAATAATCTCCGTTTCGCGTTCCATCCGGTTCGGTGCCGTGATCTTCCGGGCGGTAAAACGGCATGGCACAACTTTGGCAAAAACCATTGTCCGGCATTTCCATAAGCCTCGCCATCGGCACCTCAAAACGGGTGCTGATCAGCCGAATCATGTCGATGCTCGGCTCTGCCGTTCCCTTCTCCCAGCGGGAAAGCGCCTGTTGGGTGACGAACAGCTCGTGCGCGAACTGCGACTGCGTAAGACCTCGCTCCTCGCGCACGACTTTGATAACCTGACCGATTGACATGACTACCTCCCGACATCGGAAAACGATTCGCGCGTCTCGCTGTGCGCTTGCTGATTCCAGTCTAAGGGCATGTCCCGTTCGCCAAGCGCGGGTACAACAAACCGTTGTTCGCGCTTGTATCCCGGAGGAAGAAACAGCTCGGTCGAACCTATTTCCTCTCCACCCCTTCAATTCTCCCGGTTCCTCTGACTCCTTTGCGAGCGCCGCGGATGGGATGAGCACGCTTACGTATGGGGTTGCGCCAGACAGGACGTCGTCGTAGAAGCGCTGTTTGGCGTCGACGAAGTCGATGGAATCCTGGATTTCCGCGAGCTGCTCGACCAGCCGCGCCCGCTTGCCGGCGAGCATCTACTTGCGTTCGGGGATGGTCGGCTCGTGGAGGAGCGTAAGGGGCGCGAGTAGGAGTTCGCGGCTTTGCTGCGGTCTCTCCCTCACCCGGCTACACCGGGAGCTCCCTCGTCAGAGGGAGCTTAAATTCGGTCTGGTTATAGGCCCATGGGCTTCTTGGGCTTTTTGTCGCTCATGAGCATGAGGAAGCTGCGGGACTGGGCGGTGATCATGAAGCCCGCCTCATAGCTCAGTTCCGGCCCATCCGGGTTGTGCGTATCCACGACCAGCTGCCATTTGCGGCCGTATCGCTCATCCGGCAGGGTGAACATAATCGGCTCGTAATGCGCGTTGAAGATCAGGATGAAGTCATTGTCGACCATCCGGTTGCCGTACCAGTCGACCTCCGGGATATCCGAACCGTTCAGATAGATCATCATGGAGAACGCATGCGTGTTCTGCCAGTCGTCCATATCCATGATCGAGCCGGTGTGGTCGAACCATTCGACCTGCGGAATCGTGTTCGAATCGTCGCCGGGCTCACGGCCTGTGAAGAAGCGACGGCGGTGCAACACCGGATGATCCAAACGCAGATGAATGAGTTTGGAAACGAAGGCGAGCAGTTCCTTGCGTCCCTTGTCAAGATGCCAGTTGGTCCAGGAGATCTCGTTGTCCTGACAGTAGGCGTTGTTGTTGCCCTGCTGGGTGCGGGCCACTTCGTCGCCACCGCAAATCATCGGGATACCCTGGCTGAACAGCAACGTGGCGAACATGTTGCGCATCTGACGCTGACGCAAGTCGTTGACGTCCGGAATATTGGTCGGGCCTTCAACGCCGCAATTCCAAGAGCGATTGTTGCTCTCGCCGTCGCGATTGCCCTCGCCATTGGCTTCGTTGTGCTTTTCGTTGTAGCTGACCAGGTCGTTCATTGTGAAACCGTCATGCGCGGTGATGAAGTTCACGGACGCCACCGGTCGACGGCCGTTGACCTGATACAGGTCGGAGCTGCCCATCAAGCGCGAGGCGAATTCGGGCAACGTGGAGGGCTGCGAGCGCCAGAAGTCGCGCACGGTGTCGCGGTAGCGGCCATTCCATTCGGACCAGCTGGACGGGAAGCCGCCCACCTGATAGCCGCCGGAGCCCAGATCCCACGGTTCGGCGATGAGCTTGACGCGCGAGATGATCGGGTCCTGCTCCACGATGTCGAAGAACGCGGACAGCTTGTCGACCTCCTGGAACTGGCGTGCCAGCGTGGCGGCCAGATCGAAGCGGAAGCCGTCGACGTGCATTTCAGTAACCCAGTAGCGCAGCGAATCGGTAATCAACTGCAGCGCGTGCGGCGAGCGCATGAGCAGCGAGTTGCCAGTGCCGGTGGTGTCGAAGTAGTGCTGCTGGTCGCCTTCCACCAGTCGGTAGTAGGAGGCGTTGTCGATGCCCTTGAAGCTCAGGGTGGGGCCCATATGGTTGCCTTCGGCGGTGTGGTTGTACACCACGTCGAGGATGACTTCCATGCCGGCGCGATGGTAGGCCTTGACCATGGACTTGAATTCGTTGACCTGCTCGCCGCGTTCCCCGGAGGAGGAGTAGGCGTTGTGCGGCGCGAAGAAGCCGATGGTGTTGTAGCCCCAGTAGTTCGACAGGCCCTTCTCCTGCAGGAAGGAGTCGTTGACGAACTGGTGGATCGGCATGAGTTCGATGGCGGTGATGCCGAGCTTCTTCAGGTATTCGATGACGCTCGGATAGGCCAGGCCGGCGTAGGTGCCGCGGATGTCCGGCGGCACGTCCATGTTGAGGTTGGTCATGCCGCGCACGTGCGCCTCGTAGATCACCGAATCGTGGTACGAGATGTACGGATGCTGGTCGTTGCCCCAATCGAAGTAGGGGTTGATGACGGCCGACTTCATGGTGTGGGCGGCCGAGTCAAGGTCGTTCATCGCCGAGGTGTCGTCCGGGCTTTTGAACCAGTAGGAGAACAGGCTTTCGTCGCCGTCGATGTTGCCTTCGATGGCCTTGGCATACGGGTCGAGCAGCAGTTTGTTGGGGTTGCATCTGAGGCCGTGCATCGGGTCATAGGGACCGTAGACGCGGTAGCCGTAGCGTTGGCCGGGCTGGAGGCCGGGGATATAGTTATGCCATACGTATGAGTTCTGTTCGGTCATTTCGATGCGCGTTTCCGCATCGTGCTCGTCGAACAGGCATAGCTCGACTTTCTGCGCAACCTGTGAGTACAGCGCGAAGTTCACACCGGCGCCGTCATAGCTGGCGCCCAGCGGATACATTGATCCAGGTCTGATCTGCATAGTTTTCAGTATCCCACTTTCTTGTGTCACTGATGTGCCGGGGAGTTGAACGTCAGGAGAACAGCGACGGCTTATCCTTGTCGGAGTTCCTGGCGATGAGTCTGCGTAACGCCTCATGCTGGATGGCGATCATCGAATTGGATGAGGTGATGCGCGTGGCGGCAAGGTCGCTCCACGGAATCCACGCGGATTCCACATGCTCGTCCGCATCGAAATGGCGCTGCTCCCGCCTGAACGGGCCCAAATGCAACACCATGATGTGGGCCAGTTCGTCGGTCATGCCTTCGGACGAGTAGAAATCACCTACGAAGTCAACGCCCATGGTGTCACGGTCCGGCACCACGCCGGTTTCCTCGGCCAGTTCCCTCAGGGCCGCGTCCATGATGTCCTCGCCCTCGTCCATCAGTCCGGCGGGAAGCCCGTAGGCGAACATGTCCGATCCGGCACGGTATTCGCGTTCGATGAGGTAACGGTCGGTGGACATGTCGTGCACGAGCATGACCACACAGGGGGCGTGACGCAGCACCTGGCGGCCGATCTCGTGTTCCTTGCCCTGCTTGTCGGTCAGAGCGATGCGCATGTCGTCCACGTGGAAGATGCGCCCGGTATAAACGGTTTCGCTACTGATCACTTTGGCGGGCACGTCCATGTCGATGCCGTCCGAGGAGGCGTTCAGCTTATGGTCGAGCCGATGCTCCAGTTGTTCCTGCTTGCTTCCGCCAGACATGTCATCTCCTCGGAAAAAACGTTTTTGCCACGTTACTATAGCGTCTTAATCTCGATGCGCGGTAATGGACAGCGTCCATGGATCGGTCGTGTCGTGGAACCACTCGACTTCAGGCCTTGCTCCGGTCGCTTGTTCGATGGCGGCTGGCACGTCATCGATCGCGTAGTTGAACCACATGGATTCGATGGCGGCATGAGGGGTGTTGATGAAGCAGGGACGCACATGGCTCTCCCCCGCCATTCCATGGCCGAGCATGATGCCTTGGGACCTCATACGGGCTTCATACCGGGCTTGTTCGATGGCGTCGGTCACCGGGTGGTGACGCAAATCGCTGGTTACGTACACGTCCACACCGGTGGCACGCACCTCGTTGAACAGGGAGTCCCCGGAGCCAGGCAGAATGGCCACATACTGAACAAAAGTGTCCGAATCGCCGCATACCTGGATGCCGAGCGCGCTGGTCATGCCATGATCGGACACTTCGTCGAATACTCGCTGAGCGAAATCCTTCAGGGCAACAGGCTTCGGCAAACGACCCACACGCCCCAAGCCGACCGGATGAGAGGCGTTTGCATCGTCAATCGGCACGAGTGGTTTCTGGTCGATGAGTCCGAAGTAGTCGGCCGCCGCCTGTCCCACGCCGCGATACGCAGCGTCGGCATTAGTGTGCCCTACCCACAGCCCGCAGCCGTGCTGGTAGAGTCTGCGGACGATGTCGCCCCGGAAACCGAGTCCGCTCGTCTCGTGTACGGAACGGAAGAACAACGGGTGATGGGTGATGAGCAGGTCCGCGCCAGTAGCGATAGCCTTGTCAATGATGGCGGAGGTCGGGTCGGCGGCGAACACGATGCGGTGCACGTCGTGACTCAGATCGCCGACAATGAGGCCCGGCTCATCCCATTCCTCGGCGTAGCGCAATGGGTACAGGGTCTCGAGAACGTCGATGACTTGCTTGAGATTCGGCATATGTCCCATTGTAGTGGGCTATTGCTGCAAGGGACTCATTCTGCAATTGCGGACAAGCCATGCTCGTGCTCTTCATTGCTCGACTATCGGCTCGCCTTCGCCTACAAACAATCCACTGGACTGTTTGCTCAACGGCTCAGCCCCCTCACCCGAGGGGAGCTAGAAATTGTCAGTGTGCAGCGAGTTGCCAGTCGGAACCGATGCCGCACGATACGTCCAGCGGCACGGCAAGGTCGACGGCGTGTTCCATGGCGTTGCGCACCAGTTCGGTGACCTGGTCGCCTTCTCCCGGCGCGATTTCCACTACCAGTTCATCGTGAATCTGCAGAATGATACGGCTCTTGACGTGAGCCTCGGCCAAGGTCTGCTCGGCGCGAATCATCGCAATCTTCATGATGTCGGCGGCGGATCCCTGAATCGGTGCGTTGAGTGCCGCACGTTCAGCGGCCTCACGCGCAACACGATTGGTCGAATGCAGGGCCGGGAAGTAGCGACGTCGTCCGAAAATGGTTTCCGTATACCCCTTCTCTCGGGCATTGGCCACCAGCGATTCAAGGTAATCGTGCACCTTGCCAAAGGTATCGAAATACCGGTTTTTCAACGCTTCCGCTTCACGTGGCGCGATCTTGAGTTGCTGGGCAAGACCATACGTGCTCAGACCATAGGCCAATCCGTAGCTCATGGCTTTTACGTGGCTGCGCTGGTCGCCGGTGATCTGGTCGACCGGCAGCTTGTAGACCATCGAGGCCACGTATTTGTGGAAGTCGGCTCCGGAGCGGAACGCTTCGATCAGCGCCTCATCATCGGACAGATCAGCCATAATGCGCAGCTCGACCTGTGAGTAATCGCAGCTCATCAGGGCCTCGTACCCCTCCCCCGGCACGAACACGCCACGAATCTCACGGCCGGCGGCGTTCCGATTGGGGATGTTCTGCAGGTTCGGATCCACGGAGCTCAATCGGCCGGTGGCGGCAACGGTTTGCTCGAAAGTGGTGTGGATGCGCTCATCTGATGTGTTGGTGGCATCGATCAGCGTTTGGACGATCTGCTTGAGCTTGTTGATCTCGCGATGGCGCAGCAACGCTCCGAGGAAACCGTTGGCCCGCTCATTGTCCACTGATTTGACATACAGATCCTGCAATGCGGCCGCATTCGTGGTGTATGAGCCGGACTTGGTGCGTTTGGTGGGTTTCAAACCCATATCTTCGAACAGCACCTTCTGCAGCTGCTTGGGGCTTTGCAGGTTGATTTCGGTGCCGGCATACTCCCAAGCCATTTCCTGCGCTTGGCGAGCCTCGGCGGCAAACTGGTCACGCATGGAGACGAGTCGAACGCTATCGACTTTGGCTCCTGTGTGCTCCATGCCGTGCAGCACGCGGGAAACAGGAAGTTCAATCGCGCGCATCAGCCAGCATTGTTCACGCTCGTCGATAATCGGCCCGAGCGTGACGGCGAGGCTGCGGATAATGGCCAAATCGCGCAGACGATGTTCGTTCGGATCTTCTTCGACCTGATCGTCGTCGAAGTCCAACGTGCCTTGCGAAGGCTGTTCGGTTTCGGTGAAGTGGATGTCGAGGAAGTGCTCGGCCGCCTGCTTGAGGCTATCGGCATGGAAATCCGGTTGGGCCAGATACCCGGCAAGCTTGGTGTCGAACATCGGCAGGTCCATGTCAAGATCGACCGCGCCCAAAAGATGCAGCAATTCTTTATACCCATGCACGATGGTGCGGGAGTGTTCGCTTTTCAGGAACCGCGCAAGCTGTGCTCGCAGGGTATCGGTGATTGGAAGGGGCACTATGGCCGCTGATGTTGCCGTGGCCACGGCAATGGCTTGTGCCGTGGCACGCCCCGGCCTTTCGTCGCCCCATGCGGCCACGGTCCAAGCGTGGCCGACCGCGTCGCCGCAGACGGCATGCCGCCGCGAGCCATCGCCATAGTCGGAAACCGTGAAATCGGCGATTTCACCGGGAACCTTGACTTCGACGCGATGGGCCTTGACCCATTCGTCGAACTGCTCCGGAGCAGTGATGCTCGTGGGTTCCGGCAGGTTCAGATCGAGGCTGCTATCCTGCTCGTTCTGCTCATTATTCGTGGACTCGCCGGCTCCGGATGTGTTGGATGCCTTGGCCCCGGTATTGAAGGTTTTCAGTACACGACTCTTGGTGCGAGGTCCGAATTCAAGCTCCTTGAACAGGGCGTCGATCTGTGCCACGTCCACGGTGCCGAATGTCAGATCCTCGATATCGACGCCTAGATCGACGTCTCGTACCAGTGCGTTGACTTTGCGATTGAGTTTGACCTGGTCGATATTGGCCCGCAGTGATTCGCCTTTTTTGCCGCCGATTTCATCGGCATGCTCGCAAATGCCGTCGAGGGAACCGAATTGGTTGATCCACTTGGCCGCAAAGCCGTCGCCTACGCCGGGCACACCGGGAATATTGTCGGCGGTTTCGCCTCGGAGTGCCGCCAGATCCGGATATTGTGCGGGAGTGACTTTGTATTTGTCGATGATGGACTGCGGCGTCATATGCTTCAGGTCTTTGAAGTGATGGCCCGGGTACAACACGGTGACGTTGTCATCCACCAGCTGGAAAGCGTCTCGGTCACCGGACAATACCAGTGTGTGGTAACCGGCCTTGTCTCCCATGGTGGCGAGGGTGGCGATCACGTCGTCGCCTTCGAATCCCGGCTTCTCGATGTAGGTGACGCCGAGGGCCGTGAGCATGCGTTGAATCAATGGCAGCTGGGTGAGCAGCTCTTCGGGAGCCGCCTCACGGGTGCCTTTGTATTGCGGAAGCATCTCATTGCGGAATGTGCCGCCCTTCACATCGAAGGCGACGCCCAGATGGTCGGGCTTCTCCGCATCGATCACCTGCGCGAGCATGGTGGCAAAACCCCAGACGGCGTTGGTGGCCTGGCCGCTGGAGGTGCTGAAATTGTCGACCGGCAGGGCGAAAAATGCACGGAAGGCCAGCGAGTGGCCGTCCACCACCAGCAATGTTTCATTGGTGGGTACGGTCACGCTGGCCTCTCCCATAGTGTGTTTGTGTTGCTTTACGACTCGGTACGGCGACGCTGATAATCAGCGTTCGCCCGAATCAGAAGGCTTCGGATCGCCGTACTTGGCGATGATGGCCTGAGCCAGGCGCTTCTTGGGGATGCGCTGGTCCATGGAGGTCTTCTGAATCCAACGGAAGGCACCCTGCTCGGAGAAGTCCGCCTTGTCCATCAGCAGACCCTTGGCGCGGTCGACGAGCTTGCGCTCCTCAAGCGTGTCTTCGGCCTTCTTGAGCTTCTCTTCGGTTTCCTTGAGCTGATCGGTGGTTTCCTTGAGCTTACGTTCGCTGCGCTCCACGCTGTCCAGCAAATCGTTGATCTCGGCGAAACGGCCCATGGCCACCTCGAGGGTCGGCAGCAGCTTGGATTCCTCGTACGGCTTGGTGACGTATGCCATGGCGCCAGCGCCGGTGGCCTTCTTCACCAGATCGGTCTGGGAGAATGCGGTGAGCATGACGACGGGGGCGATGTTTTCATCGCAGATAATGCCGGCAGCGGTGATGCCGTCCATACGCGGCATCTTGACATCCATGCACACCACATCAGGGCGGTACTTGCGGGTCAGTTCCACGGCTTCCTCGCCGTTGGCGGCCTGACCAACGACCTCATAACCGTTGTCTTCCAGCATGGCGACCAGATCCATGCGGTTCACGGCTTCGTCCTCGGCCACGACAACGGTACGCGGACCGTCCTCGGGCTTGGCCTTGCGCTCAGCAGGTTCGCTTTCATTGGCCACGGCCTTGAGCTCTTCGTCGGTCAGCACCTCATCGATGTTGATACTCGGTTCTTCGGACTTCTTCCTTGCAGCCATGCCAACCTCTTTCTTGAATTACCCAACAATGGGGTTCACAATAATTTCAGCGAACTCCTAACTAAAGTGCCCTCGGTGGGACTCGAACCCACCACCTTCGCATACCCTGCCGAGCTGAGGGCAATTCCTTGTCAGGAATCGCTTCTGACTCAGTTTACCCTCCTGTACATCCTGTTCGCGGTTTCTCTGCGAGCTTTGCCCGCACGCTGAACCGTTCCCGTTTTGTACGGCAGTCAAGAGTAGCGGCTGCGGACGCGGCCTGTCAAATATCGGCGTGTGGGAGAATGGAGTTTCCGTTTTCGCGGAGTGTCCACATAGATGCAGGGGTTACCAAGGTGACCGTGTTCTTTAGGGTGTGCGCTGCGCGAAGACGGTTTTTTATTGGCTGAAGGAGGCCGAAGATGGTTGAAGAGACAAAGAGGCCCTTGCGCCGCAGGCGTTTTGGGTGCATTCTCGAACGCAAGGGTTCGACAGGGGATGTCACGAGCATCGAGGCTCGTTATATCTCGCCGATCAATGGTCAGCGTGTGTCGAAACGTTTCGCGCCGGGCAGGCGGGGCGATGCCGAGGATTGGCTCGAGACCGAGAGGTCGATCGTCGATCTGCACCGTCGTGGGATGATGACGTGGATTCCTCCACGGGACCGGGATGGGAACACGTTGACGCCGAAGCTGACGTTCGGCGTGTTCGCCGACGGGTATGTGCGCCGGCATCGCAGGAAGGACGGCGCCGAGATCGCGGGCTCGACGTTGCGTAACCTGCGCAATGACATCAAGCATCTCAAGGAGGCGTTCGGCGACGTGAAACTGGCCGAGTTGACCGAGGAGCTGGTGACCGAATGGTATTACGGGCCGCATCCGAACGGGGAATGGCAGTTCCGCTCGGAATGCATCCGGTTGAAGATGCTGTTGCGGGAGGCGTGTGCGCCGGGCTCCAAGGGCGCTCCTCCCCTGTTGGCGGAGAACCCGTTCACGCTGCCGATCCCGCCCGAGCCGGAGGCCGGGTCGTCGGATATTCCGCCGGTCACGCCCGACGAACTGTACCATATATATAATGCGATGCCGGGCTATACGCGGCTGTCGGTGTATCTCGCGGCCTGCGCGGGCGGCATGCGCATCGGCGAGGTCTGCGGTCTGATGGACACGGACTTCGACTTGGAGAACAAGGTGCTGATGATCCGTCGCAGCGTCAGCCATGGCGCGGATGATCTGGGCCCGTCCCGGATCGGCAGGCTGAAGACGAAGGGGTCCCGGCGTACGGTGCCTATCCCGGACATGCTGATTCCTTTGATTCGCATGCATCTCGAGGATCGTCCGGACCAGTCGAACCACATGTTCTTCCAGGCCAAGCGCGGCGAGATCCTGTGTCAGAACACTCTGCGCAACCACTTCATGAAGGCCCGCAAGGCGGCGGGCCGTCCCGACCTGCAGTTCCGCACTCTGCGCGTGACCCACGCCACCCGTCTCATGCTCGATGGCAGCAGTCTCAAGGAGACGATGGACGCCCTCGGACATGTGAGGGAGGAGACCACGTTGCGGCATTACCTGCGTGCCGTGCCGGAGCATCAGAGGGAGGCCGCGGAACGCACCGCCGCCTATCTGCTGTCCGCGGACCCGTCGCTCGCGATCGCCTCGCTGCCTCCCGCTCCCGCCGGGCTGGACGCGGACGGCGATGCGGGCGACATGGCCGCGTTGGCGTTGCTGCTTGGCCAGGTGTCGACGCTGATGGCCGGCATCGCCGCCCGGAACGCGCAGCCGGCCGGATAGCCCGGCTTCCGCCCGCCCCTGCGGTCACGCGCCTATGGCCGGACCGTCCATGCCCGCATCCTGCGCGGGTCCGGGACGGTCCGGCGTTTCCATGGGCATCGCGCCGGGCAGTACGGCGGGGTCGGGGAACATGTTCGCGGCGGGCCATAGCCCGGTCGGCCCCTCGTCGGGTGCGGGATCGTAGCCGGGGCCCGTCGCCTGCGCCTGGCGGATGCATTCGCTCACACTCCCCTGGAACGTGCTCTCGCGGGCGGCGGCCCGGCGGACCAGGTCGAGGCCGGCGGCGTCGCTGCGGTCCATGTCGACGATGAGCATGGTCGGCATGCCCGCGCCGAGGATCAGGTGCCGGTCCGTGGTCTCTGCGAGGTCGTCGTGCGGCGTGATGATCGGATGGTCCGTGACCTGCAACGGGTTGGCGGGGTCGTCGGGCAGAGCGAGGTGGATGTCCTCCGGCTTGGTGGCGGGGATGCGGATGGGTTGGACGGCGAGCGGCTGGGCGGGGTCGGGGTTTCTGGTGGCGATTTCCCCGGTGATCCAGGCGGCGTTCCAGTCGTAGACGCCGATGGGCGCGTGCAGGTCGGGCTCGGCCATGACGCGGGCCTGGAGCGCATGGGCGCGGATGACGCCCCGGTCCTCATGCCAGTGGGAGTTGAGGAGTCCGATGGAGGCGAGCAGCTGGTCTCCCACCATGCGGCCCTTGTCCTTGTATCTGTTCCATTCCGCGGCTCCTTGCGGCTGGTCCGCCGGGTTGAGCGCGTCGCGTGCGACCTGGACGGTGCCGAGGGCGTGCGCGAGGTCGAGCGCGATGTCCTTCCATGGACGGCGGGTGTCGATCGCGATGGCGTGTTCGTCGAGCCGGAATCCCATGGGTTCGGCGGCGGCCTTCGCCTCGTGCCCGACGGTCAGGCCCTGCCGCGTGAGGGTCTTCGAGAGGGCCTGGGCGACCCGCGCGAACAGGTAGGTCTCCTCGGCCTCGTCGAGCGTGAAGTCGGGCAGGATGCCGCCCTTCCCCCGGATGTTTTGGATGTCCTGTTCGGTGTAGTCGCCACGGTCCTTGAGATGCGGGTCCTGCCAGGCTGGCGTGGTGCTGCGGGGATTGTCGGCCATGATGGTCCTCCTTGATGGGCGGGGCCGTCTTTCGGCCCCTTCCCATCCGGCACCCGCACGCCGCGAGCCGCCGGCCGATTCTTTTCCCATTTCAGATTCGCCGTTCAGGAACCTCGATGTCCGGTTTCCGCATCCGGCTCCTGTGCCTTGATCATCTTCATCAATGTCAGCCGATTTTATATAATAAGAAAATGGTTTTATATAATAAGGAGGTGGATCATGGATTCTTCTTTTGGGAAAGAGGGGATACTATCCCGTCTGAGACTTCTCGATGAAGACCTTGATTTCCGTTTCGGCGGCGCGCGCAGGTTCGAACTCGTAATCTCAGGAGGCAGTGCTTTATCGATTCGAGGACTCATCCCTTCCCGTGTAACCACCGACATCGATGTGCTGTCCGTGCCCGACGAAGTCGTCGATTTGATGTCCGCCTATGACATGAACTCTCATGTGGACACTTTCCGGTATATGTACCCGACTCACTGGCACGACAGGATACGTCCCGTGGAATTTGATGGTTCGGTACTTGACGTATATACCTTGGGAAACGAGGATCTCGCCATAACGAAACTCCTTTCGTGGAGAGGCGACAAGGATCGAAGGGACCTTGAAAATATGTGGTCCAATGGGTCCATCAACCGCAGCACCTTGAACAGCATCCTTCTGGACATTACCGAGGTTCGTATCAATATCACAGAGGCTCAATGGAACCTGCTCAACCAACGAATAGCAGTTTTGGATGGTCGCGACCCCTTTTCTTTCGATACGAGTACGACTTTCGGATTTCCCTCCTTCTCATCCGATGACCAGCCACCGTCAGAACTCGATGCCCCTCATCCGTCCCTATGATTGGAGATCATTCGTGAGACGCCCCAACTTCGAGCCGTGGTCGCGCAGATACCTGTTGCACCTTTCCGGATTGTCGAGATTCGATTTTCCTCGTCTGTGCGCCATGGCGTGCCATAGTGAAGGACGGCTGCGCGAGCCTTTGTTGCTGTACGCTCTGCAGTCGGACCGTTTTCCCGAGCTGATGGCCATGACCGACGATTCCGAGCTGAGGGGTGAATATGAGCATGCGGCCGATTCTCTAGGGGAACTCGCCCCCCAAGACTATGCGTTGGAGCACGGCTACGACCCTTCCACCGGTGACAGGTACCGGAAGGTGTTGAACTCCTTCTATGCCGACTGGCACAGGCCGGAGACTCTTGCCCGCTCGAAATCCATCAGAAGGGATGCCTGTCTTCGCGCGAAACGGGAGAGGGGTGTGCCTGTCGCGCCAATCTGCCGTGAACTCGGACTGAATGTCGGGAACGTGAACGCGTGGCTCAAGAATGGGGACATGTCGAAGGTGAGCCTGGAGAACGCGACCAGACTGGCACGAGCGTTCCGCGCGGCGTGACCAATCTTTCCCGTTATCGGGGGTCCGGCCTGTGTATCGGATGCGCACGCCGTCCAACGAAAGGCCTTTTATCATTCGTCCCGTCCGTCACCGGCATGTACTTCACGACGTACAATCGGGATATGGGAGAAATCACGATGGAACCGGCTTACCGCAGTATCGAGGAGGAGACCGTCACGCGTCTGCCGTCCAAGGCGTTCGACGAGTTTCTCAAGGCCCTCGACAGGCCGGTGCCGCAGACCGCCCGGGACCTTATCGGCATGGAGCCCGATTGGCTATGAGGTTCACGTCCCCGCGTAGGGCCTGGTCCGGCGACGTGCTCGACGGGTCCCGGCTGCGGCGTCGCGCCCATCTACGAGCGGCTGCCGCTTCGTGCGCGGGACGCCGAGAAACACGGACATCGGCCGTATAACGTAAGTCGGAAAAAACAGCAGGCCCTCCGCCGCGGGACGGAGGGCCTGTTTTCGGGCGGAGAATCAGATCTCGGCCAGCGCCTTGTCTAGGAGCGTGCGCACCGCATTGCTGCGGCTCATGTGGTGTTTGCGCATGTACCGTTCCAGCTTCGCGTCGCGTTCGTCGTCCAGACGGACGCGGATCACGTTGGAGGCAGGGGTGCTGCCCACGGCTAGGGGACGGCCGGGGGTTCTCTTCAGCGCCTCGGATAGCTGCTCGTCGGTGTAGCCCCTCTCGGCCTCCTCGGCATCGGCCTTGAGCATCGCGGCCTCGTCGGCCGGCAGTTCGTCGTAGGAGAGGATGTCGTAGTTCATGTCCATTGCCTGCCTCCTTCCAGCAGTTTCACGTATTGGGTCCTCATGCGCATCGCATGGATGAGCGCCGGCCCCTCGATGTGTCGGCCACCACCACCTCCAGGGAAGGCCGTCCGGTGATATACCCAGATACAGGACCTTGAGGGGGTCCTCACGCAGCACGATGTCGCGAAGCGGATGCTCCACCACGTACATGGCGTCATCCGGTTCGATGCCGTGCTTGAGCGCCGAAGGGAATATGTTCACGATAATATTGTGACACAAAATAGGCGACGGGTCAAGGACGGGAACATGTCGAAGGTGAGCCTGGAGAACGCGACCAGACTGGCACACGCGTTCCGCGCGGCGTGATCGGACCTTTCCGTTATCGGGGCTCCGGCCTGTGTATCGAATGCATACGCCGTCCAACGAAAGGTCTTTTATCATGCGTCCCGCCGTTCCCGTCCATGTGAAGGAGGACGTCGAGACCCCTTCCCTGCTTGCCGAATTCCGCATGGGTCCGACATTCTGGTCCAGGGTGAGCCCCCTGGAGATCTCGTATTGGCAGGTCCGTCGGGACAACCGTCTGATCATCGAGGCGTGCTGGATGGGGATGACTCTTCTGTCCTTGTCGGCCATTGTGGTCCAGTTGACGATCGAACTGCTGATGGGCATCGATCTCTTCCTGTTGGGATTGGTCCTTTGCCTGGTCGCGTTGCCGTTGGAGGCCGCCTGCTGGTGGCGTTGGAGGCTGTCGCGTATGGACGCCGATACCGCCCTGACCCTCGCCCGGGCGTTGTCTTCCTTCAGGGATTACGTCTCGGTTAGATGAGCCGCCCTGTTTTGTCCGCATATCGATGGCATGCGTCGCATGGCTTGAGTGACAACCATGACAATGATCAGGAGGAGGCGTGTGATGACGGGTTCGGCTCATGGCGGTCCGGCCGATGACAATGATGTCGGAGGTGTTTTCCGCGTATGCGTGGGCGTGGAAGAATCGGCTCGTTCCGCCCCGTTGATGTGGGGTGTTTTCGATGAACCGTTGACGGATCATGATCTGCTGGTATTGTCGCGCGCGTTTGATTTCTCGGACGGGCTCAGGGAGCATTGCGTGCCGGCCGCGTGGGAGGCCCTTGATTCGACATTGGATTCCGGTGTGCGCGAGCTTGTATCGCATCCGCCCCGGACCGAGGCCGAGCTTGCGGCGGCCATCGCGGGTTTGGGTCATGCCGTCGCCCGGCGGGCGGTGGATGGCGCGCTCGATCGTCTTCAGTCCAGATGGCTGTAACGCTGCACTTCGATGATGTTGCGGGGCAATCTGTTCTCCGTTTCCCCGGATGGCGCATGTTCCGTCCATCGTGTGGACTGGTTGGTCCGCCGGCAGTGGTCGGCTATCTCCTTTGATATGAGCCGCATGGTCTTTCCTGACGGTTCGGACGGTTTCGGTCAGCTGGGGCATGTACATGGTCCCATTATCCCCAATATCCCTTCTTTGGCCCGATATCGGCGGGATTCGGGCCGGCGGCGGCGTGGATGGCCGGATTGCGTGTCGTGTGTTGGGAGGCTTGCATGGCTGGTGGCGAGGGGAAGCGGGGGTCGTCGGGCAAGGCGTTCGTGGTGGCCGGCATGGTGGTCGCGGCCCCGCTGCTCACGGTCGTGGTCGTGTTGTTGTGCCTGGTGATCCTGGTGGTCGCGATCCTGCAGTCGGATTACGGCCTGGGGACGCGTTGCGTGACGGGCTCCTCGTCGTGGGTGGATTGGGCGGTGTCGGTCGCGAAGGATGATTCGCACGGGTATTCACAGCCGAACCGCGGGGGCGACCCGGATTACGACTGTTCGTCGTTCGTGTGGGCGGCGTTGCGCCATGCGGGCTTCGACGTGGGGTCGAGCCCGTTCAACACTGACGGCATGGATTCGGTGTTGAAGGCGGCCGGTTTCGAACGGTCGGATTTCAGGGATGTGGCGTCCCTGCAGGCGGGCGACGTCGTGTGGGCCGACGGGCATACGGAGATCTACATGGGTGATGGCGAGTTCGTGGGCGCGCATTGGGACGAGAGGCATGGGGTCGAGGGCAGGACGCCCGGCGACCAGACCGGTGACGAGATCGGCGTGACGTCCACGTTGAACGCGCGGTACACGCGCGTGTACCGTGCGCCGGCCTCGCAGGGCTCGCAGGCGGTGTCGGGCGGCACGTCGGATTCCGGTTGGGACGGGATGGGCGCGGAGCAGGCGAAGGCCGCATGGTTCGGCGGCCTGGCCGGTCCGGGCAATACGTGCGTCTCGTATCCGCAGGGCCAGTGCACGTGGGGCGCGTGCCTGCGCGCCTACCGTCTGGGGTGGAAGCATGTGGGCCAGTATTGGGGCGATGGCGGCATGTGGGCCTCGTCCGCGGCCGCGGAGGGTTACAGGGTGACGCGGACGGCCCCGGTGCCGGGCGCGATCGTGAGTTTCCCGCCCGGCGTGCAGGGCGCTGATCCGGCGGCCGGGCATGTGGCCGTGGTCGAGTCGGTGGACGCGTCGAAGGGCACGTTCACGATCAGCGAGATGAACGCGCATGGCCCGGTGTACACGTCGCGCGAGCTGCCCATCGCGGGCGGCGCGAATTTCATCCTGCCCAAGGATCCGATCCACGGGGCCGGCGGGGGTTCCTCGTCGGCGGCGACGTGCTCGGCGGGCGACCAGGACGGCGAGAAGGCGAGCGTGGAGGAGGCGAAGAGGATCGCGAAGCGCAAGATGAAGGACATGGGCTGGGATGACGGTTCCCAGTTCGAGTGTCTGGACACGATCTTCACCGAGGAGTCGGGCTGGCGGTGGGACGCCACCAACCCGGACAGCGGCGCGTACGGCATCCCCCAGTCGCTGCCGGCGGAGAAGATGGCCTCGGCCGGCCAGGATTGGCGGACGAACGCGGCCACGCAGATCGACTGGGGCCTGAAATACATTCGTGACAGGTACGGGACGCCGTGCGGCGCGTACGCGGAACGCAGGGCCAAGGGCTGGTACTGAGATTATCGGCGTCCGTTCGGGTGGTTTTTCCGGGAGCGGTCGTCTCATGGCGTTCCCGGGCCGGCCGGCGCATGATTTTCTTCTCTTTTTTCCCGTGCGCCGGCGGGCCGCTTTCCTTCACGGCCCCATGCCCCTCCCCCGGGCGTGGGGCCTTTCCTTTCTTTCCGGCCCGTTATCGGCCGTGGGCCGTGCCGGCGCGTGGTGGATGCGCGGATCCGTGTTGTCGGGCCGTGGAGGCTTGTGATGAGGGAGGCTGTGATGTCCGGGATGGTGTTGGCCGATGATTCGCTGATCAACCTGTTCCCCGATCCCGCGTGGGATGTGGCGGGGTTCAGGGACCTGGCGGGGGGCGTGATAGCGGTGTGCCTGTACGCGGCGGTCGCGATGGTGATCGTCGGCGTGCTGACCCTGCTGCCGGGCCTGATCACGAACAACATGATGGAGCGCGCGTTCTCGTGGAGGCGGCTGCTGTGCGCGTTGATGATCCCGTTGACGATCGGCGCGGCGACGGGCGGGTTCGTGTGGGGCGCGGGCGCGTTCGGCGCGGACGGGCTGGCGGTGAACGACTCGTACCAGTCCGCGAACGGTCATCCCGACTGGAAGGGCGTGAAGAGCGACGAGGCGAAGAAGTCGGATGATCTGGGCGGCGTGGTCCGGCAGTTGGGCGAGGACATCGCGAACCGTGTGGGCAAGGCCGCGGGCGACGCGATCGACAAGGCCCTGTCGACGGGCAAGAAGGCGTGGCAGTGGCTGTCCGGCGGCGACGGGAAGGGCAACGTGTTCCAGAAGGCCGGGGACGCCGCGTCCGGGGCCTGGGATTGGGCTTCGGGCGGCGACGGGAAGGGCAACGTGTTCGAGAAGACGGGCCGGGCGGCGGGCGACCTGTGGTCGTCCCTGTTCGGCTGAGCCGTCCGCCCCCGTTATCGGCACGAGACGTCCGCCGCCTTTGGTGGCGGTGGGGAAAGGAGGGTGAATCATGACCATTATTCATCCAATCGCCGCCACCGCGTCCGATATCGTGCTGGCGTTGACCGACAACGACCTGTCCGGGTTCTCCGTGTCCCCGAACTGGACGTTCTTCCCGTTCATGAGCCTGGTGTCGAACATCGTGGGCGGCCTGTGGGCTTTGGGCATCTTCGTGGCGACGGCCGCGTGGATCATCGCCGCGTTCTCCTGGGTCGTGTCCAAGGCGATCCACAACAGCACGATGCAGCAGTACAGCGGCATCGTGTTCGTGTGGATCGCGCTGGGCATGATGCTGCTCGGCTCGGCCATGGCGATCGTCAAGTTCGCGTCCACGCAGGCCCTGTTCTGACCTCGGGGCCCGTTCCCTTTTTCCTCCGGGCCCGTCCCGCCGTCGGGGCGGGCCCTTTCCTTTTCTCGTTTTTCCGTTGTTGGGAGGCTGTCGTGGGCGATGTCGTCGAGGCGGTGCTGCAGAAGCTGTTCCCGTGGATGCTGGATCCGATGGGCAAGGCGTTGCAGGGCATGATGGTGGGCGCGTTCTCGTCGACCGCCGGGTCCGTGTCGTACGCGGAGTGGAACGTGGCGATCACGGCCGCGAACAGGATCGGCTGGGTGATGGGTTTCGTGAACATGCTCGTCTGCGCGGTGGGCGCGGTGCATGCGGCCGTGAAGGCCAGCCCGGCGGAGTCGGTCAAGTCGTTCGCGATGGCGGTGCTCGCCTGGCCGTTGACCGCGATCTGCGTGAGCGTGATGATCACGTGCGAGGGGATCGTGAGCCTCCTGTCCGCGAGGATCCTCGCGGTGGGCGCGGACACGACCAAGGGCCGGGGCATGGAGTCGATGGTGTCGGCCATGTTCAAGAAGATCCTGGAGCAGGCGTCCGTCCTGCATTCGCTGACGATGCTGCTCGTCTATCTGGTGTTGTTCGTGGGCGTGTTCCTCCTGTGCTGCATGCTCGCGGCCCGCACCCTGTGCCTGGTGCTGCTGGCCGCGGTCGCCCCCTTGCCGGTGATGAGCGCCGGCTGGAAGGCGACCCGGCCGGCGATGCGCCGCTGGCTTTCGGCCGTGGTGGGCGTGATGCTGGCCAAGCCGTTGGCCGCGCTGGTGATCACGGTCGGGTCGGCGCTGATGACCTCGCAGACCACGTCGGGCGTGGGCGAGGGCAGTTTCTGGGATCTGCTGGTCGGCATCGCCGCGATCTACATGGCCTGCTATTCGCCGAAGATGATCATGCCGGTCGTGCAGTTCCTGGGCGACGACCGGAGCATGGGCATGCAGCAGGCCGCGAGCCAGGCGGGCCGGAACGCGCTGGTGACCGCGGCCCAGCTGACCCGGCAGGTCGTGACCGCGGCCGCCGGGGTGGCGACCGGCGGGGCCGCGGCGGCGGGCGTGCAGTTGCCCGGCATGGCGCAGGGCGGGCTGGCCGCCCTGACCGGCCAATGGGGGCAGGTCGGCGAACAGGCCGGAAAAATGCTCGCCGGCTCCAAGGCCGACGGCAAGGACAAGGATGATGGCGGCGGGGCCCGGGATTCCGGCGCCCATGCCGCCGACCCGTCGAAGGACGACGGGTACGAGCCGCCGGTCTCCGCTCCCCCGGGCCCGGATGGCTCGGCCATTCCGTCGCCCGATGGCGCGTCGTCCGCCGGAACCGCGCCCGGCGGCGAGGGAGGGGACGGTGGCCGGGGCGTCGCGGGCCGTGACGGTTCGGACGGTGCCGACGGGATCGGCGGCGAGGGAGGCCTGGGCGGTGCCGGCGGCGAGGGCCGGACCGGATCGTCCGGCACCCCGGGGTCTCCGGGCGATCCGGGACCTGCCGGGATGCCCGGACCGGACGCGACGCCGGCGCCCCCGGTCTCGCCGCAGTCGCCGTCGGGCCCGGTCCTGGCCTGACTTATCGATGAGGTGCCGGGTGGCGTCCCCGTATGGGCGGGGATCGCGCCCGGCCCTTTTTTCTTGTTTGATCGGAGGTTGCTGATGGTGGATGCTGACGGCAGGGACGACGGGGCGAGGGTGCCCACGGCGGCGTTCAGCCGCCTGTCGGCCACGAATGTCTTGTTCGGGTGGACATGGCCGCAGATCGGCGTGGGCCTGGCCGGCCTGGTCATGGTCGTGGGCGGCGCGGCGGCGGGCATGGTGCTGCCGTTGATGCTCGCGGGCGGCGTGGTCATGGCGTACGGGCTGATCCGTTACGAGGGGTTGAGCCTGATGGCGTGGACGTACGTATGGCTGGCGTGGCGGCGGCGTGTGCGCGACGGGTCGACCCGATGGTCGGCGAGCCCGCTCGCCTCGGGCCGGCCGGCGGGCGTGCTGGGCGTGTGGGGCCAGGTCGGGTCCCGGGCCCAGGTGGTCGAGGGGTCCGGCGTGGAGGTGGTCGGAACCCCGTTCCATGGCGCCTGCTACCTGTTCGACCCGGAACGCCGGCGGGCGACCGCGGTGCTCGCGTTGAAGGTCGAGGAGTGGACGTTGAGCACGGATGCGTCGAAATCGTCGCGCGCGGCCGCCTTGAACGATCTGACCGCCCGTCTGGCGGACACGCCGGGAGTGGTCGAGCTCAAGGAGACCGCGCTCCTGCTGCCGGGAGCCGCGCCCGCGCCGGACCTGCCCGACGATGGCGGGTCGCCGGAGTGGATGCGCCGCGACATGGCGGAATTGTGGGCCCTGCCGGAGGTCATGACCCCGTTGGCGAACGTGAGCTACGTGTCCGTGACCTGCGACGTGGACCGGCTCAAGGGCGTGGACCGCGCCCGGGGCCGGCTCACGGAACGCGATCGGGTCGGGGTCGCGTTGGGCGACCTGGTGAAGATGACCGTCGCCCCGGCCCTGGTCGAATGCGGGGCGCGTCCCGGTTCGGTGCGCTGGTGCGGACTGGACGACCTGCGCACGCTGATCCGGTCGGTTTCGGATCCGGCCGGCAACGCGGACCGTCCTCCGGTCACCCGCGACGAGCCGACGCTGGGCTGGTGCGAGGAGAGCCTCGACGGGGAGAGCGTGACCCTGGAATCGTGCGTGGCGCGCACCTGGTGGGTGACCCAGTGGCCCGACCGGCCCGTGCCGGCGGGCTGGACGCGCGACATCCTGCAGGGCGGCAGGATGATCGCCCTGACCCATATCTGGAGGCCCATGAGCATGGAGAAAAGCGAGAAGGACCTGCGTGACCGCGAGTCCAGCATCCTGCAGCGCGACACGTTGCAGAACCAGCGGAAACTGTCGCGCGACGAACGCCGTGAGCGCCGCGAGCAGCGGCAGCGGGAGGCGGAGCAGGACGCGAACTGGCCCGACACCGACCATCAGGGGTTCATCACCCTGTTCGCCCCGGACCGCGACATGCTGGCCGTGTTCGAACGCGACCTGCGCGTGCGCGTCGGCAAGTACCATCTGCGCCTGTCCGGCCTGCGCGGCCAGCAGCGGCAGGCGTTGACCGCGGTCCTGCCGCTGGGGTTGTGACCATGGGCGCGCACGGCCAGGAGGACTGGTTCGACGAGGTCATGCCCGGGTTGGACGCCGTGCGGCCTGGTGGGAAACGGCGATTCCCATGGCCCGGCCGGCATGGGAAGGACGACGGGGACGAGGCCGAGGCCCGCACCAGGCCCCGTATCGGGGTGCGTGTGGGCGTGGCGACGGTGATCGTCACGGGTCTCATGGTCGGGGCCGGGCTGACTGCGGGCATGGTCTCCGCGAACCGGCGCGAACGGCTGGCCGACGCGTCGGCGGCGTGCGAACGATCCGCCCGGGCATGGTCCGCGGGATCGGCCGAATGGGGCCGTGACCGCGACCGGATCATGGGATCGGTCGACCTCGACGCGCTGCGCGCCACGGACCCCGATATGGCGGGCACCCTCGAACGGCTTTCCTCCGACCCCGTCACGCCGGCCGGCTGCACGGCCGGAGGCGACGCGGCAACGCTCGACGCGGACGCGAAACGCATCTCCAAGGCCGCCGACATGCTCGCGAAACGGTCGGAACGGCTGGAAAAGGCCGTGGCGAAGGCCGGACAGACGGTCGGCGACGCCGAATCGTCACGGGCCAGGAGCCGGCTCGAACGGGCCGTGGCCGACGCGCGGGGCCTGCTGGCGGGGAGCACGGCGGACCAGTACAAGGTGCCGTACCTGTACCGTCGGCTCGAACAGCTCACGGAACAGGCGGCGGGGCTGCTCGACGACGGGTCCGCGTCCCCGGAGGACATGGACCGGCTCTTCCAGGGCATCGACTCCATGGTCGCCTCGCTCGCCTCCGGCACGCGATGACGGGCCGCCATACGGTTATCGGCCCGGCGCACGCGTGTACGGACAAACAGATCAGGAAACAGGAAGGAATCGGTCATGCCGTGTCGGTCAGAGCGTTCCGGACTCATCGAACGCGCCATCCTCGCGCGATCAATGGGGGCGGGCCGATGATGCACCTCGTACTCGTGATCGCCGTCGTCATCATTCTCGCCGCGTCCTGTCTGCTGACGTTCGCCCTGTGCCGTGCGGCCACGCGCCGCGACATGCTTGAGGCCCGTTGACGTGAGGAGTCGGCCGGTTCCGTGGGTGAGGAGAGCCATGAGAGCGCATGAAACGCTTGAGCGCGCCGGGCGTCATGGCGGCTTCCCGGCCCGTGGTTCCGCTTCGGGCCTGTTGGCGGCCTGCCCGTCGGACGGCAGCCACGACTTCTACCTGTCGATGATGCTCGACGTTCCCGTGCCGCGCGTGCCCATGCTGCGCACACGTCTGCAAAACTCCCGCCGAGGGGCGCAACGCGCATCCGACGTACAGGAAGCTGGCCGCGTGGTGCAAGTGCAGCGTGGGCACGGTCAAACGCCACTTGTCATGGCTGGAAGGGGGACGTGTGGTGATGGAGCAGCGGTTCCGTCTGCGTGACGGCTCGCCGGTCATGCCGCGCTGGCGCCGTTGACGATATAGGCGCCCTTCGTGGGTGTCGGCGTCGGCGATCATGTGCTTTTTCCGTTCAGGGAGGTTTCGTATGGCTGACAATCCTGCCGGGGTCCGTGCCGGCAAGGCCGGGGGTCCGCATGGGTTGCGGGTCCTGTCCCCGGCCGATCCGGGGTATGTGGAGTGGTGCCGGTCCGGCATGCCCCAGAGGATCCGTCTGCTCAAGCTCGCCGCCGAGAAACGCCGCCGGATCGAGCAGGGCGTGATCTGTCCGAAATGCCATAGGCGCCGGGTCCGTGCCGGCGACACGTTGTGCGCCCAGTGCCGTCACTTGGAGGATCTGCCCCGCTGCCGGGAATGCGGGAGGCGGACGAGCCGTCCCGTGGACGGGTTGTGCGGCCGATGCCGGCAGCTCCTTTCGGGGAAGGCGAGGACATGAACCCGATGGACGTGGCCTTGGAGGCCCTGTACTTGCTGGGTGTGGTGCTGTGCTGCGCGCTCCTGTCACGTGAGGAGGGCTCGCGCGAGGGTCTGGGTTCGCGTCGCGCCTGTCTGTTCATGCTGGCGTTGGCGGTGGAGGCGATGCAGGCGGGGTTGGGTTCGCTCGCGTTCCGGGAGCCGTGGGGCGCGCCGTTCGCGCCCTGGCAGGCGTTCGACCTGACAGGAGCGGTACTGGCGGACCTGTTCCTCGCATGGGCCCTGCTGCGCGGCGACGGCGGGGCTCCCGGCCCGGACTACCGGTGACGCGTACCGCCGGTCATTCCTCCCGTTCGTGTTCGTGTTCCACCTCGAAGCGGATCTTGAGCCGCGTACGGCCGCGGCGGGCATGGCGCGCGATTCGGCTTTGTCTGCCCTTTCCACCCTCCCGGACGTTGTGGCGTGCGTGGCGTCCCCGCGCACGGACGCGGGCAAGAAGATTTCTTGCGGCCGCCATGACGCGCAGGAGCGACAGCGCCACAAGGCAGCCGATGGTGAGCAGCGCCACCAGATCGTGGTTCCGGGCGGCGGGCAGGTTCAGGATGATTTCGAGGATGTCGAGCATGGCCTCGACCAAGTTTCTGATGTATTCCATGTGCCGTGGTATGCGTTCGCTGGCCATGTTTATGCTCGCAGCCGATTCTGGTAGACCTTCAATCTGCGTACGATGCCCGGTGTCGACAATGCCTACACGGAATTGGCCCTGTCGTTGGTCGGCGACTGGCTCACCCATGTCTCCGAGAAGGCGGCGTGTTTCCGTCTTTGCCGAACCGACGATATCCAGACCGTATGAGTCTGGCTTGGTGACCCCCGATATGCGTGTTTCCGGGTGCAACCATTACGGGTATCATGCCGGGAAACGGCTTGTCATTGGGAATGCATGGGGATATGTTTAATCGGGTACCCCGATATATGTAGGGTGGGTCATAGGAGGATGGCATGAGAGAGAACACACTGAGGAACGCTCCTCTCGACGGGCTGAGCATCACGCTGACCTGGTCCATACCGGAAAACCCGCCCTCACAGGGTCCGGAGGATTTCTTCTCGAATTATCAGCTTCGTTTCAAGGATTCCCAGCCCGATGGTTCGATTATCTGCATCGTCAAGAACGACGGCTGGTCCACAGGCGATTACCCATACAGCTACCAGCTGCAGAACGAACGGGAAGGCATCAGCTTCGACCTGGACGTCGACCGGTTCCGCATCGACATGACAAAGCCGGATAACTATTCCAACTGGGATTCCTTCGCTCCCGTCATCGAATCGGGCATAGACATACTTCTACAGGCATTGAATAAGACCGTGGGTGCCACGTGCTTCGATTCGGTTTCCATCCGGTATGACGACTGGTTCCCGACGGAAATCACAGGAAGGGATTCCTCCCATTTCATCAGGGACGTTCTTGGTTTTTCCATCGCCCTTCCCGACCGGATTGACGAAGGATTCCCTTCCAAAGGTGATGAATCGGTCCAGGCATACGTCAATCGGCATCTCGCCGGCTGCGGATTGGACGCGACCATCAAGGTGGCGGACATGACACGCATCGCCGGACGCCCCGCGGATCCCAGTCGTGCAGGCGTGGCCCTGATGATGCAGATCTCGAATCGCTCGTCCATCGACACGGACCTGCGTTCCGTGATGGATTCCCTGTCGGAGGAACATGACATCGCGCATAGAATGTTCTTCACCCTCATCGAGCCGATAAGGGACACGTTCGGCGTTGGGGAGGACCAATGAAAACAGCCGAACTCTTGGAGACGCTTCGGACGAGGCAGCCCCTGTCCTGGAGACAGGTGAGGGACCGTCTGTCGCTCTCGCTTCCCCGCCAATCGCGACTCGATCTGGCATCAGACGACAGATACCCGCAGGAATCGGACTACGGAGGCGGGTCGGCCATCGTGGATTTCCTGGACATGAAAGATGGCTGGGCCGGCCCCGGCACGTTCGCGCCCTCCCGGATGATCATTCGGAACGCGCGCGCCTTCCTGTCCCGGGTCTCCGCTGTCAGCCGTATCGTGCCATGCGTTTCCCCTTCCCCGAGAGGAACCATCAACATCACCTATTATCTGGATGAGGACAGGGACATATCCGTCGAGGTGGGCGACGACGAGCTGGCTTCGTCCACGAACCTTGACCGTGATGACCTGTTCCTTGTCTGGAACCGGGATGATGCCATCCCACGGCAGCTTCTGGAGGCTTTGGCCCAGGGACGCCCTTTGACCCGTTCCTGGAATTCCCCGTCCCGTGGATGGTCCGTCAGATGACGTCCGCGGAGGATTATCCGGATCATGTGGACGATGCGGAGCAATTACTTCGGGCCGTTCTGACCAGGCATCACATCGAACGTATCCCATTGCCGGACGGTACGTTACGACTCAGAATCTCCCGGGATTTCTTCCTGCCATTCAGATCCGATGAAATCGGACTATCCGCGTTCAGGGAGCTGGCCGGCAAGGATACGATTCGCAGGCATGCGGATTCCATGTTCAGCTATTGCGGATTCGGTCGCACCCAGTGCGCGGATATGCGAGAGATCGATGCGGAGGTTGAAGCCGCCCCCATTCCAAAGGCTCCGGAGCACGCGAACATCGATCTCAGCGGGCTGCTGACCGAAGAGGATATTCGCTTATATCAGGCGGCCTCCGAGGCCACGCCTCATGGAAAGATCCGTCCGGTCAATCCTCATGCATGCCGCAAGGTCTATGCCGTGCTGGATCTGTTGAGGGAACGATTCACCGTGGAATGGGATCCGGAATCCAAAGGTTATCGCAAGGCCATCCGTCGGCCCCGATGATTCCTCACGCCGCCGGCATGGACGGGATCCAGCGTACGCCGCCCTTCTGTGGCTCCTGGTTGCCGTGGCTTGCGTGTACTGAAGGGGAGCGCCGCCGGTCCGGCTTCCCCTTCCGCTCCCCCGATATCGGCGGATTGTCGGGTGGATGGCATGCCGGCCGGCGGGATCGCCGGCCGTGGCATAGGATGTGTTCATGCGGACCGTCCCTCTCTCCCGGAAGGGGTGCCGGCGGTTGGTCCGATGATAGGAAAGGAACGAGGATGAGCGAAGAGGACAAGGTGCCGTCCCCGGACGGCGTGGGCGTGGTGCCCGAACCCGAGCCCGAAACGGTTCGCAGGCGTCCGAAGTGGCTGGCACCCGCGGCCGTGGGTTGCGTGCTGGTGCTGCTCGCCGTGGGCGGTGTGGCCGGCTGCCGTGTGTGGTCGGCGCGCGAACTGGCCGAGGCGAGGGAGGCTTGCGCCGTGGCGGCCGACGGGGCGCGTGGCGCGGCGAACGACTACAATGCGGTCGTCAACGGCCAGGCCGCCGACGCCTCGGCGGTCACCGTCGACCAGGTGAAGGACGCGAGGACCGTGGACGCGCTGGCCAAGGCGTTGAAGACCACGGTGCCCGAGTATGAGGGGTGCTTGGCCGGTTCCAAGGCCGGTTTGGACGAGGCGACGTCGAAGCTCGACAGGCAGGCCGCCTGGTACAAGACCCATGCCGCATCGCTCGGGAAGGCCGTCAAGGCGGTGGAATCCTCGAGGCTCGACAGGACGGTCGAGGACGCGGAGAAGCTGCTCGCCGATTCGAAGGGCAGGGTCGCCGACGAGAAGACCCGTAGCATGTTGGAGCAGGCCATCAAGGACAGGGACGCGGACGCGATCGGCGAGGCCGTGAACGCGGTGGACGGGTCGGTCAAGGCCAAGGCGAAGGCCGACGCCGACGCGAAGGCCAGAAGGGAGGCCGAGGAGAAGGCCCAGGCCGAACGGGAGGCCCAGGCGGCGGCCGACGCGGCGGCGGCCCAGGCGCAGGCGCAGCAGCAGGCCCAGTCCTATGGCGGCGGCTACTCGTACGGCGGCGGCACCGGCTACACCGGTGGAGGCTACACCGGCGGAGGCACGTACACGCCGCCCGCGACCGGAGGCGGCAACGGTGGGGGTTCCGCCTCCAGCGGACCAATCAGCGGAGGACACGGAATCGGCACATGCACGGATGGCTGCGCATCCCTTCCTCCAATTAAGCATTAATAAAAAACTATCTATCCCGTACCGGTTATCTGGTACGGGATTTTTCATTTCTTGGTTTCTGTTTCCCTGTGTTTTTCCTGTGATATCGGTGTGATTTCCCGGCCTGTGCGGGTGGGGGTCGCGGAGTCCGGCCTGTGGGACGGGTTCCGTGAGGGGCGGGAGAGGCCCGTCCTGTTGATCAACACAGGGAGGAGACCCTTATGGGTTTTCGTCATGATAGGGCGTCGGCCGGGCGGAGTCATGAACCGCTCGCGCGTGGCGCGCATGGGGCGGGGCCGGCACGCACGGTGCTTGCCGGCCTGGTGGCCGTGGCCACGCTGGCCACGGGCGGCCTGGTGGCGTCGACCGCGTATGCGGGCGGCGCGGGAGACAACCGTCCGGGCGGCGCGACCGGCGGCCTTCCCGCGGGCATGTTCTGGCAGTACAAGGACGACGCGTCCGGCAGCTTCGGTCCGGCCGCGAACGCGGACGGCTCGCCGCGCATCGCGTCGGTGGAGGCCGCGTACAAGCGTGCCGGCGTGAGTGTGGTGAACGACGGCGTGTACGACGGGCCGGGGGCGATCCGCGATACGTTGCGGGGCGCGCTGTCGAAGTGCGTGGCCGGGTTCCGTCAGCGCCATCCGGGCGAGGGCGACGGCGACTGCCGTGTCGTGGGCGTGGGCTCGGTCGCCGGCCAGCAGGGCGGCAGATGGGTGTACAACGGGTCCGGCGGCTATTCGGCGTCCGAATGGTACCCGTCCTGGGACTCGCAGATCAAACCGTATAAGTATTACTACGCAGGTACGCAGGAGTATGGTACTTCCACTCCGTTTGATGATGATCCGTCGACCAGCGTGGACAAGATCGCGTATGACAACATCGCGCGGGCCGGCGCGACGCCGAACCTGATCATCATCGTGCTGGACAAGTACCAGCCGAAGCCGCCGGAGACGCCTCCGGCCCCGCCGACGAAGAAGGTGGAGCAGGGCACGAGCGCTGATGGCATGTCGAACGAGACGGTGATCTCGACGGGCACTGGCGTGGGCGGCAAGAGGATGGTCGTCCAGGATGCGATCGATCCGAACGGCATGGCGTACAAGGTCACGGGCCAGAAGGTCACGGACACGACCACCGGCCAGGACGTGTCCGCGAAGTTCACGTTCAACACGGCGGACGGGCAGCCGGCCCCGAACGATGTGGCCACGGCCACGTGGAAGGGCGGCGACCTGCCGGAAAGGCACACATTCGAGTACCGTCTGACCATCACGGTCTCGCTGCCTTCCACGTCGAAGGTCACGGACACGCCGTCCGTCACGTGGAACGACAAGGGCACGGGCAAGGCCGACGGCCACGGGTTCCCGACCTGGCAGCCGAACCCGGACAAGAGCTGGATCCTGTACCGTGACGGCAAGTGGCAAGCCGTGGTCGATCCGGGCGAGACGAACAAGACCGGCGCGGACGACATGAAGTTCCTCGACGGGGACACGGTCGGCAGCGCGGTGAACGGCACCGTGGACCCCGGTCTGAAGGAGGCTCCCTCCAAGCTGGAGCTGACCGACGACTGGGCCGCCGCCGACTATCTGGTCGACCCGCAGGACGCGTCGAAGATCCGCGTGTTCGCGGCCGAGGCCGAGCCCGACCGCACCGACACGGTCGACGGCGCCACGGTGAAGCACTACACGCAGACCAGCGTCGCGGACATCGCGAACAAGGGCACCGACGTGACCGACATGTTCGACATCAAGGTCGAGGGCACCGTGGCGACCGCCACCGCGAAACCGGACTATTTGAAGACCCTGAAGGGCATGAGGAAGGGCCTGCAGCTGACCCTGCTCGTCCCGTTCACCGTGAACTTCGCGGACGGCAAGGGCGCGGCCCGGGTGCGCGAGGACTTCGGCAGGAAGCCGGGCGACGAGGTCACGTTCTGCACCTCGCCGGACGGCAAGGAGCTGACCAACAAGGGCAGCCAGACCGTGAACGGGCAGACCGAGCCGACCAACAAGCCGAAGATCTGCGGCTACGTGCCGCCGGTGAAGAAGGACGTGATCGCGGAATCCTCGCAGGGCGGCGGCCAGGAGAGCGTGGACGGCAAGGTCGTCCACCCGGGCCAGAAGGTCGAGTACCAGCTGACCACCGAGCCGAAGCTGCCCGCCGACCTGGCCACCATGGTCACGAGCGTGGCGTTCACTGACCAGTATGACGAGAACCTCGTGCCGGACAAGCAGACCGTCGAGATGATGGACCTGAACACCGGCAAGGTCGTGCCGAAGTCGAAGTACGCGACCAGGTGGGATGAAGGCAGGCACCTGTTCCAGCTGACCGTGAAGGACCAGTCGCTGATCGGCCAGTGGCGCGCCTCCTCCAGCCCGCGCGTCCAGATCCGCTTCGAGGGCACCGTCAGGGAGGATGCCCCCGCCGACCACAAGATCGGCAACAAGTGGGTTCTGACCCTGAACAACAGCCTGACCCCGTCGAACGAGGTGTTCAACCTGCCGCCCGTCTTCAACCCCTCGAAGAAGGACACCCAGTCCAAGGAGCAGGGCGACCCGACCGTCTCGATCGACGGCAAGACGATGCTGCTGGGCGACACCGGCCACTACACGATCGACCTCGACGCCACGCAGAAGGACCAGGCCTACAAGGTATGGCGATTGGGCCTGACGGATGATTTCGATGACGAGTACGTGAGCATCGACCCGTCGAGGATCGAGATCACGGGCGACGACGGCAAGGACTACACCAACGCATTCAACATCCAGGTGAGGGACGGCGTCGCCTACGCGTACGCGAAGACCGTGGACACCGAGATCCCCGCGACCGGCGAGACCGTGAAGGGCGACCCGCAGCCGACCGATCTGAAGGCCTACAGCGAGAAGTCCGACAAGGACCACGACCCGTTGAAGGACCCGGCCATCGACCAGTCGCTGCTCGGCCAGCACTACGCGGTCACCCTGCCCTACACGGTGGTCAAGGTCACCGACGGCTACGTGGTGAAGAACACCGCCACCCAGATCGTCAACAACGTGAGGAAGAAGACCAACACCGTCTCCAACCCGTTGAAGACCATCAACCCGAAGAAGGACGTGACCGTGAAGGTCGGCGGCGACAGCGTCGACGGCAAGAGCGTGTATTTGAACAGCACGTTCCTCTACCAGCTGGATTCCAGCATCCTGCCCGCGGACCGCGCCTACCAGAAGATCGCGAACTGGGGCATCACCGACCAGCTCGACCCGGCGTATGACAAGGCGACCGGCCAGTGGGCCGTGTACGCGGCCCGCGACCTGTACCGGGGCGGCGAGGCCATCGCCAAGAAGGGCGAGAGGATCGCCGGCAGCGGCTTCGACAGCTCGAGGCTCGGCGGCGACATGTTCACCGCGAACATCGACCCCTCCACCGGCCTCGTGGACATCCAGGCCACCCAGGCGTACCTGGACCTCGTGTCCGCGGACGACGCGCACGAGCAGGGCTGGCGCGCCTACGTGCAGGCCACGCGAGTGAAGGTCACCGACCGCCACGAGAACGTGTTCACCGAGCACGTGAACGGCAAGGACCTGACCAGCAACATCGTGTGGACCCGCACCCCTGACCTGACCCCGAGCATCGACATCGAGAAGTGGGACAAGAAGTCCGGCTTCCCGAAGGGCGACCGCGACGACTCCAAGGACGCCCTCGCCGGCGCCAAGGACGGCACGACCATCGTGTTCACCATCAAGAACACCAGCAAGGACGATTCCGGCCACGGTGCCTGGTTCAAGGCCAGCGACCTGAAGCTCGAGGACCACACCATCGTCGGCGACGGCGAGGTGAAGGACCTCAAGTACCCGGACAACTGGTCCACGCTGGTCCTCAAGCCCGGCCAGAGCGTCGAGGTGACCGGCACGCTCACCGGATTCACCAAGGACAGGCACACCGACCGCGCCAAGGTCACCGGCACCCCGTTGGTCGAATGCCCCGTGGTGGACAAGGACCCGTTCGGCGACGCCTCCGGCAAGCCGTCCACAGGCGGCGAAGCCGGCGACGGCGACGGTCCCAGGCAGGTGACCGTCGGCGATCGCACGCTGTGCGAGGACACGCCAGTCGAGTCCAACACCGACGACTGGAACGGCCGCCGGTCGCTGCTGGGCGAGACCGGTTCCGCGATCCTGCCGCTCGGCGTGGGCGCGCTGCTCATGGCCGGCCTCGGCGCCGCCGTCGTGATGGTCCGCCGCCGCAAGTCGGCGCATGACGACAAGGACGCGGCCCTCATGCCGCGCCGCGCCGCCTGACCCACTGGGGCCCGTCCCATGCGCGTCGCCGCGTGGAGGGCCCTTTTCCCGGGGCCGGCGTCCCGACCGGGACGTCGGCCCCTCATCCATGCAACGACATCGATCACTCCCCTCCTGTTGGGGAGGGGGCGGGCGCGGCATGCGGCCGCGCCCATAGGAGAAGGACACGATATGAGGAACATCATCCGCATCGGCGCCGGCACGGACCGCCGGAACCGGTTCGTCGCGATCGCGTTGGGCGTCGCCCTGGCGGTCGGACCGGCCGCCATGCTGCCCGCGGCGGCGCTGGCCGCGCCGGCCACGGACGCCGCGGCCGCGAGCACGACGGCCGGCGCGACCATCACATTGCAGGGCGCAGACGGAGCAAGCCTGGCCGGCCACACGTTCGACGTGTACCGGATCGGCACGTACACGGACCAGGTCCTGGACGGCACGCGGATCAGCAGTCTCGGCGTGCGCGGCGACACGGCGTCGAACGCGTGGGCGGCCGACGCGATCGGCATCGCCAACGCGTACGATCCAAGCACGGCCGACGACATCGGCAAGGTGTACGGCTATGATGACGCGGGCAACATCGCCAACATCAAGATGGACTCCCAGACCAGGCAGCTGCGCAACATCAGCAAGGCCCTGGCCCAGTCCTCGAGGCGGCCGGCCGCCATCCAGGGCGGCGCGAACCTGACGACCACCCGGTCCACGCTGACGATCAACGTGCCCTCCGAGGGCCTCTACTACATCACGGACAGCGCGGGCAACCCGATCATGGTCGGCACGAAATCCGGCAACGCGAACATCATGAAGAACGACGCGAAGGACCCGCAGTGGCGGACCCTGGGCGTCGCGGTCGTCAAGGCGAAAAGCGTGAGGGTCGACAAGAAGGTCCAGGTGCAGCGCAACGGCACCACGGTAGGCAAGGACGGCACCGCCTCCGATCCGGTCGGCGTGACCGTCGGCGACACCGTCACCAACACGGTCGAGGTGACCGTGCCGAACAAGCAGGCCGCCTCCGCGGTCAAGTTCAAGCTCATCGACCAGCCGAAGGGCCAGACGTACGTGCAGGGCTCGCTGAGCGTCCGGCTGAAGAACGCGCCGCGGACCGACATCACGGCCGACGCGGTCATCTACGACGGGACCACGCAGAACAACGCGAAGAGCATCCCCGGCGACCCGACCCTGAAGACCGCGGACAACAAGCCCGCCGACCCGGATCTCGCCATCCCCGCAGGCGGCTGGGGCATCGACGGCAGGAACATCCTCGACAAATACTCCAACAGGACGATCGTCATCACCTACCGCATGACCGTCGACAAGGCGAGCATCACCGATCCGGCGGCCAACACCGTCCACACGTACGGCACATTCACCGACGGCATCCGGTTCACGACCATCACCGACCAGGACAAGGCCGACATCAAGGCCTACGACTTCACCCTGCGGAAGGTGGACGCGGGCAACGTGAACACGCTGCTCGACGGCGCCCGGTTCCAGATCCAGCGCAACGGCAAGTGGATGAATCTCGACTGGAACACCGGCAAATGGTCGGATGCGGCCGACCAGGATGCCGCCAGCGTGTTCATCACCGGCGACTCGAACCATGACGGGACGGTCGACAACAGGGACGACGCGAGCCAGAGGGGCCTCATCCGGTTCAAGGGGCTCGGCTACGGCACGTACACGGTCACCGAAACGAAGGAGCCGGCCGGCTACGCCAGCTACGCGAAACCGACGTTCACCGTCACCATCGACGACGCGGGCACCAGCATCCAGTACAGGGGGACGGGCACCGTGCCGAACCTGACCAGCAGGCTGGACAACAACACCGTCCAGGTCAAGAACGTCGCGAACCTGACCCAACTGCCGCAGACCGGCGGCGTGCTCGCGTTCGCGTTCTGGCTGGCCTGCGCCATGCCCCTGCTCGCGATCGGCGGCACCATGGCCGTGCGCGGCGCGCGCAACCGCCGCGACGCGCTGACGCTCACGCATGACGGAGACACCCCGGCCGTCTGACATACGGGGGCGCGGAACAATCCGGATCATGCCGTGTCCCGCGCCCCTCCCCTCTCGTTTTCATTCATGGTTCTTTTGGCTCGCCGCAAGGGGTTCGTGCGGGTCCTGGTCCATCCGTCACGGACAGTCAAGGGGCGGGGAAGGAAAAACACACATGCACGCATGGTTGAAACGGGCGGTCGCGGGACTGTTGTCCGCGGGCACCCTCCTGGGCGGCGGGCTCCTGACAGCGGGCACCGCGAACGCGGACGAGATCCGCATGCCCGACATCGGCAAGACCATCACGAGCCTGACGACATCGGCCGCCACGACGTATCCAAGGGAGCTCGTCAACGGCGGATTCGACTACCTGCCCGCGGGCGGATGGAAGACCGTTGACGCGCCAAGCTACATGACGAACGCATACACAAGCGTCGACCCGAACAACGGCCAGTACATGAGGAACGCGAAACACTCCGACGCCGATCTCGCCTCCTGGGTGGACTGGCCCGGTTTCGACCAGTCCAAATTTGCATGGAAGACCGACCAGAAAGGCGGCCACGACCAAGGCGGATTGAAGGACCGCGCGGAAGCGGTCGAACTCCAACAGGACAGCATGGACGGCAACACCTACGCGGAAATGGTCGCCTCCGAACCCGGACGCACCATCTACCAGAACCTCGCCACCATCCCCGGCACACTGTACAAGATCCGGTTGAAGCACACCAGCCTGTGCAAGGACAACGTCGACCAGATGCAGGTCGTCATCAACGGCACACCCATCGAGATGACCCGAGTGGCCGCGAACGGCAAGGCCGGCGACAAGGTCGGCGAGAAGTCCAAGACCATCGGCACGAGGGTCACGAACGAGAACCGCTGGCATCATTCCGACCAGTGGGAGACCTATGAGGGCTACTACGTCATCCCGGACGGGCAGACCACTACCCGGTTCGGTTTCAAGGCCGTCAACTATCTCGACCCCACCAAGGGCAATCTTCTGGATGATGTGACATTCGCCCGCGCCTACAAGCTGTCCTACGACAAGAACGCGTCGGATGCGACCGGCAAGGTCCCGTCCGACGAGACCGCCGACACCGTCAGGCAGACCAAGGCCAGGACCACGGGAACCGTGAAGACAGTCGCGGACGAGAACGTCCGGTACGGTTCCCTCGCTAATGGCGATTTCTCCTACCCCTCGTTCTCCGACATTCAGGAGAACGAGCAGGGAACCTATGCCGATCTGCGCACGTTCCTCAAATCGGATGACGGCACGCTTTGGTACAACATGTCCGTCACCGATCTTTCCAAGTACGGAAAGATCGGGCAGATCCCCGGTTTCGACTCTTCCAGGTTCGCATGGTCTAGTACCGAGAACGGTTCAAGGGTCGAATTGCAGCAGGATCGCAACACCAAGAACACGTATGCGGAGATCGTCGCCCAACAGGACAACACCAGCATCTACCAGAACGTGTCCACCGGCAACGGCGGAGTACTGTACAAGATCCGGTTGAAGCACGCCAGCCGCCAATCCTCCCATGCCGACAGGATGCAGGTCCTCGTGGGCTCCGACACGGCCCACGCGACGCCTGTGGAGATGACCCGCGTCACCTCTAACGGCCATGGCGACAAGGTGGGCGGGAAGTCCACGACCATCACCACAAAGGTATCCAACACCGATCCCCGAGACCATGGCAGCCAGTGGGAGACGTACGAAGGCTATTACCAGGTGCCCGAAGGACAGAAGAACACGGTGTTCATGTTCAAGAGCCTCGAAGGGTCCAAAGATGATGAGACCCTGCCCGGCAACAACGTCGGCAATCTCGTGGACGACATCGAATTCTCCCGTTCCTACAAGTTGACCTATGACAAGAACGCATCCGACGCGACCGGCAAGGTCCCGTCGAATCAGCGTGGCAAGGAGAACGCCGTCGAGCCCGCCGAATCGAAGACTACCGGAAACGTGAAGACGGTGGCGGATAATACGTCGAATCTGCCGGACCATCTGGTGAACGGCACGTTCGATTATCGCGGCAACGAGATCATCAACGAGAACCAGAGGGTCTACGGTGACACAACCTACCTCGCCATAATCAGCGCGAAGACCGGCGTCATCGGCAACCCGCTGCACAGCAAGCTCGACAACTGGGATTCCGGCAAGTTCGGCTGGAAATCCAACGACGCCACCGCCGGCGTCGACACCGTCGAGGTGCAGCGCCGCAACCACACCCCGTATCCGACCAACGCGGGCAACGTGTGGGGCGAGATCGCCGCAGCCAAGCGAGGCAAGTACATCTACCAGGACATCGCCACCACGCCCGGCGTCGTGTACAAGTGGAGCCTCAAGCACGCGTCCCGCAACGCGGACCAGGACGACAGCATGCAGGTCATGATCGGCGAGCCCGGAGCCGAGGCCGTGCAGGAGGCAACCCGCACCACATCCAACGGCACCGACAAGGTCGGCGAGAAGTCCACCACGATCACCACGCACGGCACCGCGCAGGACGGCAGATGGGAGACCTATACCGGCGACTACATCGCCACCTCGACCACGACCCGCTTCACGTTCAGGAGCGTCAGGGACTCCAACGGCCAGGGCCTCGACTTCACCGCCGAAGGCAACTGCGTCGACGACCTAAGCTTCGACAAGGCGTACAAGCTCTCTTACGACAAGAATTCTTCGGACGCGACCGGCAGCGTGCCATCCAATCAATACGGCAAGGAGAACACCGTACAGCCCGCCAAGTCCAAGACCACGGGCAGTGTCGGACTCGCGGCTGACAAAACCGCTTCCGGCCTGACGGTGCATGATCTGAAGAAGAACGACAAGGGCAAGGTGCCCTCCAATTCGAAGGCGGATTCCACGCAGCCGGCCGCGTTCAAGGCTCCGGACGCCAAGGTGGAGACCATCGCCTCCAGGTCCGCGGGCGACGAGCTGGCCGTGAACGGCGGGTTCGACACCCCGAAGTGGACGATCGCCAAGGAGGGGCAGGGCCTGCCCTGGGTGTATGTGACGCCCAATAAGGGCATGATCCGCTCCTACGCGCAGGCCATGGCCGGACAGACGGGCGTGAAGGCCGGCGGCCTGACCGCCGCCACGTTCGCTTGGCAGGATCTCGATGCCATCGGCGGCATCCAGAACTTCGAACTGCACCGGGAGAAGGACGGGAACACGGCCGCCGACGTGCATGCGGGCCGTACCGTCGCCCAGACCGTGAACACGACGCCCGGCGCCAGCTACACGTTCAGTATCCGCCACTCCGGCCGCTCCAAAGGCAACGCGGGCGGCGTGACATTGCTCACCGGCCCCGACAAGGATCATCTCACCCCAGTCAAACTGACCCGCACCACGGTCTCCAAGACCGGCCAGAAGTACGGGGACAAGACCGGCGATGTGGGAACCGTCGCCTACACGCACTCCGATTCCATGGACGCCACGGAAGGCAGCCACGAACCGTGGGACCATTCCGACGACTGGGAATCCTACGAGGGCACGGTCATTATCCCAGCCGGACAATCCCGCACGATGATCGCCTACAGGGGCGTCGCCAAGGACGGTACTCTTACTGCCTCCGCCAATGACAGCATCATCGACGACCTGAGCTTCCGCCTCGCCTACAAGCTCAGCTACGACGCGAACGGCGGGGCCAAGAAGAGCACGTCGCAGATCAAGGCCTCCACCGATGGCAAGGTGAAGACCATCGCCGGCAAGACCGACAGTCTGCCGACCGAACTGGTCAACGGCTCGTTCGACTATCCGGCCGGCCTGATCGCCGGTGTCTCCACCAAATACCCGTGGGACGACTGGACCGTCGTCGACCCGATCAACGGCAGATACGCGCGGCACATCGGCATCGATAAGGACCCCTGGGCGCCAATCCCGGGATGGGACGCCTCCAAATTCGCATGGAAGTCGACCCAGACCAAGGGAACCGACTGGCAGCAGATCGCACAGGGAGTCGAACTGCAGAAGGACTCCAAGACCGGCAACCAGTACGCGGAACTCGTCGCGGGACAGGCGGGCACCGCCATCTACCAGGACATCGCCACCATCCCGGGCGTGTCCTACCGCTGGACGTTGAAGCACGCCAGCCTCGACAGGAACCACCTCGACGGGATGAGCGTCATGATCGGCGAACCCGGCAAGGAATCCGCCCAGGACGCGAGGCGAACCACCGTCAACGGCAACGGCGACCAGCCGGGCGACGTCGGCAAGGTCATCTCCACGAAGGTGAGCAACGACGCCGAGTCGAACCATGAGTCGAACCATTCCAGCCGTAACCATGACGGGCAGTGGGAGACCTACACCGGCACGTACATCGCCACCGGGACGGTCACCCGCTTCACCTTCAAGTCGGTAAGCTCCAGCAACAACGTCAACGGCAACATCCTCGACGATCTGAGCTTCACCAAGGCCTACAGGCTCGGCTACGACGGGAACGGCGGAACCGGCCAAGTGCCCTCGCGCACCGAGACGGGCAGGACCGAAACCGCCGCATCCGGGACGGATGGCACGGTCAGGCTTGCGGCCGACAAGAGCGCCGGACCGGAATCCGGAACCATCGCGGACGACCGCAGGGTGCTGACCGACACGACCGCCAGACAGGATGACGGGACCAGCCAGCGGACGATCACCCGATCCGACGGTTCCGTGCGCGTGGAGACGATCGCCGACACGGGCGCCGTATCCGGCTGCCAGGTCTACTATCCGGCCGGCACCAGGATCACTTTGGCGACCGCGAAGGCCGACTCCGACTGCTGGGATTCCAGCCAGATCGGCAAGACCAACCGCACTTTCTACGGTTGGAGCGCGAACACGGACGCCAACGACAGGGACGTGCCCGTCGGCGACACCATGGACCGGAACACGCTGAACGCGAACGTCAGGACGGAGATCGTCATGCCCGCCAGGGCGAAGACCGTATACGCATTGTGGGCCATCAACCCCACCCTGTCGTACAACGTGAACACGCCCGCCGGCAGCAACGCGCCCGGCACGCCCGCATCGCAGACCGTGCCCTACAACACGGCCGCCGCCGACAAATCCGGTTGGGCGGCCGGCGACACGGGCAAGATTCCCGGCTACCGGTTCGACGGCTGGTACACGGCCCCGAACGGCGGAAACAAATACGATTTCAACACGCCGCTCACCAACAACGTGACCGTGTACGCGCACTGGGTCGGCAACGGGTACACAGTCAGATTCGCCGGCAACGGGGCGACCGGCGGCGGCACCCCGGATCAGGCGTTCCAATACAACATCGGCCAGAACCTGCACCGGAACGGGTTCGTCCGCGACGGGTACACGTTCACCGGGTGGAAGCGCGCCGACAACCAGCAGGCGTACGGCGACGGCCAGTGGGTCACGAACCTGACCACGCAGCCGAACGGGATCGTCACCATGGTCGCCCAATGGTCGGCCAACGAGGCCCACATCCGCTACAATCCGAACCCGCCCGCGGGCAAGACCACGGGAGGCCAGGGCACCCCCAACTGGGATGGCCACACCGGAGACACGCCGACCATCGGCCAGAACGGCTGGACGATCGACGGGTACACGTTCGCCGGCTGGGCCACCAGCCCGGACGGGAGCGGCGCCAGGTACGCGCCGGGAGCCAGGTGGACGGCGAACGGCACGCTCACCCTGTACGCGCAGTGGACGCCCGGCCAGGCCAGCCTCACCTACGACGGCAACGGCGCGACCGGCGGCAAGACCGACCCGCAGACTGGCAAGACCGACGAGAAGATCAACGTGCGCGACAACGGATTCACCCGCGACGGCTACACGTTCGTCACGTGGAACACTCAGGCCGACTGCAAGGGCAATGCAGTGAAACCTAACAGCGAGTGGACGTTGCGTGGTTCCAGCACCCTATATGCCTGCTGGGCCGGTAACGCACAAACCCTCACCTATCACGGCAACGGCGCAACCGGAGGCAACACGGCGGCACAATCCGGCAAGACCGGTGACGAACTGACCACAAACGCCAATGGTTTCACCCGCGACGGATACACGTTCGTTCGTTGGGACACCGCCAAGGACGGTTCCGGCACCGCATACGGCGAAGGCAAGAACGGCGTCAGCCAGTACGTGATGAAGCCAGCAGGCAACGACCTGTACGCCATCTGGAAGGCAAACCCGGCAACCATCCAGTACCGCAACGACTGGCCGAACACCACAGGCAGCACACCCGACACCACCGGCAACACCGGCGACACGGTGACCATCAGCCAGAACAGCTTCGACCGTCCAGGCTACACGTTCACCGGCTGGAGCACCAGCAAACGCGGCGACCCAAGCCTGCAACCGGGCGACAAACACACGCTTGAACCGAGAACCACCACCGTGTGGGCCCAATGGAAGGCCGACCCCGCACACCTAGTGTACAACAGCAACATCGGAACCGTCGGCTCGGAAACCAAGACGGTGGACGGTGTTGTCGACCAGACCGTGAAGACCATCACGAACCCGTTCGACCGTCCTGGTTACACATTCTCCGGCTGGAACACGCAGGCCGACGGCAAGGGCAAGGCATACGCCACGGGAGCCGACTACGTGCTGACGGCCAACGACAAGTCCACGCCGAAGAACACCTCCGTGCTCTACGCGCAGTGGAAAATCAACGGTGCCAGCCTGAAGTTCAACCCGAACGGCGGCATCGGCCATGTCGATGACGTGACCGGCGACGCCTTCTCCACCGTCACCATCCCCGGTCACGCGAAGGAGCCGAAGATCACCCGACCCGGCTACCGGTTCGTCGGATGGAGCACGGAGAAGAACCCGCCCGCAGGGAGCACTTTCCTGCAGCCGGGCGAAGGCAAGGTCACACTGCCCGCCGAAGGCAGCACCACCGTGTACGCCCAGTGGGAGCCGAGCCTGACCACCCTGCCGTTCACGGGCGGACAGGCCCAGGTGCCGACCATCTGGCTGTACGCCGGATTCGCGCTCATGCTGATCGCGCTCGGCGTGATGATGCCGATGCTACGCACGCGCATGGCCGCAACCAAGCGCACCGGTAAGCACATGCCGATCACCGGCGGAAAGCACGCGAAGTGACGGCAGCGGCCGAAACCGACGTGTGGGAGAGCGTCGCGGATGCGGTCCGCGACAAGCGGGCGCGCGACAATCGCGCCCGCCGGCTCGTCCGCCATTCCCGGATCTACGCGGTCGCCGCAGTCATCTGCCTGATCGCGGGCATGGTGCTTGTCGCCATGCCCCGCATCCAGCAGACGCTCGGCGACCGCGCCGTTGACGAGCAGGCGCGATCCGTCAGCCAGACGGCCGCGCTGTTTCCGGAATCCTCCCGTCAAAGCGTCATCCAATCTGCCATCGCATATAATCAGCGTCTTTATGAAGGCGGTCAGCCACAGATAGGCGAACCTGTGTTCGATGGGAAGACCGAGGGCAATTTCGAGGGCGATGCCGAATACCGGCGTCAACTGTCCGTGAATGGGTTGGATGCCATGGGTGAGATTCTGATTCCGAAGATCAGCGTCGACATGCCCATCCTCCACGGAGCTGGTCAAGATGTGCTCGAACATGCGGCCGGCCATCTGGCGGGCACCAGTCTGCCTATCGGTGGCAAGAATACGCGCGCCGTAATCACCGGTCATTCGAATCTGAAAGGCGCGACCCTGTTCACCCGGCTCGGTGAACTCGAAGACGGCGACCCGTTCTATATCAAGGTCATGGGTAACACGCTCGCCTATCGAGTCACCAGCAAACGCATCGTCTCTCCTACCGACACGAAATCGTTGCGTGTCCATAAGGGGAAGGACGAGGTCACGCTCCTCACCTGTACGGGGCAGGGCAATACGCTGCGACTGCTTGTCACGGGGGAGCGCAACAGCATGCCCGATCAGGCCCCCTTGCCCGGAGATGCCACGGGGGACGTAAAAAAGGCGGCTTTTGTTTCGGGCGTCACCGTGACGGGGATATTGGCTGTCGGATTTTCGCTTTGTCGCAGTCGGCGTGCCGTGGGTCATCATATAGGTTTGCCACAGACACATGATAGTGACAATTTGCGTTAGTAAAAAAAGGTGTTACTATATGTTTGTGAAACAAAAACACATAATCTCCCGACATCGGGGTAAACCCGAAAAGGAAGACACATACACGAGAAAGAAGAAACTCCCCATGACACACGGCATCACCAAGATCACAGTGGCAACCACCGCCGTGATGGCAACCCTTGCCGCTCCGGCAGTCGCAATGGCCGACGAAACCACAACCACCGGCGACCAAACCAATCAGGCAATCACGCAGGCCCAAGACAGCATCCAGCAGGCACAGCAGAGCACCACCGAAGCCAACCAGGCCATCGCACAGGCATCCCCGACCGGCGTGACCGAAGCACAGGCCAAGGCCGACGCCGCCGCAGCCGCGCTGGACACCGCCAAGCAGAACCTCGACGCCGCCGCCGCCCAGCAGCAGACAGCCGCAAACAACCAGCAGCAGGCGCAGGCGAACTACGACGACGCCAACAAGGCCCAGCAGCAGGCCGCACAGGATGCGACCGGCACGGCCGACAAGATCGCCGCCGCCCAGCAGGCCGCGAACGACGCGTCCAACGCCATCAACGACGCCAGCAAGGCCATGCGGCAGGCCTCCGATGACCAGTCGAAGGCAGAAGCCGACAAGCGGACCGCACAGACCGCGAAGGATGAGGCCACGGCCGAATCCGCCTCCCATCAGCAGGCCGCCGACAAGGCCCAGACCGATATCGACGCGGCCGACAGGCAGGCCACGGACGCGCAGAAGAAGGCCGATGACGCAGATACCGCCATCAGTGACGCGCAGAAGAAGGCCGGCCGGGCCGACGCGGACGCAAAGAAGGCCGCGAGCGACAAGGCCGCCGCCGAGAAGGAGCTGACGGAAGCCAGAAGGCAGCAGGCTTCGTCGGCCGGCGACAAGACGAAGGCCGACGAGGCGGTGAACGCCGCGCAGGCCAAGCTGGATGCGGCCAGGCAGGCCGAGGCCAAGGCGCTTGAAGCCAAGCAGAAGGCCGACGCCAAGGTCGAGCAATTGTCCAAGGATGATGGAGGTCTTTCCGACCTGGCCGCGAAGCTCGAAGCGGCGAAGAAGGCCGCAGCCGACGCCGCCACCGCCCAGCAGAAGGCGGAACAGGCGCAGAAGGATGCCGACAAGGCGGTGTCCGACTCCTCTTCCAACGCCGAGGCGAAGCAGCAGGCCGCCGCCGATGCCAAGAGCGAGGCCGACGCCAAGAAGGAAGCGGCAGACGAGGCTCAGGACAAGCTGTCTCAGGGCGCAGTGGCCTACTTCGGCGACAAGGGTGCCTCTCAGGCAGTCAAGGTTCTCACCGATCCGACCGTCACCGAGTATCTTGACGCCATTCATAATGGTGCCAAGGGTGATGCGACCACGTTGGACAACATGATCGAGGCCCTGAAGTTCATCCAGGAAGCCAATCAGCTTCGCGCGAAGGAAGGCCTGCAGCCCCTCAAGGTCAGTGACACCCTGATGGCGCAGGCCATGGCGGATGCGGATTATGCCAACAACAACGTGAACCATCCACTTCAATTCCCCGCCAGTGAAAACCTCGCCTGGGGTTATCCTGATCCCTTTAAGGGCTGGTACGACACGGAGAAGTCCATGTATGAGAAGGACATGTCCGACGGTGTCCTGGATTGCAAGGCCTCGGACGGCAAGCCCGTCAACCCCTGCGCTTATGGCCATTACACCACGCTGGTCAACACCGATTTTACCCTCACCGGTTTCGGCGTCAGCCAGAACGGCAACATCACGGGTATCGGCGGGAACACCCATAGTCAGCTGTTCACCGAAAACGCTAACGGAATCGGCTCCGACGCGGGCCGCATCATGGACGTTGACGCATACCTGGCTGATTTGACTGCCTACCGTGATTCCCTGACCGGAGCCGACGCCGCATACCAGACCGCATTGTCCAAGAGCAAGCAGGCCGCACAGGACGCTTCCGATGCGGCCAAGGCGCTGGCCGCCGCCCAGCAGTCCGCACGGAAGGCCGCTGAGGAAGCCCAGCAGGCCGCTCAGAAGGCCAGGGATTTGCAGGCTGCCGCCGACGAGGCGCAGAAAGCGTATGACGAGGCCGTGAAGGCGAACGAGGACAAGGCCAAGGCGTTGGAGGAAGCCAGGAAGGATCAAGCCGATAAGAACGCGGCTTATTCCGCCGCCCAGCAGGCCACCAAGGAAGCCCGGTCCGGAGCCGACGCCGCCACCGACGCCCAGACCGCAGCCCAGACGGCAGTGGACAAGGCGAACACGGCAGTCGCCGCCGCACAGGCGAAGATCGATACCGCCGACAAGCTGACCCAAACCGCCGCCAAGAACAAGACGGATGCGGAAGCCGCGATCAAGCAGGCCAACACGGACAAGACGAAGGCCTTGGCCGACCTGGCCGACGCCAAGGCAGCCAAGGCCGAGGCCGAGAAGGCCAAGCAGGCCGCGCTCGACGCCAAGACCGTTTCCGACGCGAAGGTTGAAGCCGCCGCCAAGCAGGTCAAGGCCGCCGACGAGGCCATCGCCGACGCCAAGGCCGCATACGCGAAGGCGAAGGACGACCTCAACGCGGCCACCGGCAAGCTCAACGACGCCCAGAACACCATCAAGCGTCTGCAGAACGCCGAGGAGAACCTCAAGAAGGCGAACGCGAAGCTGGCCGACGCCCAGGCGAAGCTCGACGAGGCGAACAAGGCCAAGGATGAGGCCGACAAGGCATACGAGAAAGCCAAGGCCGACTATGATGCCAAGCTCGCCGACAAGCAGGCGTCCGACAAGGAGCTCGCCGCCGCCAAGCAGGCCGAAGCCGAAGCCCGGAAGAAGGCCGAGGAGGAAGCCAAGAAGCAGCAGGAAGCCCAGAAGAAGGCCGACCAAGCCAAGAAGGATGCCGAAGCCAAGAAGCAGAAGGCCGAACAGGCCAAGAAGCAGGCCGCAGGTGTGACGAACAATGGTCTGGCCTCCACCGGATCGGACACCACCGCAATCGCCACGCTGGCGGCGATCATGACCATCGCCGGCGCCGGCTGCGTGCTCGTGAAGGTGCGCTCCGCCAAGCATGCCGATGGATGGCATGCAGTCGAGGACTGATTCTCACCGCACCAAACGTGTTTTGCCCGCCTTCGACCCGAAACAGGGGAGAGGCGGGCAAAACCGTATTCCCACATACCGAAGCAAAACGGTAGCTTCTTTTGTTACTATCAGAAAAAAGTCAGTGAATTGCGTGAAAGGGTCTGGCTATGAACGATGTGGGCCATGCGCCACTCCCAGGCGACGTGCTGCTACACCAATACCTGCAACCAAACAACATCACCATGTACCGTCTGGCGAAAGCCATGAACCTGCCACAAACCACCATCAGTGGAATAATACGCGGGAAAAGACGCATCACCACAAGCCTCGCATATCATCTCGCCTACGTGTTGGGCACGTCACCGGAATACTGGCTGGAATTGCAAATGCACTACGATATTGAAAACTACGACAAATTCAACGAAAGCGGACTGACGGTCCTCATTGATAATACGGTCGGCGACACTGTCCAATCAGAACGATGACGAGCAGAAGAATCCGCTAACGCCAGTTTCGTCCATGCCCACTTTGATGGCCTCGATTCCGCCAATTCGTTTTCCGCTGCCGCGCATTGTACTGCTGAGGATATTCTGTGCCGGCGCTTGTCCTTGTATTTTCTCCCTCGGAGTGGCTGAATAGGGCTTGTTTCCATTGGTTTGCGTTCATGGAATTCTTTATCCGGCCTTCTCATCCCCAATGCGGGAACAGGTGGCGGAAGAGCCTCTCGCCGGCCTCCTGCTCGTCGAGCACGCCCATCGTGTATTCGTCGACGATGAACCGGGTCCTCGCCATCCGTTCCGCCGTCTCGTCCGACATGGTTTCCGTTTTCGCATCGCCTTCCTCGATGCGCGTGGGGACGCGGACGAGTTCCAGATCGGATATCCCCTCGGGCATGGTCCCGTCCGGCAGACATACGACGACCTCCTCTCCCCCGCCATCGAGCTCGGTCAGCTTGCAGATGCCGGTGCCGTCCACCGATTCCAGGTATTCGCCCAGTTCGGGGATCCCGTCGCGTGTGAATCTGCACATGCGCAGCCCCTGCCCATCCATTGATCCCCCAATCATGCCGGATGCCCGGCATATCCCGTCATCATGCTACTTCCTTTCGTCCGTTCATGAATCAGACACGCCATCATCGCCATCCGGAGACGACGGCCCGTTGCCCGGCTGTCGGCCGAAGATGGATTCCCCGTCGCCCAACGCTCCCAGGGATCGCAGCTCGCCGTCGAACCGGTCGCGTTCGGCTTGTTGCGCAGTTCCCGCTCCCAGATCTCGTAGTCGTCGGCGTGCAGCCCCTCGTCGGGCCCGACCTTCCAGTCGAAGCGTCGCAGCCGGCTGATGCCGGGCATGACGGTGCCGTCCGGACGTGTCAACGGATGGTTGACGACGACCTTGCTGCAGGTAGACCACTCGTCGGTGACGGCGAACCCGGATCCGTCGCCCAGCGTCTCGTATTCGCCCACGAGCCTCCTGCCTTGCTCGTACCATTCGCACATGTGCAGCGTGAACGACCCGTCCTCATGCTCCTCGTACATGACCGTCTCCTCTTCCGCAATCCTAGAGCTCGATGTCCTGGGCGAGCGTGGTGGCCGCGTCGTTTTTGTGTTCGATCCACCATGCCGCGTCGTTCATCCGCAGCACCTGCCTGCGCAGTTCGGCGAACGCGTCACGGTCCTCGATGCGCGCGTGGCGGGCGAGCACGTCGACCTGGCTGAGGGTGCGGCGTCGTATCGGCTCCGCCCGGTCGCACTGGGATTTCGAGCCCCACAGTTCGCAGAACCCGTCAAGCCTGTTGCGCTGCCGGGACGCGATGCCGATGCAGGCGGGGCATGACACCCGTTCCGCGTTCCTCACCCGCTGTTCGACGACCACGTACGGGCCGTCCTGTTTTGCTTCAATGTTTGTTCGACAGGTTCGGCAGTGTTTTTCCGCAGTGTGGGCTGATGGTTTTCCCCGGTGTCGTCATCGTTTCCCGGTGATGTGAGAGGCATCGGTGCCGCGGCCTGTATATTCCCGAGTTGCCAATCGGTTTTGATTCGGCCGGTTGCCGCCGGCC